>ERZ1292623.181-Hain-H51-01um-R1-181-length-71011-cov-12_pt1 | contig 71011 bp, 60 predicted proteins | sample MGYA00564398_ERZ1292623 | MGnify/ENA primary metagenome ERZ1292623 (study PRJEB36523, sample SAMEA6512633) | groundwater metagenome | collected 2019-01-07 | study: AquaDiva: Metagenomics assemblies of 32 groundwater samples
CGGCAGCGATCATCTGCGCGCGCTTCGTGGATCGGTGGTGTTAGCCAGTCTAAGGAGACGCAGTAGGCGATCAGCGCTGACGTTCGGGGCGTTCAGTTCTAGGTGAGATAGCTTTTGCTGCGTCAGCCCCATGCGTGCGGCCACGTCGTTTTGCGTCATTCCCGACTCCTTGCGGAAAGCCTGAAGGACAGCCGTTAGCTGGCCAGATGTCCGAATTGGAAATTCAGCTGCCATGCCTAGTTCCTTGCCACTCTTTACTTGAATTTTTTGGTATTGACATTTTACCAATATATATTGGTAAACGTCAGCACGAACAGCCCACGGCAAGAAGGAACCAGCACGTTCTCGCCGTTGAGACAGGCCACTCGGAGCAAGCCTCTACCTCGCTCGTGTAGTTCCCGGGTTGGGTGTCTGGCGCACCTTGTGATCGCGTAAGTTGCTGCTGTACTTCCCGCTATTGGCCGTCGATGTCCTCTGCGAAGAAGCCTTCTATCAGGCGCACTCCATCGAGGCGCGAAGCTCTCAAGCGCGATTTCTTGACGTGCCTGCAGGCCGCGCAGGGCACCGAGTCCGACTTGGTGCTGGCCAGGGGGATCGCAAGTTCGCCCTGTTGGAGGTCAGCCCCAGGATCAGCGTGGCGCGCAACACACGCAATTCTCAGAAAGGCCGCCTGTGTGCACGTGACCTCCCGAGAGGACATGGGCAAACGTGCGGAGGGGCGGACAGTCTATCATCAGCGCGCCGAATACCGGTCTGACTACAGTCAGCTCCATCGACGAAGGCAGCGACAGGGCCATGTTCCGTACCAAGGTCAAGTAAGTCACAGGCCCCATTCGCTGGGCAGGACGGTGACTTAGGGCCCCTCCTGAGCGTCCTTGCAGGAGACATCGCCTTGAAAGGCTGCGAGGCTGGCGACACGCTATCCACGAAAACTCCTTCAAGGGCAGGAGACGCTACTGGGAGTAGCTCTCCTCTACCCTTGCCTGAGCGTAGTCTTCAAAAGATGTAGGCAGGGATGAGGAAAGATTCCTACTTGCCTAGACTTTTCTGCAGGTCCTGGGCATGCTCACGATGGTTGACAAGGGCAGGCAGCGTTTTGGCAGCAAAAGCCTTGATCTGCGGATCGTCAGCGTTCTTGCTGGCCTTCTCAAAAAGTTTGATGTCCTTGCGATGGTCATCAATGCCCACTTCCCGGATGAACTCCTTGTCGAAATGCTTGGACTCGGCGACCTTGGCCAAGCGGTTTTTCTTTTCTGCAGGCAACTCAGAAGGCAGGACCGCGCTCTTGCTGGTAGCCAAAGCCTTTAGTTCATCGTTCGCTGAGGAATGGTCCTTGACCAACATTTCGCCAAAGGCCCTGACATCAGATGAGTTCGCCTTTTCTTGGGCTAAACGTCCTGCCTCCACTTCATAAAGACCACCAACTGCAGCCTTGTTCAGGAACTCTTGGTCCTTCTTGCTGACTTGGGCGTTCGCACCGACGGAAAGGGCCAAACCAAGAATTGCGGCCACCATCACAGATACCTTTTTCATACTCACTCCTTTCAATATATGTATGGCAAGAAGTTCTGCCACACTCACTGATAAACGGATCCTTAACCAACATTACCGTTTTTCGTCATTCTTTTCCTTCCGCCAACTGGCGAAATCTTCGTTCTTATTCTCCGACGTATCTCCCCGCGTACGTTCGTTCTGCGCTGGGTCTTCGCTGTGAGAATGGTCAATTTTTCCTGCTTGCTTACTCAGAGAAGCATTCCTGGCGCCCCCAAAGCTACTGGGGCTGCCCGAAAAATAATCCCCACCTCTATTTTTCGGATCCGGCTCGTTTCTGACGTTTCTGGGCTCACCAATATTTCCGACAGAAGCTTTGTAGTTCGTCCTGCCATCAGACCCTTCTTTCATATATCTAGCATGCTCTTCGGCAGACGGGGGAGTTTTCATTTTGGTCATATCAAATTCCGATCCAACTTTGTAAAAAATCAATAGGCACAATTTTTTGCACTATAAGATATTTCCCTGTATGGTTGTCTTTCGTGCGAAACGCTTATTTACTGCGCACAGTCCATAAGCCTTGGAAAAATCGTCAATACTGATATGATGCTCCTTTCTTATCTGGCCGTCTCTGATTCGCCAAATATTTACACTCCCATCCAGGCTCTGAAAAATCTTCAGATTCCCAGCTGAAATTGACCGAATATCGAAGTCGAATCAATTGCAATACGCTTTATCGTCTCGGCTTGCTTGCGATTCAATATTCCGTCAGGGCGGCTGCCCATAGATCGCACATGACCTCCTTTCACGGACTCATAAGAATCTCAACTCCTATTTTCTATACAACTTTCAAGCCATTCACATATTCTTTGAAGCGCGTCAACGCGATGCGAAGGCCGCCCTGAGACAGAAAATGAATGATCAGCTCCAGGGTAGAGAACCATTTCCGTCTTAACGTTTCCAGCACAGGCCAATTTCACATAAAGCTCTTCCGTCTGTGACTTTGGACAACGCTCGTCTTCCATACCCTGTATGAATAGCGTGGGAGCTCTCACGTTATCCATAAGAAACGTTGGCGACAATCGATACGCAAGCTGGTGGAACTCAATCTTCTTCGCATCTATGGAGTAGGTGTCAGAATAATACCCACCGTCGGAAGTACCAAAATGAGACTCGATATTCCCGACCGGGGCGCACACAACAGCAGCGCTAATCCATTCACACTTTCCAATGCTATAGGCTGCCATGAAACCTCCATAGGAGGTTCCACTGACCGCGATGCTGTCGCCAACTACCCCCTCAATCTGCAGCTGCTTCACGATGGCCAGATGCTGCGGCAAATCAAGTTCACCCCATTTGCCGCGCAGCCTGTCCGAGAACTTTCTGCCATAACTGCATGATCCAACCGTGTTGGCTGACAATATCGTCCAACCAGCGCAGGCTAATATCTGCCAATAGGAATGGGCGGAAAACCTCAAATCTACGTAGCTTGCCGGCCCGCCATGGAAGTCAACAAGCAGCGGCCCCTTCGTTTTTCTTTTTCTCTCGATACCGCCTTGCAGTTGCAACACCCAGCCGTCTATATCCTCCGTTCCGCCATCGCCGTCAGGCGCGCAAAAGCTCCTATACATCACAGCCAGCTTGTCTCTTTCATTCCACCAAGCATTGAAGCTGCTGATTTTCTGCTCTTGCTCCCCGCCGATTGCCTTGTAATAGACTTCCTGCGGGCTTGCCGGATCTTCTGCCGTGTACACAAACCCATCCCCTAGGGCCAATGAATCCAGATGACGGTTGCCTTTGGCAATCACTTTGCATTGCCCCTCCGGCACCGAGATCAAAGCGGCGGACTGCACACCCTCGCGCGCCTGTATGAAACCGACCGAATTACCACTTCGGGTCCAGCACAGGTCTCCGGGAACCACCTCCAAGGATTCGGAGCCCAGCCCTTTGACCTCTTTGGTTTCCAGATCTATCAACCAGAGCCTACACTGGGGATCACCTGAATTCAGGGAGCCCGTAAAGACTATCCATCGGCCATCGGGCGACCAGCTGGGTGATGAACTGTTGGCCTGGTCAAAGGACATGCGCTCAGCCCTGCGCACGTTGTCGTTCTCGACATCCAGCACCCAAATATCCGTACAGTGATATTCATTGGGTTTTTCTCGGGTTCTGGAAATGCATATTTTCTTTCCATCCGGGCTCCACGCCGCACTGCGGACCTCGTAATCTCCGGAAGTGATCTGAGTCGTCTGCCCATCGTTCACATCGACGACGAACAGGTGACTGCGGGTGTCGAGGATGTAGCCTGTTCCGTTGAGCTTGTAAGGAAGCCTCCAGCACAGCTTCGGAGAATCTGGATCTGGCGCCTTGGCCTTGGCCCCGTCGTCCCGGACGCATCCTTCGTGACGCTGGTTGGGGTCAACGGTGACATTGCCTATCACCAGCAGCCTGTCCCCGGTGGGGCTCCAGCGCGTATCCGAAGCGCCGCGCGCAAGGCTAGTGAGTTGGCGAGGCTCTCCACCATTGCAAGGCAGGAGATAGACCTGGGACGAACCTTGGTTCCGGTTGGACAGATAAGCGATCTGGGAAGCATCGGGGGACCATCGAGGCCCGCTGTCAAGACTCGATCCCCAGGTAAGCTGTCTGGGCTCTTCGCCCACCGGGGAAATCAACCATAGACACGAAAAATACTCATCCTTTTCCCGGTCGGCTCCTTTCACGGAGCAGACAACTTGGTTCTCCGCGGAAACATCAAGTCCGGAAACAACTCTTTCAAGATACACATCTTCCGGAGTAAAGGACTGGGTCATGAAGGCTCCTACTAGGTTGAAAAGTGCTTGGCATATCAAAAGCCCCGCAAGGCATTAAAGCTACTCATTGCCTCTGATGGACTTGTCGTGTATTTCTCGGATTTTCCTGCAACGCCCCGGAATAAAATCCCAGACCATGATTCATGTTCTTGCGGTTTTGCTTTGACATAATCCACTCCTAGAGATTTCGGAAAAATCAAAAAGCGAGATGCACTCACAACCTTTGCGAATAATCTGCATAGGCAGAGTTACCCTGTCCGGCGAACTCTGTATTTCATTCGTGTTGTCATTGAACAGACTAAGGAGTTAGTACCACCTTGCGACAAGATTCTTCCTGCTTTTCGAATATTTCATAACCTTTGACAATCTCGCTCAAGTCCATGCGATGCGAGATAATTACTTCAGGCTTCATCAATCCGTTAGCAATGTGATCAAGCAGATCGGGGAGGTATTTCTGAACATGCGTCTGCCCCATCTCAAAGCACAGCCCCTTGTCAAAGGCATCTCCAAAAAGAAAGCCGTGGATGAAGCCCGCATAAACGCCGGGAACGCTGACCACACCGCCGCGTCGGGTAGCCGCAATGCACTGGCGCAGTGCCTTCCCGCTGGAGCCCTCGATTTTCAGAGTGGTGAGTACGGTCTCCACGGCGCTTCCCTTGGCCTCAAAGCCCACAGCGTCAATCGTGGCATCCACGCCTCGGTGGTGGGTATTTTCAAGAATAAATTCGGCAGGATCATCAATATCCGAAAAATTGATAGGTATCACGCCATATGTTTGTTTTGCAAATTCCAGACGGTCAACGTTATCGTCCACCATGAAAATCGTTTCAGCCCCCAGGAAGCGCGCACATAGTGCGCTCATCAACCCTACAGGTCCAGCACCAAATATAGCTACCGTGGACCCCTTGGAGATACGGGCATTGAGTGCCGCCTGATAACCGGTAGGCAAGATATCCGACAGAAAAAGCACCTGATCATCACCCAAAAAATCCGGTATCAGAATTGGCCCAGCGTTGGCCCGAGGAACTCGAGCATATTCCGCCTGTCCACCCGAGTACCCGCCGTACAGGTGGCTGTAGCCAAACAGTCCAGCTCCAGGCCTTGCAGACTTTTTGTTGATAATGGCCCCGCGCCCCGAATTGGTTTCTTCGCAAGCAGCAAAAAGTGATCTATTACAGAAAAAACATTCGCCACAAGCAATGACGAACGGCACGACTACCCTATCTCCCTTTTTCAGGTGCTTTACACCTCTTCCTGCTTCCTCGATCACCCCCATGAATTCATGTCCCAGAATATCACCGGTCTCCATTTCAGGAATCTTTCCACGATAGATATGAAGGTCTGAGCCGCATATAGCAGTAGCAGTTACCTTGATGATGATGTCCTCCTCATCTTGCAGTTGAGGATCTGCCACCGTTTCGTAACGAACATCCTTGGAACCGTGGTAGGTAAGTGCCTTCATCAGAATCTCCGTCGTTAGATTAACTGCCACTGAAATTGAGTTTCAACCTCAAGTGGTGGGGCAATTTTTGTGCCCGCAATGTCAGGCGAGTAGAACCCTACTGCCGAGCTTGCAGCAAGACTCGCGCGCCAGAAGAACGGCTGCGGAACTGTAGGCATTTGCCGCACGGACCCTGATTCAGACCTCCCCATGCATTTATCGGGATAGTGCCTAAGCTGCGACAGTCCAACAATTACAGAAAGATGTACAAAGTGCATCCTCAGCTGGAGAATCCAATAGCGCAACTGGAAATCCTGTGGTCTATCGCTTGAGCTGTTGACAGCCATCTCGTGATGTCTTGCCGAGGTACTGAGGAATATTTTCGAGCTTTGACAGAATTGAGCAATTTCTCTGAGATCTTAGAATTTCTCTATCACCTCAATGTCGTAGGCAGGTCTTAAGCTTGCACCGATTTGTTAATAATGGCAACAGTTGAAATAAATTGGGCACCGGTGAAACTTTCTCATCCAAATGAATGAGAATTTTTATTCTTGATACCTTAAGGGGGCAGCGTGCAAAATCAACCCGACACGAATGCAACGGATGAGGATCTAGGAGCGCTCCCCCTTTACGGCATGCGCATCTTGGTTGTGGATGATGACTCCGATATCGCTGAGACGATGGCAGCACTGTTGGAAATGGACGGCGCCGAGGCTTCGCCATGCACCAGTGCAAGAGAAGCCTTGAAAAAACTTGCGCAGGGTTCCTGGAACGTTGTCCTCTTGGACATTGGGATGCCTGAAATGGACGGAGTGGAGGTGGCCCAAGTAATTCCAGACTCAGCGCTAGGCGCGCGCCTTTTTATCGTGGCCATTACGGGACATAGCCAGGCACAGATGCGGTGCCGCATAGCTGAGACAGAGTTCGATCTGATTTTTACCAAGCCAGCTGATCCAGAACATCTGTGTCGAGCACTTGGAGCTTGGTGGAACGCTCCTGCAAAGGTGTAATGGATGCTGGACCGATTCGATAATATTTCGCATGCACAGGAGCGAAAGTTACGGTTAACGGAGAGCAATATGAATGTTTACCAAACCCACGCCAAGAAAAATGCCAACTTGGCTGCTGCCCTTGAAGGGATGTCTTATCTTCCGCCCGGGGATGCACGTCCATCTCGTGACTATGTTGAGGGTCTCCCGAGTCCCGACTGCGAAATCGAAGTGGTCTTGCGAAATGCTCATAGCCTAGGCTCTGAGGAACTCAAAGCTGCTGAGCATGCTTTCAAGACAGCCATGTTGACCATCTTTGGCGGTACCTATGGGCTCTATGACGGGTATGTCGCCAGTTTGGGATGTACAGAAAGCGCCAAGGATTGGCGTGCCAAGACTGCGCTTGCACATGCAAAAGTCCAAGAGGTCATCGCGCATGAATCTGGTGAGGCATTGAGGCTCGGTCAAGCTGGAGGCGCATTTTTCCAAATAACAATCACGCACAAGATGTAGTTGACCTCTACACTGGTATGGCAAGGTTTTCCGCTGCTTCATCAGTGTCTGTACATGCTATCGCTTGCCGCGGTTCAGCGTGAGATATGGCAAGCTTCGCTATTGCATAAAGGATCAGGTCTTTAATCATCCCTCTCCATCCGCCCAGTTGATGCTCTTACAGAACACTTGAATGACTGGCGAAGATGCCGCAAAGCAAATGCTTTTCTTGAAGGATTTTCAGCTGCCGTACAATCGCTCGGCACCCACACGCTATATCCTGACATCCGTGCATCGGTGGCAGAAAGCATGACACACATATCGGTGGCAAATCCCACGATGATCAATTTCTCCGCTTCCATGCGATCGAGGAGATGCTGAAGCGGAGTGGAATGAAATGCCGAATGCTGGGGTTTCAATATCACGAGATCTGTCTCACTGGGGGCGAGAGTCCGCGCTATCTCGCCACGAGGTCCAGGCAACCCCATGCATTCGACAAGAATATCAGAAAACTCGCTCTGCCAAGTTCCATAGTTGTCATTAGCATAAATTGCCGGAATATTACGACTTTTAAGCTTGGCTTTAAGCTTCGAGATCCTGGATGCCGCTCGTACTGCCTCGCGAACCAAACCGCCGGCATTCGGGAATTTAAATGGGTTGATTACATCAACCAGCAACAGAACCACCGGACTACGAGGCACGTCGGTAGGCTTTAAAACCTGACTACGCGGCATTTTGGTCGTCAGAGCATAGATTTGCGCTGCTGCTCGGCACGCGATGCACCAATGGCAGTCTCCACTTGCTTGATCTCTTCAGGCGGTGGCAGGACGGCCGGCAGACCGAGGCTCTGAATGGCGAGTTCACGGCACCAGCCCTTTGTGTGATAGAGATGATGATCTTCATCCTTCTCCACCCGCGCATGCGCTTCCTTGAGCGCCTTACCTGTCTCACCGGTGGCCACTTCCGCCACCATGCCCAGTAGCTCCCAATTTGCGTGGTCCTTGGTCTCCGCATGCACCACACATTCGCAAGCAACTAGCTGCGCTGCACTGCGATCACCGGCAGTGAGCGCCAGTTCCATGGCCTTTACCAGCGACAATCCGATGTGCTTGACCACCTGGCGCGAAGGCGTCACTTCGTCCGCATTAATGCTCAGGAACTCACATGTCGTGCGGACAACGTTCTGGTGGCTTAACGTCTCTTCCAGATACTTTTCCCATTCCTCTTTCAGGTCCTCGTTGATGGCACATTGCAAAGCCGTCCGATAAACCTGTTCTCCGCCGAGCTCCGTTTCCATCATTTGCAGCAGCAAATCCTTGAGCTGGACTTCGTCATAGCGTGTCTTGGGCATCATCGTTCTCCAGGGCGAGTGATAGGGATATTGATATTCCTACCGATAGCCATTAATTTCTGTAGGCCTGCACGGACGATGATGTAGTATTTTTCAGAGAATTTCTGTATGAAGAGCTTGCGCAATTGGCGCGATCGGAATCTACTGCTCTCCCTTTGCACGACCAGATGCTCTCAAGATGCACCTGTTTCTACCCAAACGTTTCGCGGCATACAGAGCTTGGTCTGACAGGTCAATCAGCTTCTCGGAGGTCAAATTTGTGTCGTTCCAGTCTGCCGTTGCCACGCCACAGGAAACGGTAACTATTCCAATATCGCTGCCTGCATGGACAAGCATCAGACTTTCAATTCTTTCTCTCGCACTATTTGCCACTTCCAAGGCACCTTGCCCATCAGTATCCGGAAGAATTGCGAAAAATTCCTCGCCTCCGTAGCGTGCCAAGATGTCTCCAGGTCGCCGCATAGCTCCTGAAAGGGCTGATGCCACCTGTCTTAGGCAATCGTCACCGGCCAAGTGACCATAAATATCGTTGTAATTCTTAAAATGATCTACATCGAAGATTATTGTTGATAGTTTGCGCTGATACCTACGGCTTTGTCCAAAAATCTCTGCGAGCCGTATGTCGAACGCTCGCCTATTGAATATACCTGTCAGACCATCTTGATCCGCGAGTTCGGCAAGCTGTTGGTTTTTCCGCATGATTTGCTCATGAGCGTTATGCAGCGCACGGTCAGCCTCCCGACGGACCTTCATGCTACGGAAAACATAGCTTCCAGATAGCGCGATAACTGTAATTAGTAATAGTAAACAAATGGCTTGCACTTGGGTAGCGCTACGCCAGTGAGACAGAATTTCCTCCTCTGAGAGCGCTACTGTCACAAAGAGAGGATTACTTCCCAGATGCTCGAAGATGACGAGTCGTCTTATTCCATCGAAAGGGGACGCTAGCAATAGCATTCCGGCCCGTTCATTCTTTGCTATATTCAAGAGTGGATTATTTGGAATGGTTCTACCCAAATCCTCAACGGAATATGGTCGTCGTACAACGAGAATACCATCAGCAAGACTCAGTGAGATGGCGCCCTGTTCCCCGATATCGAATCCATCCAAAAGAGTCAATAGATATCCAACTCTAATCGTAGCAAGAACAACACCCGCAAATCTTCCGTTAGCATCATTGAGACGCTTGGAAACCGGAATAATCCATTCACCCGTGGAACGACTCTTCAACGGCTTACTGATAAGCACTTTTTTGCTCGGGCTATCGCGATGGCTTATAAAGTACTCGCGGTCTGAATTGTTTGCGTTCGGTGGTTGAGTCGCCTGTGTGTGTACGAGCCAATTTCCATTGGCATCATATACAAATATTCCATGCAAATAATCGGCGTTTCCTAGATGGTTGACCATCAATGGCTGAAGCGACTCAAGGGCCGACGGCTCCATATCTGCTTGCTCAATTATATATTCTATGGTGTTAAGTACCCGTGCGACCTCGCTGAACACACTGTCTAATTGATGTGCAACAGAATGCCCAAGATTCCGAGAGGTTTTTGCGGCCTGAGACCAGGCGTCTGCATGTGCACGCCATGCTAGCCATGCGTTGGTGGCGACCAACAGGAAAGTCAAAAGTCCGAGGGATAGTGCAGCAGCTAAGAAAGGGCGTCCAATCAAGCGCTGTAGTGGGCGCTGATGTCTCTCATCTTGAAAAGGAGGCGTCATACTGCTGATTTTAACGAGGTATCAGCCTAGTAAGATGAGCGCACAGACCACCATCTGATCAAAATACCTTGGCTTGCACAGTCGAGCATCCTAGGCGTAGCGGGAAAACCCGGCAATGGTGTTTTGACATATCGATTCAACAAGAGCGTTTACCCGCACACGGTTTATCTCCGCTCGTCGCGTGCGAGAAAAGAATTTCAAATGCATGAGCCGTTGATTAACTGTGACGGGAAATCAGGTCAAACTCGTGTTGAACCATGGATGCTGCGTGCCTGATAGCTGCCCGAAGCTCGGGGTCACCTGATTCAATGTTGACGACCCAATTGGACGCACAAGCATCTTGTTGCAAAGGTAGGGCCATTATCGAGATGCCTGGTAAATTCTTCACATGAAAATGGACAGAATACTGACTGCTAAATAGTGCTTGGTATATCGCCGAGATCAACTCCTCAGGCGTCTTTTCCTTCCTGGTCATAAAATCACCTCATGAAGGTAAGCGAAAAACTTTAGCCCCACCATGGTGCAAGAAATATCGCCACGTCGTATAGTTCAAAGACTATATATGCATTTATTGTTAAATCATTCTCCAAAATTAATTATTCTCAGGCCAACATTTATTCGTTTCCTGAAAATCAATTTCTAATGGGGCAACGGCAATCAGAAGCTCCCGAAGACCATCACCCACTCTTCAAAAATCCCTGCCACCATATTTACAATTTTTTTGAACACAATATTGCAATAGTTGGCGAGTTTTACATCGCAGAAATAAAGATCCTCAATTAAATCCAACCGATTTTTGGCTCTTACTAGGACCACCAACATCGGCGCGAGAAGACGATGCAATTTTACGCACCTATCCTGCGGTAGGAAAGGATTTTGTAAATAAACGATAAAGCCTCTTGAGAGGTCGCCACTGATAGCGCCCGATAATTTGTGTTGAAATGGTTCAACCTACAATAGTGTCATTAAAATCGAAGTTCGGCAGGATGGCGGGCACCAGAATATCTTGGAAGCTGTTTGCAATTCGGATTACCCGGGGGCGGAGATTTGCCCAGCTGTGTCAAATTACTTGAGTCTCTTTCCATCGAAACTGTAGGCTGCAACGATATCACCGCACCGAAAATAGTGGCATATGCAGTATCAGCCGCATCACGTCCTCTGCCGATCCTTATGAAATTCTTCGTATCTCCTGTGCTTATCGGATCTAACAAAACCCACCCACCGCTCAGGAAAGCCTCCACGCAGGCGTGGAAAGTTGGCATAGGTTGGCTTTGACCTTCTGTAAAACTTATGCCAGTGACCAAACGGGAAGGTATGTTAAGAGCCCTCAGAAAACTAATAGTGAGGTGGGCAATCTCGCGTCCTCCGCCTGCCCGGTCAATCATGGTGTCGAGAGCGGATGTTGTGGTGGCCCCGGCTGCGGGGTAATAGGCTATATAGTTCCTTACCCAAGCCCTGACTGCGGCGATTCGCTGGAGTCCAGGTTCAGATTTGCCAAAGTTTCTATAAGATATTGCAGCTAGCTTATCTGACTGACAGTATCTGCTGGGATATAAATATGGCAGAGTGCTTGACGGTAGCACACCAATAGGGACCTCGTTATATTCGCGAGATTGGAAAACACGCTGTGTTAGTGAAAAAGTAGAGTTATAGAGCAGCTCAAAATTCCCTTGATCTGCATGGAGATGAAATACACGATTTCCACGTCGTAGCCGGGCTGGCAATTTGTACTCAACGGGTTGATTGATCTTCATGGCCTCGTCAAGAATAACTTGCTGTTTGTCGGCCGCGACAGGGAAGCCAAATATAAAGTCAGCGCCACTTGCATCACGAACATCGTAGACGAACCGCATTTCGACACTGTATATTTGCATGATATTAAACACTCGGGATATTGAAAACGCTCTCCCCAGTGTCTGCCAAATTTTGGCACCTAGGCAAGTAGGCGGAAGCCGCAAACGAGCCAATCCGGTAAGGGTAAAAATTGCGGTTTCGGTATTAATTGCAGAAAATATTGCGCCATTCAATATTCGCCCAGACGCCATCTCTAGAACTTATCAACCTCCTCCTACATTCTTATTGCGAGCTCACCTTATCCTCTGATTTTCTTAACCCAGGAGATCACGATGAAAAAGACGGGCAAGGTATCCGGGGACAGCGTCAAGGCGGCCCCAGCACGAAATACAGATAGTGGTCCTGCTTCTATACAGGCAGTGGACCAACTGTCGGAAAAATCTCTTCAAACTGAGACGCTTGCTGCCGGCCGCCCTTACAACCCGATCAAGGCTGGCGAGCATGGCTTTGACAGCGGGACACGACCTGCTCCTGGCGCTGTGAGTGCTTCTGCGTCGCGCCTAGCAACCGCCAGCACCTTGTCCGAGCAAAATTCCTCAGCCAAAACAGGTACGGAGGCTGTGCAGGGCAACAATGCCACCGTAGACACGCTGGACCGAGTGCGTGTGGATGCGGCGGGTCAGGTGCTGACCACCAACCAAGGCGTGGCTATTGCGGACAACCAGAACTCGTTGAAGTATGGCGAGCGCGGGCCCGTTTTGCTTGAGGACTTCATTCTCCGCGAAAAGATCACCCATTTCGACCATGAGCGCATCCCCGAACGCATCGTTCATGCGCGCGGCTCCGGCGCCCACGGCTTCTTCGAGTGCTATGAGCCGCTTACTGAGCTGACACGTGCCGCGCCCTTCCAAGAGGCAGGCAAGATCACGCCAGTGTTTGTGCGCTTTTCGACGGTGGCTGGAGAGCGCGGCTCCAAGGACACGGCACGTGACGTGCGCGGGTTCGCAGTGAAGTTCTATACCGACGAAGGCAACTGGGATCTGGTTGGCAACAACATGCCGGTTTTCTTCATCCAGGACGCCATGAAGTTCCCCGACCTGGTGCATGCTGTCAAGCCTGAGCCACATCACCAGATGCCGCAGGCCGCGAGCGCCCATGACACGTTCTGGGATTTCGTCTCGCTCATGCCCGAGTCCACCCACATGCTGATGTGGCTGATGTCGGATCGCGCCATCCCCCGCAGCTTCGCCACGATGCAGGGTTTTGGCGTGCACACCTTCCGCTTCGTCAATGCAGAGGGACAGTCGGTCTTCGTCAAGTTCCACTGGAACCCCAAGGCGGGCACGCATTCGCTGGTCTGGGACGAGGCGGTCAAGATCTCGGGCGCGGACCCGGACTACAACCGGCGCGACCTGTGGGAACGCATCGAGGCCGGCGCCTATCCTGAATACGAACTTGGCGTGCAGGTCTTCACCGAGCAAGAGGCCGATGCGTTCAGTTTTGACATCCTCGACGCCACCAAGCTCATCCCCGAGGAACTGGTTCCCGTGCGCCCGATAGGCCGCATGGTCTTGAACCGTAACCCCGATAACTTCTTCGCCGAGACGGAGCAAGTGGCGTTCTGTGCTGCGCATGTGGTTCCAGGCATCGACTTTTCCAACGATCCCCTGCTTGCCGGCCGCATCCACTCCTATGTGGACACCCAGATCTCGCGGCTTGGGGGCCCAAATTTCCATGAGCTCCCAATAAACACCCCTTTGACACAGGTACATAACAACCAACGTGACGGTATGCATCGGCAGGCCATTCACCGTGGCAAGGTAGCCTACGAGCCCAATTCTCTTGGCGGCGGCTGCCCCTTTCAGGCAGGTGCCACCCAAGGATTTGTGTCCGTTCCTGCACGGATCGAAGCCAGAGCGGCCCAAGGAAAAGTGCGTGCGAAACCCGAGAAATTCGCAGACCACTACACACAGGCCAAACTATTCTTCGATAGCCAAAGCCCGGTTGAGCAGGCCCACATCGCGGCAGCCTTCCGTTTCGAGTTGAGCAAGGTCACGGTTCCTGCCATCCGTGAACGAATGGTGTCTTCCTTACGCAATGTCTCTGAAGAGCTAGCAAACCAGGTAGCCGCTAGGCTGGGCATCACGGAAATGCCCGAGCCGATGCCCAAGGCGCTGACCAGCGCTCCTGCAGCTGAGGTGAACATGTCGCCATCGTTGTCGCTCCTCGCGCGACCTGGAGAAACAGGAATCCAGGGGCGCAAGGTTGCAATTTTGGTTGCCAATGGCGTTGAAGCCGAGAGCCTGATCAGGCTGCATAGCAAGCTCTTCGAACTGGGAGCGGTGCCACGTTTCGTTGCCCCTCACATTGGCCCGTTTACCACGAGTAAGGGTGCGGTCATCGATGCCGATGCATCACTGGAAAACGAACCAGGATTCCTCTTCGATGCTTTGGTCCTGCCTGATGGGGAAATGGGCGTCAAGGAGCTGGCTAAGGACGGTCACACACTCGAATTTATCAAAGATCAATATCGCCATTGCAAACCCATAATGGTCATGACCGCTTCCACGGTTCTTATGCACATGGCACAAATCCCGCCGCTCCTGCCTTCAGGTAATGAAGATCCCGGAATCGTGGTGGGGATTGACGAATCAGCAATCGCACAGTTTGTATCTGCAATTGCGCGCCATCGACATCCCGAACGCGAAACCGATCCCCCTGCTGTGTAGCGGATTCATCGCTTTACATATGCCTGGAGACCGTACGGTCTCCAGCATTACCCGAGCACATCATGTCTAAAACGAATACTCCAAATAGCTCGGCCAAAGACGTGCTGGGTTCAATGCCGGATACGTCCAGTGCCTCTTACGCTGACAGGTCCCCAATACTGACGGCATTTGACCATTTTGCAAGCAAAGTGACACGGTGGGCTGGTTCTCCAGTTGCTTTCTGTATAGCGTTAGCTTGCGTGCTTGTCTGGGCTGCTGCAGGACCAGTGTTCTCTTTTTCAGAGTACTGGCAACTGGTGATTAACACCGGCACGACCATAGTCACATTTCTTATGGTTTTTTTGATCCAGCAAAGCCAAAATAAGGACAGCGTCGCACTGCATCTTAAACTTAACGAGTTACTGGCGGCGAGTAAATCTGCCAGCAATCGTATGATTGGGATTGAAGACCTGGATGAAGAGCAACTTCGTGAGGTTGCTAATTTCTACGATCAATTGGCGACCCAAGCGCGTGCTAAAAAAGCATGCAAAGAAATTCATTCTATTGACGAAGAAGTGACACCAGCCTTGAACAGAGAATAGCGACAGAAACCAATCGACGTGCGCCCACGCAAAAGCTGTTGTCAAGCGCGTATTGCGGTTTTTCCAAGGTAGCGGATCGCAACCGAGCCATTCAGTTTGCGGTGGTGTTGTTCAATGCTGCCGCCAGATACCGTGCCGTGCGCGAGGCGGTGCAACGTGCCACCTGATGCGGCGTCCCAGCCGCTACGATGCGTCCACCTTGTGTTCCCGCACCAGGGCCGATATCGATCACCCAATCGCTGGAGGCAACGAAGTGCATGTCATGTTCGACCACCACGACGGTATTGCCAGCCTGGACCAGTGCGTCCAACTGCAGCAACAGGCGGTCCACGTCGGCAGGATGCAGGCCCGTCGTAGGTTCGTCCAGTACGTACAGGGTATGGCCGCGCTGAGTACGCTGTAGCTCGGTGGCAAGTTTGATGCGCTGGGCTTCACCCCCTGACAGCTCTGTCGCGGGCTGGCCCAGACGCAAATAGCCCAGCCCGATGTCGCGCAGCGCATGCAGCGGCCTCAGCACGGCAGGCTCGGCGGCAAACGCCTCGCAGGCAGCGTCCACTGTGAGGCCAAGTACATCGGCGATGCTGAGCCCGTTCCAGGTGATGGACAGTGTGTCGGGGTTGTAGCGCGCGCCGTGGCAGGTGGGACACGGCGCGTACACACTGGGCAGAAAAAGCAGTTCGACGCTCACGAAGCCTTCGCCTTCGCAGGTTGAACAGCGGCCTTTGGCGACGTTGAACGAAAAGCGGCCTGCGTCATAGCGTCTTTTGCGCGCTGCCGGTGTAGCTGCGAAGAGCTTGCGCACGGCATCAAACAGGCCGGTGTAGGTGGCAAGGTTGGAGCGGGGCGTACGGCCGATCGGTTGCTGGTCCACGCGCACAAGCCGGCGAACGTGGTCGGTGGCCCCGCCAAGTCGCCCTGAAGTAGTGGCGCCTTCATCTGTCATCGTGATGGAGCCCGGGTCATCGCCGTCCGCTGTGGCATCAGGCGGCCCGTCGGCCAGGCTTTCACCTTCACTCGACGCAAGGGGCTGCCCCAAGTGGGCGGTGACCAACTCCAGCAGTACTTGACTAACCAGGCTCGATTTGCCCGAGCCGGAGACGCCGGTCACGGCAGTCAGGCACGCTGTGGGAAAGGCCACGTCGACGCCACGCAAATTGTGGCGGTGTACACCCTGCAGCGTCAGCCAACCCTGAGTTTGATTTTCGGGGTTGGGGGTGCGCCGCTCGCGGCGTGAACGCGTGCCGTCCTCGAACAGGTAGCGACGCGTCTGCGACTCGGATATCTCTGCGAGGCCTTCGGGCGGGCCGCTGTACAGGACGCGTCCCCCACGCTCGCCGGCCCCGGGGCCTACATCCACCAGCCAGTCTGCGCGCTGCATGGTGGTCACGTCATGCTCGACCACGAAGATGGAATTGCCAGCGTCCTTCAAGCGTTGCAGCGCAGTCAGCAGCGAAGCGGTGTCGGCCGGGTGCAGTCCGGCAGACGGCTCGTCCAACACATACACCACGCCGAAGAGTTGCGATGCCAACTGCGTGGCCAGCCGCAGGCGCTGCAGCTCGCCGGGTGACAGCGTGGGCGTCGCCCGGTCGAGCGAGAGGTAACCCAGCCCCAGTCCGGTCAGGGCCTGCACGCGGACCAGCAGTTCCTGAGCGATGCGCTGTGCAGCCAGCTGCTTTTCGGGCGAGAGGTGGGGCGTGCGGCGCACATCGGGTGCGGCAGCATGGGCGCAGGCGCCGTCCGCCTTCCGTTGAAGTGCGGCGCGCTTGCGTGCAGCAGCAGTCATGGCAGCACCGGCATCGCCCGTCACGGTTGGAGTGGTCGCGCCCTCGGCCACAGGTCGGAGCACATCGGCCAAGGCGTCAAGGGGCAGGCGAGCCAGATCGCCAATGTCCAGACCGCAAAAGGTGACCGAAAGCGACTCGGGCTTCAGCCGCTTGCCATGGCAGACTGGGCAACGCGTCCCCACCATGAACTTGGACACCTTGCGCTTCATCATCGCGCTCTGGCTGGTGGCAAATGTCTGCATCACATAGCGGCGTGCGCCGGTGAACGTGCCCATGTAGCTGGGCGGCTGGCCCGCTTGGCGCGCGCGCCGAACCTCGTCAACCGTGAGTCCCGGGTACACCGGCACGGTGGGCTGCTCGTCGGTGAAAAGGATCCATTCGCGCGTCTTGCGCGGCAAATTGCGCCAAGGCACGTCGATGTCGTGGCCCAGCGTTGTGAGAATGTCGCGCAGATTTTGGCCCTGCCAGGCGCTTGGCCAGGCGGCGACGGCCCGCTCGCGCACGGTGAGTGAATCATCCGGCACCAGGGACGCCTCTGTCACGTCGTAAAGACGGCCCAGTCCATGGCAATGCGGGCAGGCGCCCTGCGGGGTGTTGGGTGAAAAATCCTCCGCATACAGCATAGGTTGGTGCGCGGGGTACGCTCCAGCACGCGAGTAAAGCATGCGCACCAGGTTGGAAAGAGTGGTGACGCTGCCAACCGATGACCGCGCCGTGGGTGCGCCACGATGTTGCTGCAGAGCCACTGCAGGGGGCAGACCATCGATGCCATCAACCTGCGGAACGCCCACCTGGTCGATGAGTCTGCGCGCATAGGGCGCGACCGATTCGAAGTATCGGCGCTGCGCCTCGGCATACAAGGTGCCAAAGGCGAGCGACGACTTGCCCGAGCCGGACACCCCGGTGAAGACCACAAGGCAGTTGCGTGGAATCACCACATCCACGTTCTTCAGGTTGTGCTCGCGCGCGCCACGAACACGAATGCAGCCATCGGTGGGGTGGGTCACTGCCGTGGGATCGTTGTGCGCAGGAGCTGCTGCGGGAGTCTTCGCAGATTCTGAAGAGGGGGATGGAAGAGGCATGGACGAGTGGGCGGGTTGTCGCAAGGACCGCTGGCGGGCTGGGCTACTGGCATCAGTGTCGTGGTGCAGGCAGTGGCACGCCGTAGGCGGATGCCCCTTGCCCCCCATGGTCACCGACCACGATCACATCGCATGGCGTGAAAATGCCGACATGACAAGCATGTCCGCAGGCAGCTCGACTCCCTACATCCCTGCGTCTTCGCCTCGCAGCGCTGACGTGGTTTTGTATCTTGATCTTGACGGCGTGGTTCACCATGAAGCTGTGCTTTGGCATCCCCGACGTGGCATCTACATGAGCCCATACCAAGCCTCTGAGCACTCCTTGTTCGAGTGGCTGCCCCTTTTGCAAGAAGAACTCGCCCCCTACCCCCAAGTAGCCATCGTGCTCAGCAGTACATGGTGCATACGCCCCGGCTATGCCAAGACGCTGCAGCTGTTGCCCAAGGAGCTGCGCGCCCGCTTCATCGGTGGCACTTTCCACAAACGTGTCCACGGAGCGGATCCCTGGCTTCTGTCGAGCTTTCGGGACACTTCGCGTGGCCAGCAAATCCTGGAGGACGTGACCCGCAGAAAGCCCAGGCAATGGCTGGCCTTGGACGATGACATCGAGGACTGGCCCCCCGCTATCTTGGATCGCTTGGTGGCGTGTGATGGCAAGACAGGACTTTCTGATCCGCAGACGCTCATGTCGCTTAGAGACATGCTTCAGAAATGTGATGCAGCGCTAGTCGGCAACCATTGAAAGTCATAGGGTCTTCTTCAAACGCATTGACCCAGAACTTCCAAAAATCAACATCCACTGGTACCTCGCGGCGTGGCACAAGCCGCTGTGCAGCTGCGCAAGGCGCCTCGCCGGACTAAGTCCGCGCGCACTCAAAAAATCGGGCTGCCGCCTCGCCATTGAGCGAGCTAAGGGGGTAAAGCTCACATTTCTATCATCACAACCCGGGAGGTGTATGTCCTAAGCGGATGGCGATGTCGCGTTGGGTGGACGTCAATGCTGGCCATATTAAATGGACCTTACTCTCGTCCATTGATAGCAAATCCGATTTTTGCTTGGCAGTCTTTAGAGTGACCTTAAAAAATCCGGGATTATGTTCAATTTTATTAATCTTGAGCCGCCATAAAACGACGAATGCATATTTCGGCGTTAGATTTTTATTCTTCCTGAGATAGGTAAGTGCATTTTTCAGAATGTCGTTGTTCTCAGTCGCAGCCACCCTCTCCAACGCATTGATACAAGATTCCATGCGCATTTGTTCTTCGAGACGATTCAGTCTACGTTTGGCTTCCTCTGGTGAAAGCCTGCGTCCTTGTTCGAAAACAGAGACGTTGAATCGCAAGATACAATGTGATCCGACCCATAAATGGTGATGCGTTAGCTGATTCTTTATGCGGAAATGATAGCGAAGGCCGTCTTGCTCGCACAGTTCACAGATTTCATCTTTATGCTCATGATCAATTACTTCATCGGTGAATAACCATTCTTCAAATGCTTCGGGAAGGGTTGAACCCACAGATAAGGGAAGGATATTATCTCGAACGCGTTGCGGGTAACTGTGCATAACTGGTTAACTCCTTGGATCGTTAAAGAGCTCGACTAGACCATGACGATGATGGGTGTAAGCCTTTCGGCACCCGCCAACACTACAATTGCAGCGTGAACACAATATTCTTGGACTTTGATGGAGTGATCCATCCCGAGTTCTGCCACGAGTCAAAGCACTTGTGTTGCTTGCCTGTGTTCGAGAACGTGCTGCGACGTTGCACGGATTGGGACGTGGTCATCACAAGTACCTGGCGCCTTCAACGCTCGCTTGAGAGCCTGCGCTCACTTTTTTCCGATGATGTTGCTTCACGCGTTCTTGATGTGACACCTCGCTTTGCGGAACTGCATGACGTTCCAAATTCACTTCTTGCCTATGAACGTGAGGCCGAGTGCAATGCTTGGCTTCGGGACAACGATCGGATGGTGTTTCCCTGGCTTGCGATCGACGATAGGTCCTGGCTTTTTCGCCCCTTCAATAGATCCGTATTCCTTGTGGATGGAAGGACTGGTTTGACTGCTGTCACAGCGGAAGAACTTACAGAGCGGTTATTAAGCCTGTAGAGACAAGGCGCACTTCACAGAAATTTTCGTCGGACGTAGTCAGCACTGAGCACACCATTTTCAAACTTGTGTTTAATGCGCCCACGAACTATTGTATTTTCCAGATTTCTCCAATCTCCATTATTCCATCGACCCTTTGTCAAAACGGCAAGCTTTAGGATTTCACTCAGACTTTCTTCTGGAAGCCTCGCATCGTTTTCAATTGGCTTGACTATCAGTGCATAGAAGGCTTCTTCATCCAGAACTTCAAGTTCAAAGAAATACTGTAATGAGCCATCAGGCAGCTCAATTTCACTCACCCAGCACAGCCGTCCTCTGGCATCGTCTCCTCTACCCACAATGGCCCAAGGAATATCTGTCGTTCCAAGTTTAGTAGGGAGCATGCAATATACTGCACTCCCAACAGCGACAGGATTTATTAATGCATAGTCCAATCTCTGTTTAATGACTTTTTCTTTCTCAAGCTGCATGAAACACGCGGCCAGAGCGCTGAATCTGTTCTTTATGCCGCTTTGCGCGTGGGCGCTAAGGGAAGCGCTGCTGAGGCTTCCCGACGAGGATTTATGCCCGGTACCATGGTTCCTTTTGCGTTTGTTTGATTTTTCATCAGATTTTAGGGCCTGATCTGTAAAAGTAACGTTTTTATATTCAATCCTCATGTCAGGTAAATCAGACCAAATCTCGTTGATCGCAAGATGAGATACATAATTTCCCAGCCTGGTATCTGCTGGCGGATGGATAACCACAGGGTCTCCGTTGAAGCCTTTGGGTTGTCCTGCAGGCTCAGAAAATGCTTGTGAAGATTGCTGCGAATTGATCGGTATTTTTTGGTTGGCCAGGACACGAACGAGAGGCACGGGAGGAGGCGGAAATTCAGAGTTATAAATCCACAACACTAGAATTGCGCCGCTTGAAAGCTGTTGACCAAGAAATGATAGTGTTATATCGTCTTTTTCCTTGTCTTCAGTCCAGTGCGGATGAACTTGAACCCATGGGTGAGTTACTCCCGACCTCCGGGAGTTTTGTATACCCACAAATATGCCCTGTGCCTGCTTGTTGGCGTATTCAGAAGTCTGGAAATGTGCAATGGCGCGGCAGCTGATGGAAGACAATTTTTGTTTTGTTAGGATCTTATAGACATCACCCTCTGGCGTGAATCCCGTTTCACTTCCTACAATTAAATTCTCCAACTCATTGTTCCAATGATTGGATAGTAACGCATTTGATAAAAAGGAGCATACGCCATAAAATCTCCTGAAGACCTCGTAGGCAGGAATAATAAGTTCCAGTCCCGTGTCACTATAGCAACGATAATATGGCGCATCTCTAAGGTCGTGAAGCTGTCCAGCTATGTCTTCGCCGCTCAGGGGAAATTCTTGTATACCGTAGTGCCCGTGGATACGGATGTAGTCTTTTGGATGAACAAGTATCCACTTTTGCGGGGGAATGCGAAGGTTTTCAATCTTGATTTGATCACCCATGATCAAACCATGTTGTCTGGTCATATCGTGCCAGAACGAACCCAACGGGAATGCTGGCAAAGAACCCGCTGATTCAATCACCGACAACAGGCTACAAGCTCCGCTGGCTCTTCGGGCATAGGCAAGACGCTCAGGCTCATGATTATCAATCTCAGCAAACCACAGCTGCACGCGTGGCGTCTCCATCTCATCAATTTTGGGGAGTATTTTGGCGGCGCCAACCAATCGGTACAAAGTGTCATTCAGAGGTAGGCGGGCGAATTGGGTATCTGAAACGGGAGACATGCTGGACTGATGAAGTGCACGAGAGACTAGGCGAAAGGCCAGCGCTTGGCACTGACGGCCAAGTACAGTTAGGGCATAACGTTCTTCGGGTATGCCTAAGCAGTGATGTCAACAGCGTTGACGATTGCGATTTCTGTGGCGATCGGCGTATAGAGATCTACTGGCACGTCCACCTCTTGGATGGGGCGCAGTGAAACGACCAACGAATACCTGGTGGACTTGCCGGCGCGTTCGGCTCCTGGCCAGTCCTTCCACCAACCGCCAATGGGGAACACTGCGATGTGCGACTTCTCACGCAGCTGTGCCGCAGTCCCCCTCCAGACATCGCTATGCACAGAGCCTCTAGCGCGTAGCACTGCCCCGATGTGCCACTCGTTCATATCGGGGTCCGACAGGCTTTCGTCTTCGTCAAAATCTTCAAGGCGATCGAGCTTGTTGATTCGTTGGTTGAAGCGCACCTCATCTTCGCTGGCACCTTTGACAGCAAATCTAAGCCCATGAGACTGATATCGGAATTTGCTCTGCCACCCTCTGCGGCTGGGGTTCGGTTCTACAAAGAAGGATAGAGTTACCCTCATCTCCACCGCAACTTCACCTAAGGCCTCTAGCTCATCGGCTGGCCAAGGTAATTTGTGCAATTTCAGCTCTTTGAGTTTGACCTTGCTCTTTTCAAGCTGATACGGAACGATTGTGTCCTGAACGATGAGAGTGGGAGCGTCTTCAGCCGAAGCCAAGGAATTTTGCAGAGAGACTTTGCCGAAGCCATAGGTGCGCAAGAGTTCCCTCATGTCCCTTTTCTTCGCGCCTCTCGGCAGCTGAGCCAGCATTTGGGGCGTGAAGCGCGCGCCGTGAATCACCAGGGCACGAACGGTTTCTTCCCAATAGTGTGGATACCTAGCTCTTATGTGGGCGCAAATTCGTGCCACTTCTGCGGCTGCTGCACTGGTGTCCCCTGTTTCCGCAAAAGGCCCCTGGTGCATTCTGTGTGATGTCGTCAATATTCGTAAGCTGCTAGGCCCCACTGCAGGAACATTGGTGTCATCAATCGTCGCATTTCCACCTTCCGCTACAACGTCTGGCTTCAAGGGCCATGAATTTCGCCACAAGCGCGATGTAGTCGATGCCGGGGAGAGTGCACCCCCCTGTGCGATGAGCGCGTACGTCGGCCAGCGCTGAATGTCCAAATAGGTCAGGTCAGTGCAGGCACCTACGGTAAGGCCATTCCAGGACTGGCCAGGGTCCTCGATGGAAGTAGAGTGGTTGATATCGGGGTACTGAGTCCAACCCTGCCAGGGCACGTTTCCTGCGGACATCACGAACAGCCGCTGTTTGAGCGCAAAGTCCGTACCCCAGCTGATGCCCTTGGTGTAAGGGTCAAGGCCGTTCAAGCCAAAAGCCAATTGATCCACGCACGCCGACCATTCGGTAGGCATCCCTGCTCCGGGACCGATCGCTGTAGTCATGGTCACAAAAATGCGTGAGCGTCCCGGATTCTTCTGTTCGACCTTGTCCACTGCTTTTGCCATGATCCAGCCGTACAGATGTGGTGGATTAGCTCCTGCAGGCGGGAAGATTTTCACCGACTCCATTCGATGAGGCACATCGAGCTTCTGATCATGCGCCAAAGGTGCCACCAGGTCGCCGTGACAGATGACGCCTGCCATCTCGGTTCCATGTCCATCTACATCCGTACCTGGACCCCACTCCGCATCCACCGCCATCACGTCCTCATGGGCGACAGCCTTCTCCAGCAGAGGATGGGCTCGGTTCACACCCGTGTCGAGCAAGGTGACATAGGGGCTTGTGCCTGGCTCGGCGAATGTGCATCGTTGCAGCAGCTCTTGCACCCAAGGGGCCTGCTCACGAGGCGCAAGATCTGAAAGAAAGAACTCTGCGTGTGGTTGAACGTACCGTATCTCGGCGATCAGATCCAACAGTCTGAGTGCGCCCTCCAATGCTTTGCGAGTCGTCCATGCTGCAACTACAACGCGACCAGGGAAGCTGAGGTAACTCGTTTCGACCTGAATACCGAACTGCACGGCAGCTGCTTGGAATGCCTTTGCTGTTGCGCTCGCTGTCCGGGCACCGTTGCGCAACCAGATTTGCAGCCAAGTTGCTTTCTCAGGCGCTGGTGGTGCCGCATCCTCTGTCCACAACTCTGCAAAGGCCGCTCCACGAATTTTCTCTATTGCATTGACGAGCTGTGTATGGGGAGGCTTCCCATACTTTGTCATAGGGCCGCTCAGGTACTTCCTTACCCGAGTCTCAAGCGCACTCAGCTTGCCTTCCGGAACATGAAGCGCAACGACTTGGGCTCCGCCACCGGACTGCGCAACAGTTAAAACCTCTATTTCGTCTTTGCGCCACTCGAGGGCTTTGACATCAAATTTCGCCTGAGCCGAAAACTCGATCGCAATGATCATTCCAGTGGACGTAGTCAGCCCGCGCTTTGCACGCTCCAAGGAAAGAGCTTCTGCGTCTAGCCGTAGTTTCGCGAGTTGACGCAGCAACGCGCTGCCATGCTGCTCCCGGTCCCGCTGAAGCTCCGATGGCTTGGGAAACGAGTGTGTCGACTGGAAGCTTCGGTCGGTAGTGAATCCCGTAACTGACAAATGATCGAGATCTGGCATGGTGAGGGCAACGATTCATTTTGTTACCTCAATGTACCAGACCGGCCGGCCGGACGGCCGGGCCGATCAGTTGTGCAGCTGGCTTGCAGCTCGCTCCTGCAGGTGGGTGAGAACGCTTTTTTCTGAAATGCTCGATCGTTCGTCAAGGATGGCGTCCTTGATGGCGTCCTCACAAGCCTTGGTGATTTCGGAGTGGGAAAGCCCCACTGCACGGGGGACCAGATTTGACCAGTTCAAGTCTGCAGGAGCCATCATCGCCAAACGATTGCGCAGCAGTTCATCGACTTGCGCTTCGTCTGGGGTGGCATATCGAATCACATCGTCGAAGCGGCGAAAGAGCGCAGTATCAAGAGAAGCTCCGTGGTTCGTTGCCGCCACGATGATGCTGTCCGAGGTGTCCTGCTCGATCAGCTGCAAGAACATGTTCAACGTGCGGCGCATCTCTGCAACGTCATGCTGCCCCCCCCGCTGCATGCCCAGCGAGTCGAACTCGTCAAAAAAGTACACACCGCGGGTGATCTTGAGAGCTTCGAAGACCAAGCGAAGCTTAGAGGCGCTTTCCCCCATGAACTTGGTGATGAGACTGTCAAACCGCGCGGTGAAAAGCGGCAGCTTCAGCTCCGTAGCGAGCACGGCAGCCGTCATCGTTTTGCCTGTGCCGGGAGGCCCTACCAACAAGAGCTTGCGGCGAGCCGCCAATCCATGCTCACTGAGACGCTCATGCTGACGCTGCTCCAGGAGCACGCGTTGCAGCTTCTGCTCCACCTCCCTGGACAGGACCATGTGCTTCAAAGGGTGCTGAGGGTACTGCGCTGTCAGCAGCTCAGCCAGTTCGCCGCGAGGCTGCACAAGAGGCAATGTCCGTGCGCGCGCACGGGGGGCAGCAGGGGCTCGCGCCTTTTCAATGAGCTCTCGCAGCTCCGCTGCAAGTTTTGAGTGACCACGGCGAGCTTCATCCGCAGCGACTTGAAGTGCCACGGAGATGAACTGTGCGTCTTCGTTACCTGCGTAGGCTCTGAAAAGCGCTTTGATTTGGTCTGCTCTTGCCATGTTGTTTCTAATTTTGATTGTAGGTGAGGCTACTATCAAATTGTGCTATTGTTGCACATATGATGTATCTATAGCACATCAATGAGTATTCAAACGTTCCCTACACGACAAAGTGAACTGATCAGGCAGGCACGAGGACAGCGCACCCAAGCCGAATTCGCGAAGCTCCTTGGCGTAGATCGTTCTTGTTTGTCGCGGTACGAGCGCGAGCAACTCGGTGCCCCGACATCCGTCATCAACCACTGCCTCGGTGCGATAGCAGCACAGTCGCGCTCCCCCGTTGCTGAAGTGGACCCTGTGCGCCGTGCACTGCGTTTGACTATCGACGCAACGAGGGAGTTGCAGATCGCCACGGCCCTGGATGCCCGTGAGCAATGAAACTGACGGCAGCAGGGACGGATGCTCCTTGCCGTTCACTATCCCCACCGACCTGATCTTTACTGGCGGCGAGGCTCAGTCAGTTCCAAGTAAGCCCGATAATTGTTGGCGCCACACGTGATGGCGAACGCCCATGGACCAAGGTATGACTATGAATTTGACCGAACTACTGGCCGCGAAAGCTGCTCTGGATGCAGAAATCGCCAAGGCAAAGAAAACTGAAGCCACAGCCGCACTTCGTCGCGTACAAGAGCTCGTCACCGAGTTTGGCCTCACCTCTCAGCAAGTCTTTCCGTTGCTGCCCGCCAAAAGCAAAAAGCAAGGCGCGGCCAAGTACCAAAATCCAACTACTGGCGCCACATGGACAGGACGGGGCAAGCCTCCTGCGTGGATCGTCGGCCAAGATCGCAACGCCTTTCTCATCGCTCAACCTGCCCAACATGAAGGGCCGTTCCTAGCAGAGATGGCTGCTGCGGCAGATCGCCGTAGAGCCTAATCTCGGTCCCGGCGTTTTCCGAGAACGCCTCACGCCAGTTCCAGCTCTCGCTGCAGGTTGGGCGACTTGTGAGGTCTGCCGTGAAGAGCCTGGCTCATCACGTGCAGCAAAGGCCCATCGCTGGCGACATTGGCGAAGAACTGCGGTGGATGAAAGCCGCCCGCCATGTCGCGCAGCTTGCTCAGCGGTATGGGAGACGCGAGTTGTGTAGGTTCGCTCAGCCCCAGTGCAAAGGCTTTTGGCAGACCCGAAAAATACTCAAAGAACTCGTGGCGCTTGAGCCCGGATACAGTGCCGAATCGCCTCCACAGAGTACTGGGAGCGAGTGTGTGCAGGCCTGTCACCGTGGCGCATCCGACGATGCTACCCACCGGCATCTTTACATAGATCCAGACCGTCGTTGACGTATTCCGTAGCGCATCTGATTGCTGAAGCTCGCTACAGCCTGTAGATGCCTTGGGCATCTTCGGTTCAGTGGCGTGCTTGCTTTCGGTTCGTCGGGATTTCGTACTTTCTCAGATGGTAGGAAACAGCAGATGTGCTGAGGCAGTCACTTATCAGTCGGCCCGGGAACACCCAAGGGTTGAAGTCTGACCCACCCAAATGTTCTGGTGACTGCAGCGCTCGGACAAACGCGCCCACTTCTTGCGGCACCTCCATCCAGCGATCCTTCAGGCGCATCTGCAACCCTGTCGCCCAGTCAACGTCCTGGTGTCTCAGCTGAAGTATTTGCGTCAGTGGCACGTTCAGTAGGTGCGCAAGTAACGTAGCGGTCAACGACAACTCAGTTGGGCGAGGAGGTTTGCCCGCAATGGCATCCATCAATAGCCTTGCGTACCGCGCTTGCGGCAGCAGAGATTGTCTGGGTGCCGTGCGCTTGCCGGGCACCTTCAGGCGCATCCCGTGCCGGCTCGCCAAGTGCGACAAGTAGGGGGTCAGTGATGCGCGCAGGCCTGGCTTGCTTCGCAAGAGTGCATCGACTGCTTCCTGCTTGAGTTGCGTTGCGCGTCCCACCTTGGCGGCAGTCAACAGGGCAATGGCAGCAGAAAGATAGGACTTGCGACTTCGTACATTCAGCGGCTTTTGCCGTTGGGCCAACGCCGTATCAAAGGCTTGGAGATCGGCGGCCCAGGGCTTGCCTGTAGCGCCCTTGAGCTTGCTTTGCACCAAGGCCTCATCCGAGTTTTGGCGGCGCGCTGCAGCGTCTTGGAGGAAAGCGCCTTGTTCCACCAAAAACTGCATTAGCAACCCCATTTGCCGCAGCTCCTGCGTTGTGAAGGTCTCCAGCAACACGGCCTGGTCCAACGGGACGGATGCCTGCTGCAGCGCGATGTCTATGCGAGTGATGAACTGCAAGTAGCGCGAAGCATGCGCCGCCAACTTGCTTGCCCGCTGCGATGAATTGCCCCACTGCGTGAAGTCCGCGTACAGCTGCTTCGCCTGTTGAGTCACTAGCATGTGCTGGGCTGACTGCTGCCGTTTCACATTCCCGCGCTTGATGGAACAGCTGAAACAAGGCGAGAAGCCCGTTCCCTGCACGCGCGAGCCGCAATCTGGACAGTCATGGCTGGGACCATCCAGTTCGCAGCACTTGCTGCAAAGATGGCAACCAGCGAGCGTCATAAAGTACTGAGTGCGGTGCTTGTGACAGTGGCTGCAGGTAGCCTGAGTAACTTTGCGCAGACAACGCTCACACATCTGGCCACGCTCAGGAAAGCCGCGCGACCTGCTCAGCCTCGCGCTCGGCGTTCCACACGTATCGCAAGGTCTTGAAGTGCGGTAATAAGGCGCACATGATGCGCATGCAACGCGGTCTCCGACCCGCAAAGCGGCTTGGGGAGTCAAACGGCCGCAACGCAGACATGTGCGGTCCTGCCGTGCACATTTCCCACATACCGACGAGGTTGCATGCTTGTGGGCTCTGGCCGTCTCGCCGCAGATCTGGCAGGTTCGCGGAGGAAAAACTGCTGGGTAGCAAATGCTGCAGTACTTCACTCCATGATGGATGCGGTGGGCCTTGTCCATCGATCGCCCACAGTTGCCGCACGCTGAACGCAGTGCATGTGCGAAATATTGTCCCGGCGACCCATCAGCTTTGGATTGGGTCATAGCCGTGCCTTCACACGCGATGCAGTGGAGCGCCTGACCGACAAACGCAATGCAATCTGAAGGATCCTGCGGGCCCGCAGCTGAGGATCACGCGGCACTTCCCAGCACGACCTTGGCGTCGTACGTGCCTGCGGCAAAGCACGAACGTAACACTCGTGGACTCCAACTTCTCTTGTGTAGCACTCCATATCCTCGTCAAACCTGGCCAAGGCGTTCTCCAGCAGGTGGCTGCGAGCAAAGATTCGCCAGTAGCTCCACGGTTCTCCTGCGCCTGAAAAATCAGGAGCCTTTTTCGCCCTCTGAGTGATCAACCGATAGGCCAACGCCAAAGGCAGCGGGTGCCCGAGAAACGCCTGCCTCCACAACGCATCGACACGCTCTTGCTGCGCCTGCTGCCGCGCAGAACAGGTAGATGGATGTGCGCTGTACAAAGCAAAGGCGCAACACTCGCACCGCCCCAAAACAAGAGAGTCGTTTCGATATGGAGCGAACGGGGCGCCACAGTGCGGACACGCATCCATGAGACTGACGCCGTGCCTGAGGCAAATCCACGATGAAGCCAAGCGCCAGTGCATATGCAGATGGCGCGGCATATCTTCCCTTAGGCAAGCAGGGCAGAACAGCTGCCCAAAACGAAGCCTGCGCCGATGGTAGATCCCTAAAGGCAGCAGCCAAGGCAGAAAGCCGCTGCGGTGCACAGGTACTGCTGCTGCAGCCAGCTGACTGCAATAGGTCATACAACGAACCTGCTCCAGCCTGCAGCCACTGGCCGCTGCAATGGCTTGCAACATCTCCTCGGACAAGCTGCGGTCCAGATCCCTGGTCCAAACGAAGTAGCCCAGGCCCAGTCGATGAGACAAGACTGCAGGCTGCTCCCCCCGAGCCCATGCCCAGCGCACCAAGAACGAGCCCAGCGTCTCTTGGGAATATGGCTGCATGATTGTTCAGCTCGGCCGCGGTGCCGTGACCAAGCGGCTCCTGGTAAAAGACTGGCAGGCGCCTTGCAGAATCTCGAACGTCACCCGCTCGCCACCATCTTTGAGCACGCGCTCGACAGCTTGGAGCGTGATCTTTCGTACGGACCCGATGGTGCCATCGCAGCTTTTGAACACCTCAAGCGCCATCTTGGGGGCAGTCAGATTTGAGGGCCTGGCGAGCGGCATCAGTCGCTCAAAAGATGCGAGCAGCTTGAGAAAACTCTCATCTGCCTGCCAACGGGGCAACGCCAATCGAGTGAAACGACTGACGAACTGAGTATCGATAGCCAAGGCCCTTGAGACGTCGACAGTCCCGCACGCCACGATGCTTAACTGACGCATGTTAGAGAGCCTCTTGAGCGAGGCCATGAACTGCTTTTGCTGACGCGCGGGGCTGTTGAGCATGGCGTGCAACTCATCGAGGACCAGTACAGAAGTGCGCTGCACGGCCAATTCTTCATGCGCAAGCGCTTCCAGCCGTGCTGGGGGGGCGTCGGGCCGATGCGTCACGTTCAAGGCACTCAGGATCGCGCTGTACAGCCGTCGTTCATCAGCACTCGCAGGTGTCTCGACCCACAACACCTTGGTGATCGGATAACCGGCCTCATCCAGCACGATGGGGTTGTTGGCAATGAACTGCCGCGTCAACGTGGTCTTGCCATTGTCGCTGTCTGCGATGACAGCGCGACACTCAGGTTTAAGCGAACGAGGGAACGCCACCAGATCCTGCAGGTCTCGCAAAATATGGTCGTAGGCGGGGTAGCCGAACAGGTGGTTCGAGCGAACGAACTCCAGCTTTTCGGGCAGTGAAGCCTCCAGCATTTGAGCCGTAGCTTCGTGTAGATGAGGAAATTGGTTCATCGTCACGCTACGCATTGAAGCCCGTAATTTTCTTGCTCAAGAATGCTTCAAAGGGATTGGCCCCCGATCCCACAGGCTCCCGCGCAGGCTGCATTTGCGTCTCGACAACCGACCGGTCTGCGCCACCACTTCGAGGCGACGAGGATGGAGGTTTTCGCCTCACTCTCTTCGTGTCTGCCACAGCATTGGCCTCTCTGTGGGCGCTACGCAAGCGGTAACCTGCCTTGGCTTTCTTGTCCTCCAGCTGGCTTCCTTCGTGCTGCCTGCGGGCCTCAATCGCAATGTGCTCTTCCACGCCCACGTAGCCGTCAACCTCGTCATCTCCGGGAGCTTGAAATGGATAGCGATCGAGCTTCACGTACTGCTTGACCTCGGGGTCGAGAAACCACACCTCACGCCGGCGCCGAGGATGGTACTTGACGGTGAATTTGCGCTTCTCCGAAGGATGGTCGGGATCGCTTGCATTGATCCATCGATTGAGAGCCTCGTGATAGTAGTCAGCCTTGTTCATTCGGACGCCCGAGGGCGACACCACACGCGACTCCAGCGGGAGAAAGTCCAACTTGAGCTTTTCCGGATCCGCGATCTGGATCGGAAGTCCGGCTGCCATTGCTCCGTCTGTACCCAGGATCTTTTCCTCCCAAACGATCAATGGTGGCTTCATCAGCGAACTGTGCTTGTGCACGTGGTAGTGGTTCACAACCCAGTCTGCAATTTCGATCTCCAACTCGTGCAAGGTGTAGGCAGACTTTTTCTTGGAGTCATAGGTTCCCCGCTGCTGGGGGTTGGAGAACGTCGTGCCAGGCTTCTTGCGAAGCATCATGTTGACATTGCCCACTAGGCGCTCGATGTAGGCCCCGTAGCGTGGCTGCTTGACTGGCCGAAGATCCAAGTCGATGGAGTTCTCCTTGCAGCCGAACTTAAGTGCCTCCCCTCGGAACTCCTTGGCGTTGTCACACAGCACCTTGCGAATCTTGCCGTGCACAGGCCAACGCCCTGGCAAACCGAGGGATGCGAGGTAATCCTGTTTTGGCAGCATGCCCATCGCCAGGGCCATGCCGGCAGCTACTGCTGAAGGGCGGTCCATGCTCAGATAGAAGCCGACGATCACGCGCGTCAGGCAGTCAATGGCCAGGGTCAGCCAAGGCCGTCCCCATGGCATACGTGTGTCAGAAAAGACCACGATCATGTCGAGTTGGACATGGTCGATCTGCACCGGATTGAGTGGATTGACGGGTTCGGGGAACACACCCGGAGTAGGCATGTCCTTGTCTGCCAATGCAACTTGACCGCGCTTGCGCCGAACCCGGTTTAGAGGAAGTGCAGCGATCCTGTTGCGCACGGTGTTTTCGTGGGGAACGGGCTTGCGCTCGAGTTCGCAACGGTCTTTCACGGTCTGATAGATATCCCGAGGCGTCAGTTGTTGCGACGACAGGTAGAGCTGGTCTATCGCCTCCTGGATGAATTGCTCCACCCGCTCATCAAGCTTCTTCACGCTGGGGGCGCCTCGCTTGCCATCCATGAGGCCCACGAGAGAGCCACAGCCGTTGTAGTTCTTGATCCACTTGTAGAGCGTGACTGCCGAAACCCCGGACTGCCTGGCATGGTCCTCGACATCTTTGCGAGAACGCTTGCGCATTGCCAACAACGGAGCGATCACATCCAGACGCTTTTCAGCCTTCGCAATCTCGGCAGCAGTAAAGGCCAGCAGCGCTGGTGGCAGGGCTGACGGTCCAGCAACCATCTCCCCTGTAGCCCCAGCTTCATGTTCGGGCACGAGCGTGGTGATCGAAGACAGCTGGTTGATGAACGCGACCTCTGAGCGGCCGGTATCAATGTCTTCGATGATCACCCGATCGGTGGAGAGAACACGGCGCACGATGCAAGCTTTCTGCTTGAACACCACCGGTGCTCCAGGGCGGACAGCGAAGCCAGAAGCATGCAGTTCATTTGCCATACAGCGTAGGTTCCTCGTACCAAATTTCTGATTTCATCGTTAACCTTTGCCTGAGATTCGCGCCGATGGAGCCATTCGCCACCATTCGCCACATGGCGCCCACAGCTTGCATGCGGTTGGTCAGGTCCATGAAGGTTGCAGCCAACAGTTCCGAAGGTGTGGAGACTTGAAGCTCTTGCAGAGTCTGTAGGAGCATGAGAGCCGACTTGCCATCGGAGGGATACGAGCGGTAGTCACGCAGAAAAGTGACATTTTTCAGATAGTCGTTGCGGATGTAGCGTTCATCGACAACCTGAAACCCCCAACGCCGCTGTGCGCAAACCATACGGGCGGCCCGGAAACCCGCTTCGAGGTCGCTCCATCGATCCCGAAGTTCATCCAGATACTTGACCTCAAAAAGTAGGGTCCGTGCAGGCTTCCTGAGCTGACTGCCCCGAGAAGTAGCCAAGTAGTCAGGCGTGTATGAGCGCTCCTCGCCAGACTCGAGACGGTACCGGATCTTCATCGGTTGGTGGGTGATGCGCGCTATCCGAGGATCGAAGTCCATCAACAAGACCAGGTCACGCTCCAAGGTGCTCTCGAATGACACCGTCTGCCCATCCAAGGTTTGCACCCGCCCGGTGACCGAACGGTAGTTCATGGGGACCTGCCGCACACCAAGATCGCTTTCAGTAACGTCAATTATTGTAATTTTCATATCAGTTAACTAATTCAATGTATTGAATCAACCCATTCGACAGACCTGATAGACCATTGTGTAGCAAGATGTGACGCCGTGGTTAAGCTTTTCGTTGTAATCGACAGAGGCTCGCCACCGCGCCCCGGCGAGATTTCGCAGTCCCACCACGGCGTGCTCTTCCTCGATGAATTTCCCGAGTTCGCGCGCAGTGCGCTGGAGGCGCTGCGCGAGCCGCTGGAGACAGGCCAGATCACCATCGCCAGAGCCGCCCAGCGCTGCGAATTCCCCGCGCGCTTCCAGCTCGTCGCGGCCATGAATCCCTGCCCCTGCGGCCATTGGGGGTCGACGGTGCAGCGCTGCCGCTGCACGCCCGACAAGGTGGCGCGCTACCAGGCGCGCATCAGCGGCCCGCTGCTGGATCGCATCGACCTGCATGTGGAAGTCGGCGCCCTACCCCCGCAGGAGCTGCTGGCCGCGCGCTCTGGCGAGGCCAGCGACACCGTGCGCGAGCGCGTGGTCCAGGCCCGCGCGCTGGCCCTGCAGCGCCAGGGCAGTGCCAACCACCAGCTCCAGGGCCAGGCCCTGGACGACCACCTGGGCCTGTCGCCCGAGGCCCTGGCCTTCGCCCACAAGGCCGCCGCACGCCTGGGCTGGTCGGCCCGCAGCACCCACCGCGCGCTCAAGGTGGCGCGCACCATTGCCGACTTGGCCGGCAGCGCGGCAGTGGAGACGGGGCATGTGGCGGAGGCCATGCAGTATCGGAGGGTGTTGCGGTTGCCGTCATGAGCCGGCATGCACCAGGCCTTGCGCATCGACAGCCGCAACCTCCTGGTCGATCCCCAACACCTCCACGCACGCATGCAGCGCAGGCGACCAGCCCTGGCGCGCGGGCACGACGAACCAGGTTTCCACGCGGGCGACTTCCTGGGCGAGTGTGCCGGGCAGGGCCGTGATGTGCACGCCGAAGCGGTGCTGCTGGGCCTGGACCACGCTGCGCGGCAGCAGGCCGTAGCCCATGCCGGCGGCCACGCAGCCGAGGATGGCGTCCAGCGATCCCATTTCCATGATGCGTGCGGCCACGCCGCGCGTGGCCAGCAGCAGTTCGATGCGCTGGCGGTAGCTGCAGCCCTGGCGGAAGGCCAGGAAGGGCACGGCGCTGAGCTGGGCGGCATCGGGAAAGCGCGGCAGCGCGAAGGCGGTGACCAGCACCAGCTCCTCCTCGAAGACGCGCCAGCCCTGCAGGCGGGACTGGGGCGGCATGCCCGAGACGAATGCGCAGTCCAGCCGCCCGGCAAGCAGATCGGCCAGCAGCTCGGCCGTGGTGGCCGTGCGCAGCTCCAGGTCCAGGCCGGGCCGGGCCTGGTGCAGGCGCGCCAGCAGCGGCGGCAGGCGCAGCGCGGCCGTGGTTTCCATGGAGCCTATGCGCAGCGCGCCGGCGGCCCGGGCGCTGCCCTGCAGCAGGGCCAGCGCCTCGTCATGGTCGGCCAGCATGCGCCGCGCGTATTGCTCCAGCAGGCGGCCGGCAGGCGTGGCGTGCACGGGAGCGCTGCGCTCCAGCAGTTGCACGCCGGCCTCGTCCTCGAGCTTTTTCACATGGGCCGTCACGTTGGACTGCACGGTGTGCAGTTGCTGCGCGGCAGCGCCGAAGCTGCCGCTGTCGCAGACGGCCAGGAACATGCGCAGGGACTTCAGTTGCATCGCGGCTCCAGTGGCATTCATCTTCAATCGAGATCGACGCCATCATTTTGAATCATTGGACATGATGACTCCGGCGGCTTAAGGTATGCCCATCCTCCCCGCATGGCGCCCACTCCCGTGATCCAACGCAACGAAACTTCCCTGCTGCTGACCGGCTTCATGGCCACGCTCAGCGGCGTCGGCCTGGCGCGCTTTGCCTACACGGCGCTGATGCCGCAGATGGTGCATGCCGGCTGGTTCAGCGGCGAGCAGGTGGCCTACCTGGGCGCGGCCAATCTGCTGGGCTATCTGATCGGGGCGCTGGCGGCCGCGCCGCTGGCCGAACGCCTGGGCGCGCTGCGCGTGCTGCTGTGGTGCTGGGTGGCCCTGGCGCTGAGCTTTGCGGCCTGCGCCTGGCCGCTGCCCATGCCCTGGTTCTTTGCCTGGCGCTGCATCTCGGGCATTGGCGGCGCCATCCTGATGGTGCTGGGCCCCTCCGTGGCCCTGGCGGCCACGCCCGTGCAGCGGCGTGCGGCCCTGGGGCCGCTGATGTTCTGCGGCATAGGTGCCGGCGCCCTGCTGTCGGCCACGCTGATACCGCTGCTGGCGCGCCAGAGCCTGGGCGCCGTCTGGTGGGCGCTGGCGGCGGTCTGCGCCTGGGCCGGCTGGCTGGGCTGGCGCCATGTGCGGCGGCTGCCGGTGCCTGCGCCCATCGCCATCACGCCCCATGCCCGGCCCGTGCCCGCCGCGCCCCTGTGGACGCTGCCCGTGGTGCTGGTGATGCTGGCCTATATGACGGACGCCTTCGGCTTTGTGCCGCACACGGTGTTCTGGGTGGACTACCTGGCGCGCGAGCTGCAGTTGGGCGATGCCTACGCCTCCACGCAGTGGGCCGTGTTCGGCCTGGGCGCCATTGCCGGGCCGCTGGTGGCCTCGCTGTGCGCCACGCGCTTTGGCTGGTGGGGCACGACCACGGGCGCCTATGCGGTCAAGACCCTGGCCATTGCCATGCCGCTGTTCTGGGTGGGATTTGCGGGGCATGCGACCTCGTCCTTCCTGGTGGGCGCGCTGTCGCCGGGCATGGCGGCCATCACCTCGGGCTACCTGATGCAGCTGATCGGCCCCGTGCAGCACAAGCGCATGTGGGGCTATGCCACGGCGGCCTTTGCGCTGATGCAGGCCGTGTCGGGATATTTCATGGCCTGGAGCTATGCGGGCCTGGGCTCGTACCAGCGCCTGTTCGTCATCGGCAGCGTGTCGCTGCTGCTGGGCACGCTGATGATCGCCGCCAGCCGCGCCAGCGCACGCCGGCAGGCCGCCGCATGAGTGCGCGGATTCGAGGCAGGAAACAAGGAGTCGTATGAGCACCGCAAAGACCGCGTGGATGGCCCGACTGGGCATGCGCCATCCCATCATCCAGGCCCCCATGGCCGGCACGTCCACGCCCGCGCTGGCGGCCGCCGTCACCGAGGCCGGCGGCCTGGGCTCGCTGGGCATTGGCGCCAGCGGCACGGAGCAGGCACGCCAGCAGATCGTGCAGACGCGCGCGCTGACTTCGGGCGCCTTCAACGTCAACCTGTTCTGCCACCGGCCGGCCCGGGCCGATGCGCAGCGCGAGGCCGCCTGGCTGGCCCATCTGGCGCCCGAGTTCGCGCGCTTTGGCGCCACGCCGCCTGCCACGCTCAACGAGATCTACGCCACCGCCGTCGGCAACGCCGCGCTGCAGGCCATGCTGATGCAGGAGCGGCCCGCCGTGGTGAGCTTTCATTTCGGGCTGCCTGAGCAGGGCTTCATCGACGCGCTGCGCGCAGCCGGCGTCGTGACCCTGGCCAGCGCCACGTCGCTGGACGAGGCGCGCCAGGTGGAGCAGGCCGGTGTCGATGCCATCGTGGCCCAGGGCGTGGAGGCCGGGGGGCACCGCGGCACGTTCGATCCCGCGCAGGACCGCATGATGGGCACCTTCGCCCTGGTGCGCGTGCTGGCCCGCAACACGGCCCTGCCGGTGATCGCGGCCGGCGGCATCATGGACGGCGAGGGCATTGCGGCCGCGCTGGGCCTGGGCGCCTGTGCGGCGCAGCTGGGCACGGCCTTCATCCTCTGCCCTGAATCGTCCGCCAGCCCGGCCTACCGTGCCGAGCTGCGCAGCGAACGCGCCCACCACACAGGCATCACCGCCGCCATCTCGGGCCGGCCGGCGCGCGGCATGGTCAACCGACTGCATGCGCTGGGCGCCAGCCATGGCCAGCCCCTGCCCGACTACCCGCGCGTCTACGACGCAGGCAAGGCCCTGCACCAGGCGGCGTCCGCCCAGGGCAGCTCCGACTACGCAGCCCACTGGGCCGGCCAGGGTGCGCCGCTGGCGCGTGAGATGCCGGCCGCTGCGCTGGTGCAGACGCTGGCCGGCGAACTGGCGCGCGCTCAGAGGGCCTGATCGCTCAGGCAGGCATGTCCAGCGCCGCCAACCCCTGCTCCAGGTCGGCGATGAGGTCGCGCGGCGACTCCAGGCCGATGTGCAGGCGCACCACGGGCCCGCGCGCACTCCAGTCGGTGACGCTGCGCGCCTGCGCCATGTGCGCGGCCGTCGCCAGGCTCTCGTAGCCGCCCCAGGAGGCGCCGATGCCGAAGAGGCGCAGGCCGTCGATGAAGCGGTCCACGGCGGCCTCGGCGGTGCCGGGCTGCAGCTCCAGCGACACCAGGCCGTTGGTGCCCTGGCAGTCGCGCAGCCACAGCGCATGGCCGGGGTGCGTGGGCAGCGCGGGGCAGAACACGGTGGCCACGGCCGGGTGCTGCTGCAGCCAGTGCGCCACCTCCAGCGCATGCGCCTCGTGCATCTGCAGCCGTGCGGCCAGCGAGCGCATGCCGCGCAGCACCAGCCAGGCATCGTCGGGGCTGACCGCCATGCCGAAGGCATCGCAGCGCGCGGCCAGCGGCTCCCAGGCGGCCTCGGTGGTGGCCACGGTGCCCATCATCACGTCGGAGTGGCCTGACAGGTACTTGGTGGCTGCCATCACCGAGACATCGGCCCCCAGCGCCAGCGGCCGGTACTGGCAGCCCGATCCCCAGGTGTTGTCGGCCACGACCAGAGCGCCGCGCGCATGGGCCATGGCCGCCAGCGCGGGCAGGTCGCACATTTCGTAGACCAGCGATCCCGGGCATTCGGCATAGACCATGCGGGTGTTGGGGCGCATGCGCGCCTGGGCGTCGCTGCCATCGGCCGCGAAGAAGTCGTACTCGATGCCGTAGGGCCGCAGCCATTGGCCGGCCAGGTGGCGCACAGGCTGGTAGGCGCTGTCGGTCAGCAGCACATGGTCGCCGGGGCGCAGGTAGCTGAGCAGGGCCATGCCGATGGCCGCCAGGCCGGTAGGCAGCAGCCGCGTGCGGTGGGCGCCTTCCAGCTCGCTGACGGCATCTTCCAGCGCAAAGCCGGTGGGTGTGCCGCGCGCGCCGTAGCTGAAGATGCGCTCGCCGGCGCGGCGCTCGCGCATCTCGCGCTGCTGTGCCGTGCTCTCGAACAGCACGGTGCTGGCGCGCACCAGGGGCGGGTTGACGGCCGTGCCGCCCGCATAGGTCGGGCGCTTGCCCGCATGCAGCAGCCGGGTCTGCAGGTCCAGCGCGGGGGCGCCAGAGGCCGATGATCCAGGCACGGGGGCGTGTTCGGCAGCCATCAGTCGATCTTCGCGCCCGAGAGCTTGACCACGCGCGACCAGCGCTCCATGTCCTGGCGCAGCTGGGCGGCAAAGGCTTCGGGCGTATTGGCCACGACTTCGCTGCCGCCATCGACGACCAGCTTGGTCACTTCCGGCAGTTGCAGGGTGCGCACGATGGCGTCGTGCAAGAAGGCCACGCGCTCGGGCGGCGTGCCGGCGGGAGCGAAGAAGCCGTACCAGTCCTCGAAGCGCGCATTGCGCAGGCCCAGTTCCTCCAGCGTGGGCACCTTGCCGAACACGCCGATGCGGCGCGGGCTGGTGACGGCCAGCGCACGCACCTGGCCCGCCTGGATCATGCCGGCCACGGACGAGGTGGAGGTGATCAGCACATCGACCTGCTGGCCCAGCAGATCGTTGATGGCCGGCCCCGCGCCCTTGTAGGGCACATGGGTCATGGGCACGCCGTTTTCCTTGGACAGCACCACGCCCACCAGGTGCGACAGCGTGCCGTTGCCGGGCGTGGCATAGGTGACGCGGCCCGGCTCGCCCTTGCTGCGCGCCACCAGGTCGGCAAAGCTCTTGAGGGGCGAGGCCGAGGCGACCACGATGGCCAGCGGCGCCGCGTTGATCTGCGTGATGGGCACGAAGTTCTTGAGCGGATCAAACCCCGGCGCGCTGTACAGCGCGGGGTTCACCGCCATCAGCGAGACCTGGCCCGTGAGCACGGTGTAGCCATCGGGCTTGGCCTCGGCCACGGCCTTGGCGCCGATGTTGCCGCCTGCACCGCCCCGGTTTTCCACCACGGAGGGCTGGCCTGTGGCCTCGGTCAGCCGCGTGGTGACCCAGCGCGTGCTGGCGTCGTTGCCGCCGCCCGGCGGGAAGGGCGAGATGAAGCGGATCGGCTGGGCCGGATAGCCGTTGCGTGCGGCCAGCGGCTCGGCCGTGGCCTGCGAGAGCATGGCCAGGGCCGCGAGGCTGGCGGCCAGCATCCTGGCCAGGGTGGGGATTGCGAACATGTCTTGTCTCCTGTCGTTATGTGATCTGATTTATGTCGCTCTACGGCAAGTCAGCGATATATGGCGCTGCCTTTGCAACTGACGTGACTTTGGCCAGGGGCACCAAGCAAGGGCCGCCCCCGCAGCGAGGGTGCCGTCCCCCTCCCGCGCAGCGAGAGAGGGGGAAGCGGCGAAGCCGCTCAGGGGGAGCTTCATGCACTCGGCAGGCGGAAGGCGGCCAGTTCCTGGGCATCGAGCTGCGGCACCAGGCCCGTCTCCCAGGCCAAGTAGCGGCGTGCCGCTTCCTTGTTGCCGTCGTGGCGGTCGTGCACGAAGAACAGGTAGTCGATGCACTCGGCGTCGGTGGGGCTGTCGGGCGTGGCCTCGACGGGCAGGCCGGCCTGCTGCCATGCGGCCAGGCCGCCTTCGAGCAGCAGCGGCGCGGCGCCCTGCAGTTCCAGCGCGGCCCATTGCGCCATGCCGGGCTCATCGGCCACCAGCACGATCTGGCGCGTCTCGCCGGACAGATCGCTGGCCAAGCACGGGCGGATGGACCAGCGGGCCCCGGCGATGTGGCCTGCGCGGTACTTCATGCCCGCGCGCAGATCGACCACGGCCACCTCGCCCTGGCGCATGCGCTCATGCAGGGCCTGCGCCGTGATGCCTGCCAGTGCGGGGGCCTGGGGCGGCTGGGCCGGTGCCAGGTCCAGGCCGCTGTGCAGGCCGCCCCGCAGCACGCAGGCGTCATGGCCGAGCTGGCGCAGCCAGCTGGCCACCACGGGGGCGCGCACGCCATCGCTGTCGAACAGCACCAGGCGCGCACCGCGCACGCCCACGTACTGGTCGCCGGCCTGCATGAGCTGGCCGCCGGGCGTGTGCTGGGCGCCGGGCAGCGAGCCGGCCTTGAATTCCTCGGGCGTGCGCACATCGCACAGGAACAGCGTGCGCGCAGCATCCTGGCTCCAGGCGCGCACGGTGTCGGCATCGACCTCGGGCACGTCGAAGCGTTCGGCCAGGGCGCGGGCCTGTGCTTGCAGCGCGCTGCTGGCCGAGTCGTCGCCATAACGCTGCGTGCCGCCGTGCTCCAGCGGCAGGTCGGCCAGGTACCAGCCCTGGGTGCCGTTTTCCAGCGCGTAGACGGGGTTGGGAATGCCCAGGTTGATCAAGGTCTGCGCGCCGATGATGGAGCGCGTGCGGCCCGCGCAATTGACCACGATGGGCGTGGCCGCATCGGGCACCAGGCGGCTCACGCGCAGCGCCAGCTCGCCATTGGGGCAGCAGATGGCGCCGGGGATGTTCATCTTGTGGAACTCGGAGACGGGCCGGCCGTCCAGCACCACCAGGGGCAGGCCCGCCGCCTGGCGCGCCGCCAGCTGCTGGGCCGTGATGCGCGGCGTGCCGTAGGCGTGTTCGGCCAGTTCGCCAAAGGTCTTGGAGGGCAGGTTCACGCCGGCGAACAGCGTGTAGCCCGCAGCGCTCCAGGCCTTGGCACCGCCTTCGAGCACGGCGACCTGGGTATAGCCCAGGTCTTCGAGGCGGCGCGCGGCACGCCCGGCCACGCCCGCGCTGGCATCGCCCTCGCCACCGTCGTAGGTGACGACGCGCACCTGCCTGCGCGGCACCAGGCGGGGCACATCCAGCTCCAGCCGGCTGTAGGGCAGGGGCGTGGCGTAGAACAGGTGCGACTCGCCGTACTGGCCGTGCTCGCGCACGTCGAGCAGCGCGATCTCCTGGCCGTCGTGCAGCCAGGATTTGAGGGTGTGGGCGTCAATGGATGCGGTCATTGCATGCGGTCCGGGAAAAAGATCGGCAAGGAATTTCGGGCAAAGCCCTGCCACGCGCGCCCCGTGGGGCGCGCTGCGGCACGGACAGTGAAAAGGCAGGAAGCGGGAGGTAGCGGCCGGAAGGCCGGGGCTCAGCGGCGCGTCTGCACGCCGATGGCCATGGTCTGGCAGGTGCCGGCGGCCAGGTCGTAGCTGGTGCGCTCGTTGAGCGTCTCCAGCGCGCGGCCGTACATGTGCAGGTGGCGGATGACCTGCTCGCCCTGGATCTCCACGGAGTGGATGTCCTCGGGCATGAGGGCGATGCCCTGGCCTGGCGCCACCACCACGAGATCCGTCTCACGCAGCGTGGCCTTGCCGGGGACGGAGCCGTCGTCGGTGCGCTCGTAGACGCGGTTGTGCTCCGTGCCTTCCACGGCGGCAATGCAGGCCCAGGTCGTGTGGTTGTGCGGCACGATGCGCTTGCCCGGGCGCATGACGTTGAGGTACAGCGCATAGCTCTGGTCGGCGTCCTCGGCGATCAGGTAGCGAGCCTGGTGCTCGCCCTCTTCGGGCGCGGCGTAGTCGGCCTGCTGCCAGAAGTCTCGGCGCGCGGCCAGGCCCAGCAGCTGCTGGAGCACGGCGTCCAGGCTGGCGCGCGTGGCAGCGCCTTCGCCAATGGCCTGCTTCATGTGGTCGATGGCCGCTGTCACGGCGGCGCTGCGCTGTTCGGTGATGGTGGTGGTAGTGGTGGTGTTCAAAGGGGACTCCTTGTCGTCGTTGAAGCCCACTGTAGTGAGGCGTCCGGCCCGCAACAATCCACGCACCCTCAACAAATACTTCAATAAAATTGAAGTATGGAGACGCTTGACCTGGACCTGCTGCGCACACTGGCCGCCATTGCCAGCCACGACAGCTTTGCCGCCGCCGCCGTGCAGATGGGCCGCACGCAATCGGCCATCACCCAGCAGATGCAGCGGCTGGAGGAGAAGATCGGCCACGCGCTGTTCGAGAAGCAGGGCCGGCAAAAACGCCTCACCGACCACGGCCAGCGCCTGCTGGGCTATGCGCGCCACATGCTGGCCATCCACGACGAGGCGCTGCGCAACCTGCAGCACCGCCAGGTGCAGGGCCTGGTGCGCATTGGCGCACCCCACGACGCGGCCGACAACATGCTGCCGCCCGTGCTGAAGGAGATCGCGCTGAACTTTCCGGGCATGCAGATCGACATCCATGTGGGGCGCAGCCCTTTCCTGATGGAGTCGCTCAAGCAGGGCGAGCTGGACCTGGCCATCTCCAACCGGGAGGATGAGGGCTTCGAGGGCTTTGCCCTGCGCTCCACACCCACGGTCTGGCTGTGCGGCGCGGGCTATGCCCATGACCCGGGCAAGCCCGTGCCCCTGGTCATGGCCGATGGGCCCAGCATCTTCCGCCGCCTGGGCTGCGACGCGCTGGATGCGGCAGGCATCGCCTGGACACCGCGCCACACCTGCACCAGCCTGGTCGGCATACGCGCGGCCCTGCGCGCGGGCCTGGGCGTGACGGCGCGCGGCGTGGAGCAACTGGACCCGGGCCTGCGCGTGCTGGGTGCGGGCGACGGCATGCCGCCGCTGCCGGACCTGGTCTACCGCCTGTACATCCGCAGCCATGTGATCAGCCCCGTCACGCGCCAGATCTTCGAGAACCTGCAGGCACGCATGCGGCTGCCGGCCGGCTGAGGGACAGCGTTGGGGAGGCGGAGGGACGGCAGGCGTGCAGCTTGCCAGCGTTGCTTGTAATGGGACTTATTCTCAAATAACATCCGCGCCACCGCCGCCTCCTCTGCCGGTGTTTTTCGAGCCTTTCCAGGCCCCGTGCCATGCCATCTCCCACTCTTGCCCGCACCCATGACTGGTTCCGTGACTGGTTCCGTGACTACGGGCCGCTGATCTCCCGCATCCTCGCTGCGCTGTTCGGCGGCTATGCCGTGGCCGCCCTGGCCAGCGTGGCCGTTGTGGCCCTGCCCGCAGACCGCACGCAGGCGGCGATCTCGGGCACCTTGCTGAGCTTTGCCGTCTACGCGGGCGCGGTGATCTGGGTGTTTGCCGTGCGCAGCGCCACGCGCGCCTGGGCCGGCCTGCTGGTCGCCGCCCTGATGCTGGCGCCTGCCGCGTGGTGGACCTGGGGCAAGGGGCTGGGCGCATGAACACGAACGCCACGAACACCACGGACACCACGAACACGGCAGGCAAGCCCGCCAAGCCCGCGAAAGCGGCCAAGGCACCCGGCATCCGCCAGACCATGTCCGACCTGCACACCTGGGTCGGCCTGCTGCTGGGCTGGTTCCTCTACGCCATGTTCCTCACGGGCACGGTGAGCTATTTCAGGAACGAGATCACGCAGTGGATGCAGCCCGAGCAACCGCACCAGAGCCAGGCGAGCGAGCCCGCGCTCGTGGCCCAGCGGATCGGCGACGCCATGGCGCATGTGGCGCCGCAAAGCCCGCAATGGCTGATCAACCTGCCCGATGCGCGCAGCACGGTGGCCACGGTGTTCTGGAGCCCGCCGCAGACCGAAAAGGGCGCCAGGCGCCGCTTCGAGAACGGCCGCTTCGACCCGGCCACCGGCACGCGCCTCGAAGGCCCGGTGCGCGAGACGCGCGGCGGCGAGTTCTTCTACCGCTTCCACTTCCAGTTCCACTACATGCCCGTGCTCTGGGGCCGCTATCTGGCGGGGCTGTGCGCCATGTTCATGCTGGTGGCCATCGTCAGCGGGGTGATCACGCACAAGAAGATCTTTGCCGACTTCTTCACCTTCCGCTGGGGCAAGGGCCAGCGCTCCTGGCTGGACGCGCACAACGCGCTGTCCGTGCTGGGCCTGCCCTTCCACCTGATGATCACGTACACCGGCCTGGTGACCCTGGCCCTGATGTACATGCCCTGGGCCAATCTGGCCACGGCCATGACGCCCGAGCAGCGCGTGGTGGCAGGCCAGCAGCTCAGCGCCTTCGTTCCGGCTGGCAAGCCCTCGGGGCAGGCCGCGCCCCTGGCACCGCTGGCCGACATGGTGCGCCAGGCCGAGCAGCGCTGGGGCGCGGGCCAGGTGGAGCGCCTGAACGTCAACCTGCCCGGCGATGCCAAGGCCAGCGTGGTCGTGGTGCGCGGCGACAACGGCCGCGTCTCCATCAGCCCGCAGTTCATGACGTTCGACGGCGTCAGCGGCCAACTGCTCAAGGCCCAGGACAGCGTGGGCGCCGCCGCCGAGACGCGCGGCGTGCTCTATGCGCTGCACATGGGCCGCTTCGGCGACCTGCCCACGCGCTGGCTGTACTTCATCGTCAGCCTTGCGGGCACGGCCATGGTGGGAACAGGACTGGTGCTGTGGAACGTGAAGCGGCGCAGCAAGCTGCCCGACCCGGAAAGGCCGCATTTCGGCTTCCGGCTCGTGGAACGGCTGAACATCGCCACCATTGCCGGCCTGTCCATCGGCATGGCCGGCATGCTCTGGGCCAACCGCCTGCTGCCGGTGGAGATGGCGCAGCGCGCCGAGTGGGAGGTGCACGCCATGTTCATCGCCTGGGGGGCCACCCTGTTCTGGGCGATGGGCCGGCCCGCCAAGCGGGCCTGGATCGAGTTGCTGTGGGCCGGCGCCGCCGTTCTGGCCCTGCTGCCCGTGGTCAACGCGCTGACCACGGATCGCGGCCTCTTGGCCAGCCTGCGCGCGGGCGACTGGGTGTTTGCCGGCATGGACCTCATGCTGCTGGCCCTGGCCGCACTGCATGCCCATCTGGCCCTGCGCACCCAGCGCCACCAGCCCAAGGCCAAACCGGTGCGCGCCGCCCGGCCCGCGCCCAAGTCAGCCGCCACTGCAGCAGCCGCCACAGCAGCAGCCGCCACGGCAGTGGCCGCCACAGCAGCGGCCGCCGCAGCGGAGACCAGCGCATGAGCATGGCCCATCTGTTCTGTCAGCTGCTGGCCCTGGGCGCCTTCGCCTGCCTGGCCCTGGCCATGGACCGCCACCAGAGCGACCTGTTCGGCAAGGAACTGCCACCCGCCCGCACACGGCGCCTGCGCGCGGCCGGCTGGGTGCTGCTGGCGCTGTCGCTGTGGGCGGCGCTGCAGGTGGAGCCCTGGTCGCTGGGGCTGGTGGCCTGGTTCGGCCACATCGCCGCAGCAGCGGCCATCGTGCTGCTGTCCATGGTGGCGCGCGAGCGGCTGCGCTGACGCCCCTCCTGGCGCCTTCAGAGAAACATGCCGCCCGAGGCCTCGATGCGCTGACCCTGCACCCAGCCCATGCCGGGCTGCAGCAGGGCGGCCATCACGGGGCCGATGTCGTCGGGCTGGCCCACGCGGCCCAGCGCCGTCTGGCTGGCCAGGGCGGCGCCGACCTGTGCATCGTCGCGCACACGGCCGCCGCCAAAATCCGTGGCAATCGCCCCCGGCGCCACCGTGTTGACGCGAATGCCGCGCGCCCCCAGCTCGCGCGCCAGGTAGCGCGTCAGCACCTCCACGCCGCCCTTCATGGCCGCATAGGCCGCATAACCGGGCTGGGTGAAGCGCGTGAGCCCGCTGGACAGGTGGATGATGCTGCCGCCGTCGCGCAGCAGGGGCAGCAGGTGCTGGCTCAGGAAGAACGGCGCCTTCAGGTGGATGGCGACCAATTCATCGAACTGCGCCTCGGTGGTAGCCGCGAAGGGTGCATTGATGCCGATGCCGGCGTTGTGCACCAGCGCATCAAGGCGGTCGGCCTGCCAGGTCTCGGCCAGCGCCTGGCGCACGCGGGCCGCAAAGTCCGCAAAGCCCGCGCTGCGCGCCACGTCCAGCTGCAGGGCGGCGGCCCGCCCGCCCAGCGCCTCGATGGCGGCCACGGCGGCCTGGGCCTGGTCGGCACGCTCGCGGTAGGTCAGCAACACGTCCAGGCCCTGGCGCGCCAGATGCTCGGCCGTATTGCGGCCCAGGCCGCGGCTGCCGCCCGTGACGAGGACGATGCGGCGGGCGGCAGAGGAAGAAGTGTTCGAAAGAGACGCTGTCATGGCGGACCTCGTTAGGTGGTTTGCAATGACAGCGACTGTATTGAAGGTCTATTTTTGGATAAATTGGCTGTTTCTGATTTATTTGTTCGCATCATGCAAACAATCAAGCTTCTGGAGCAGATGCAGATCTTCAGCCGCGTGGCCGAGATGGCCAGCTTCACGCGTGCGGCCGACAGCATGGGTTTGCCCAAGGCCAGCGTCTCCCAGGCCGTGCAGCAGCTGGAGGCGCGGCTGGGCACGCGGCTGCTGCACCGGACCACGCGGCGCGTGCAGCTCACCCAGGACGGCCAGGCCTGCTACGAACGCTGCCAGGACCTGCTGGCCGACGTGGACGAGTTCCAGGGCCAGTTCCAGCAGGCCGGCGACGCGCCGCTGCAGGGCAAGGTGCGGCTGGACATGACCACCGGCCTGGCGCGCCACGTCGTCATGCCCTTGCTGCCGCAACTGCTGCAAAGCCATCCGGCGCTGGAGCTGGAGCTGAGCTGCACCGAGCGTCGCGTGGACCTGGTGCGCGAAGGCTTCGACTGCGTGCTGCGCCTGGGGCCCGTGGACGAGCCCGGGCTGGTCGCCCGCCCGCTGGGCCGGCTGGCGCTGGTCACCTGCGCCAGCCCCGGCTATGCGCAGGCCCACGGCCTGCCGGCCACGCTGGCCGACCTGGGCGGACACCGGCTGGTGCACTACCAGCGCACGCTGGGCGCGCGGCCGCTGGGCTTCGAGTACGAAGAGGACGGCCAGGCACTCAGGCTGCCCATGGAGGGCGCGCTCACCGTGAACAACGCCGAGGCCTATCTCTCGGCCTGCCAGGCCGGCCTGGGCCTGATCCAGGTCCCGCGCCTGGCCGTGCAGCCGCTGCTGGATGCAGGGGAACTGGTCGAGGTGCTGCCCCGCCATCCGCCCCCGCCCATGCCCTTGCACCTGATCTATGCCCACCGCCGCCAATTGCCACGCCGCGTGCGCGTGCTCATGGACTGGCTGGCACAGGCCATACAGCCCTGGACACTCGACGCTGGCCTGCCCGAAAAGCAATAGGCGATGGCCCGCTGGACTCGGCCAGCGTCATTTTGCTTATCACTAATCCGTATCAAGACAAAGGTTCGCGCCTGCCCCTTTTGACGCCATTTACCGGACAATAGCGACCTTGCCCCGGTCACCGGCCGCCACGAAGCAGCGGCAACGCGCACACCGCGCCTGCCCCCTGTGCTTCCCGCCACCGCGTGCCTGAATGGCACTGACCTCTCATTGCAACGTCCCGGCGGGCACTGTCCGCCCCGAATTCACCGTATTGCCAACATGAGTGCTTTTCTTGAAGAACGCGTGCTGTCCGTCCACCACTGGACCGACCGCCTTTTCTCCTTCACCACCACCCGTGACACTGCGCTGCGCTTTTCCAACGGCCATTTCACGATGATCGGCCTGAAGGTCGACGGCAAGAACCTGCTGCGCGCCTACTCCATTGCCAGCCCCAATTACGAGGAGCACCTGGAGTTCCTGTCCATCAAGGTGCCCGACGGCCCGCTGACCTCGCGCCTGCAGAACATCAAGGTGGGCGACACCATCATCGTCGGCAAGAAGCCCACGGGCACGCTGCTGATCGACTACCTGCTGCCCGGCAAGAACCTGTACCTGATCGGCACCGGCACGGGCCTGGCCCCCTGGCTGGCCGTGGCGCGCGACCCCGAGACCTACGAGCGCTACGAGAAGGTGGTCGTGGTGCACGGCGTGCGCCATGCCAACGAGCTGGCCTACCAGGAGCTGTTCGAGAAGGAACTGCCCGAGCACGAGTTCCTCGGTGAGATCGTCAAGGACAAGCTCATCTACTACCCCACGGTGACGCGCGAGCCCTTCCGCAACCAGGGCCGCATCTCCAACCAGATCACGGCCGGAACCTTCCCGCAGAACATCGGCCTGCCCGAGCTCAACCCCGAGACCGACCGCGTCATGCTGTGCGGCAGCCCCGCCATGCTGAACGAACTCAAGGAGCTGCTGGAGCACCGCGGCTTCAAGGAAGGCAACACCACCACGCCCGGCGACTTCGTGGTCGAGCGCGCCTTCGTCGAGAAGTAAAGCCCACGACACCCCGTGGCGGGGCGGCTGCCGATAATCGGCGCATGCCGCCCTCCTCCCTTTCTTCAGCCCCGCCAGGCGACGAAGACCGCAACTTCATCGTCGCACTGGCGCGCGGGCTGGACGTGCTGTCGTGCTTTCGCTCCGGCGAGAAGCTGCTGGGCAACCAGGACATCGCCAGGCGCTGCGGACTGCCCAAGTCCACGGTCTCGCGCCTGACGCACACGCTGACCACGCTGGGTTACCTCATCCATGTGCCCGAAGAGGGCAAATACCGCCTGGGCACGGCCACGCTGGCGCTGGGCAGCGCCATGCTCTCGCGCCTGGACGTGCGCCAGATCGCGCGCCCGCTGATGCGCAAGCTGGCGGCCGCCACCGATGCCGAGGTGGCCCTGGCCACGCGCGACCGGCACAACATGGTCTACATCGAGCACTGCCCCAGCGCGCGCTTCATGCACCGCGACCTGGACATGGGCTCGCGCATTCCCCTGGCCACCACGGCCGTGGGCCGTGCCTGGCTGGCCGCCAGCCCCGCGTCCGAGCGCCAGCGCGCGCTGGACTATCTGCAGTCTCACGCGCCCGAGCAATGGGCCGCCGCACAGGCCCAGTTGCCGCTGTGGCCGGAGGCAGGCAACCAGCCCCAGCCCTGGCTGTCGCGCTCGTTCGGCGACTGGCAGCCCGAGGTCAACGCCATCGCCCTGGCCTTCTCGCCGGGGCGCGGCCTGCCGCTGATGGCCGTCAGCCTGGGCGGGCCCTCGCGCTTCGTCACGGCCGACGCACTGCGCCAGGACGGCGTGCCCGCGCTGCAGCGCATGGTGCGGCGGCTGCAGCAGGACATCGACAGGGCCTGAACGCCTGTCCCGCAGGTGCCCGCGCGGTACCGCTCAGCACGGCAAAGTAGCCAAGACGACAGCGTGCACGGTGCCGGCGCCCTAGCATGCAGGTGTTGCTCAACCACCAGAAACCCAAGCCAGGAGACATACAGCATGAGCGTGAAAGCATTGTTCGACCTCACGGGCAAGACCGCCCTGATCACCGGAGGCTCGCGCGGCCTGGGCCTGCAGATGGCCGAGGCGCTGGGCGAGATGGGCGCCCGGCTCGCCATCACGGCGCGCAAGTCCGACGAGCTGGCCGAGGCCAAGGCCCACCTGCAGGGCCTTGGCTACCAGGTCGAGACCTTCACCAACGACCTGCAGAAGTTCGACACCATCCCCGCCCTGGTCGAGGACGTGCTGGCGCGCTGCGGCGACATCGACATCCTCGTCAACAACGCGGGCGCCACCTGGGGCGCCAAGGCCGAGGAATACCCGGACGAGGCCTGGAACAAGGTCATGAACCTCAACGTCTCCGCGCCCTTCTTCCTCACCCGCGAAGTGGCCAGGCGCGTGATGATCCCCAAGGGCCGGGGCAACGTGATCATCACGGCCTCGGTCGCCGCCTTCAAGGGCACGCCGCCCGGCATGAACACCGTGGCCTACAACACCTCCAAGGCGGCCGCCGTGCACCTGGCGCGCACCCTGGCCTCGGAATGGGGCCACTACGGCATCCGCGTCAACTCCATCTGCCCGGGCTTTTTCCCCAGCAAGCTGGCCAACGGCCTCATCGACAAGCTCGGCGACCAGCTCATCGCCCGCGCCCCGCTGCGACGCATCGGCGGCGAGGAGGACCTCAAGGGCGCCGTGGTCTACCTGGCGTCCGATGCATCGCGGCACATGACGGGGCAGGCGTTGGTGCTGGATGGTGGAGCGAGCTTGTTGTAAACAACGCAGCCCTGCAATGAGAAAGGCCCCTGTACCGCGGTGCAGGGGCCTTTCTTACGTGAGCCGCTGCGCAGCGACTCAGCATGTCTTCTTCAAGCCTGCAGAGCAAAGGGCTCGATGGACTCCAGTTCGTCGCCTATGGCCTCGCGCGCGATATCGGCGTCGTACTGGCTTTGCAGATTCATCCAGAACTCCACGGACGTGCCAAAGAAGCGCGCCAGGCGCAGCGCCGTATCCGCCGTGATGGAGCGGCCGTTCTTGACGATGGCCGCGATGCGTGTCTGCGGGACATGGATGGCCTGGGCCAGGCGGTATTGCGTCAGGCCCATGGGCTCCAGGAATTCAGTGGCCAGGATTTCGCCTGGCGTGGGGAGGTTCAAAGGTTTGTTCATGGTCAGCACTCCTGCGCCAGATCCAGGATCAACGCTTTCGCTTCAGTGGTAATCGACGATCTCCAGCTGACTCGGGCCTTCATGGGTCCACACAAAGCACACGCGCCACTGGTCATTGATGCGGATGCTGTGCTGCCCCTTGCGGTCTCCGTGCAGCGCCTCCAGCCGGTTTCCGGGCGGGCCCCTCAAGTCCTGAAGCACATGAGCGGCATGCAGCATCCGAAGCTTGCGCAGCGCAACCACTTCAATGCTGCTCCACCGACGCACCCGCCTCTGCTGGAACAGTTGCTCGGTGTCGGGGCACTTGAATGACTGGATCGTCATGGAAGCAAATAATAACGTTCCGCGTCAGTAACGTCAAACGCAAGTACCGGACAACTGAGTCCACAAGAAAGCGCCTGGGCCAGATCAAGCTGGCACCAGGCGCTTTCGGTCGAAAAACTGAGCGGCGCTCTACTTGTTCGCCACCGTCATCACCGCCTCGATCTTGCCATCGCGCACAGCGGCGCCGCGTTCCGTGGTCAACGTGCCGCCGCGATCATCCACGCCCTTGACGCCGCCGGGGTTCACGTCGGGGCGCAGGGATTTGTAGGCCTCGTCGAGCTTGGCGTGGATGGCCTTGGTGTCCGAGGCAGAGCCGGCCAGCTGCATGGCCTTGACGGTTGCGTGCACGGCCGTGTAGTTCCACTGCGCCTCCGAGCCCGGGATGCGGCCCGGGTAGACCTTGCCGAAGCGTTCGACGAAGGCCTTGTTCTCGGGCTTGGTGTCCTCGGAGACGGGCATGACGCCGATGGCGCCTTCCAGCGGCGCATAGCCGCCGACCACGCGGGCCATTTCGTCGAGCTTGGCCTGGTCCATGACCACGAAGCCGCCCTTGAAGCCCAGCTCGCGCGCCTGCTTGACGACCAGGGCCGTGGGCTCGGAGGCTCCGCCCACGAAGAGCACGTCGGGCTTCTCGGCCAGGGCCTTGCTCACGCCGCTGTAGAAATCGGTGGCGCGGTTGTAGCTCATGGCGTTCTCGGCCACCACGGTGCCGCCCAGCTTTTCCCAGCCGGGCTTGAAGGCGGCGACCCAGGCCTTGGCGTAGTCGTGGTCGGCGCCCACCAGGGCCACCTTCTTGCCGAAGCGGCCCATCACGTACTTGGAGAACGGGTCGATATACGAGGTGAACTCGGGCGGGATGCGCAGGGTCAGCTTGTTGCCCCGGTTGGTGATCTGCGGCACCGAGCTGTAGGCCAGCACGATGAAGTTGCTGCGCTCGTTGGTGGTCTGCAGCGCGAAGATGCCGCCCGAATGCGGCACCAGGATGGCCGCCGTCTTGTGCTGCTGCACCAGGCGCTGGGCGTTGATCGCGGTCTCGGACGGGTTGTACTTGTCGTCCAGCGGAACGATCTCGATCTTGACCTTCTTGCCACCGATCTCGGGCGCTGCGGCATTGATCTCGGAGACGGCCATCTGCATGCCGTCGAGCACGTTCTTGCCGTACTGGGCAGCGCCGCCCGACAGCGGGCCGGAGTAGCCGATCTTGACCACCTCCTGCGCCAGCGCAGGGCCGGCGGCGGCCACGGCGGCGCAGGCCAGGGCCAGCGTGCCCACCCTGCGGCGGGTCAATGGTGCGAATGCTGTCATGTCTGTCTCCTTGGATCGTTGGTGGTGGTGGCTTGGGTAGAGGCAAGAGGCGGCGTCATGCGCCGATGTAGGCCTTGCGGATGGAGTCGTCGGCCAGCAGCTCGGCGGGCCTGCCCTCGCGCACGATGCGGCCGCTTTCCATCACATAGGCGCGGTGCGCGATCTTCAGCGCCGCATAGGCGTTCTGCTCGGCCAGCAGCACGGTGGTGCCGGCCGCGTTGATGCGCTGTATGGCCTCGAACATCTGCTTGATGACCAGGGGCGCCAGGCCCAGCGAGGGCTCGTCCAGCAGCAGGGCCTGGGGCCGGCCCATCATGGCGCGGCCGATGGCCACCATCTGCTGCTGGCCGCCAGACAGCGAGCCGGCCGGGTCGTGCTGCTTCTCGCGCAGGATGGGAAACAGCTCCATCACCTCCTGCAGCGTCTTCTGGCTGGGACCGGGGTCGCGGCGGTGCACATAGGCGCCCAGCTGCAGGTTGCGCAGCACCGACATCTGGGGGAACAGCTTGCGTCCTTCGGGGCACTGCACCACGCCGGACTGCACGATGGCCGAAGGCTTGCGCCCGGCCAGCTCCTGCCCGTTCCAGACGATTGAGCCACCCGCGGCCTTGTGGATGCCGCTGGCCGTGAGGAACAGCGAACTCTTGCCCGCGCCGTTGGCGCCCAGCAGCACCACCAGCTCGCCCCGGTCGGCATGCAGGCTCACGCCGTCCAGCGCCAGGAAGCTGCCGTAGCGCAGCGACACGTTCTCAAACTTCAGCATGCTCGCTCCCCAGGTAGGCATCGATGACGGCGGGGTTGCGGCGTATCTCCTCGGGCGTGCCCTCGGCGATCTTCTCGCCGTAGCTGAGCACCAGGATCTTGTCGGCCAGGCTCATGATCATGCCCATCTTGTGCTCGATCAGCGCCACCGTGATGCCGTGGCGCACCAGCTTGCGGATCAGCTCGGCCAGGCCCTCGGTCTCCTCGGGGTTGACGCCGCCGGCGGGCTCGTCGAGCAGCATCAGCTTGGGGTCGGTGGCCAGGGCCAGCGCGAAGGCCACGCGCTTGCGCTCCTCCTGCGTGATGTCGCCCGCAATGCGGCCGGCCACATGCGACAGGCCCACGAAGTCCAGCGCGTCGCGCGCCTTTTCGCGGCACACGCGCTCTTCCTCGCGCAGGCGGCTGGAGCCGCGCAGCACGTCCCACAGGCCTGAGCGCGTGCGCAGCCGGTGGCCCACGATGAGGTTGTCCAGCACCGTGGCGCGGTCGAACAGCGCCGTGGTCTGGAAGGTGCGCGCCACGCCCAGTTTCGCCACCTGGTCGGTGCGCAGCGAGGTCACGTCCTGGCCATTGAAGGTGATGGTGCCCGAGGTGGGCTTGTGCACGCAGCTGATCAGGTTGAAGAACGTGGTCTTGCCCGCGCCGTTGGGGCCGATGATGGCGTTGATGCGGCCTTCCTCGATCACGGTGCTGACATCGCTCACGGCGGCCAGTCCGCCGAACCGCTTGGTCAGGTGGTCAATCTTGAGCATGCGGCTTGCCCTCCTTGGCATTGCGGCGCGCGCGCCAGGCGGTGACGCTGCCCACCACGCCGTAGGGCATGAAGATCACCAGCATCACGAGAATGGGGCCGAAGACGATGAAGCGGTACTCCTGCAGGAACTGCAGGTACTGCGTGATCCAGGGCATGCCGATGGCGCCCAGCAGCGGCCCCAGCACCGTGCCCATGCCGCCGACCATGGCGAAGATCATCATGTCGAAGGTGTGGTGCACGCCCGCCATGTCCGGCCCGATGAAGCGCACGAAGCCGGCGTACAGGCCGCCGGCCACGCCCGCGTAGACCACGCTCAGCATGAAGGCCAGCACCTTGTTGCGCATGAGGTTGATGCCCAGGGCCTCGGCCAGCTCGTCGCTGTTGCGGATGGCCATGAAGGTGCGGCCCAGCAGCGACCGGACGATGCGCCGCATCACCCAGACCGAGGCCACGAGGAAGGCCAGCACCAGGTAGTACAGCGCCAGCGGCGTCTCGAAGCTCAGCGCACCCAGGGCCTCGGGCGCGGGGATGCCCATGATGCCCACCGTGCCGTGGGTCAGGCCCTCCCACTTCTCGATGACGAGGAACATGATGTAGCCCACGCACAGCGTGAAGATGGAGAAGTAGTGGCCCTTGAGCCGCAGCGAGACGATGCCGATCAGGTAGCCCAGCACCGCGCACACCACGCCCGACATCACCAGCCCGCCCCAGAACGGCCAGCCATGGTCCACCGTGAGGATGCCCACGGTATAGGCGCCCGCGGCCATGAAGCCCGCATGCGCCAGATTGAGCTGGCCCGTGTAGCCCGTGATCAGGTTCAGGCCCAGCGTGGCGATGGCGAAGATGTAGGCCGTGCTCATCACCGTGAGGTGGTAGTCGTTGCCCGCCAGCCAGGGAAAGGCGATGCCGGCGGCCAGCAGCAGGCCCCAGGCGATGCGGGAGTCGATGAATCCGTTCATTCAATGACTCCTCTTGGCGAACAGGCCCTGAGGGCGCAGCGACAGGATCACCACCAGCAGCACGAAGGCGATGATGTCCTTGTAGTCGGTGGAGATGTAGTAGGCGCCGAAGCTCTCGGCAAAGCCGATGATCAGTCCGCCCAGCACGGCGCCCGGGATGCTGCCCATGCCGCCCAGGATGATGATCACGAAGGCCTTGGTGATGACCAGGTGACCCATGGCCGGATAGACCAGGTTGATGGGCGCATACAGCGTGGCCGCCACGGCCGCGAGCACGCCCGAGATGGCAAAGGTCAGCATGGACACGCGGTTGGCGTCGATGCCCACCATCGATGCGCCCTCGCGGTTCTGGGCCATGGCGATGATGGTCGAGCCCGTGGTGGTGCGCGTCAGGAACAGGTGCAGCGCCACCATCAGCGCAAAGGCCGCGACTATGATCAGCAGGCGCTGCGCAGGCGCCGTGATTCCGCCCATCTCCACGATGGAGGTGTAGGGCGTGGGCATGCGCTGGAAGTCCGCGCCCCACAGCGCCTGGGCGCCCGCTTCCAGAAACAGCAGCAGGCCGATGGAGGCGATCTTGGGATGCAGGGGAGAGGCCTTGCGCAGCGGATGGAAGATCAGCCGCTCGCTGACGATGCCCAGCACCGCCACCGCCACCGCCGCCACCAGCATGGCCGCCCAGTAGCCCCAGCTCCAGGCCACCATGGCCTGGAAGGCCACGAAGGCGCCGATCATGTAGAAGCCCCCGTGCGCGAAGTTGGGCACGTGCAGGATGCCGTAGACCAGGGTCAGGCCCAGGGCCACGAGGCCATAGATGCCGCCCAGGGTCAGTCCGTTGAGCACTTGCTGCAGGAAGACGTCCATCACCGCCTCCCGCCTGCCGCCGCCGGTGGCCGCCACCGGACCAGGGTCTGTTCTCGCATTGCCTTGCCTCCTTGTTTGCTGTGAACCAGCTTAGGAGGCGGTGCCGTGCACCATCAACCCGAAGATTCCGCACAGCGGAATTCACCTGGGAAACCCCGAGGCGCAAACCGCTGCGGCAGTAACCTAGATGACAGGCGCAGGCCGGCAGGAGCGGGGAACGCTAGATGGACAGCGCCGGCAGGTTCTCGGGCAGGCCCTGCATGGAGCGCTGCGTGTGCTCGGCCACGAAGTCCAGGAAGCTGCGCACGCGCGCCGGCATGAACTTGCGCGTGGGCAGGGTGGCGTAGAGCGTGAATCGGCCCGTGGTCCATTCGGGCAGCACATGGCGCAGCCGGCCCGAGCGCAGGTGGCGCGCGATCAGGTCCAGCGGCTGGGTGCTGATGCCCGCGCCGTCCAGCGTGGCGCGCAGCAGCGTGCCCGTGTGGTTGGCCACCAGCACGGGGCGCACGGCCACCTCGACCTCGCCCGCGTTGCCGTCGAGCCGGCGCATGCGCAGCATGTCGGAGCGGCCCTGGATGCGCCGGCGCAGCAGGCACTGGTGGCCGGCCAGGTCCTCGGGCACGACAGGCACGCCATGGGCGTCCAGGTACTCGGGCGCGGCGCAGGCCAGGCCGCAGGTGGTGACGATGGGCCGGGCCACCACGTTGCCGTCGTAGCCCTCCTCGGCATTGACGAAGGTGATGTCGTATTCGCCCACGGCCGCCTCGCTGGCCGACTCCACGAAGACCTCGATGCAGATGCGCGGATGCAGGCGGTGGAAGTCCGCCACCAGCGGCGCCAGCACATGCTCGGCGAACACGGGCGGCGTGAGCACGCGCACGGCGCCAGACAGCTCCAGCGTGTGCGCCTGGGCCAGGCTGAAGGCATCCTCCACATCGGCCAGGATGCCGCGCACGCGCTCCAGGTAGGCCTCGCCAGCCTCGGTCAGCGAGACGCTTCGCGTGGTGCGCTGCAGCAGCCGCGTGCCCAGGTGCTGCTCCAGGTCGGCCACCAGGCGCGTGACCGTGGGCACGGACATGTCCAGGCGCCGCGCCGCCGCCGAAAACCCGGCCTCGTCGGCCACGGTCTGGAATACCCGCATGGTCTGCAATCGGTCCATCTTGTCCTTGGCCCCCGGCCTTGGTGCCAGGGGACTTTGCTGCATTGTTCCATTGCCCAAACGCCTGCGCCGCGGCTTTGCGGGCCGCGGCGCAGGCGTTCATCTTCGTCGAAATGCGGGAACTCAGCCCGTGCCGCCCGGAGTGTCCCCGGCGCTGGCCGCCTCGGCGGGCGGCGCCCAGCGGATGGGGTGGGTGAAGCGCACGCCGGCATCGCTGAAGGCCTTGGCCGTGGCGGCCGACAGCAGCAGGATGGCCGAGGAAAAGTAGATCCACATCAGCAGCACCACCAGCGAGCCCGCCGCGCCATAGGCCGAGACCACGGCCGCCGTGGCCAGGTACCAGGCCAGGGCCTGCTTGCCCAGCGTGAACAGCAGGGCGCCGATGATGGCCCCGAAGATCAGATAGCGCAGCCGGGGCTTGGGGCCGCCGCCTATGCGCATCAGCCCCACGAAGAGCAGCACGGTGATGCCGAAGGACACGCACTCGTTGATCAGGCTGACCAGCGGCCCCAGCGGCTGCATCTGCAGCTTGGTGCCGGCCCAGTTGGTGATCAGCTGGATGGCCGTGGACAGGGCCATGGACACCAGCAGCAAGAAGCCCAGCGCCAGCACATAGGTCAGGCCGCGCAGCCGCAGCGCGGCCATGCGCCACCACACGGCCTTGGGCGGCGGCGGCTCGCCGTTCGAGGTCCAGAGCCTTTCCAGCGCGGACTGCAGCTCCACGAAGACACCGGTGGCGCCCGACATCAGCAGGATGAAGCCGAACAGCGAAGCCAGCCGCCCCTCGTCGGGCCGCTGGGCGCTTTCCAGCGCGCCGCGCACCACCTGGGCGCCGCGCTCGCCGATCACGTCCTGCACCTGATCGATGAGCTGGTGCTCCACATAGCTGCGGTCCACCCACCAGCCCAGCACGCCGACCAGCAGCAGCAGCAGCGGGGCTAGGCTCAGGATGCCGTAGAAGGACATGGCGGCGCTCATGCGCAGGCCATCGGCGTCCAGCCACAGCTGCACGGCGTTCCACATGGCGCGCAGCGGGTTCAGTTCCAGCAGCCGGTCCAGGCGTGCGGACCAGAACGAGGCGGGGGGAGTTTCCGGGGTATCTGAGGGCATGGCCCCCATTGTGCGCAGCGGCGCACCGGCGCCCTGTCAGCCTGTGCCGACAGGGGCCTGTGCGCGCGGCTCAGGTCACGGGCGCTGGATTGAACAGCACCAGGGCGTTGTGCAGCTTCCACTGCTCGGCCCAGGTCTTCCTGCGGCCGCTGGCCACGTCCAGCATCAGGCGGAACATCTCCCAGCCCACGTCCTCGATGCTGGCCTGGCCCTCGGCAATGCGGCCCGCGTTCACGTCCATCAGGTCATGCCAGCGCCGCGCCAGGTCGCTGCGCGTGGCCACCTTGATCACGGGCACCTGGGCCAGGCCGTAGGGCGTGCCCCGGCCCGTGGTGAACACATGCAGGTTCATGCCGGCGGCCAGCTGCAGCGTGCCGCAGATGAAGTCGCTGGCCGGCGTGGCTGCATAGACCAGGCCGCTTTGGATGCCCCGATCGGCCAGACGCTGGCCCGGCGACAGCACGCCGGTGATGGGCGCCGTGCCGCTCTTGATGATGGAGCCCATGGCCTTCTCGACGATGTTGGACAGGCCGCCCTTCTTGTTGCCCGGCGTGGTGTTGGCGCTGCGGTCCACGCGGCCCTTGTCCAGGTAGGCGTCGTACCAGGCCATCTCCTCGATCATGGCCTGGGCCACCTCGGGGCTGGAGGCGCGCGAGGTGAGCTGGTCGATGCCGTCGCGCACCTCGGTCACCTCGCTGAACATCACGGTGGCGCCTGCGCGCACCAGCAAATCGGTGCAAAAGCCCACGGCCGGATTGGCCGTGACTCCGCTGAACGCATCGCTGCCGCCGCACTGCACGCCCACCACCAGGGCGCTGGCCGGCACGGTCTCGCGCCGGCGCGCGTTCAGCCGCTCCAGATGCACCCTGGCGCGGCCCATGATGGAGTCCACCATGGACATGAAGCCCACATGCGCCTCGTCCTGCAGGCAGACCACGTCCAGCGCGGGCTCGCGCTCATCGACGATGGGAAACGACCCCGGCGGCAGCAGCCGCTCGGGCTGCAGCTTCTCGCAGCCCAGGCTCACCACCATCACCTCGCCGCCGAAATTCGGGTTGTGGCTGATGTTGCGCAGCGTGCGTTGCGGAATCTCGGCGCCCACGGCATCGATGGCCACGCCGCAGCCATAGCTGTGCTCCAGGCCCACCACATCGTCTACATTCGGATAGCGCGGCAGCAGCTCGGCCTTGATGCGGCCCACCGCGAAATCCAGCACCCCGGCCACGCACTGCACCGTCGTGGTGATGGCCAGGATGTTGCGCGTGCCCACCGTGCCATCGGCATTGCGGTAGCCCTCGAAGGTGTAGCCCGTCAGCGGCGGCAGCTCGGGCGGCTGCACCGTGGCGATCGGCAACCCCTCAAGAGACAGCGCCCCCGGCATGCGCAGCAGCCGCTCATGCACCCAGCTGCCCGCGGCAATGGCCTGCAGCGCATAGCCGATCACCACGTTGTAGCGGCGCACCTCGCCGCCCTCGGCAATATCCACCAGCGCCACCTTGTGCGCCTGCGGCACCTTGTCGACCAGCACCAGCCCCCCGGGCATCACCGTGCCCGCAGGCAACCCCCCGTCATTGGCCACGATGGCCACGTTGTCGGCCGGATGCATGCGGATGGAAAGAGGAAGTGGGGTACTCATGGCAATGTCTCAATTTTCTAGGGGCCTGTCGCAATCGGAGTGCGGCCCTCGCAACCGTCACGTCCCAACTCAGGAACGCCGAGCAAGAGCCGCCTCGCGGCGAAGGCGTTGTCCCCCTCCGCGAAGCGAGAAGGGGGAAGGCGCGAAGCGCCTCAGGGGGTCACTCTGCTTTAATTCCAGCAGCCTTGATCACCTTCCCCCACTTGACCACCTCGGCCTTCTGGTACTCACCCAGCTCGGCCGGCGTCATCTGCGAGGGCAGCATGCCGAAGTTCTTCAGGCGCGCCTGCACCTCGGGCGTGGCGACGATCTTCATGATCTCCGCATGCAGCCGGTCCACGATGGGCTTTGGCGTGCCTGCGGGCGCGAACACGGCCTGCCACGATCCCATGTCGAAGCCCTTCTCGCCGGCCTCGGCGATGGTGGGCACATCGGGCAGCGACTCCAGGCGCCGCGAGCTGGTCACGGCGATGGGACGCAGCTTGCCGGCCTGCACATGGGGGCCGACGACCAGGGCGGTGTCGAACATCATGTCCACCTGGCCGCCGATCACGTCCTGCACGGCCGGGCCACTGCCCTTGTAGGGCACGTGGGTGAACTTCACGCCCGTCTGGTAGCCCAGCAGCTCCAGCGCCATGTGGTTGGAGGTGCCGCTGCCCGGCGAGGCCGAGGTCAGGCCGCCCGCCGCTGCCTTGGCCTTGCTGGCGGCCAGCACGTCGGCCAGCGTCCTGTAGGGGCTGGAGGCCGGCACCACCAGCACCAGCGGGCCCGAGCCCAGCATGGCCACCGGCGTGAAGGACTTGACCGGGTCGTAGTCCAGCTTGGCGTACAGGCTCACATTGATGGCGTGCGAGCTGATGGTGCCGCCCAGGATGGTGTAGCCATCGGCCGGTGCGCGCGCCGCGATGGCCGAGCCCACGCTGCCGCCCGCGCCGCCCTTGTTCTCGATCACCACGGGCGTGCCCAGGGCCTTGCTCAGCGGCTGGGCGATCACGCGCGCCAGCGTATCGGTATTGCCGCCAGGCGGGAACGGCACCAAGTAGGTGATGGGCTTGCCCGTGGGCCAGTTGCCCTGCGCGGCGGCGGGCATGGCAGCCAGGGCCGTGCCCAGCAGCAGGGCGCTGGCGAGGGAATGTTGGATGAGTGTGCGGCGTTGCATGGTGCTTGTCTCCGGGAAGGGCTTGTCGTTGGAATGGTGTGAAAGCGGGTTCAGAAGCGCGGCTGGTGGCCGGTGAACGCGGGGTCGTACTTGCGCATCTGCCCCAGGTCGTCGCGGTTGCGGATGCCGCAGTGCAGGTAGTTGTCGTGCAGGCGGGCCAGGGCCTCGCGGTCCAGCCGCACACCCAGGCCGGGCGCCGTGGGCACGCGCAGGCTGCCCTGCTCGAACTGCAGCCGGCCGCCCTCGACCACTTCCTCGTCCTGCCAGGGGTAATGCGTGTCGCAGGCATAGGTCAGCAGGGGCACGCTGGCGCACAGGTGCGTCATGGCCACCAGGCTGATGCCCAGGTGCGAGTTGCTGTGCATGGACAAGCCCAGGTCGAAGGTGCGGCACAGCGTGGACAGGCGCTGCGTGGCGCGCAGCCCGCCCCAGTAATGGTGGTCGCTGAGCACGATCTTCACGGGGCAGCCCATGTCGGCGTTGCGGCGGAACTCGGCAAAGTCCGTCACCACCATGTTGGTGGCCAGGGGCACATCGCACTCGCGTGCCACGGCCGCCATGCCGTCCAGGCCGGGCGCCGGGTCCTCGTAGTACTCGAGCACGCCCTGCAGCTGCTGCACGATCTTCAGGCTGGTCTCCACCGTCCAGTTGCCATTGGGATCGATGCGCAGCGGCGTGCCTGGAAAGGCCTCGGCCAGCGCCAGGATGCCGGCCGCCTCCTGCTCGGGCGGCAGCGCGCCGGCCTTGAGCTTGATGCTCTGGAAGCCGTACTGCGCAATCATGCGCCGCGCCTGCTCCACCAGCTGCTGCGGCGCCAGGGCTTCGCCCCAGGCGTCGGGCGAAGAATCTGGCCCATAGGGCCTGTCGATGTGCTCGGCGTACTTGTAGAACAGGTAGGCCGAGAACGGCACGCTGTCGCGCGCCGCCCCGCCCAGCAGGTCCACGATGGGCGCCCCGGCCATCTGGCCCTGCAGGTCCAGCATGGCGACCTCGAAGGCGCTGACCACCTTGGCCACGGTCTTGGACACATGCGTGCCCGGCGCCAGCGACACCTGCTGGCCCAGGAACTCCGACGCCGTCAGCGCAGGCGGCGCCACCAGGGCCGCGACGCGGGCCTCCATCTCGTTGAGCGCCCAGGGCGACAGCCCCACCAGCGCGGGCGCGGCCTTGGCCAGCGCATCGAGCATGGGCTGGTCGCCGTAGCTTTCGTTGATGCCGACCAGGCCCGAGGCCGTCTCGATCTCGATGATGGAGCGCAGCGCCCAGGGCTCGTGGATGCCGGCCGCATTGAGCAGCGGCGGATCACGGAAGGCAATGGGCGTGATGCGGACGTGGCGGATCGCGTGGGTCGCTTGGGAGGTGCTCATCTGGACTGCGGACGGGGTCGGAAAATCGGAAAAATCTGCGAAAGCGTTGACGTCTTGTGATACGTTGTCGTACAACTTGGAGCGATTATGATCAGCACCATGGAAAGTTCGGCAAAGGGATTTCCCGCATCACCCCCAACGATCGAGCTTCCCCTGCGAGGAAAGTCCGGTCGCAGCGGCCGCAATCTGGCCGCCCTGCTGTTCGACGAGTTCGCGAGCAAGATCCGCAACGGCCTGTTGGCCGAAGGCGAGAAGCTGCCTACGGAATCGTCGCTGGTGCAGACCTACGAAGTCAGCCGCACCGTGGTGCGCGAGGCGCTGTCGCGCCTGCAGGCCTCGGGCCTGGTGGAGACGCGCCATGGCATAGGCACCTTCGTGCGCGCCGCCCAGCCCGCATCCACGCTGATGCTCAATGCCGACGAGCTGACGGCCGCCGTGGACGTGATGGCCGTGCTGGAGCTGCGCATCAGCCTGGAGACCGAAAGCGCCGGCCTGGCCGCGCTGCGCCGCAGCCCCGAGCAGCTGCAGGGCATACGCATGGCGCTGCAGGCCTTCGAGATCGCCTTTGCGCGCGGCGAGGACACGGTGGCCCATGACCTGGCCTTCCACACCCAGATCGCCGAGGCCACGGGCAACCGCTACTTCGGCGACATCCTGCGCCACTTCGGCGCCCAGCTGATTCCGCGCACGCGCATCGCCTCCATCCACCAGCCCCAGCGCGACCCCGACTACCTGCGCCGCGTCAACCGCGAGCATGAGGAAATCCTCGCCGCCATCGAGCGCCAGGACGCCGACTCGGCCCGCGCGGCCATGCGCATCCACCTGACCAACAGCCGCGAACGCCTGCGCCTGGCGCAAAAGACCAGCGCCTCCTGACGCCTTCTGTGCATCCTGGACCGCCCCGCGCCCTGCGGGGCAGATGGCGCCGGCACAGGAATTCAGACAACCAAGGGAAAACCCTTTATCACGGCATGCATGTCTCGGTTGAAAATTCGCTTAAGTTGTACGACAACTGACAACACAAAACCCGGAGACAAGAGCATGACCCTGAGCCGAAAGCAATTCCTGCGCGCCGCTGGCGCCACCGCCCTCGTGGCCACCGGCGCCGGCGCGCTGGCCCAGAGCAACTGGCCCACGCGGCCGCTGCGCCTGGTGGTGCCCTACCCGCCGGGCGGCAGCTCGGACATCATTGCGCGCGCCATCGGCCCGCTGCTGTCGGCGGAACTCAAGCAGCCCGTGGTCATCGAGAACAAGCCTGGCGCCAACGGCAACCTGGGCGCCGACATGGTGGCCAAGGCCCAGCCCGACGGCCACACGCTGATGCTGTGCGACCTGGGTGCGCTGGCCATCTCGCCCTCGCTCTACACCAAGCTGTCCTTCGACCTGTCCCGGGACCTGCGCGGCACCGCCATGCTGGCCTACTCGCCCCACCTGCTGGTGGTCCACCCCTCGGTGCCGGCCAACAACCTGCAGGAGCTGGTGGCCCTGTCCAAGAAGGAAGACCTGAGCTTTGCCGTCACCGCCACGGGCAGCGCCCCGCACCTGGCCGGCGTGGAACTGGCGCGCGCCACGGGCGCCCGCTGGGAATACGTGCCCTACAAGGGCGGCGTGCAGTCCATACAGGACACGGTGGCCGGCCAGACCCAGGTGCTGATGAACGGCATGCTGGCCACCTATCCCCATGTGCAAAGCGGCAAGCTCAAGCTGCTGGGCCTGTCCAAGGGCACGCGCATGCCGCTGGCCGCCAACGTGCCCACCATCGCCGAGCAGGGCGTACCCGGCTTCGAGACCGGCACCTGGCAAGGCGTGGTCGTTCCGGCCAAGACGCCCGAGGCCGTGGTCCAGCGCCTGCATGAGGCCCTGATCACCGCCATCCGCTCGCCCGAGGTGCGCGCCCGCCTCACGGGCCAGGGCGCCGAGGTCGTGACCATGAACCCCGCCGAGACCGCGCGCTTCCTGGCCACCGAACGCCAGCGCTGGCAAAAAGTGGTTCAGACAGCCGGTTTGAAGCTCGACTGATTCCACCCCTTTTTCTTTCTTCCCTACCCTTGTTCCCGAGAGCACCATGACCCCCCAAGACCTCAAAGACGTGATGAGTTCCGGCCTGCTGTCCTTCCCCGTGACGGACTTCGACAGCAACGGCAACTTCAATGCCAAGGGCTATGCGGCCCGCCTCGAATGGCTGGCCCCCTACGGCGCCAGCGCGCTGTTCGCGGCCGGCGGCACGGGCGAGTACTTCTCGCTGTACGGCGAGGAATACGGCCAGATCATCAAGACCGCCGTGGACACCTGCCGCGGCAAGGTGCCCATCATCGCGGGCGCCGGCGGACCCACGCGCACGGCCATCGCACACGCCCAGGAGGCCGAGCGCCTGGGCGCCCACGGCGTCCTGCTGCTGCCCCACTACCTGACCGAAGCCGGCCAGGAAGGCCTGATCGCCCATGTGGAGCAGGTCTGCAAGAGCGTGAAGTTCGGCGTCATCGTCTACAACCGCGACCGCACCCGCTTCACGCCCGAATCGCTGGCCATCCTGGCCGAGCGCTGCCCCAACCTGGTGGGCTTCAAGGACGGCATGGGCAACATCGAGACCATGTCCTCCATCTTCATGACGATGGGCGACCGCTTCGCCTACCTGGGCGGCCTGCCCACGGCCGAGGTCTATGCGGCCGCCTACAAGGCCCTGGGCACGCCCGTGTACTCCTCGGCCGTCTTCAACTTCATCCCCAAGACGGCGATGGCGTTCTACGAAGCCGTGCGCACCGACGACATGGCCACGCAGCACAAGCTGCTCAAGGAATTCTTCATGCCCTACCTGAAGATCCGCAACCGCGTCGAAGGCTACGGCGTGAGCATCATCAAGGCCGGCGCCAAGCTGGTGGGCCACGACGCCGGCCCCGTGCGCGCCCCGCTGACGGACCTCAAGCCCTCCGAGCTGGAAGAGCTCAAGGCCCTGATCGACAAGCTCGGCCCCCAATAAGCCACAAGACCGGGCGCAGGGGCCAGTCCGGCCCTTGCGCCCCTCAGGAGACAAGAACATGAAAAAGATTCTGATCGCGCTGGGTGCCGCACTGGCCCTCACGGCGCAGGCGGCCGGCAGCTTCCCGGACAAGGCCGTCAACATCATCGTGCCCTTCCCGGCTGGCGGCTCCACCGACACCGTGGCCCGCGCCATGGCCCTGAGCATGGGCGAGCAGCTGGGCAAGCCCTTCGTGGTGGAAAACCGCCCCGGCGCCACGGGCACCATCGGCGCAGGCGCCGTCAAGCGCGCACCGGCCGATGGCTACACCCTGCTGGTGGCCTCGCTGGGCCCCTTCGTGGTCACGCCGCACCTGGTCAAGAACGTGCCCTATGACGCAGGCAAGGACTTCGACTACATCACCATCCCCGTGCAGGCGCCCAACGTGCTCGTGGCCAGCCCCGCGCAGAAGGCCCGCACCGTGGCCGAGGTCATCGCCGCGCTCAAGGCCAACCCCGGCAAGATCAGTTTCGCGAGCTCGGGCAACGGCTCCTCGGACCATCTGTCGGCCGAGCTGTTCTGGCAGCAAAGCGGCACCGAAGGCATGCACGTTCCCTACAAGGGCGGCGCCCCGGCCATCACCGACCTGATCGGCGGCCAGGTGGACTTCTCGTTCCAGAACGTCAACGCCGTGCTGCCCCATCTGCGCAGCGGCAAGCTGCATGCGATTGCCGTGACCGGCAGCCAGCGCTCGCCCGTGCTGCCCGATGTGCCCACGCTGGCCGAGGCCGGCGTCAAGGGCGCCGAGGTCTATTCCTGGCAAGGCCTGGCCGCACCCAAGGGCCTGCCCGCCGATGTGAAGGCCAAGCTGGCCAAGGCCGCCATCGCCTCCGTGCAGCAGCCCGACATCCGCAAGCGCTTCGTGGAGCAGGGCCTGGAGATCGTGGGCAACACGCCCGAGGAATTCACGCGCTACCAGGCCCAGGAATCGGAGCGCTGGAAGCAACTCATCCAGACCAGAAAAATCACCGCTGATTGAGCTGGAAACAACGGGCCGGCCCCGGGGCCTTTGCCCGCCGGCCTTTGCCCGCTGGCCTGCGCACCGCAGGCCCTTTTCACCGGGGCTTGCAGCCCCTGCAAGTTCCAAGGATTCCAAGGCATGGCGACCTCCCGTCCACGCGTTCTCCAGTTCGGCAAGATGCCGCTGCCCCAGCTCGATGCCGAGCTGGCCCAGGCCTATGAGGTGACGCTGCTGTCCGAGCAGCCCGACCGCGAGCGCTTTCTCGCCGAGCACGGCGCGCAGTTCGAATACCTGGTCACCTCGGCCGCCATGGGCGTACCCGCGAGCGTGGTGCAGGCCCTGCCCCAGCTGCGCTTCGTGAGCAGCTTCGGCGTGGGCTTTGACGCGCTGGACCGCGAGTCCCTGCTGCGCCAGGGCGTCCGCGTGGGCTACACGCCCGGCGTGCTCGACGACTGCGTGGCCGACATGGCCTTTGCCCTGCTGCTGGACGCCGCGCGTGGCCTGAGCGAATCCGACCGCTTCGTGCGCCGGGGCGACTGGAGGCAGGGCCGCTTCGGCATCCGCACGCGCGCCAGCGGCAAGCGCCTGGGCATCTTCGGCATGGGCCGCATCGGCTCCACCGTGGCGCGCCGCGCGGCCGGTTTCGACATGGAGGTGGCCTATCACAACCGCCGCCCGGTCGAGGGATCGCCCCACCTCTACCAGCCCTCGCTGCTGGAGCTGGCGCGCTGGGCCGACTTCCTCGTCATCACGGCCGCAGGCGGCGACGGCACGCAGCACCTGGTCAACGCCGAGGTGCTGGACGCTCTGGGCCCGCAGGGCTTTCTGGTCAACGTGGCGCGCGGCAGCGTGGTCGACGAGGCCGCACTGGTCCAGGCCCTGCAGCAGGGCCGCATCGCAGGCGCGGGCCTGGATGTGTTCGAGGACGAGCCACGCCCCCATGCCGAGCTGCTGTCGCAGGACAACGTGGTGCTTGCGCCCCACATCGCCAGCGGCACGCACGAAACCCGCCGCGCCATGGCCGACCTCGTGCTGCGCAACCTGGCGCAGTTCATCGCCATGGGCCGGCCCGAGGCCGAGGTGCCCTGGTCGGCCGCGCAGCAGCCAGCCACCGCCGCCACCGCATAGCCCTTTTTTTCCCAGAGACCGATCCAAACGATCCAAGAGCACGCCATGTCCTCCACCCCGACCATCACCGAGATCGAAGTCATTCCCGTCGCCGGCCGCGACGGCATGCTCATGAACCTCAGCGGCGCGCATGCGCCCTACTTCACGCGCAACATCGTGCTCGTGCACGACAGCGCGGGCCACACCGGTGTGGGCGAAGTGCCTGGCGGCGAAGGCATACGCCAGGCGCTGGAGGACAGCAAGGCCCTGCTCATCGGCCAGTCCGTGGGCAACCACCTCAAGCTGCTGCAAAACGTGCAGCAGGCCCTGGCCGGGCGCGACACGGGCGGGCGCGGCCTGCAGACCTTCGATCTGCGCATTGCCGTGCATGCCGTCACCGCCGTGGAGTCGGCCCTGCTGGACCTGCTGGGCCAGCACCTGGGCGTGCCCGTGGCAGCCCTGCTGGGCGAAGGCCAGCAGCGCGACCGCGTGGAGATGCTGGGCTACCTGTTCTTCACCGGCCCCACCGACAGGACCGACCTGCCCTACGTCCAGCCCGGCGAAGACCAAAGCGGCAGCGACGACTGGACGCAGGTGCGCCACATGACCGCCATGGACCCGGCCGCCATCGTGCGCCAGGCAGAGGCGGCGCATGCGCGCTACGGCTTCAACGACTTCAAGCTCAAGGGCGGCGTGCTGGCCGGCGAGCAGGAAGTGGAGGCCGTCACCGCGCTGGCCAGGCGCTTCCCGCAGGCGCGCGTCACGCTGGACCCCAACGGCGGCTGGCTGCTCAAGGACGCCATCCGCCTCATGCGCGACATGCACGGCGTGCTCGCCTATGCCGAAGACCCCTGCGGCGCCGAGAACGGCTTCTCGGGCCGCGAAGTCATGGCCGAATTCCGCCGCGCCACCGGCCTGCCCACGGCCACCAACATGATCGCCACCGACTGGCGCCAGATGGTGCATGCGCTGTCGCTGCAGTCCGTGGACATCCCCCTGGCCGACCCGCATTTCTGGACCATGGCCGGCTCCGTGCGCGTGGGCCAGACCTGCCGCGACTGGGGCCTGACCTGGGGCTCGCACTCCAACAACCACTTCGACATCTCGCTGGCCATGTTCACCCACGTGGCCGCCGCCGTGCCCGGCAAGGTCACGGCCATCGACACGCACTGGATCTGGCAGGACGGCCAGTACCTCACCCAGAACCCGCTGCAGATCAGGGGCGGCTTCGTCGAGGTGCCCAAGACCCCGGGCCTGGGCGTCACCGTGGACCGCGCCGCGCTGCAGCGCGCCAACGCCCTGTACCTGGAGCACGGCCTGGGAGCGCGCAATGACGCCATGGCCATGCAATACCTGATCCCGGGCTGGACCTTCGACAACAAGCGCCCCTGCATGGTCCGCTGACCCCTTCCTTCCGTTACCCCTTTCCCGGAGCACCTCATGTCCCGCTACGACAACCTCATCAACGGCCAATGGAAGGCCGCCGACGGCTACAGCGCCAACACCAACCCCAGCGACCTGTCCGATGTGATCGGCGAGTACGCCCAGGGCAATGCCGCCGATGTGGAAGCCGCCATCGCCGCGGCGGCCGCGGCCTTTCCCGCCTGGAGCACCTCGGGCATCCAGGCCCGCCACGACGCCCTGGACAGGATCGGCAACGAAATCCTGGCCCGCAAGGAAGAGCTGGGCGACCTGCTGGCGCGCGAGGAAGGCAAGACCCGCCCCGAAGCCATTGGCGAAGTCGGCCGCGCAGGCCAGATCTTCAAGTTCTTCGCGGGTGAATGCCTGCGCCTGGCCGGCGAGACCCTGCCCTCCGTGCGCCCCGGCATCGGCGTGGAAATCACGCGCGAGCCCGTCGGCGTGGTGGGCCTGATCACGCCGTGGAACTTCCCCATCGCCATTCCCGCCTGGAAGATCGCCCCGGCCCTGGCCTTCGGCAACTGCGTGGTCCTGAAGCCCGCCGACCTCGTGCCCGGCAGCGCCTGGGCGCTGGCCGACATCATTCACCGCTCGGGCATTCCGGCCGGTGTCTTCAACCTCGTCATGGGCCCGGGCCGCGTCATCGGTGATGCCCTGGTGCGCCACAGCGACGTGGCCGCCATCAGCTTCACCGGCTCCGTGGGCGTGGGCCGCGGCATTGCCCGCGCCTGCGTGGAAAGCGGCAAGAAGGTGCAGCTGGAGATGGGCGGCAAGAACCCGCAGATCGTGCTGGACGACGCCGACCTCACCCAGGCCGTGGAGCTGTCCGCGCAAAGCGGCTTCTACTCCACGGGCCAGCGCTGCACGGCATCGAGCCGCCTCATCGTCACCGACAGGATCTACCCCGCCTTCATCGAGGCCCTGCAGGCCCGCATGGCCAGGATCAAGGTGGGCGACGCCCGCGCCGCAGGCACCGACATGGGCCCCGTGGTCAGCCAGGCCCAGCTGGAGCAGGACCTGAGCTACGTGGAAATCGCCAAGGCCGAAGGCGCCGTGCTGGCTGCCGGCGGCGCAGCCGCCGCCTGCCACACCGGCAGCGGCAACAAGGGCTACTACATGGCGCCCACCCTGTTCGTGGACACCCAGGCCGCCATGCGCATCAACCGCGAGGAAGTCTTCGGCCCCGTGGCCAGCGTCATCCGCGTGAAGGACTACGAGGAAGCCCTGGCCGTGGCCAACGACACGCCCTTCGGCCTGGCCGCAGGCATTGCCACCACCAGCCTCAAGCACGCCACCCACTTCAAGCGCCACAGCCAGGCCGGCATGGTCATGGTCAACCTGCCCACGGCCGGCGTGGACTACCACGTGCCCTTCGGCGGCCGCAAGGGCAGCAGCTACGGCCCGCGCGAACAGGGCCGCTATGCGCAGGAGTTCTATACGACGGTGAAGACCGCCTACACGCTGGCCTGAACAGCATCCGGCTGACGAGAAAAAAGCACCTTTCGAGGTGCTTTTTCATTGGGCGGATTCCGGGAGTCAACAGCCCGGGGCGCCCTGGCAAGCGGACCAGCGAATCAGCGCTGGAACGCCACCGCAGCAGCCGCCATCCGCCGCAGATACGCCGGGTCTTCCTGCAGGCAATGCACGTGGTTGACCTCGTCCTCCACCAGCTCCTCCATCCGCTGCGCGGCCCCGCAAATGGCCTGCAGCGCATTGGCCACCACCTCCAGATTGCGGTAGCCCTCGGGCCGCTCCAGCCAGGCCAGCGCCAGCTGGCCCAGCGAGTACACCTCGCTGCTGCCTTGCAGCGTCAGCCGGCCGATTTCGGTCACGGCATGGCTCAACTGCTGCGGTGTGGGCTGGGTGGGGATTGTGGATGCGGTATTCATGGCGCGACCTCTCTCATGGCAGGCACGCCTGGACGGCGCGCACACTGGATGGAGAAGGCCGAGAGAAAAACGGCGTACATGGTTTCGTGCTCCTTGCTGAGATCGAACCCACCGACCCGTGTTCTTACGCACAGACAGGTGGACGGGATGTTAAGAACACAGAGCAAGCCGTGCGGACGCCCTTGCGGGTAGCCCCATCCCGCCCAAAACCGCATGGACGAGCGGGCGCTATGCCCACTCTTTCCGAGTGATCAGACGTGACAAGGCCTCGCTAACGGGGAGGCAGCGCCGCTTACTCTAAAGGTGTTCTTACGCACCAGCCCCTGAACAGAGGGCCGCCGCAATGATAGAGGCATTCAGGAACGCAAGCGCCCCGAAGCCCCAGGCCGAGCGCAGCGAAGGCCCGCACCCACTCCCCGTATGTCCGCGCCTGCGCCGTGGCGGTTGCGGGGTTGCAGTCCTGCCGAAGGACAGGACTGCTTCGTCATCTGACTCGCCGTGATTGTTTGAACGTAGCTCGCAGAGCGAAGTGAGTTTCACGGCGAACCCCGCAACCGCCACGGCGCAGGTTGCCCCGCAGCGAAGCGAAGGGGTCGCGGACATTCGGGCGCTTTTCTTTGCTCACTTTCTTGTAGCGA
>ERZ1292623.182-Hain-H51-01um-R1-182-length-70919-cov-9_pt1 | contig 70919 bp, 65 predicted proteins | sample MGYA00564398_ERZ1292623 | MGnify/ENA primary metagenome ERZ1292623 (study PRJEB36523, sample SAMEA6512633) | groundwater metagenome | collected 2019-01-07 | study: AquaDiva: Metagenomics assemblies of 32 groundwater samples
CGAGCTTGCCGACGGAGATCTTCACTGCTTCCCGATCGATCCGATAATCTTGCACCAGTCGCTCGCGGAGCGCCTCGCATACGTCCACGCGTTCGGCTTGGATCAGCAAAATCGGCCGCAGGTACTCGCCGGTGGCCTGCGCCTCGGCCGCGGCGACGCCGCGGACGTCAGATGGAACTGCGCAGGTTCCGCATCTGCCACGCGAAGGCAGCGCCCAGCAGGACATGGAAGACGGCGATGCCGATGCTGGACGTCGGGATCAAGCCGCGGACGAGCGCCCGCGCGACGATCGCGAACGAGACGACCTGAACGACGAAGTTGCCGTAGAGAATTGCCCACAGGGCTGGCCGGTCGCTCACGTCGCGCGCCAGCCAGTTGATGCATGCGAGCCCCAGCAGGATTGCACCCAGGGCCTGTGCAATCGTGGCGGTCTGCGCGTCCATGGCGAAGCCCATTGGTGCCTCGAACAACTTCGCACTGACGATCAGTATGAGGCCGATAAGGCCCGCAGGAATCGCCGAGAGCGCCAGCACCGATCGCGCTGGACCGGGCGCGGGTTTCTTCAGGGGCACGGATTCATGCATATGGTCAGGGTTCTCCAGCGTGGGCTCATGCGGTGAAATTGTACCCGTTCGCCATACAGTGATGATGGCGATTGCCGAGGCTCGCGCAAGAATCGCGCAGAAAGCACACCGCCGACGCGAATGCGTCGGCGGGCACACCCGGCGAAACCGGGGCACACCGGGCGCGAAGCGCCCGGGCGTTCAGTTGGTCAGGCTGCCCAGAACCCGCAGAGCGCCCGACCATCTGGACTCTCGCGCAGCTTCTCGAACGCCCGTTCCCGTATCTGACGGATGCGCTCGCGCGTCACGCCCATCAACGCGCCGATCTTCTCGAGCGTCATTGCCTCGCTGCCTTCGTCGAGGCCGTAGTACAGGTTGAGGATCTTCCGCTCACGCGGCGAGAGGTAGCGCTTGAACACGCGATCGATGAATTCGCGCATCAGCTTGTAGTCAGTGCGCTCCTCGATCTCCAGACCGTCCACGCCGGCGAACCGCTCGCCCAACGTTGACGCTTCACGGTCGGAGCGGTCGATCGGGGCATCCAGTGAGACTTCGCTCGCGGACATCTGCTTGGCGGCGCGCACCTGTTCGGCGGGCTCTTCCAGCAGGCGGCTGACTTCGTTTTCCGTGGGATCGCGCTTCAGCACTTGCGCCAGGATCGTTTCGGCGCGGGCGAGGCGAATGAGCTGGGAATTCTGGTTCAACGGGATGCGGACTGAGCGGGTCTGTTCGGCCAAGGCCTTGAGCACTGCCTGGCGGACCCACCACACGGCGTATGAGATGAACTTCACGCCTTGGTCGGGATCGAACTTCCGGACCGCTTTCAGCAGTCCCTCGTTCCCGATTGCCACCAGCTCAGAGAGATCGAGTCCGTGGCCCTGATACTTCTTCACGTAGGAGATGACGAAGCGAAGGTTTGCTGTGACCAGCCGCTCGGCGGCCTTCTCGTCACCCTTCTGAGCCCTTCGTGCCAACCGACGTTCTTCTTGCGGATCGTCGATGAGGGGCAGCTTCTGAATGTCCTGGAGGTACTGATCGAACGCTGATGAGGGTGAAGATCTGAAGTAACCCCTCGTGGACCGGGTGCCGGTCGCTTGCTCCATACACGCCCTCTGACCCGTGGGTCGACTGGTAGGCGAGCCGTCTCTGACTCGCGAGGATCGTACGGGAAAAGCAGGTGGGTAACCACTGTCCGGTCAGCGCCGACCGGGACGCGCAGGATAATGTCGGTTATTCCTGCGGTCAACGACTAACTGCCAGGGTACAGGGTATAGGGTACAGGGTACATGGTACTAAACCCTTATTCTACATTGTCTTACGGCGACGCGAGCCATCCACACCAGTCTTTAAGAATGTCATCTTTGTGATACAATCAAACGACGGTCCTGTCTGGCTCGGATGACTATTTCGGCGCTGCGGCCTTCGCGGTGGCGGCGTCGGGCTGTCGCGGAACGAGCACTGCTGTCCCCTTTCTGCGCCCGAACTGGCGGGCCTCGCGGCACGTCGGCATCCAGATGTCGATGATGTTTCCCTTGATCAACCGCCCGGTGTCATCGATGAGAAAACGGCCGAGGTATTTGCCGTCGACGTAGAGCTCCACGTAGCGCGAGAGTGGGAACAGGCGCGGATCCGCGGCCACGATGCCGGCTCTCACATACCGGCCGCGTCGCGTCGTGGTTCGAGTCAGGCAGTAGGCCGTCATCTGCACCGGGACCGGATCGCCGTAGCGTGGCGGCGCGTAGTTCATGAACCACTTGGACGACGCGCCCTGTACGATGGCGCCGGGCAGCAGCAGGGGACTGCGGACCACCACGGGATCGAGCGCGATCGGCTCCGTCGGCCGGTCGTCGCACGAGCAAAGGGCGAGCAGGAGCCCGACCGCGAATGCGCGCTTCATGTCCCCTGGGACAGCACTTCTCGCACAATGGTGTCCTCGACGGGAATGCTCCAGCCAAGCTCGCGGCCGGCCATCTCGCCGATCCGCTTTGGCAACGCGTACTCGACTCTGCCGCCGCGCGCCTTCTTGTCGGCACGTGTGAACGCGAGAAGTCTGCTCGCCGGAATTCTGGGCGGAGACGTCGGGAGGCCAGCTTCCTTGCAGGCCTCGCGTACGGCCGCCACCGTCCCCGCCGCGGCCAGGTGCAGCGTCTCAGCGATTCGTGCCTCGGCGACCATTCCCATGGCCACGGCGTCGCCGTGCAGCACGCCGAACTTCTTTGCCGCCTCGATGGCGTGCCCGATGGTGTGGCCGAAGTTGAGCACCTTGCGCAGGCCGGATTCCCGCTCGTCGCGCGCCACGATCGATGCCTTGATCTCGATGCTGCGCTGGATCAAGGTCGTGAGCTCGGCAAGTGAGCCGCGAGTGTTCAGGTGGGCAGCGAAGGCACGCGCCTGATTGAAGTAGGCTGCGTCCGCCACGACGCCGTGCTTGAGGATCTCCGCGAATCCGGCGCGCATGTGACCGGGTGGCAGCGTGCGCAGGATTTCAGGATCGATCACGACCGCCGCTGGTCGATGAAATGCGCCGACGAGGTTCTTGCCGGCCCGCGTGTCGACGCCGGTCTTGCCGCCGACGCTGGCATCCACCATCGCCAACAGCGTCGTGGGCACTTGCACGACAGGGATTCCGCGCATGTAGGTCGCCGCGACAAACCCGGCGATGTCGCCGACCACGCCGCCGCCGAGTGCGACGATGGTGGTGTCGCGCCCGAAGCCTGCCTTGAGCAAGCGGTCGGTCAGCGTCGCCCATGTCTTGCGGTTCTTGTGCTGCTCGCCGGCGGGAATCGCGAATACGGGCGCTCCCGCCAGGAGTCTTGCGACGCGCTTTGCGTAGTGCCGGCCGACGTTACGGTCCGTGATGATTGCGACGCGATTCGAAGCACCCGCGGCGCGCACAACGTCGTTCAGCCCAGCCAGTGCTCCAAGTCGAACGACCACGTCGTACCGCAGTCCTACCACGTCACCTCGCCCGCGCCAGAGCGCTTGTTGGCCACACGCGCCAGCGTGAACAGGAGGTCCGACAGGCGATTCAGGTACACGATGACGATCTGCGGAATGGCCTCGCTCGGGTCCAGGCCGATGACGTGGCGTTCGGCGCGCCGGCACACCGTGCGCGCGATGTGCAGCGCCGCCGCCTTGGCGCTGCCGCCGGGCACGATGAACGAATTGAGCGGGGCCAGCTCGCGATCGCCTTCGTCGATGGCATGCTCCAGGTCCGCGATACGCTGGTCATCGATGTTCGCCTTCTCGAGCTGCTTCTTCATTTTGGCGTGATCCGGTGTCGCGAGCAGCGCGCCGAGCGCGAAGAGATCCCGCTGGATCGGGACCAGCACCTCGTCAATCCGTGGCATGACCTCGATGGCGCGCGCGAAGCCGATGACGGCATTGAGTTCGTCGACGTCGCCATAGGCGGCCACGCGCGGATGCGATTTGGAGACTCTGGCGCCACCAAAGAGCCCGGTTTCCCCATCGTCGCCGGTCCTCGTGTAGATCTTCATCATCGTGACCCGTGATTCGTGACTCGTGACTCGAAGGGGCTGACCTGAATCGGGCTCGCGACCCAGCGACGGGTCACGATCCAAACAACTTCTTGAGTATTGACGTTGACCCCCGCGGCTTTGCAATCGCGCCGCGCAGATTCCCGAACGATGTCTCTTCGCGCGTGCGCGCGGCATAGGTGGTCGGGAACAGCTGCACCAGATGCGATTGAAGCCGGTCTGGCGATGCGGCCTCGTTTTGCAGCGACACCCACGCGTCGAGTGAGGATGCGAACTGCGCGGCAGTGGCGCGTTTGCTGGGGCTGCGCTGCAGCGCCCCATGCAGCACCTCCTCGAGCCCCTTGTCGAGGTCTGTGATGCGGGCGCGCAGGTTCGGCAGCGGCTGCACCGCGACTTCGTCCACGAGCAGGCCGGTCTCCTCTTCGCGGAACAGGGGGGACAGCGCCAGCAGTTCGTACAGCACCACGCCCAACGAGAACACGTCGCTCTTGCCGTCGACGGACGAGCCGAGCACCTGCTCCGGGCTCATGTAGTGCTTCTTGCCGATGCGCATCTTCTGTTCGCTGGCCGGGTCGAACGACGTCTTGGCCTTGGCGATGCCGAAGTCAGCGAGCTTGATGTGCCCGTCCCACGTGATCATCACGTTGCCGGGTGATACATCGCGGTGGACGATGTCGAGCCGCTGTCCAGCGGGACTCACGAAATTGTGGGCGAAGTCCAACGCGCGGGACACACGGCTGCAGATGTACGCGGCCAGCGTCGCCGGGATTGGGGAGCCCATGTCGTAGTGCCGATCGATCACACTGCGCAGCGTGGGGCCCTGGATGTACTCCATGGCGATGAAGTACTCGCCGCCTACTTCGCCCAGTTGGTAGATCTGGACGACGTTGCCGTGCATCAAGTTCGCCGAGAGCTTGGCTTCATCGATGAACAAGCGCAGGAACTCCTCGCGCTTGGCGTAGTGCGGGTGAATCACCTTGAGCGCGATGCGCTTGGTGAAGCCCTCGGGTCCCAGCTGCTCAGCTTCGTACACGGTGGCCATGCCGCCTTCGGCCACCTTGTTCACGAGGCGGAAGGCGCCCTTGTACTCGACGGTCTTGGCACTCTCCATCGGCGAACCGGGGTGCAGGGTGCGGGGCTGGGTGCGGGGGCGGGACGCGGTCTTTGACCGCTTCAATATGATACGACTGTTGTATCAATGCGCGCGGGCGGCGACGTTTCGTCATGGTCCGTGAACCACGCGACATCACGATCATTGGCGCCGGCCCGACAGGGCTGTTCGCCCAATTCTACGCTGGTATGCGCCAGGTATCGGCGCAGATCATCGACGCTTTGCCGGAAGCAGGTGGTCAGCTCACGGCGCTGTATCCCGAGAAGTTCATCTTCGACGTTGCCGGGTTGCCGCAGATTCTGGCCAAGGACCTGGTCAAGGCGCTCCTCGAGCAGAACAAGCGGTTCGACAGCGCGGTGCACCTGGGACAGCGCGTCACCGGTCTTGAGCGCGATGGCGACAACTTCGTCCTCGTCACCGAGACCGATCGCTTCCCGACGCGCGCCATCATCATCGCCGCCGGCATCGGTGCCTTCTCACCCCGACGGCTGCCACAGGTGGCGGCTGAGCCGTGGTACGGCCGCGGTATCTACGATGTGGTGACCGACCCCGAGCAATTTCGCGGCCATCGCGTGATCATCATCGGCGGCGGCGATACCGCGTTTGATTGGGGGGTGCAACTCCTTCCCCGCGCCAAGAGCGTTACCATCGTGCACCGCACCGACCGCTTCCGTGCGCATGACGCGACGGTGAACGAATACAAGGCCGCGGTGGATGCCGCCCGAGCCTCACTCCTCGTGTTCCACGAACTGAACGACCTCGTGTGCAAGAACGGACCGGACCGCTTCTCGCACGTGATCCTGCGCGATGTGAAGGCCAAGACCACGCACGAAGTGGAAGCCGATACGGTGTTGCCGATGCTCGGTTTTGTCAGCGACATGGGCGTGATCGCCGACTGGGGCCTCACGTTCGTAAAGGACGAGATCGTCGTGAACAGCCAGATGGAGACCGGCCAGCCCGGCATCTACGCCGCGGGCGACGTCACGACCTATCCGGGCAAGCTCAAGCTCATCGCACTGGGGTTCAGCGAAGCCGCCATCGCCGTGAACCAGGCGGTGCACCGGCTGCATCCCGACAAGAAGGTCGCGCCGGGCCATTCGTCGAACATGGCAATCTTCGGCCAGAAGGACGACTGACAACTCGTGATCCGTCACGGGTCACGTTTCTTCGCGCAGCAAGTACAGTCGATTGTCCTCGACCTTATACAGCATCGGGGCAACGATGACGCCCGGGTAGCGCATCCGCAGCCGTTTGGCCTCGCCGCGCGTGAAGTCGATCTCGTTGCCGATCTCGAACATCGGCGCGAAATGGAAGAAGTGCTCCTCGGCGGTCTGTTCATCCCAGCCGGCGTTCACCAAGCCTTCGATGAACAGGTGTGACCGCGCCATCAGGTTCACCATGCCGCAGTTGTTGTGCCCGATGATCGCGATGGCCCGGATACCGCCCACGGCAATCGCGTAGGACACCTTGAACTCGGCGGGGCGCAGATTGGCGCCGCCGGCGCGCAGGATGAACGAGAAGTTGTCCGGGATGCGCAGATGCTTGCGGTTGTCCATGCACATGCCAATGAGCATCCGTGGCGCCGGGACGGGCACCAGTTCGCGGCCGAGGTTGTGATACTGAAGGAGTTCCTCGAGCGGCGTTCCGCGCAAATGCAATGGAATGTCCTTCTCGCTCAGGACCGGCTGGACGATGTCGATCACTTTGAGTCCAGCTTTGGTCTATTCATAGGAGATCCGCGGATCCGCTTTGGCGTATGCGATATCCGCAAGCAGGTTCACCAACACAAACACGAAGCTCAGGAACAGCACGGTTCCTTGAATGGCAGGCAGGTCGCGACGAGCTATTGCGTTTACAACGTATCGCCCGATGCCCGGCCACGAGAACACGGTTTCCGTCAGGATGCTGCCCGTGAGATACGAGCCGAAGTCGAGTCCCAGCACCGTGATCACCGGAATCATGGCGTTGCGTAGCGCGTGCCGTCCCACCACCGCCCACTCGGCGGCACCCTTGGCCCTCGCTGATCGCACGTAGTCCGAGCCCAGCGCCTCCAGCATCGCGGATCGCGTCACACGGGCAAGAAACGCGATTGACCGCATTCCGAGTGCGAGTGCCGGCAAGAGCAAATACTGCCATCCGCCGTAGCCGGATGGCGGCAGCCACCGCAGTTGCACCGCGAAGAGCAGAATCAAGAGCAGTGCTACCCAGTACACCGGATACGACACGCCAAGGTACGCGGCACCCAGCGCAAGGCGATCCGTCCAGCCGCCAGGCCAGCGCGCGCTCAACACGCCAAGGCCGATGCCCAACACAGTCGCGAACAACATCGCCGCGGCGGCAAGCTCGAGCGTCTTGGGAAACCGTTCGCGGATGTCGTCCGATATGCGCCGGTCGGTGATGTACGACCGCCCCAGGTCGCCGCGCAGCACGCCGGCCGCGTAATGGCCAAAGCGCACAGGCAGCGGATCGTCCAGCCGCAGCTCGCGGCGCAGGCGCGCGATGGTCTCCGCGTCGGCTCGCTCGCCGACCATTGCGGTCACGGGGTCGCCGGGCGCGACATGGAGAAGGAGAAAGACGACGACGAGCACTCCCGCCAACGTCGGAACGGCGAGCAGAAGTCTTCGAGCAAGAAACGACGTCAATTCTACCTGACGTCCGACGTCCGGCGTGCGATGCTGGCGGTCAGCCACCGTTGGCCGTTGAAGATCGCCGGAGGCGTGAAGCCGCTGAGCCACGGTTGCACGGCGTACAACTCGTCGTAGAAATACAGGAACACCATCGGCGCCTCATTGAGCGCGATGGCGTCCGCTCGCCGGTACAGTGTGTTTCGCTTGCCTTCTTCGGGCTCTGCGCGCGCCAACGACACGAGCCGGTCGAATTCAGCATTGGCGAAGAAGGAGACATTCCCGCCCACGCCCTTGTTGGCGCTGTGCAACAGCGGGTACAGGAAGTTCTCGGCGTCGGGATAGTCGGCGTACCAATCCTTGAGAATCATGTCGGCCACGCCGTTGCGCGCCGCCTCGCGCGCCGCGGATGATTCGCGTTGCACGATCTTCGCGCGGATGTTCGCGGCGGCGAGGTAGCCCTGCACGGCCTCGGCGATGCGCCCGTACACGGGATTCGAGCCTACCCACAGCTCGACGTCGATCCCGCCGGCGTGACCCGCGTCGGCCAGCAGTTGCTTGGCCCTGGCGACGTCGAACGCGTACGGAGCGCGCGTCGTGTCCGCGCCGCCGAGGGTTGGCGGAATCACGCCGGCCGCGAGACGCCCGCGCCCGCTGATCAGCCGCTGCACGATTTCGCGCCGGTCGATTGCCAGATTCATTGCGCGCCGAACGCGGGCGTCCGCCAGCGGCCCGCGCGTCGTGTTGATGCCGATGTACACGAGTTGTAGCGCGGGCACGGACATCATTACCGCCTTGCCACGGGTTCCTTCCCAGCGGCGCGTGTCGTTCGCGGGGACGAGCAGCACGTCCACATTGCCGCTCTCGAACTCGGCCACTGCCGTGCTCGGCTCGGCGATGATCCGCGCGCGCAGTGAGTCGGCCGGCGGCGCGCCGCCCCAATACTCGTCGTTGCGCGCGAACAGCAGGTAGTCGTCGTGCTTCCACTCCACGAAGCGCCAAGGCCCAGTTCCCACCGGGTGGGCCGGGTCCATGTTCGGCGGAACGACGGACGCCACCGGCATCGCGAGCAGTTTCGGGAAGACGCCGAGCGGATGCTCCAGCGCGATGATGAGGGTGCTGTCGTCCGGCGCGCGCAGGCCGCGGATGGACTTTGCCTTGCCGGCAGCGAAATCGCGAGCGCCAAGAATGGGCAGCAGGGGCTCGCCGCGTCCGCCCTTGGTGGCCGGGTCCAGGACGCGTTCCCAACTCGCGATGACTTGTCCCGCCGTGAGCGGGGTGCCGTCGTGGAACTTCACGCCTTGGCGGAGGTGGAACTGGTAGATGGGAGTCTCGGTGGGCAGCAGCTCCCAGCGTTCGGCCAGCGCGGGCTCCACCCGGGCGTCCGGCGCAAAGCGCGTGAGCCCGTCAAAGACGTAGGCGACGGCCCTCCCCGTGGGAACATCGGTGGAGCGCGCGGGGTCCAGTGAACGGGGATCGTAGTTGTCGCGCGAGTCGACGATCGTGCGACGGGATGGCGTGGACTGCTCGCCACAACCGCCCATGATCGTGGCGAACACCAGGAGACACGACGCCGCATTACGCATAACAGGGACTCCCGCTTGCGGTTGACACAAAAAAGGGCTGCCGTGAGCTTACCCGGGGCTTACCTGACGCGTCAATTGTATGTGCGGGTTCGACTTACGCGGCCTTCCGGGCCCCAGCCACTATCGCCACGAATGCTACGGCGCAAGAAAGCCACGTCGCGGCGTCGCGGTGTGGTTCGTGTTGCGATGCTGCTGGCGTTTCTTGCCGCCGCACCGGAGGGCGCGCGTGCCCAGGACCTGAGCTGCGGCCCCAACGACGTTGAGGTTCGTGCCCTGAAGTTCGAGGGCAACCGTGCCCTGTCGGACGACGAGCTGGCCCTGCGCGTGGCGACGACGCCGTCGTCCGCGTTTCGCCGCAACCTGCACGTGCCACTCGGCGCAAGGCGGTGCCTCAACCGCGCCTACCTGCCCCTCGACCTGGCGAAGCTCGAACTCTTCTACATCGAGCGTGGGTACTACTCCGCGAAGGCCGATACCGTAATCACGCCACTGGGCAGTGGTGTGGTGAGCGTGACGTTTCGCATCAGCGAGGGCCCCGTCACCGTCCTCGGGTCACACCAGGTGACCGGCCTCAGCGGCGTGGCCGACAGCGCCAGAATCATGCGGAGTCTTTTGCTGCGGCCTGGGCAGCCGTTCAACATCGCCCTCTTCTTCACGGACCTGGACTCCATCACGCACCAACTTCGCAACGCGGGCTACTACCGCGCCACGACGCTGAGGAACTACGGCCGGGAAGGACTCACGGCCTCGGTGGACGTGACGGTCGTGCCCGGAACGCGCGCGCGATTCGGGACGCCGCAGATCCACGTGACGCCGCTCGAGAATCGCGGGCAGCAAGTGCCGGACGCCGTGGTGCGTCGCGTCATCGGTGTCGCGAACGGCGACCTGTTCAGCGACCGCGCTATCACGGAAGCGCAGCGCGGCCTGTACCAGTTGGGTGTGTACCGGCACGTGGAGGTCGAGCCGTTTGCCGACAGCCTGCAACCGCCCGGCGACTCCATCATCGTCCTCGATGTGCGTCTCTCCGAGGACTACATGAAGCGCCTCGACTCGGAATACGGCTGGGCGACACTCGACTGCGGCCGCATCCGGGCGCAGTACACGGACCTGAACTTCCTGCATTCCGCGCGCCGCTTCGAGCTGACCGGGCAGGCGTCCAAGATCGGGTACGGGGCGCCCTTGGCCAGCGCGATCACGCGCGACATGTGCACGTTCAACGGCCGGAGTCCGCTTGCCAGCGACAGCGCGTTCAGTTCCCAGCTGCACTACTTCAGCGGCGTCTCGTTCCGCCAGCCAAGGTTGTTGGGCACGCTGTGGGTGCCGACGCTCTCGCTGTACAGTGAGCGCCGCGGCGAGTACAAGGCGTACCTGCGCTCCACCCGCGTCGGTGCCGACGCGAGCGCGACCCGCGACATCGCAACGCGTACGCAGCTGCGCATCGGGTACTCGCAGGAGTACGGAGCGACGACGGCGCCGGATGCCGTGTTGTGCGCGCTCTTCAGCCGCTGCGACGACGCGTCGCGCAGCGAAATCTCCAAGGTCGCTACGCTGGGCGTGGCAAACGCGAGCATCACTCGGCTGAGAGCCGACAACCTCGTGAGTCCCACGCGGGGGTCAGTGATGCGTGCGGAGTTGCGGACGTCGGCGTCGCCGTACTTGGGCACGTCCAAGTCGCTCTTCTTTCACAAGGGCTCGGTCGAAACGGCGTTCTACACGCCGTTCGGATGGGGCAACGTGCTGTCGTTCCGCGTGCGTGCCGGCGCCGTGGAAAGCCCGGGCTCGTTCATTCCGCCGCAGGAGCGTCTCTACGCGGGCGGCCCCACAAGCATCCGCGGCTTTCAGCAGAACGAGTTGGGCGACGTGGTGTACATCGCCCGAGTGGGCGACGTGCAGAAGGGTGACACGTCCACGACGCCGATCCGGTACCTGGTTGCGGACACCGTTCCGTATGACCGCGTCGTGCCATTGGGTGGCAACCGGTTGTTCGTCGTCAACCTGGAGTATCGTGTTCGCGACGCGTTCATCCTGCCCAACCTGCTCCAGTACACGGTCTTCGTCGACGCCGGCGACGTATGGAACCAGCCCGCCCGCCCGGGCCTGAAATGGACGCCGGGCATTGGTCTGCGCCTGCTCACCCCGATCGGCCCTGTGCAGTTGAACGCGGGGTACAACCAGTACGCCAGGCCGGCCGGCCCGATGTACTTCGAGGATCCGGCGCGCGCGGCCAGCACCACGCCGGAGATTTCTCCTCTGTACTGCGTTTCGCCGGGCAACACCATCGACCTCGAGCGCCGCGGTGGCGTGATCCAGCCGCCGCTGGCGCCGGCACTGTGTCCGTCCACGTACGCACCCGTGCAGCGCACGCGCTGGTACCAGCGTTTCGCGTTCACGTTCTCCATCGGGTCGGACTTCTGACGCCGTGAGACGCCGCACGCTCGTCATCCTCGTCAGCATCGCCACGCTGCTCGGCATCGTGGTGTTCGCGGCGGTGTCCCTGGGCATCGGCGTCAACACACGCGCGGGCCGGGAGCAGATCAGGCAACTGATCCAGCAGCAGGTGGGTAGTGGCATCAACGGCCACGTGTACGTCGGCAATGTTTCCGGGGGCCTGCTCACCGGCGTGACGATCGACTCATTCGCGATTCGCGGCGCGGACGACAGCCTTTTCGTGAGCACCGGCAAAGTAACGCTCGAGTACAACCCGCGCGACCTGCTCGACCGGCGCCTGCTCATCCGGAACATCACGGTGGAGCACCCGCTGATGCGGCTGGAGAAGTTTCCCAGCGGCGACTGGAACCACTGGCGAATCTTCCGGCGTCCAGCGTCGAACCGCCCCAAGGTGCCGGGCCGCGGTTTCGGTGATTTCGTGGTGCTCGACTCGGTGACCGTGCGGGAAGGCATGTTCCTGATGACCCGCCCGTGGTCGCCGTCCGACACGCTCACGGGTGCGCGGCGCGACAGCGCCATCCGCTATGCCCTGCGTGACACGGTGCGCGAGATTCGCCGCTCGTCCGGCGGCCTGACGAGCACGCTGCGGTGGAGGAAGCTCAATGCCTTCCTGCCGCACATTCGTTTCAGCCATCCGGACAGTCAGGCGTTCGGCCGCGAGTTCGTGTTCGAGCGCGCCAGTGTGGACGAGCAGGAGCCGCCGTTCCAGTTCAGCAACGGGCGCGGCACCGTGCGTCATCTGGGTGACTCGGTGTTCATCGACATCCCTCACTTCGACCTGCCGGCCTCCACCGGCAGCGCGACCGGCAAGGTGTGGTGGGGCAGCAAGCTGCCGGATCGCTGGGACATTCGCATCCGCGGCGACTCCGTGGCGCTGAAGGACGTGGCATGGGTGTACCCCACGTTGCCGCGCGAGGGAGGTGGCCGAACGAACCTGCGCATCCACAACAGCATCGACAACCTGCGGGTGATGGAATACGCCCTCACCGACCTCGACGTCCGCAGTGGCAAATCGCGCCTGACGGGCGGGATGACGTTCGTGATCGGCAATCCGGTGCTCGGCGTCAAGGACGTGGACCTGCGCTTCTCACCTGTCAATTTCGACGCGATTCGCACGCTGGCTGGCGGACCATTCCCGATCGACTGGCAGGGCGACTTGGTCGGAATGGCGCAGGGGCCGGGCGGTCCACTCACCAACTTCGTGCTCGACACCGCCAACATCACGTTCCGCGATGCGCACGTGCGTGGCGCCGTGTCGCGTTTCACCGCACGTGGCGAGATGGATATCCTCCAACCCGACTCCACGAAGTTCCACGGGTTTCACGTGGCGACGAGCCTGCTGGACCTGCGCTCGATTCAGCAGCTGTTCCCGGGATTCCCGCGCATCGGCGGAACGATGACCGGCTCGGCGACCCTGGATTCGTCGTGGCTGGACGTGCGCTTCTCCAATGCCGACGTGAGCCACAGCAACGGCCCCGAACAGCCATCGCGCCTCTCCGGCAGGGGTCGCGTGACCTGGGGTGAGAAGTACACGACGTACGACGCGGACCTCGACGCCAAGGTGATTTCCATGCCCATGGTGACGCGCGCGTACCAGCTGGGGCTCACGGGCTATTTCAGCGGCTCCATCAAGGCGAAGGGCATCAGCCCGAACTTGCGCCTGATCGCGGACCTCAAGGGCGCCGGCGGACGCATCACGTACGATGGCACAGTGGACGCGGACCCCCTGACGTTCGGATTTCGCGGCACTGGCCGCGTGGAGACGCTCCAGTTGGGCGAGCTCATCGCTGGATACACGGCGCCGGCCGCGTGGCTGACTGGTGACTATCGTCTCGACTTCACCACCGACACCAACGACATCGGTGCCACGAAGGGCGCGGCATCCATGTCGCTGGAGCGCTCCGAGTTCGGCGACGTGCGCATCTTTCCCTCGCGCATCGTGGCACGCTTCGATGACCGCCGCATGTTCATCGACACGCTCCGGATCGAGAGCACGGCGGCGACGATCGATGCCTCGGGCGCCATCGGGCTCACGACGGATCGCGCCGACTCCATCGTGTACCTCGTGCAAGTGGATTCGATCGGCGGACTTCGCCGGTATGCGGAGATGTTCCTGACGCGGCCTGAGGGCGCGCCGCCGGACTCGCTGGCGGGTTCCATGACGATCAACGGTTGGATGCACGGCGCGCTGCCGTCGTTCCGCCTGGCCGGCAACGTGCAAGGCACGAACGTCGTGGTGCGCCGCGAGGCGGGCAACGAGATCGGTGGCGCGTTCGACCTGACCAACCCCTTCACGGCCCCGACGGGCACGCTCTCACTGCGCTCCAGGACGTTGCGCCTCGGTGGCGTCGCGCTCGACACGGTGGGATTCGCCCTGCGCGTCAACGAAGGGCGCACGGGCGCGTTCAGCGTGAGCGCGCGCGAGACCAACGGCGCCAACCTCGCGACGCAGGGCGAGTTCTCGCGGTCCGACAGTTCGATGCTCGTGAGCATCCGGTCGCTGTCGCTCGCCACCGACAGCAGCCGTTGGCTGATGGCCGGCAACTCGGGCGTGCTTCTCAGGGGTCGCGACGTGACCATCGACTCGCTCCTGCTGTTCAACGAGCGCGGCGGCCGCGTGGCATTGAGCGCCGTGGTGCCAGACACAGGCCGCGCGCGCTTCCACTTGCGCGCGGACAGCCTGCCGCTTCGGGATATCGGTATGCTCGCTCAGATCAAGGCTCCCTTGTCCGGGTGGGCCAACTTCACGGTCACCGGCGCGGGCTCGGCCTTGGCCCCCGTCATCAACGCGGAGGCGCGTTTCTCCAACATCCTCTACGACAGCCTCCGATTGGATAGCGGTTCGGCTCGCGTGGAGTACGTCGCCAATCGGGCGAGCGTCCGGGTGGACGTGGCGCGCGGAAACGCATCCGTGCTGCAGATGCAGGGCTCGTTGCCGATCGCGTTGCGCTACTTCGGTGCCACGCTTCTGGACGATTCACTGCAAGCGACCATTCGCACCGAGGGCGCCTCGCTCGATCTGGTGCAGGCATTCATTCCGGGCGTTCGCGACGCCACCGGGAAGCTGCTCGCCACGATCGACATCGGCGGCACATGGAAACACCCCGACGTGTCCGGCTCGATCAGCGTCGCCGACGGCGAAGCGACCATCGACCAGCTTGGTATCCGCTTGAGAGGGATCCAGGTGGACCTCGGACTGTTCGGGCACGCGGATAGTCTCGCGGTGCGCCGCCTGGTGGCCTGGAACGGTGCGTCCCCCGCGGATTCCATCTCGCTGAGCGGCTATGTCGCGTACGCGCAGTTCACGAACCCGCTCCTGAACCTGCGGCTCGACGCACGCTCCTTCTTTGCCATGGACCGCCGCGCGTTGGCGCGACTGTACGTCTCCACCGAGCGTGGCGGCCTCACGCTGCGCGGACCCCTGTCCGGTGCCACAGTCTCGGGAGCGGTGGTTGTCGATCGCGGGACGGTGTTCCTGCCCGACCCGGACCTCCAACGCAAACAGAGCGTGGACATCCGCGCCCAGTTCGCGGACACGGCGTCGCGCGACCGCAGTGTGTTGCTCGACTCGAGATCCCGCTTTTTGGAGACGATCGCGCTGAGCGGTGTGAGGGTCACGCTGGGTGACGAAGTCTCCCTGCGATCCGCGGAGGCCGACATCCGGCTCACCGGTTCGCTCAACGTGCAACGATTCGCCGGACGCATCCCGTCGCTCACCATCGGAGGCGTGGATACGGTCCAGTATCAGGTGGTGTTCGACGGCACGCTCCGCGCGGACCGCGGCACCTACACGCTGAACCTGCTCGAGGGCTTCCGCCGCCCCTTCGTCGTGCAGAACGGTGGATCCATCATCTTCTACCCGCGGCCCGACTTGCCGGCCGAGCTGAACGTCACGGCGTTGTACGTGGTGAAGCGGGCCAACAAGGCGGATCTGCGCATTCGCGTTCGCTTGACCGGCCCGCTGACAAGCCCGGTCGTCGCACTCGAGAGCGGCGAGAGCTACTCGATGTCGCAGACCGACATGGTGAGTTACCTGGTGTTCGGCGTGCCGAGCTTCGAACTCGGCGACCGCGAGACCAACACGCTCCAGCTGGCGCTCCAGAACGTCGTCCCGACACTGCAGGCGGCGTTCTCGTCGCAGCTGGGCCGGCTGTTTGGAAATTTGAACCTGCGGATCACGCCCGGAGCGTGGGACTACTCCAACACCTCAGGCACGGGCAACAAGCTGGGTTACTTGTTCGCGACCACTCGCGTGGGCGGAGAATGGCAGGTGTCCAGCAACGTGTACGCCAGCCTGTCCACCGGCCTGTGCCAGCTCAGCGGCTCCAACACGAGTCCCGGTGGAAGTGACCTGGAGAACCTCACCAAGGGCCTGAGCGGCAAGCTGGAATACCGCTTCAATCAGTCCACGGCGCTCAAGGCCGGCCGCGAGCCGGAGGCCAGCGCCCTCAACTGCGGCAAGTCCGTCACGGGGCGCGCGTTCATTCCGACGCCGTCGCAATGGGGCCTCTCCCTGTTCAAGAGTTGGCGCTTCTGACGTCAGCCACCAGTTTCAAGGCATGACGCAGCTTCAGGAGCGAGACGCGATGATGTGCCGGGCGTGCGGCAACGAGGAACGCGCGTCGGAAGGCTACCCGTGCGCCAACTGCGGCACGTTCATCTGTGTCATCTGCACCCTGAAGGGCGTGCTGCGGTGCAAGGAGTGCGAAGCGAAGAAGACTCCCGTGTCCACGCTGCCGGTCGCCTGATCCCCTCATGAGCGCCGACTTTACCGCGGTGGGCCTGGCCGTCGGCCACGCGACCGACGAGAAGGGGATTACCGGACTCACGGTCCTCCGCGGAATTGAGGGACCGATGCGCGGCGCCGCGTGCGTCTTTGGCCGCGCCACTGGCACCCGCGAGCTCGATGCGCTGTCGCCGACGCACGCCGCAGGCCGAGTGGATGCGGTTCTGCTCACCGGCGGCTCCGCCTACGGACTCGACGCTGCCGCCGGCGTCATGCGCTGGATGGAAGAGCGGCGCCGCGGATTCGACGTCGGCGTCGCCGTGGTGCCCATCGTTCCGGCGGCCGTGATCTTCGACCTCACGATCGGCGACGCGGCGGCCCGACCGTCGGCCGCGATGGCGTACACCGCGTGCGACGCCGCCGATACGCGAGACATCGCGGAAGGCTCGGTGGGCGCGGGCACGGGTGCCACGGTGGGCAAGGGCGCAGGCCGCGCCAACGCCATGAAGGGCGGCTTCGGCGGCGCGTCTGCCACGGCGGGTGACGTCACCGTGTGCGCTGCCGTCGTCGTCAACGCGCTGGGCGACGTGCGCACGGCGGACGGACGCATCCTCGCCGGCGCGCGTAGCCCGAAGGGCGTGTTCCTCGATTCGGTGAAGGTGCTCTCGCAAGCATCGGGCGCCCCGGCATTCGCCACGGTTGCGCCCCAGAACACCACGCTCTGCGTCGTGGCCACCAACGCGTCGCTGGACCGCGGCGAGCTGTCTCAGCTGGCGCGCGCGGCGGGGGCGGCCTTGTTCAAGCGCATCACGCCGGTCGGCACGTCGTTGGATGGCGACCTTGTGATTGCGCTCTGCCAGCCCGATGGGCCGCGCGGAGTGCTCATGCCCATCGAACTGCTCGCGACGCAAGCGCTCGAGGATGCCATCGAGCGCGGCGTGCGCGCCGCCACCGGCCGCGGTGGCGTCCCTGGCTTGGCGGACTGACGATGGCGGCACCTGCCAAGCTGTCCGCGCCCGGACGAGCCGCCGTGCGTGCTCCGTTGGCCCCCATGTACGACCTGCCCAATCCGGCGTCGGTGCAAATGTCCCAGCGCCTGGCCGGTTTTGAGGTCGACCTGCTCAAATGCGAGGGCGACTGGTTCCTGGCGCGCGGCACGGACGGCTACGAAGGCTGGATGCACCGCGCGTATCTCGCGCCGGCGCCAACGGCCGGCGCGCGACGCAGTTCCCAGATCATTCGCGTATCCCTGGGCTGCGTCACGCGCAGCGCCACCGGAGATCGCCGCACGCTGCCGCTGGGCGCCCGGCTCTCACCCGATGAGATCGTTCGCGGCGGAGAGGTGGTGGATCAGCCGCAGTTGCCGGTGAAGTTTCCGCGCACGGCGCTCGCCATCACGCGCTCGGCCAAGGAGTACTTCGAGGGCACGCCGTACGTGTGGGGCGGCATAACGCCGTGGGGCGCCGATTGTTCGGGCTTCGTGCAGACCGTCTTTGGCCTCCACGGTGTCGGGCTGCCGCGCGACGCCAAGCTACAGGCCGAAGTCGGCGATGATGTCGCGCGCATCGACAAGACGGTAACCGGCGACCTGGCGTTCTTCAGCGATGACGGCGACGGCGTGATCTCGCATGTTGCGTTGGTGCTTGGCGAGGGGCGCGTCGCGCATGTGGCGTTGGGCCGTGCGGGATTCCACGTCGAGAATCTCGGCGACCGACGCGATCCCTACGCCAAGCAGCTCGCGGAACGATTCGTCCGCGCGCGCCGCGTGCTCTGACCTTAGGAGAACAATCCCGTGGGCGGCCGCATCTGCGGCGCCACCCGGGCCTGCACCAGCACTTCCGCGTTCTGTCGGTCGTCCAGCGACACCGCCATGCGGTACACGCCAGCCGAGTCGATCGGCAGATCGATCTGCGCGATGAGCGGCAGGTCCATTTCCACGACCCCGGTGGGTGGTTGGCCCACGTTGAGGTCGCCGGTGCTGGTCCACAGCTCGTTCCCCTGCGGATTCACCCAGCGCAGCGTGACCGTGTGCCGCCCTACATCACTGACGTCGCCCTTGAGTCGCACGACGAGGTGCGCGCGCGGATGCACCGCGGGGAGCGATCCCACCTGGAGTGCGTCGAACACGCCCATGATGTTGAGTTTGCCCTCCTGCGAGAGGTTCGCGGCGTCGGCGAAGAGGGCGAAGGCGACTTGCATGGAGCAACATAGACCACGCGCGAACACGCGTCTACGTTTCGCGCATGAATTCGCAGGCGACCGTCGCGCGGCCCCGTGTCGTGTGGGCCGAGATCGCGGTCATCGGAATGGCGCTGATCTGGGGCGTGAACTACAGCGTCATCAAATACGGCACCGGTGTCGTGCCGCCGCTTGCCTACAACAGCGTCCGTGTGCTGCTGGGAGCAACATGCCTGCTGGCCATCGCCCTGGTGTGGGGCGGCAAGGCGCCCAGTCGCCGCGACGCGCTCACGATCATCGCGCTGGGCGCGCTCGGCAACGGCGTCTACCAGATTTTCTTTGCGGAAGGAATATCGCGCACGCGAGCGGGTGAGGCGGCGCTCGTGGTCGGCGCGTCGCCGGCGCTCATGGCGATCATTGGAGGGATGCGCGGCGTGGAGCGCGTCACGACGCGCGGCCTCATCGGCATTGCGCTGTCCATCTTCGGAGTCGGGTTGGTCGTGCTCGGCCGGGCAGCCGCTGGCGGCGGCGCGCCCGGCGGGTCACTCATCGGCGACCTTCTGGTGCTGGCCGGCTCCGTGTGCTGGGCCGTGTATACCATCCTGCTGATTCCCTACACCAAGCGGCTGAGCGGATGGTATGTGCTGGCGTACAGCATGATCGGCGGGTCCATCGTACTCGGAATCGTCGGGGCGCGTTCCATCGCGAGCGTGAACTGGCTGCAGCTGTCGGCGACCACATGGGCGGCCGTGTTCTACAGCGGGCTTGGCGCGCTGGTTCTGGCGTACATCCTCTGGTATCGCGGCGTGAAGGTCCTGGGTCCCACCCGCACAGCGCTGTACGGAAACATCCAGCCGCTCATCGCGCTGCTGGTCGCATGGGTCACGCTGCACGAGGTTCCTACGGCGTGGCAGGTCGTCGGTGCACTCACCATCGTCGGCGGCGTGCTGCTCACCCGGGCGCCGGCCACGGAGCAATCGTGAAGCTGGTCCTCTTCGACATCGACGGCACGCTGCTGCTTTCCGACGGCGCCGGACGGCGCGCGATCACGCGGGCGCTGCTGGAGGTCTACGGCGAATCGGGGCCAACGGACTATCACTTCGACGGCAAGACCGACCCCCAGATTGTTCGTGAACTCATGCAGTTGGCCGGGCTGGAGGACGAACGCATCGACGCTGGAATGACGCAGTTGTTCACGCGTTACGTGGACTGTCTGCACGAGGAATTGCGCGCACCCGGTCACCGGCCCTGCACCTTGCCGGGTGTTCCGGCTCTGCTGAACGCGCTCGAGGAGAAAGTGGACGTGACCCTCGGGCTGCTGACTGGCAACCTGCGCGTCGGCGCCCAAGCCAAGCTTGCTGCCGTCGGGCTCGATGCCGACCGCTTCCGCGTCGGCGCGTATGGCTCGGATCACGAGCACCGGCCCAGGCTGCCGGCCGTCGCGCTCGAGCGCGCCCGAGCGGAACTCGGCATCGAGTTTCATGGCAAGCACGTCGTCGTCATCGGAGACACGCCGGCCGACCTCACGTGCGGCAACGGCGTCGGCGCGCGCGCCATCGGCGTCGCCACCGGCCGCTACAGCGTATCCGACCTCGCCGAGCATGATCCGTTGGCGGTCTTTGAGGATTTGACCGAGACGGACTCGGTGGTGCGAGCAATCGTCGGCCGATAACTGCATTTTCCATTCGTGTCGCACACAAGGATCAAGCACTCCGGCCAGGTGGACTACGGCGAGCTGCCGGAATTGGCGCGCGCGATGCGGGCGCTGGGCTCTTCGCGCCGAAGCGGCGGGGAACGGCAGTCGCACTTCTTCCTTGCGCTCCTTGATGCCAGGCGCCGCGCGGAGCAGGCCACCTCGCCGCAGGCTCGACTCGACGCCTTCGACGCAGCTGAACTGAGCCGGGCGTTGGACCGGGTAATCGAACGCATCCTTGGCGATTGGCCGGACAAACGCCCGTCTGTGCGACGGGCACTGCGCGCTGAATTGGGAGAGCGTGTTGTGCCGTACTCGGTGGCACTGGCCGCGTTGGCGGAGCGCGGCCGGGAGGCGTCTGAGGCTCCGGACCCCCACCGGTTGGAGGCTTGGCGCGGGTGGACGGTACAACTCGCAGTCACTTTCGAGGCCGCGGATCGCGCTTGGCTCGCACTGATGTCAGTGTCGGATTCACTGCCACAAACCACGGCACCATAGCGACAGTGACCGCCTACCAGCCTTCAAGCAATTCCGATACATTCACTCGGCAATGACTCCACGCCTTTTCGCGACGCTGATTTCCTCGCTCGCGCTCGTCACCGCTCCGGCGCTGGCCCAGGAGCATCCGGTGCGGCGCGTGGCAAACATTGTCAGCGTGGCCGTGGAGGAATACGGGCGCGGCGTGGATGCCAAAGGCAGGCTGATTTCGAGCGCCGAGTATCAGGAGGCCACAGAGTTCCTCGCCGACGCGATCACCCAAGCGGCACGCCTTCCGGGAGATCGTGCATTGGCCCGGGTGCTGCTGGATTCCCTGGTCGCCGCCGTTCATGCGAAACAGCCGCCGGATGTTGTGAAGGCGATCGAGCAGCGCTTTGCGGCGTCATTGGGAAGCGAGGGCGCGCTGGAGTTACCCACCAAGCGCACCGACTTGAGCGAGGGCGGCGTCCTGTACACCCGGAATTGCGCGCGGTGTCACGGCCCCCAGGGTCAGGGCGACGGTCCCGACGCCAAGCTCTACGAGCCAAGGCCGCCGGCTATCGGCAGCGCCGTCGACATGCGCGACCGCTCGCCGGGCGCCATGTACCGGGTGCTGTCGGTCGGGGTCGCGGGCACGCCCATGGCCGGATTCGCCTCGTCGCTCACGGCAGACGAGCGCTGGAACATCATCTCGTACGTGATGACGCTGCGCTCCACGCCGCAGCGCGTCGCGGAAGGCGAGGGTCTGTATATGCGAAGCTGCGTGTCGTGCCACGGGGCGCTTGGTGCCGGCGACGGAGCTTTGGCGCGCACGCTCTCACGGATGCCGCAGGAAATCGGATCGATCGCCTGGCAGGCGGCTCGGACCGACCTTCAGCTCCTCACGGTCATGCGCGAGGGCATCCCCGGCAGCGCGATGCCTCCCAGCCGTGAGTTGGCGCCGCAGCAGGCAGCCAACGTGGTCGCGTATTTGCGGACGCTTCCGTTCAAGCTCGCACCGCCGGCCGCACAGATCGCGAAAGGCGACCCGGCGGCTGCCGCCCGGGAAGTGCTGTCCCTGCTGGATCAGTCACTCGTGGCGGCGCGCGCGGGCCGCGAGGCCGACGCGGGCGATCGCGCGTTCGATGCCTACATCGCTTTCGAGCCGCTGGAAACGCCGGCGCGGGCGCGAAACCCGGGCCTCGTGGCGGGCATGGAGCGCCGATTCGCGGATTTCCGCGGGGCAGTACGCGCCGGCGATGTGCGTGGCGCCGAGCGGCTCCGTGAATTGATCGACGCAAACATGCCGTCGGTCGTTGCCCTGACGCGGCCCACTGGCAGCGGACTCGAGGCGTTCTGGCAGTCGCTGCTCATCATCCTGCGCGAAGGGTTCGAGGCGATCCTCGTCATCGGTGCGATCGTGGCATTCCTCATCAAGACCGGCCATCGCGATCGATTGCGCTCCATCTGGATCGGCTCCGGCTTGGGCCTTGCTGCCAGCGCCGCCACCGCCGTGGTGCTCAAGACCGTGTTGAGCGCGATGCCGATGAGCCGCGAAGTGATTGAAGGTCTCACGATGTTGGTGGCGGTCGCGGTGCTGTTCTCTGTCAGCTACTGGCTCATCTCCAAGGTCGAAGCGGCCAAATGGCAGCAGTTCATCCGCGAGAAGGTGACACACGCGCTCGAGCACGGCGGCGGCACCGCACTCGCGTTCGTCGCGTTCCTGGCGGTGTACCGCGAGGGAGCCGAGACGGCGCTCTTCTACCAGGCGTTGCTCAACGAAGGCTCGCAGGTAGTGCTGCCGATCTCGGCCGGCATTCTCGTCGGCGGCGCGGTGCTGGCCGTGGTCTTCACGCTGTTCCACCGCTACGGCGTGCGCATTCCGCTGCGGCCGTTCTTCGCCGTCACCAGCGTGCTCCTGTATTACATGGCTTTCGTCTTCATGGGGAAGGGCATTCGGGAGCTACAGGAGGGCGATGTCTTCAGCATCACCGTGATCTCGGGCGCGCCCCATGTAGACATGCTTGGCCTCTATCCCTCGGTGGAAACGCTGCTGGGCCAGCTGGTGCTGCTCCTGCTGTTCATCTTCGCGCTGGCGTGGACCTTCTGGCCCAGCCGGTCAGTCGCGTTGCCGACGATTCCATCGGATCCCACCGCGGCGGTTCTCGTCGAGGTGGAGCTGGCGGACCTGCGCAAGCGCGTCGCTGAGCTTGAAGCCCTCAAGAACGAAACAACCCGTTCGGGCTCGGACGACTGACGAGCAGTCAGGCTGTGCGACGCTGCCGCATCATCGCCAGCCACACCACACCCATGGTCAGCGAACCAATCGCGATCACCTGCGCGATGGTGAGTCCAAAGGCCAGGTGGTCATCCTTGGCCCGGAAGAACTCCACCACGAAACGCTCGACGCCCGCCAGCGCGAGGTACGCGCCAAACAGCCAGCCTTCGCGATGCTGGTGCTTCCGCAGGCGCCAGATGATCGCGAACATGATCATTGCCATGCCCACTTCGTAAAGCTGTGTGGGATGCACCGCGATGAGCGTGTTGGGATCGGTGCCAAGGGGAAACTGGACGCCGAAGTCCGCGGTCATGTTGCCCGCGGTTGACGGCGGTGCGCCCTCGGGAAACTGCACGGCCAACGGACCTGACCACGGACGCCCGTAGTCATCGCCCACGGTCCAGCAGCCGGTGCGTCCCACGGCATAGGCCGCCGCCAGCGCGGGTGCGCAAACCTCCACCGTGCGCAGCAATGCAACACCCTTGATCCGGGCCACCAGCAATACGCCGATGGCGCCACCGATCAGCCCGCCCCAGAACACGAAACCGCCCCGTGAAAAGAGCGCGTCGGTGTTCCCGAGCACGAACACGAAGTAGAGCTTGGCGCCCAGCAGACCGCCGACGATGGCGCCGATGACCATGTCGCCGATGGGCACGGGATCGTGGCCCCGTCGCTCCATCTCGTGCTGTGCCACCATCTGCGCGATGACGAACGCCATCACCACGGCGATTCCGAAGCCGGTGAACTGCAGTTTCCATACCCCGAACTGGAACGGGTGAGCGACAACCGGACCGGCAGCGGCGAGGAGAAGTGCGTTCACGCGATCAATCCGGGGATGGCCAAGGTGGCGTAAGCGTTGAGGTCGAGGCCGTCCCGCCGACCGTACTCGAAATGAAAGAGCGCCGCGCGTGCGATCATCGCGGCGTTGTCGGTGGCGAGTCGGGCGGTAGGAGCATACACATTCGCGCCCAGAGTGGCCATGCGTTCCGTCATCGCGTTCACCAGCGTCTTGTTGCAGGCCACGCCGCCACCCAGCACCACGCGATCGCGGCGGTACTGCTCGGCCGCGCGCGCCGTCTTTTCGACGAGCGTTTCCACCAGCGCGTCCTGAAACGCAAACGCAATGTCCGCGGCGTGGTTCGATTTCCCATTTCCGATTTCCGATTTTTCGATCTCGGTGACGACGGCAGTCTTCAGCCCGGAAAACGACATGTCGTAGTAGTCGGGATCGGAGGGAGTCTGATTCTTCCGCAGCATCGGCCGTGTAAACCGCACCCGGCCGGCCCTGCCGTCTTTCGCCAGCCGCTCGAGATGCGGGCCGCCGGGATACGGCAGGCCGAGTTTCTTGGCCACCTTGTCGAACGCTTCGCCCGCGGCGTCGTCACGGGTGCGGCCCAGGATCCGGTAGCGCCCCCACGCCTCCACATCCATCAGCAACGTGTGTCCGCCGCTGACGAGCAGCGCCGTGAAAGGCGGGACGGCCTGGGCATGCTCCAGCGACGTCGCGAACAGATGGCCTTCCATATGATGCACCCCCACCAGCGGCCGCTGCCGCGCGAAGGCGAGGGCTTTCACGAAACCGACGCCGACGAGCAGGGCGCCGACGAGTCCCGGCCCCATCGTCGCCGCGAACACGTCCACCGATTCCAGATCCGCGCCGGCCTCGGCGAGCGCACGCCGGGTGACGGGCTCAATGGCGGTCAGGTGCGCGCGCGACGCCAGTTCCGGCACTACGCCGCCGTACACCCGGTGCACGTCCTGGGACAGGATCACCAGCGACCGCAGCGACGTGGAATCACCCGTGCCGTCGAGGACCGCCGCCGACGTTTCGTCGCACGACGTCTCGATGGCCAGCACCCGCGTCACGGCCGCGACCCCAACAGTTCGCGAACCAGCGCGACGCTGGATTTCGAGTCCCACTCCGCCGGACCGATCCACTTCTTCCGGATCGTGCCGTCGCGCGCGATGACGAACGTCTCGGGATAGCCGGTGGTCAGATAGTCGCGGTCGATGCGGTGCAGGGAATCGAGCAGAATGTCGAACGTGAGGTTCAGGCCTTTCGCGAACGCATGCACGGAGTCCGCGCCCGCGTAGTCGTCCACGCTCACGGCGACGATGCGCAGGTTCGTGTCGGCCACCTGTTGCCTGAGGCGCTCGAACGTGGGCATTTCCGTGACGCACGGCTTGCACCACGTGGCCCAGATGTTGAGCACGACCACCTTGCCGCGGTAGTCGGCCATGGTGAGTACGCGCTGCGAACCGTCCACCCGCCGGGCCTCGAAAGCCGGGGCGCGCGAACCCACTTCGATGGGGAAGAGCTGGTCGCGCATCACCCAGGCACCCACCGACAGCCCGATCGCCAGCGAACCGACGACGGCGCCGACGAGCATCCACTGGTGCCGAAGCGTCATGTGCGCTGGGCGCAGGCGCCGCGCAACGCGCTGATTTCCGCCCGCGGGTCTTGCGCCGAGAAGATCGCGTTTCCGGCCACGAAGGTGTCAGCGCCGGCGTTGCGGACGGACGCGATGGTGGTGCGTGCAATGCCGCCGTCCACCTCGAGCGCCGCGCGTGACCGGCCCGCGTCGAGCATCGCGCGGGCGCGGGCCACCTTGTCCACGCTCTGCGGAATGAACGCTTGGCCGCCGTAGCCCGGGTTCACCGTCATGATGAGCAGCACATCCAGGTCCGGGATGACTTCGTTGATGGACTCCAACGGTGTCGCCGGATTGAGCGCGACGCCAGCCGCGCATCCCAGTTCGCGGATGCGGGCGAGCTGGCGCTGCAGATGTGGTGCCGCCTCGACGTGGATTGTGAGTGTGTTGGCGCCCGCCGCGGCGAATTCGTCGAAGTACTTCTCGGGCTCCACCACCATGAGGTGGACGTCGAGCGGCAACTTCGTGAGCGCGCGGACCGTTTCTATCACCTTGGCGCCGAACGTGAGGTTCGGCACGAAGCGGCCATCCATCACGTCGATGTGCAGCCAGTCGGCGCCGCCGGCTTCGCACATGGCCACTTCCTCCGCGAGGCGCGCGAAGTTCGCGTTCAGCAGGGACGGCGCAATGCGCACGGGTGAACTCGAAATCGGGGTCACGGCGTGCGTCCTCCGAGAGTCAGATCCACTTTGGTTCCCGCGGTTACCTGGTTACCTGCCACCGGCGTTTGCGATTGCACGACGGCGGCCATGTCCGGCGTTTCGATGATGGCGCCCGAGGCCGACTTGACGTCGCCGAGCTTGAGGCCGACCTGGCGCAGCAGCTGCGTCGCGTCGGACAGCGGCCGGCCGGTGAGGTCCGGCACGACAATTGTCGTTGGCCCGGCGCTCACCACCAGCGATACCGGGCTGGGCGTCGGCGCCTGCGCGCCGGGCCGGGGTCGCGAGTCGATCACGGCGCCGCGCGGCTCGTTGCTCGCGCGCTCGCTGACCTCACCCATCTCGAATCCGACGGACTCGAGCGCTGTCTGCGCCTGCTCGCGACTCAGGCCGATCACGCCCGGAATGGGCGCCACCCTGGGTCCGTTGCTGAGCGTCAGGGAGACGCGAATTCCGGGCGCGGCGTTGAGGTCCGGTTGGGGATCCTGGCTTAGCACGGTGCCGCGCGGCGCGGCGGTGTGATACCGCAGTTCGCCGCGCTGCGCCGTGAAGCCGAATTGCTCGAGGAGTCGCTGCGCGTCGACGTATGGCAGGCCGATGACGTTGGGGACCGCGGAGTCGCGCTGCGCGGCGCTCGCGGGAAACACGAAAAACGCCACGATCATGTAGGCCATCGCAAAGCCGCCGATGGCCATTGCGACGTACGCCACCCACGGCCGCCACGTCCACGCCCGCTTCTTGCTCACGCTCGTCTCCGCAGCCTGGCTGCAAACGCGCCGTCAACGCCGTGGCGCTGCGGCAACACGCGCAGGCGGCCGGCGTCGAGCACCGTGGCGGGCACCGCGCCGTCGGGCGGCGGCTCCAGCGTCCACTCCGGATGTTCGGCGAGAAACCGCTCCACTTGCGCGTCGTTCTCTTCCGTCTCGAGTGAGCAGGTGCTGTAGACGAGGATTCCGCCCGGCGCGACCACGGACGCTGCCGACCGGAGAATCTCGCGCTGGATCGCCGGCATCACGGCGAGGTCGGAGGGCTTGAGCCGCCACCGGGCGTCCGGGTGCCGCCGGAACGTGCCCGTGCCGGTGCACGGCGCGTCGATGAGCATCGCGGTCACTGAACGGAGTGCCGGCTTGCGTGCGTCGGCCACATACGGCAGCAACGTCGGCAGGTCCAGCCGCTGGATGTTCTCGCGCACCCTGCGCAGGCGGTTGAACGACGCGTCGCTGGCGAGGACCATCGTCGCCGTGCGCGTCAGCTCCACCGCCTTGCCACCGGGCGCCGCGCACACGTCGGCGACGACGGCGCCCTCGGGGAACGCCGCATACTTGGTGACCAGCGTGGACGCCGGATCCTGCAGGTGAATCAGTCCCTGCGTGAACGCGCCCAGTGTGGTGAGCGAGCCCACCGGGCTGTTCAGCACGATGCTGTCCGGAACCAGGCTCGTGTCGCCGACCTGGATTCCCGCCGCCTCGAGCATGGCCTCAACCTGCTCCCGCACGGCATGCACGGGACGGGCGACCAGCGGCGGTTCGGTGTTGTTCGCCTGTAACAACAGCCGCGTGTCTGCTTCGCCCCAGCGGGCTACCCATCGCGCCACCAGCCAGCGCGGATGCGACTCCGTCATGGCCAGCGCGTCGATCGGGTCGGTCGGCATGTCAGTCGTCTGAACGTCGCCCTCACGGTCCAGGCGCCGAAGCACCGCATTGGCGAGGCGCGCGGCGCCCACGCCGTGCCGCTGCTTCACAATTTCCACTGTTTGCCCGATGGCCGCATAGGCCGGCACACTGCGCATGTGCAGCAGTTGGCAGGCGCCCAGCCGCAGCAGGTCCAGCACGTCGGCGTCCAGACGGCCCAGCCCGCCCTTGACCCGGTCCTGCAACAATCCGTCGAGCCACGCGCGGCGACGCAACATCCCGTACACGAGTTCGCGCGTGAAACGTCGGTCGCGCGGGTCCAGCGCCGACGAACGCCGATCGAATGCCGCGTCGAGGAACTCACCGCGCCGGAGGTCGCCAAGCACCTCGGCGGCCGCCAAACGGGCGTCCGTGACCGACGCGGATCGCGTCGCGCCGCGAGACTCTTCACGCATGGGTCTAAGATACCCGGATGCGGGTGACCGCCTTACGCGAACCTCTGCCCCGCGCCCACGCCGCGGCCACGCGCCCAGTCGGCGATGGCAAGCCGCTTCTGCCCCGCCGGTTGAGCCTGCTGCACCCGCACCGCACCGGTGCCGCATGCCACCAGCAGCCCGTCGGCGCTGGCGGAAACCACCGCGCCGGCAGCAGCGGGTGCGCCAAAGGGGGGGGGCTCGGGTCGCGCGCCGAACAGCTTCACGTCCTTGCCGTCGAGTGTGGACCAGGCGGCTGGCCGCGGATCGTACGCGCGAATGGCGCGCGCGATCACGCCGGCGTCCTGCGTCCAGTCAATGCGCGTCGTGTCGCGGTCGATCTTGCCGGCGTAGGTCGCCAGCGCCTCGTCCTGCGGCTGTTCGGTGGCATGGCCCATCTCGATAAGCGCGAGCGCTTCGATCAGGGCCGTGGCGCCAAGCTCGGCCAGACGCAGTCCCAGTTCGCCGCCGGTTTCATCCTCGAGAATGTCCGTCGCCAACTGCAGGATGATCGGCCCTGCGTCCAGCCGCTGCACCATCCGCATGATGGTCACGCCAGACTTCGTGTGCCCCTCGCGAATGGCTGCCTGAATCGGGGAGGCGCCGCGCAGTTGCGGCAGAAGCGACGCATGCACGTTGAGCGTTCCCCGTGGCGGCAGCGCCAGCACTTCGGCGGGCAGGATGTGGCCGTACGCCACCACCACTGAAAGGTCCGGCGCAAGTTCGCGAACTTGCGCCACGAACTCGGCGCCTCGCGGGCGCTCGGGTTGCAGGATCGGAAGCCCTTCGGCGACGGCGACTTCTTTCACGGCGGATGCCTGCACGTGCGAGCGGCTGCGTCCCACCGGCTTGTCGGGTTGCGTCACGACGCCCACCACATCGAATCCTTCGCCCAGCAGCGCGCGCAGCGGGGGCGTTGCGAACACCGGCGTGCCCCAGAAGAGCACGCGCATGCTCAGAGTTCCTCGCCGCGGTGTTCGGTGTCGTCGTCGTCGGACAGGCGGCGGATGTAGCTGGGGTACTTGTCCTTCATCTCCGACCATTTGTCCAGCGCCGCGCGCCGTTTCAGCACGCTCAGGTGGTCGATAAAAAGTTTGCCGTGCAGGTGGTCGATCTCGTGCTGCATGCAGCGCGAAAGCAGGTCGCTGCCCGCGACCTCGATTGTGGCTCCGTGCCGATCCAGCGCGCGCACGACGACTTTGGCAGACCGCTCGACATCGTCGTAGATGTCCGGGATCGAAAGGCAGCCTTCCTCGCCCTTCACGCTGCCTTCGCGCTCCACGATTTCCGGGTTCACCAGGGCCAGCGGCCCCACGCCGCTGTCAGCGACGTCAATGACGGTGATCCGCTCGATGCGGCCCACCTGCGGCGCCGCCAATCCAATGCCGCGCGCCTTCCGCATCGTGGCAAACATGTCGTCGATGAGTCCGCGCAACTCGTCGGTGACGACGGCGACTGGTGTGGTGTCCTGCCGGAGGATCGGGTCGCCGAGGACGCGGAGATCCAGGACACTCACGTCGTCGCGGCCGCCGCGGCTGACGTGATCTTGGCGATGCGCCCCCGCTCCAGGATCAGGCGCGTTTCGCCGGACTTGATCGTGACCTCGTCTTCCATGAGCGGAGACGGCTTGCCGTCCACCACAGAGTCCTTCACGTGGATCACGTCGCCGATGATTCCGCCGGAAGTGACGATCCGGTCTCCGCGCTTGATGCTCTTCAAAGCCTTCTCGTGATTTTTCCGCTGCTTCTGTTGCGGACGAATCATCAGAAAGTAGAAGATTGCGAAGATCAGGCCGAACTGGAACAACAGTTGCGGCAGCATCGATCCGCCGCCGGGCGTCGGAGCGGGAGCCTGGAGCAGGGCGCTGAGCGCCGGAAAGATTGTGTTCGTCATTCGTCGGGTTGTGAACGGGAGTGATAGCGTTCCAGCCACTGGCGGCTCCACACGTCGAACGTGCGAGTGCTGATCGCGTTGCGCGCGGTGCGCATCAGGGCCACCAGAAAATGTACATTGTGCAGCGAGAGCAGCCGCATGCCGAGCATCTCGTCGGAGACGAAGAGGTGCCTGATGTACGCGCGGCTGAAGCGCGTGCAGGCCGAACACGTGCAGCCTTCATCCAACGGACCCTGATCGTCGCGATACTCGGCCCGCTTGATGTTGATGCGCCCGTCGCTGGTGAACGCCGCGCCGTTGCGGCCCATGCGTGTGGGTGCCACGCAGTCGAACAGGTCCACGCCCCGTCGAACGCCCTCCACGAGGTCCTCCGGGAAGCCGACGCCCATCAGGTAGCGCGGCCGATCGGCCGGCAGCTCGGCATGGAGACATTCGAGGATGCGGTACATGTCGCGCTTTGCTTCGCCGACGGACAAACCACCGATGCCGAGTCCCGGCCAGTCGTGCATGGACGTGATGGCCTTGGCGGCCTCGATGCGGAGATCCTCGTGAATCCCGCCCTGCACGATAGGGAACAGCGCTTGCGGCAAGGCGAAGGCCGGCTCGATGCGCTGAAAGGCGTCGTGGCATCGCGCCAGCCAGCGGATGCTCCGCTCGGACGCGTCGCGCGCGATGGCGGCGTCGCTCTGGCCGGGAATAACGTGATCGAACTGCATGATCACGTCGGCGCCCAGGTTGCGCTCGATCTGCATCACGCTCTCGGGCGTGAACCGGCGCGTGGATCCGTCCAGGTGGCTGCGGAACTCGACGCCGTCTTCGTCCAGGGTGCGGAGCGCCGCCAGCGAGAAGACCTGAAAGCCGCCGGAGTCTGTGAGGATCGGGCCGTCCCATGCCATGAAGCGGTGCAGGCCGCCAAGCCGCCGCACGAGTTCGTCGCCGGGCCGCAGGTGCAAGTGGTAGGCGTTCGACAGAATCATCCGCGCGCCCGCCGCGCGCAGGTCTTCGGGGTCCAGTGCTTTCACGGTGGCCAGCGTGCCGACCGCCATGAACGCCGGCGTCTCGACGACGCCGTGCGGCGTGCTGAACACCCCGCGCCGCGCTGCGCCCGCCGTTGCCTCAACTTCGAACGAGAATCCCGCTTCAGGCCGCGTCACGAGTCACGATTAACGAGTCACGGCAGTACCACCATGGCGTCGCCGTAGGAGTAAAACCGGTACTTCTGTTGTACTGCTTCGCGATATGCGGCCATCGTCAAGTCGTAGCCGGCAAACGCCGCCACCAGCATGAGCAGGGTGGACCGCGGCAGGTGAAAGTTGGTGATGAGCGCGTCAACGACACGAAACCGATATGGCGGCCGCACGAAGAGGCGGGTTTCTCCGCTACCGGATTGTACGCCGCGATTGTCGCGGGCAGCGCTTTCCAGTGTTCGCGCGGTGGTCGTCCCCACGGCCCACACCCGTCCGGCGCGTCCACGCGTGGCGTCGACGGCCACTTCGGTTTCGCGCGGCACCGAATACCACTCCTCGTGCATGACGTGTTCGGCCGGGTCGTCCACATCCACCGGCTTGAATGTGCCAGCGCCAACGTGCAGGACGACGTCCGCTTGTGCCACGCCGCGACGGGCCATCTCCCCCAGCAGCGCATCGGTGAAATGCAGCCCAGCCGTCGGCGCGGCGATTGATCCCGCTTCCCGCGCATACACGGTTTGATAGCGCTCGATATCGGACGCGCTATCGGGGCGCGTGATGTACGGCGGCAGCGGAACATGGCCGAATCTCTCCAGCGCGTCCGCCACCGGCAGGGCAGTGTCGAGCCGCACGCGCCGCGTGCGCCGCTCGGTGGTCTCGAGGATCTCGATGGTGAAACCAGGCGCGATCGCGACGCGCCGTCCGGGCTTGAGCTTGCCGCCTGGCGACACCATCGCCTCCCACGTCCCGTCGCTCGCCGGCTTGAGCAACAAGACCTCGGCGTCGCCGCCGTTGTCCCGCTTCCCCAGCAGACGCGCCTTGAGCACGCGCGAGGTGTTGCGCACGAGCATGTCGCGCGGGTCGATCAGGTCCACGAGATCAGTGAACTTGCGGTGCTCGATGCGGCCGTCCGCGCGATGAACCAGCATGAGCCGGCTGTCGCTCCGCTCCGCCAACGGCTGTTGCGCGATCAGCTCGGCCGGGAGTTCGAACGCGTAGTCGGAAGTCAGTGCGCCGTTCACGCCCCAAACCTACCGCCTAGAAGAGCGTTTCCTGCGCAGGAATTGGAGTCGGCGGTGTAAATCCAAAATGCCGATATGCCATCGGCGTCGCGACTCGCCCGCGTGACGTGCGCTGCAAAAACCCGTGCTGCACGAGAAACGGCTCGTACACCTCTTCGATCGTGTTGGCGTCCTCGGCGACCGCGGCCGCCACCGTATTCAGGCCCACGGGGCCGCCTTCGAACATCTCGATGATCGTCTTGAGTATCCGCGCGTCCATGTCGTCGAGGCCAAACTCGTCCACGTCCAGCATCTGCAGGCCTTCGTGCGCGACGTCCTTGGAGATGAAGCCGCTGGCGCGTACTTGCGCATAGTCGCGGATGCGGCGCAACAGGCGATTGGCGACGCGCGGCGTTCCGCGTGCGCGCCTGGCGATCTCGCTCGCGCCGCCGGCGTCGATTCCAACCTTGATGACGTCTGCGGAGCGGTGCACGATGAGCTCCAGGTCCTCGGCCGGGTAGTAGTTCAGCCGCTCGACGATGCCGAAGCGCGCGCGCATCGGCGGCGTCAGCAACCCGTATCGCGTCGTGGCGCCGATGAGCGTGAACGGCTCCACCGGCATTGTGATCGTCTGCGCCTTGGGACCCTCGGACAGGCGGATGTCGATCTTGAAGTCCTCCATCGCGGGATAGAGAAACTCCTCCACGATCGGTCGCAGGCGGTGGATTTCGTCGATGAAGAGGATGTCGCCGGACCGCAGGTTCGTCAGTGTGCCGACGAGATCGCCCGGCTTCTCCAGCGCCGGACCCGACGTCGCGCGGATGTTCACGCCAAGCTCGCGCGCGATGAGTTCGGCCAGTGTGGTCTTGCCCAGGCCCGGCGGACCGAAGAACAGGGTGTGATCCAGCGGCTCGCGGCGCGCTTTTGCCGCGTCGATCCACACGCCGAGGCTGTCCTTGACCTTCTTCTGGCCGATGAACTCGGCCAGTCGCTGCGGACGAAGCGACAACTCGACGACGGACTCGTCCGCGAGCGCTTCGGGCGTGGTGATTTCCGGACGCGACATCGCTACACGGTACCGGTGTGCGGGTGGACGGACCAGGAATCCATCGCCGCGAAGTATAGCCGAAGAGATGCCGAAATCCGAGCGCGGCTGGTTGTGGTTTCAATCACCGATTGTGTCCGACACGTGTCGCCAAATTACTAGTCGGCAAGGCGTTGACTTACTTCCTCGCCCAGTCCACAATCCTCCGCACGCCGGGTTCGCGAGCTTTGCATACGCGCGCCTGCGGCCCATCCACCCGAAGCCGGACAACGAATGAATTCAGCCACAACCCGCCGAGCGGTGCTGCTCGGCCTGGCGCTGACTGCGACCGCGTGTGATCTGGTCCAGTTCGCCTCCGATCCCAAGCCGCGATTCGAAGAGACGTGGAACCTTCCGGGACCCGATACCCGCATGTCGGTTGCCAACCTGCTGCCGTCGGGCGGCACGGTGACCATCCTGCCGGACTCGAGCGCGTTCTCGCTGAAAATCGACTCGACGACAATCTCGCGTGTCGTCGGCAGTGACTGTGCGCAGTGCGTCACGCTTAACGGCACGAATGCGCCGAAGCCCGCGTTCACGCTCGTTGCGGGCAACTCGACAGCGCTGCCGGCGGACATCGTGTCCGCGGCGATCGCGTCGGGCACGCTGAGCATCCGGCTCGTCAACAACATGTCGTTCGACCCGCTCTACGTGAACACGGCGCCCGCCGCGACGGTGCAGGGCTACATGGTGATCGTGGTGCGCAGTGGCTCTGCTGTGCTGGCGCGTGACTCGGTGCGCGGCGCCGCCACGGTCAGTGGCACGCAGAACGCGCCGTTCCCGAAGCTGGGCGGCATCCTCAACCGCACGATCCCGCTTTCGACCGGAACGGTGACCACCAACCTGACGGTTGACGTCACGGTGAACTCGCCACTCGGCGACCACCTCGAGTTCATCAACGCCAACGGCGCGTTGGACGCCACGGCCAGTGTGCCGACGATCAACGTCGCTTCGGTGCAGATGAACGTCCCGAGCCGCACGTTCGATTCCGGCGGCGCGGATTCTGTCTCAATGCCGTCCACGGGCGACTTCGTTGTCGGTCTTGGCCTCGACATGACCATCACCAACCCGTTCGCCTCGGTGACGGGCGGCCTCAACCTCGTGTTCGCGTGGGGGCCCGGAGCGACGCAGCAGATCAGTAAACCGATCACGCTGCCCAGCGGTACTGGCGTACGCTCGGTCTCGCTCGACAGCACGGAAGTCCAGAACCTGCTCAACGGTGGCGACAAAGTCAGCATCAAGCTGACCGGCAATGTGTCGTCGGCGACGCCCGTCACGGTGACGCCCAAGCAGGAAGTCAAAGTCTCCAACCGGATGCGTCTGAAGATCCGGACACCTTCGGGCGGGGGGAAATAACCATGCGCGCAAACATGTCAGTCATGCGCCGCGTGGTTGTCGCCGCGGCAATGGTATCGGTCGGTTCCGGCGCGCTCGTTGCGCAGCTTCCCAGCAGCAGCCCGGCCGCGTTCGGCATGGCCGGGAACTACACCGCGATGGCGCGCGGCTACGAAGCGGTGGCGCTCAACGCGGCCAATCTGGCGATGCCGGGTCGCCCCTTCATTTCGTTTGGCGCCGCGATTGTTGGCGGTACGGTCGGGATGGATCCGGTGGGTTTCAAGATGTTGCACGACTACGGCGGACTGGTTGTGGACTCAGCGGTGCGCTCGTCGTGGGTGGACCTGGTTCGCACGTCGGGTCGTCAGCGGGCTCGTGTTGACGGCGGCATCACGCCGCTGGCCCTGTCCATTGGTCCGGTCGGCTTTCAGACCGGCGTGTCCATGTACACCAACATGGACATGAGCCCGGACATGTTCGAGGCAGCCATGTTCGGCAATGCCGGATTGAACAACGGGCAAGCCAAGCCGCTGAACTTCACCGGCACCGGACTGGAGATGGGAGTGTTCGGGACGGGCGCGGTGAGTTTCGCGCTGCCGCTGCCGGTGAGCTTCACTGCCGGACTGCTTGGTCCGGAGAACCTGGCGATCGGCATCACCGGCAAGTACATCACCGGTTCGATGATCATTGCCAGGGACGGCGGCAGTGTGTTCGGCACCAACAGCGTCAACTACTCCTTCCCGGTCGTCATGCCGAGTGATTCGTCCGACGGCATGGTCGGCATCGGCGCCGGGGCGGATCTGTCGGCGGCGTGGTCCGCGAGCCGCTGGAAGGTGGGGGTCCAGATCGAGAACATCTTCAACACGTTCAAGTGGGACACCACCAAGCTCGCGATGCAGTCCACGAGCGGCTTCTTCGACGCCGACACGAACTACAGCACAGATACCACCGTGGCGTACGGTCAGGCCCCCGCGGCGTTGCGCGAACGGATTGCGGCAGAGGGCTTCAAGCCCGCGCTGAACGTTGGCGTGGCGTTCAAAGCGACGGATTTCCTGACGGTGACCGCTGATCTGCACCAGCAGACCGGCGGCGACGATGCGATTTCCATCGGACCCAAGAATCGCATGGGAGTCGGGGCCGAGTTGCGGATACTGCCGTTCATCCCGCTTCGGGCGGGAGTCGCCTCGGTGACCGACGGATGGCAAGCCGGTGCCGGTTTCGGCATTCGGCTGCTGGGTTACGAACTCGGACTGTCAGGTTCCGTGCGCAAGCGCGGCGCTGCGACGGAGTCGGGGTTCATGATCAGCGTGCTCGGCATCGGGCACTAACGACTCAGGCAGTTTTCAGGTGTTGGGGAAGGGCCGCCAGCTGATCGGCGGCCCTTTTCATTGTCTCGAATTTCTTGCAGAACGCGAAGCGCACGAACCTCCGGCCGTCCTTCTTGTCGTTGAAGAAACTCGAGCCAGGCACCGTGGCCACGCCGACCGCCTCGATCATCCACTTGGCGAACTCCACGTCGCCTTTCTCGCTGATCTTCGAGAAATCGGCAAACAGGTAGTACGCACCCTCGGGATTCGCGAACTGGAATCCCGCGTCGCGCAGCACCGGCGCCAGCATGTTGAACCGCGTCTTGTAGTCCTGCGCCAAGTGGTTGAAGTAGTCGGCGTCGAACGCGAAGCCGATGGCCCCCGCGGCCTGGAGCGGCGCGGGGGCGCCCACGGTCAGGAAGTCGTGCACCTTGCGGATCGCCGCCGTCTGCTTGGCCGGCGCCACCGCGTAGCCCAGCCGCCAGCCGGTGCAGCTGAACGTCTTGGAGAGGCTCGAGATCGTGATCGTGCGCTCGCGCATGCCCGGCAGCGTGGCCATGACGTGATGTTCACCGGCGTACCGGATGTGCTCGTACGGTTCGTCGGTGATGGCCCACGCGTCGTACTTCTGGCACAGCTCGGCGATCGTCGTCATCTCGGCGCGGGTGAACACGCGGCCCGTTGGGTTATGCGGTGTGTTCAAGACGATGGCCTTCGTCTTCTTGCTGAACGCTTTCTTCAATCGGTCCGGATCCAGCGTCCAATTGGGATACTCGAGGGGCACGAACACCGGCGCCGCGCCCGCCAGAATGGCGTCCGGTCCGTAGTTCTCGTAGAACGGCTCCAGGATGATGACTTCGTCGCCGGGATCGATGAGCGCCATGAACACCGACGCCATCGCCTCTGTCGCACCGCACGTCACCGTGACCTCGGCGTCCTTGTCCACCTCCATGCCATACCACTTGCGGTATTTCTCGGCGATCGCGATGCGCAGCGCGGCGCTGCCCCACGTCACCGCGTATTGATTGATATTGCCGTTGATCGCCGCGCACGCCGCCTCCTTCATCGGCTCCGGCATCGGAAAATCCGGAAAGCCCTGTGCCAGGTTGATTGCCTCGTGCTGGTTGGCGATTCGCGTCATTTCGCGGATCACGGACTCCGTGAACGTCGCAGTGCGTTTAGCGGCGAGCATTGATCACCTTGGCAAGAGCGTCGCGGATGAGATCCGGCGCGCTCGTGGTTGGACCGGACGCGTCGAGCGCGGATTTTACCGCGCGTTCGGCATCCTGGCTTGAATAGCCGAGCGACACGAGGGCTCGAATCGCCCCATCGGCCGCCGCGGATCCGCCCAGTTCCAGTTTCCTGGTTCCCAGTCCCTGCAGTAAGTCATCCATCTTCTCCGCGAGATCCAGGATCAACTGCTCCGCCTTCTTGCGACCCACGCGCGGCGCGCCCTGGAGCGTGGGAACGTCTTTCTCGCGGATCGCACGCACCAGACGCTCCGCGGACAGCGCGGAGAGCAGCCCGATTGCCAGCGCCGGGCCTACGCCCTTGGCGTCCAGCACGCGCTGGAACACGCGGCGTTCGAACGGCGTGGCGAAGCCGAAGAGCTGCCAGCCGTCGTCCTTCACGACGAGGTGCGTGTGCAGCGTACAGTTCTCGCCAGGTCGCGGGAGGGCCTCATACGCGCTCAGCGGGATGATGAGTTCGTAGGCCACGCCGCCGCCGGTCATCACGTGCGCGCGATCCGGGTTCTTGGACAAGAGCGTGCCCGTTACCTGGGAGATCATCGCCGCGCCTGCCTGAGGCGCTCGGTATGCGCGCCCAGGAGGAAGGCGAGCGCGGCGGCGACGCCGTCGGCAGCGTCGGCCGGCTTGGGTGGACTCTTGAGACGCAGCAGGCGCGTCAGCATGAACTGCACTTGCTCCTTCGTGCCGGCCCCGGAGCCAACCACGGCCTTCTTGATGAGCCGGGGTGCCAGTTCCCGAATCGCCACGCCCCGCTCTTGTGCGGCCAGCAGAATCACGCCGCGCGCGTGCCCCAGTGTAATCGTCGTACGAACGTTGCGGGCGTAGAACACGTCTTCGACGGACATGACGTCCGGAGTATGGCGTTGGAGCAGTTCACAGACGCCTTCATATATGGAATGCAGGCGGGCGGGCAGGGGATCCCGGGCCTGCGTCCGGATGACGCCGCATTCGACCAGCGCCGCGTCGGTTCCGTCGCCGCGCACCACGCCGTATCCGGTGACCTGCGTGCCAGGGTCAATGCCAAGGACGATCATGGACTAGTGACGCCGGTCAGGCCGAGTCACGAGTCACGGGTCACGAGTTGGTCAAAATCGATGTCGAAATTCGCCCATACCTTCTGCACGTCGTCCAGCGTCTCGATCTCGTCAATCAGCCTCAGGAGTTGCTCGGCCGGCCTGCCTTCCACCTTCACCGTGTTCTTCGGCACCATCGTGGTCGGCTCCGCTTCGACGAAGCCGATGCCCTTCGCCTCAAGGCCCGACTTCACTGCGTGGAAGTCGGCTGGCGACGTCGTCACGACGTACTGATCGTCCACCTTGGCGAAATCCTCGGCGCCGGCCTCGAGCGCTGCTTCGAGTGTGGAGTCCTCGCTGTACTTGGCGGCGTCGATCGTCAGTTGGCCCTTCTTGTCGAACATCCAGGCGACCGCGTTGGGCGTGCCCAGGTTGCCGCCGAGGCGAGTCATCACGTGGCGCACGTCAGCCACCGTGCGCGTGGGGTTGTCCGAGAGCGCCGCGATCACAAGTGCCACGCCGCCCGGACCGTACCCCTCGTACGTGACCTCCTGATAGTCCACGCCCTCCAGTTCGCCGGTGCCTTTCTTGATGGCGCGCTCGATGTTGTCCTTCGGCATCGAACTGGCCTTCGCCGCGTCGATGGCGGTGCGCAGGCGCGCATTGCCGCTCGGATCGCCGCCGCCCTGTTTGGCCGCGATCGTGATTTCACGAATGAGCTTCGTGAACAACGCGCCACGTTTTGCGTCCGTGGCCGCCTTGTAGTGCTTGATCTGCTTCCATTTGCTGTGACCAGCCATACATGAATTCCTTCCGTAACCACTGCACCCCGTACGCCGCACCCTTATCGACAGAATATAGGGACGAAAACAAGAACGGCGCCCACAGTGGCGCCGTTCGTTCTTTCACGAGGGGAAGTTCAGTACCCGACGCGCACCGCCAGCGTGGACCGGAATCCAGTCACCGTTGCCGTCTCCAGCTGGCCCAGCGAGAAACCGAATCCGGGCACCACCGCCCACTGGCCGCGGTTGTACACGAAGCGCATGCCCAGATTGCTGACGAAACTGGTGCGTGCGTTCTGCTGTGTGAACACACGGGCCTCGACGCTCGGCTCCACGCCGATGCCCCACGGGCCGCGGAGCCCGAACGCCATCAACGCATTGGTAATGTTCGCCGACGGCGAGGCGCTCTGGTTGATCAGTGTGCCCGACGACCGGAACAGATTCCACACCGCAACCGTGTAGTCCACGCCGCTCTTGAGCGCGCTGTTCACCACGATCTGGCCAATGAACCGGTCGCCCGTGTTGAATGTCGCCGCGTTCGCCTTGTCGTCGCCGAATTTCGAGTACGTGAAGCCGAAGGAGATGCGGCCTTCGCCGAGCGCATGGTCGATGCCGATGCGCGTCCGTACTTCCGGGCCGGGCTGGAACTTCGTGGCTACGCCCGCCGCGTCCTTGAATGGCTCGTATTCGCTCGCGTACCGCATGGACGCGGCGAAGCCCAGGTTCCACGCACCGGCCGGCTTGGCGATCGCGAAGCCGCCGGTCATGCCGAAGCCGCTTCCGAAACCGGAGATCGGGAAGCTCAGGAAGTCGCTCCCGATGCGCGTTGCCGCGTCCAGCTCGCCGGGTTTCACCGTCGAGGAGCCCGTGGGAAGGTTCACGCCTGCGGTGAACACGATCAGGTCCTGACCCATCGAGTAGTTGGCGCGGATCTGCGTGTCCGTCATCCCGCTGAGCTCGCTGGTGCTCGTCGTAAACGCGCCGGTACTGTCGGCCACCTGGCGTTCGTGGCGCGCCATCGCGAACGCGGTCCCCACGTCGATGCGCAGCGACGGCAGGATCGGCACCATCACAAAGAACGGAAACGCCGTTTCCGAGACCTTCTCGTTGATCGGCGTCTTGATGTTGTACGAAGCCGACTGTGGCGCGAAGCGGACCGCGGATTCGCGCCACGACTGCGCCTGAAGCGTCGTCGCCGCGGCGGCGATCGGAAGGGCCATCCAGAGCCGCTTGTTCATGGCCTGGGCAACTTGACCACGATCCGCACGATCGCCGTCTTGGCCGTGGACTCAGCGCCGGTGGCGGCGCCCACCGGGTCCTTGCTGGGAGTGCCGCCAGAGCTGCCACCGCCCGACCCGGACCCACCCGCGGACGCCGTGGCGCCACCGGCTGCCGATGGATTCACCTGATCCGCCATGCTGCCGGCGCCGTTGCCCTCGTTGTTCGGCGATTGCGGCGCTTGTCCCTCCGCCGACTTCTGCGCGATGTTGGCCTCGGCCGTCCCCACGATGTTGCTCTCGATGTTACTCGCCGTCAGCGAAACGCCCGTCGCGGCAGCCGCCACGTCGGCGCCCTTCACCTGCGCCTGGAAGAACGACGGATCAATCCGGAACGCGTCCTGATAGCTGCGCGCCGCATCGTCGTAGCGGCCTTGGTCCTCGAACTGAAGTCCGCGGCTGAACGCGAGAAACGCGGGCAGTGATCGCGTGGGCCGGTCGTCCAGCTCCTTGCGGTGCGCCGATGTCAGCTTGACGCCGAGGCTGTCGAACAGTTGCAGCACGATGGCCTTCTCGATCGCGAACAGTTCCTCGAGCGTGTTCTCGTTCGTCGCGCCGCCGGCGATGAGCGATGTGGTTGTGTTGACGATGGCCGCGTCGACGCGCAGCCGATCCGCACTTTGAAGGATCTGACCGTTCACGATCCGCCCGGCCTGGATCAGCTTGCCGGCGCGGACGTTGGTGGTGGAGTCCGTGGCGCCCGACTTCTGCAGCTCGATTTCGTTGAGCAGCGCCTGAAGCCGGGCGCGCTCGACGACAATGAGCTGGTCCGTGCGGCTCAGGTCCGTCGTGATCAGTTCCGCCAAGCCACGCTCCAGCGGTTGCAGCGAGGTGTCCGGGCCGACGAAGCGCAGTGGCATCACCGCGACGGTCGTGATGTTTCCTTGCTGCGTCGCGAGCTGTTGCTCCTGCGCCACGGCCGCCCTGGCTGCCAGTTGAAGATCCTGACGCGTGATCGCCGCGAGACGCGCCTCAAGCTGCTTGCGCACCTTGGACGTCTTGCCGTAGCGGATGTACGTCTGGTAGGCGGACTTGGCGCCGGCCATGTCCTTCTGCTGTTCGGCGGTCAGGCCCAGGTACAGTGCGGCGGCTCCGTCGCGCGGATCCAGGCGCACGGATGCTTCGAGGTGGGTGCGCGCCTCGGGATACTTGGTGGCCTTGTAGTACGCGATGCCAAGCGAGCGCGCCACCGCCGCGTCGTTCGGCCGCGACTGGCGCGATTTCTCGAGCCGCGACATCCCGTCGGTTCCCAGCTGTCCCGACGACGCGCAGCCGGCCGCCAATGCGACCATGCCCGCCGCCAACAATCGGCCAATGCAACGCATACCGGTCGTGCCTCCTTAGCGGTCCGGGTCCAGCATGTCTTCGAACCGCATCCACTGAGCGTAGAAGTACAGATCAACGTACCCGAGACTACCATTCCGGTTCTTGCGAACCAGCAGCTCGGTGGCGCCCTCGATCTCGCGGCGCCGGTCGTACATGTCTTCCCGAAACAGCGCGAGCACCACGTCGGCGTGATGTTTGACGGCGCCCAGGGCGCCGAAGTCGTCCAGCAGCGGACGATGGTCGTCGCGTGGAACCAGATGCGGGAGCTGTGCCGTCACGAAGATGGCGACGCGTTGCTGCATCGCCAGCAGCTTGAGCCGCCTGATTGCCTCCGCCAGTTCTTCGTCGGTGGCGCGTTGACCCCGCACCAGCGACTGGAGCGAATCAACAACCGCCAGCTCGGGCCGCGCTCCCTCGAGGTATTCGGCGATTCCGGTCAAACCTTCGCCGGGCAGCAACTCGAACTTCGGGAGGACATCGCGCAGCCGCACCGCGGCAGCGCCCACCGAGGCGCGTGCGAAGTCGTTGACGACGCCCGCTCTCAAGTCATCGATCTTGACGCGGCCTTCGATCGCCAGCGCGCGCTCCAGCAGGCGGTCCATCGACATTTCGCCCGACAGGAACACGACCGGCGAGCGCCGTTGCGCGACGCGCATGGCGATGGCCAGCGCGAGCGCCGACTTGCCGCTGCCGACATCGCCGCCGAGCACGACGAGATCACCCCCGCGCAGCCCGCCGCCCAGAATGCGGTCGAGGCTGGGGAAGCCCGTGGCGATCGTGTCCGGGAGCCGCGCGCCGTCAGCGATGGCATCCGCGCGGGCGAGGACCTGAGAAAGCGGTGAGATGTCTGTGCTCCGGGCCATAGGCCAAGATACGCCGCTTTTCCCGCGGTCAGCAAGAACGATCGGCCTTATTCCGCAATGGCTTGCGCCAGTTTGCTCAGCTCCAAACGTGCGGTCGGCTCGAGCTGGTTTGCGGTGACCGCTATCACCGAGTCCAGCGCCGACAGAATGGCCGGCCGTTGGTCGCCGGCAGTGGCGTCCGCGAGGCGGACCAGGGCCGCCCTGGCGGGGCCCGGGAGCGTGGCGGCGCCCAGCCAATGACGCGCGCCGGTCGCTCGTGCACGGCGCTGTTCGCTGATGAGCGGCGCGGCCGCGTCGCAGGCGTCGGCGACGAGCCGGCACACCATGAGGCACGCCAGCGCAGTCTCGCGCGGACCGCCCAGCGCCGCCCGGCCGCTCATCGCGGCGAGCGCGGGGAACGGGAATCCGACTGGTTCCAGTGAGTACGGCGCCCTCGGCGCGCCGGCAGCGTTCGACACGCGGTCAAAATGCCGGGGTTATCTTTGGGCCACAATGGGCCTCTATCGTCGCCTGCTGGGGTTTCTCCGGCCACACGCGTGGCGCATGGCGGCGGCGATCGCGAGTAACATCGTGGGCGCGGTACTGGACGCCTTCGCGTTCACGCTCCTCATCCCGTTCCTCAACGCCCTGTTCGCGCAGCCGGACCTGATCTCGGCGCGCCTCGGCTATCTCGCGGTTGTCCAGCGCTGGCTCATCGGCGCGCTGCTCGATCCAACGCGTCCGATGGATTCGCTGCGCGTTGTGATCATCCTGATTCTGATCGTCGTGCTCGCAAAGAACGTGTTCGTGTGGCTGGGCGGACAACTCGGCGCCGGCCTTCAGGAATTCGTCACGCGTGACCTGCGCGACGCCGTGTTCCGGCATCTCCAGCGCCTCCCGATCGGGTTTTTCCAGAAGAACAAGACGGGCCAGATCATGTCCACGGTCCTGGCCGACACGGAGCAGACGCGCGCGGTGATCACGGAAGTGGTGACGCGCACGCTCCAGAACGCGACCATGCTCGTGGTGAGCGTGGCCGTGCTGTTCACGTTGTCCGCGCGCCTCACGCTGGTGGCGCTGGTCATCGCGCCGGTGCTGACGCTGGCGCTGCAGCCCATCCTGCGCCGCCTGCGGCGCGGCCATCGGGTGCTGCGTACCGACTACGGCGAGATCACCAGCGTCCTTCAGGAAGTCATCAGCGGCGTGCGGCTGGTGAAGTCATTCCGGGGCGAGCCGTACGAGGACGCGCGCTTCATGCGCGCCAGCGCGCGGTTCGCCACCGGCGCCCGGCGCATCAACCGGTTGTCCTTCCTGTCCCAGCCGCTCACGGAACTGATCGGCACCGGCATCGCGGTGCTGGTCCTCTGGATCGGCGCCCAATCCGTGCTGCAGGGGCAGCAGGGTATGACGGGCACCGAACTCATCACGTTCATGATCATGGTGACGCGACTGCTGCCGCCGCTCAAGCAGCTCTCGCAAATGCCGACGGTGGCGCAGCAGTCGATGGCGGCCGCCGAGCGCCTCTTCGCCGTACTCGATCGGACGACGGAAACACAGACGGACCGCGGCACCAAGGCGGTTGCCGTCTTCGCGCAGGCACTCGAGTTCCAGGGCGTCACGTTTGCGTACGAGACCGAGCCGGTGCTGAGCGATGTCTCGTTCGTGGCAAAGCGCGGAGACGTCGTCGCGCTCGTGGGGCCCAGTGGCGCGGGCAAGAGCACGCTCGTGGACCTCATCCCGCGCTTCTACGAGCCGTCGTCGGGTCGCATCCTTCTCGACGGAACGGACACGCGCGAGATCAGGCTCGATGCGCTGCGCGCACTCACGGGCATCGTCAGCCAGGACACCGTGCTCTTCAACGACACGGTCATGAGTAACGTCGCCTACGGCGCCGCTGGCGCGCGTTCGCGCGACGAGGTCATGCGCGCGGCGCGCGACGCCAACGCGCACGACTTCATCATGCAGTTGCCGGAAGGGTATGACACAGTGCTCGGCGAACGGGGCACGCGCCTCTCGGGCGGGCAGCGGCAACGGTTGGCCATCGCGCGCGCCCTCTTGTCGGATCCGCCGCTCCTGATTCTCGACGAAGCCACGTCGGCCCTCGACACCGAGTCCGAACGTCTGGTGCAGGAAGCGATCGGCCGGCTGCTTGAGGGGCGCACCGTATTCGTCATCGCGCACCGGTTGTCCACCATCGCGCACGCCGACCTCATCCTCGTGCTCGACGCGGGCCGCATCGTGGAGCGCGGGACGCATGACCAGCTCCTGGCCAAGCGCGGCCTGTACCACCGGCTGCACGAGATGCAGTTCCGCGCACCGCCGGACGCAGCTCCTGCCACGTGACGGAACGCCGCGTCGTCCTGCGTCATCGGGTCCAGTATGGCGCGATGCGCGCGGCGTTCGCGATCGTCGGCGCCCTGGGCTTTCGCGCCGCCAGCAATTTCGGGGCGCGCCTGGGGCTCCTCGGCTATTCGCCGCTGGGCATACGTCGTCGCGTGGTGGAGCGGCAGATCGAAGCCGCCTTTCCCGAATGGAGCGCCGATCGGGTGCGCGAAGTGGCGCGGGCCGCTTACGAAAGCCTGGGCCGTTCATCCACCGAGGCGGCGATCTTGTCGCGCTGTTCGCGCGACGAGATACTCGCGCTGTTCGATCCTGGCGACAGCTGGGAGGTCTTCGAGCGCGCAAGGCAGCAGGGGCGCGGTGTGATCATCGTCGCCGGTCACCTCGGGAATTGGGAGCTCTCAGGTGCGTACCTCGCGGCACGCGGTGTGGAGGTCGAAGCCGTGACGCGGCAGCAAGAGAACCCGCTCTTCGACGCCTACCTCACGCGGACACGCCTGCGGCTCGGCTTCAAGCCCATCTACGACGGTGACGCCGTGCGTCGGGTGCCGCGCGCGCTGCGCGACAAGATCGCCGTTGCGTTCGTGATGGACCAAGGCGCCGCTGGCCTGGCGTCCACGTGGGTGCCGTTCTTCGGTCGGCAGGCAAAAACGCCGCGCGGCGCGGCGACGTTCGCCCTCCGGCTGGGCGCACCGATCGTGTTCATGGTGGCCCTGCGCAAGCCGGACGGGAGGTTCACCATTCACTTCGAAGAAGTGCCCGTGAAGGCAACCGCCGACAAAAACGCCGACGTGGACCGCATCGTGGCCGATTGCACCATGGTTCTTGAACGCTGGGTACGGCGCGCCCCAGCGCAGTACTTCTGGCATCATCGGCGCTGGAAGCACCAACAGCCTGGCACCCCGGCCGAACTGGGGAATCCGCTGTGACGCGCGCGAGCGTTGCACTGAAGCGCGACCGGCGCGCCTGGTGCGGAGCGGGCGTGATCGTGGCCATGGTAACCGCGGCCGTGCTCGCACCGCTCTTGGCCCGTCACGACCCTGTCGCGATCGATCTCGCGAACCAGCTCCTTCCTCCGTCCTCCTTGCATTGGTTTGGCACTGACGTGCAGGGGCGCGACGTTTGGGCCCGGCTGCTGTACGGCGCGCGCGTATCGCTCGGCGTTGGGGTCGTCTCGCAGGGTATCGCGCTGATACTCGGCCTCGTGCTCGGCATCGTCGCCGGATTCTACGGACGGTGGACCGACGAGATCGTCATGCGGCTGGCGGACGTCACGCTGGCATTCCCGACGTTGCTGCTCCTCGTCGCGCTGGTTGCAGCGCTGCAGCCATCGCTGGTCGTTGTATTCCTCACTATCGGGCTCGTTGGTTGGGCGGGGATGGCGCGGCTCGTGCGCGGGCAAGTGCTGCTGGTTCGTGAACTCGAGTACATCCAGGCGGCGCGCGCGCTCGGCGCGCCAGGCATTCGGATCATCGCGCAACACGTGCTACCCGCGGTGGTGGCGCCGGTACTCATCGCCGCCACGTTGGGCGTCGCGGCGGCGATCATGGCGGAGGCCGCGTTGTCATTCCTTGGATTGGGTGTGCAGCCGCCGACGCCGAGTTGGGGCGCGATGATCGCGGACGGCCGGGACCTGAGCCAGCTGCGTGGAGCGCCTTGGACGTCCTTGTTCCCAGGGCTGGCGATCGGAGCGACCGTTCTCGGTTTCAACCTGCTGGGCGACGCGCTGCGCGACGCCCTCGATCCGCGTGCGCACGGTACGCGCGCCGTAGCGGTTGGGGATGTACGCGTATGAGTCTCGACGTCGACGCCCTGAGGCGCCGGGAATTCCCGTGGACGCAACCGGGCGACGCGGTGTTCCTCAACGCCGCGTCCACCGGTCCGCTGCCGCAGCGGGCCGTTGATGTGTTGACCGAGTGGGCGCGTTTGCGAGCGACGCCGCACAAGCTCAAGGACGATTTCCTGTTCGGGACATTGGCACGCTCGCGCGAACTGATCGCGAAGCTCATTCACGCGCGGCCCGACGAGATCGCCCTGGCCGGCAACACGGGGTACGGGATCAACCTCGCGGCGCGCGCGCTGCCATTGGCCAAGGGCGATGTGATTGTGACTCCACACCGGGAGTTCCCGGCGAACGTCTATCCATGGATGGGCGCGGCCAAGGCGCGCGACCTGCGCTATCGGCTGGTGCCGGCGGCGGTGGGTGAGCGCGTGGAGGACGTGCTGATCAAGTCCTTGGATGATCGCGATGTGAAGTGCATGGCCGTCTCGTGGGTGGACTTCCTCACGGGCTACCGCGTGGATCTCGAGGAGCTGGGCCGCGCGTGTCGCGCCAGGGGGGCGTATCTCGTCGTCGACGGGATTCAGGGGCTGGGTGCGTGCGCGCTGGACCTGAGCCATGGGCTGGTGGACATCTTCGCGTGCGGCGCGCAGAAGTGGCTGCTCTCGCCGTGGGGCAGCGGGTTCGTGTACGTGCGCCGCGATTTGATCGCGAGCATGGAACCTTCGCCGGTGAGCTGGATGGCTCCCAAGAGCACCGATGACTTCCGCCACCTGCTCGACTTCGATCCCACCTGGCGCGATGATGCGCGCCGTTTCGAGTTCGTGACGCTGCCGTTCCAGGACTTCGCCGCGATGAACGCGAGCCTGGACCTGTTCCTGGAGCTTGGACCGGCCAACGTGGCGAACCACGTTGCATCGCTTGCCACCGAAATCGTCCGCTGGGGTGAGCGCCGCGGCGGTGTCGAAATGATCACGCCGGTGGATGCCGCGCAGCGCGCTGGGATCGTGTCGTTGCGGCCGAGCGACGGCCAGAAGGTGAGCGACGCGCTGCGGGTCGCCGGCGTGACGCATTCGCTGCGCGAGGGCGCGGTCCGCCTGTCACCCCACGCCTACAACACCAGCGGCGAGGTTCGTCGCGCGCTCGACGTGTTGCGGGGCGCGTCCGCGCCGCAGTGACTCGGGCGCTACGCGCCCAGCTTCACCAAGCCGTACGACCGGGCTCCCTTGCGCACCAGCAAAAACTGCCCATGCAGCAGCGTGCCACGATCGAGCGGCGCGCGCTCCGCGGAGACGCGAACGCCATTGAAGTAGAGCCCGCCCTGTTCGAGGGCGCGGCGCGCCTCACCCTTGCTCTTGAACAGCGCGTTGGCGCCGCCGCAAATCGCGTCGATGACGTCGAACGTGTCCGCGTCGAGTTTGGACAGCGAGAACATCGGGATCTCCGCCTCCAGCAACCGCAACGCCTCGCGTGAGAGCGCAGCCGCCTCCCCTGTGCCAAACAGCAGCGCGGACACTTCCTCGGCTGCGTTGGCTGCGTCCACGCCGTGCAGGCGCCCCGTCACGTCGCGCGCCAGCGCCCGCTGGGCTTCGCGCGCCTCGGGTCGCTCCGTGATCGACGCGTCGAGCGCTTCGATCTCCGCGCGATCCTTGAGCGTGAAGTAGCGCAGCATCCGGCCCGCGTCGCGATCGTCCGTGTTGATCCAGTACTGATAGAAGCGGTACGGCGACGTGCGCGACGGATCCAGCCACACGGCGCCGGATTCCGTCTTCCCGAACTTCACGCCCGATGCAGTCGTCACGAGCGGAAACGTCAACGCATGCGCTTCCACGCCCTTGGTCCGCCGGATCAGCTCGATGCCGGCCGTGATGTTGCCCCATTGGTCGCTGCCGCCCACTTGCAGCGTCACGCCGAGCCGGCCGTGCAACTGCAGGAAGTCGTACGCCTGCAGCAGCATGTACGAGAACTCGGTATACGACACGCCGCTCTCCAGCCGGGCCTTCACGGATTCCTTCTGCATCATGTAGTTGATCGTGAAGTGCTTGCCCACGTCGCGCATGAAGTCGATCGCCTTGAGCGGCGTCAGCCACGCCGCATTGTTCTCGACGATCGCCGCATTCCGGCCGCTGGTGTCGACGAAGCGCTCCAACTGGCGGGTGATGTGCCGTGTGTTCTCGGCGATTTCGTCAAGCGTCAGCAAGGGACGCTCCGCCGCCTTGCCGCTCGGGTCGCCGATCATGCCGGTACCGCCGCCCGCGAGAAACACCGGGCGATGGCCATGACGCTGCAAGTGCACCAGGCCCATCACCGGCACGAGGTTGCCGACGTGCAGGCTCGGCGCCGTGGGGTCAAAGCCGCAGTAGCCCGACACCGAGCCAGCGCTCAGCGCGGCGGACAACCCGTCCGTCTGCTGATGCAGCAGGCCGCGCCAATGCAGTTCTTCGAGGAGCGGGTGGCGCGACATGGCACCTAAATTAGGCGCCGCTGGTATGAAAGTCAGTTAGCTTGCGAGGCCATGCCGAAGACGAAGTACCGCGTTCATAAGACTTTCTGGGAGCGCAATCCGCGGCTGATTCGGCAAGCGACGCTGGCTGCCACGTTCTTCGCCACGTTCGCGCTCGGCGGCGTGATTGCCGCCTGGACGCTTGCGTGCCGCCCGGGCCAGTGCCCCACGGTGGACGAACTCGAGCACTACCGTCCGCGCCAAACGTCCAAGCTGTATGCGGCGGACGGCAAGTTCATCGCCGAGCTCGGCCTCGAGCGGCGAACGCTCCTGCCCATCGCCGAGATCCCGCCGATGCTGCGCGACGCCTTCCTCGTCGTGGAGGACAAGCGTTTCTACCGCCACCACGGCATCGACTGGTTCACCATCCCGGGCGCGGTGATCGCCAACCTCAAGACGATGAGTTTCAGCCAGGGGTTTTCCACGATCACGATGCAGCTCGCGGGCAACGTCTTCCCCGAACGCATCAACCGGCGCGAACGGTCGGGTTTCTCCGCGGTGGCGCGCAAACTCAGGGAAATAAAGTTCGCGCGTGCGATCGACTCCCGTCTCCCCAAGGATCAGGTGCTCGAGCTGTATCTCAACCAGATCGACCTCGGCAACGGCGCGCACGGCGTGGAGACCGCGGCGCAGCGCTATTTCGGGAAGTCGGCGCGGCAGCTGAACCTGCCCGAGGTGGCCACGCTCGCGGCGTTGCCCAAGGCGCCAGGACGGTACAATCCGCGGCGCTTTCCGGACCGCGCCATCCAGCGCCGCAACACCGTGATCGAAGTCATGCGGCAGCACGGCCTGGTCAGCGACGCGGACGCCAGCGTCGCCAAGGCGTATCCGCTGCGGCTCGCGAACCGCGCCGAGTCCGGCGACGTGGCGCCGTACTACGTCGAGTGGATTCGTCAGCTGCTGGACCAGCAGTTCGGCGCGCAGCTCTACGAGCAGGGCCACAAGGTTTACACCACGCTGGATCTCGAACTCCAGTCGGCCGCGGAGCGCGCACTGGAGCGCCAGTTGCGGGGCATCGAGTCTGAGCGATACGGTCCGTACCAGCACCAGACGTACGAGCAGTACCTGGCGCATGCCGGCAGCACAGACGAGGCGGACGGCCGCAACTCGCCGTACCTCCAGGGCGCGTTCGTCGCGCTGGACCCGCGCAGCGGCGCTGTGCGCGCGCTCGTCGGCGGCCGCGATTTTTCCGACTCCAAGTTCAACCGCGCGGTCCAGGCGCTCCGTCAACCGGGCTCGACGTTCAAGCCCGTCGTGTACGCCGCGGCCGTCCAGAACCGCCGGCCTCCCACATACATCCTGGACGATTCGCCGCTGTCGCTCCCAATGGTGCAGGGCGACACGTGGGGGCCGCAGAACTACGACATGCAGTTCGAGGGCCAAATCCCGATGCGCCGCGCGTTGTACGAATCGCGCAACGTTCCGGCGATCCGGCTCGGAATGGAGCTCGGCGAACAGACCGTCGTGGATATGGCGCGACGACTCGGCATCACCACCGCCATCCCGCTGTATCCGTCCATTCACATCGGCGCGGCGTCCGTGTATCCGCTCGAGATGGTGGCCGCGTTCTCGACGTTCGCCACGCTCGGCACCCACGCGCGCGCCATGGGAATCACGAAGGTCGAAACAGCCAAAGGCGAAGTGCTGTGGACTCCGGAACCCGTCCGCGCGCCGGTGCTGGCACCCGAAGAAGCCTGGCTCATGGTGGACATGATGAAGGACGTTGTCCGACGCGGAAGTGCGGCCGCGTCGGTCGGCACGCAGTTCAGGATTCCGTCGGGCGGAAAGACCGGAACGACCAACGACGGCACCGACGTCTGGTACATCGGGTATACCAGCGACCTCGTCGCCGGCGTCTGGATCGGCCTCGACCGGCCGGACCGCATCAAAGCCAATGCCCAGGGTGGCGTTCTGGCGGCGCCCGCGTGGACCGCGTTCATGACCGAGGTGTACCGGCGCAAGCCGGCGCCGCCCGACTGGCCGCGGCCGGCCGCGATCGTCACCAGGACGGTGGACCTGCTCTCCAACACGCTGTGGACGCGCGATTGTCCCGGCATCGAGGCCACCGAGTCCTTCATCACGGGAACGGAACCGACGATCTCGTGCAGTCTCATGCCGGGCATGACCGTGGACACTGCCGCGGTGCCGCCCCGCGATTCGGCGCGCGCGGACAGCGCGGCGCGCCGCCCGCCGCCATAACATCGTGATCCGCTATCACGCGCGATGGGTCCTGCCGATCACGGCCCGGCCCATCGAGGACGGCGTGGTCGTCGTCGATGGCAGCCGCATCGCCTGGGTCGGGCCGCGCGCCGACGCGCCGTCCGGCGAGAGCAAGGAACTCGGCGACGCCGTGTTGCTGCCCGGCCTTGTCAACGCGCACACGCACCTGGAACTCACCGCGCTGCGCGGGTTCCTGGAGAACCTCGACTTCGCGCACTGGATCACGCGGCTTCAGGCCGTGAAGAAGGCGGTCTTCGATCGCGACCGGCTGCTGGACGCCGCCCGCTTTGGATTGCGCGAGGGTTTGATGTCTGGCGTCACGACGTATGCCGACACCTGCGATTCCGGCGTCGCGTTTGACGCGATGCTCGAGGCCGGCGTACGCGGCATCATGTACCAGGAAGTCTTCGGTCCCGATCCCGCCGTTGCCACAACCGCGATGGCGGACCTCTCGGCGAAAGTCGCAGCGCTGCGCGACCGGGCGACCCCGCTCGTGCGCATCGGCGTGTCGCCGCACGCGCCCTACACCGTCAGCGACGCGCTGTATCAGTCCGTCGCTGAGTACGCCGAACGCAACGGCCTGCCGATCGCCGTGCACATCGCCGAAGGTGAAGCCGAACAGGAGTTGGTGCTCCGCGGATCTGGCGTCTTTGCGGACGCGCTCCGTCGGCGCGGGATCGCCGTCGCGACGCGCGGTCGCTCGGGCATTGATCTCCTCGCGAGCAACGGCGTGCTTGAACGTAGACCGCTGCTCATTCACTGCGTCCGTGTCGACGCCAACGACATCGAACGGATCGCGAAAACGGGATGCGGGCTGGCGCATTGCCCGGTATCGAACGCCAAGTTGGGACACGGCGTCGCGCCGTTGCTCGCCATGCTGGATGCCGGCTTGGCGGTCGGACTTGGCTCCGACTCGATGGCCAGCAACAACCAGATGGATCTCCTGGCCGAGTCGCGGGCGGCGATCCTGGCACAACGCGCGGCGTCGGGACGCCATGACGTGCTCAACGCGGGAGCCGCCCTCGCGCTGGCGACCATCGGCGGCGCTCGTGCGCTGGGTCTCGAGGATGACATCGGCTCGCTCGAGCCGGGCAAGTCCGCTGACCTGGCCGCGTTTCCACTCACCGGCACGCGCGGTCCAGTGCATGATCCCGCTGCCGCGTTGGTCTTCGCACTGCCTGGCACGCATGCGTCGCTGGTCACCGTCGACGGTCGTGAACTGGTACGCGAGTCGCGCCTGGTTGCACAGGATGCGGGTCTCGCGGCTCGCGTCGACGACACCGCCAGACGGATGCGCGAGTGGAGTGCCGTCGATTAGCGCTGCCATGCCGGCGCGCTTAGAATCACGGTTCGCACCAACCCGGACTGACATGGCACCGAAGTCGAGCAACTCCGAGATGAAGATCTGGCGCGACGGTCAGATGGTGAACTGGGACGACGCGAACATCCACGTCCTCAGTCACGTCGTGCACTACGGCTCGAGCGTGTTCGAGGGCGTGCGCAGCTACGAGACGCCGTCCGGCGGCGCGATATTCCGCGCCCGCGAGCACATGCGCCGCCTGCTGGACTCCTGCAGGATCTATCGCATGCCGTTCAGGTACTCGCTGGACGACATGGTGCAGGCGATGGTCGATACCGTCGCTGCCAACGAGATGACCGATTGCTACATCCGGCCTCTGGTCATTCGCACGGGCCAGTCATTGGGCGTGGGTGGCAAGGATATCCCCATTGAGACCTTTGTCATTCCCTGGAAGGCGGGTGCGTATCTCGGTCACGGGGCCGACGCCAAGGGCGTTGACGCGCGCATCTCCAGCTGGCGCCGGCCGGCGCCGGACACGACACCGACGCTCGCCAAGGCCGGCGGCAATTACCTCAGCTCGCAACTCACCAAGATGGAAGCCGGCGTGGATGACTATGCCGAAGGTATCATGCTCGACTCGTTCGGCTTCGTGTCAGAAGGCAGCGGCATGAACCTGTTCGCGGTTCGTGACGGCATTCTCTTCACGCCGCCGCTGAGCGCGAGCATTCTCCAGGGCATCACGCGCGACTCGGTGCTTGTCATGGCCAGGGACCTGGGCATCGAAGCGCGCGAGCAAGTACTCCTGCGTGAGTTCCTGTATACCGCGGACGAGCTGTTCTTCTGCGGTACGGCGGTTGAAATCACGCCAGTGATTTCGGTCGATCGGATCGCGGTGGGCGACGGTAAGCCCGGTCCCCTTACGCTCCGCATCCAGAGAGAGTTCCTCGGCATCGCGCGGGGCAAGATCAAGGATCGCCACAATTGGCTGACGCCCGTTCCGCAGCCCGCGCTGGTCGGTCGCTAGGTTAAAAGCATGATCCTCGGGTGTCTGGCACTCAACGCATCATTCGAGCCATTGACCATGGTTCCGATGAAGCGCGCCCTCCGGCTCGTCATCGACGGCAAGGCGGAGATCGTCGAAGCCGACCACGACCGTGTCGTGCGCTCGGAGCGCCTCAGCATTCCGCGGCCGGCCGTCATCCGGCTCACGCGTTTCGTGCACGTGCCGCGGCGGTTCCGCCGCCACGTGACCAACACGTTCCTGTTTGCGCGCGACGAATACCGCTGCCAGTACTGCGGCCGTCACATGACCGAGTTCCGTACGCGCGAGTCTTTGACGCGCGACCACCTCGTGCCGCTGTCGCGCGGCGGAACGAACGATTGGACGAACGTCATCACCGCGTGCAGCCCCTGCAACACCCGCAAGGGCAACCGGTTGCCCGAGGAAATCGGGATGCATCCGTTGTCGCACCCGGTGGAGCCGCACTTCGTTCACCTCAGCTGGGCGGTTCGCCGTCTCACGCCGATTCAGGCGCGTTATATCAAGACGTTCTACGGCGACCAGGTGCTGCACCAGCTCGAAGCGCTGGAAGACCGCCAGCACGAGCCGCGCGGACAACACGCGCGGCACCGCTAGCCGCGGTCAGCGGCGTCAGCCGCGGAAGGTGACGGACCGTCCTTCGTAGTGCCGCCGCTCTCCGCCAAGCATGCGGGAGAGCAGGGTGCCGATGCCTCGCCGCAGTGCCGACACGGGATCCCGCTTGCCGCGAACGGCGGGTTGCAGGTCGCCGCGGAGCCAGCGCTGTAGCTCATCCAGGTCGCTGAACGACAGCGTCTCGATGTCCACCACAACGTTGTAGTAATACGCGGCGCCTGGCCTCAGGGGCCCCAGCTGCCTCGGAACGGGCACGGCGAGCGCCGTTTCCGCCGCTTCGATCGTCGCGAACCCTGCCGGAACCTCGGTGTCGCGCGCGCCGCGCCGCACGACTTGGTACGTCCCGCTGTACGCGTCGTACCGCGCCAGCACGTCCCACGTCACGGCGGAGTCGAGGTTGTCGAAGAACCCACCCACCCGCCACAACTCCAGGCGAAAGCGCAGCGCCGCCGGAAACCCGTTCAGCAGCAGCTCGCGCGTCTTGCCGTCGCTCAACATCCGGCGCGCGCTGACGCTCGCCGTCGGTGGCGCGCTGCTGCCTATCGTGACGCCCAGCTGCGGTCCACGCTGCGCCTGAACGGGCGCAGCGACGATGACACTCAGCGCGACCAGAGCGCGGCGAACGCGAACGGCGGTCAGAATCTGTGACGGATGCGAACGAAGAAGTTGACCGGTTCTTTTGTCGGCGCGTTCATGGCCCGCGCGGCGTAGATCCCGATCGCCGAGAAGTCGAGGCCAATGCCGAGATCCGTCCGGAACGTCGACAACGGCGGCAGCTTGTCGCGTTCGAACGCGAGCGAATCTCCCGGTGCGCCCACCAGCCAGCCTCGGCCGGCATCGGCAAAGAAAACCCACACGCCGCTGGAGCGACTCCGCATGTAGTGGTCGTCGTCCCAGTCGGTGAACAGGTCGAAATGCAGGTCGCCGCGATACTCGATCTGCGCCAGCGCCATGCGATCACACTGCCCGGGCATTCCGGGCACATAACCGCCGGTTGTGCACGTGAGTTCGCGGAGCGCGCTGGGCGAGCGGAAGTCGTAGCCCGGCATGGCCCCAACGCCATCCAGCGAAAACCGGCGCTGTAGCGGGAGCGGATCGCCGTTCACCCAGCCGCCCGTGACCAGCCGCATGTTGAGCTGCGCGTTGGGTGAGATGCGATTGTACCGACGGATGTCCGCGAAGACACGCGAGTACTCGATCCTGGCCGGTGACGTGAGCCCGATCGGCGTTGACCGCGGAGCATACGCGCTCACGTCACCGACGCCCTGCTCGAAATCGGCGAGCATGTACCAACCGGACCACGGATTCCGGGTGTCGTTGCGCGTATCGACCTTGAGGGTGCCGTTGATCAGGTGCAAGCGCGCTTCGTCAAACGTCGGGTTCGGCCGCCAGGTTGCCGCACGCCGCGTGAGTGTCCACGGGGTCGACGCCAGGCGGGACATCCAGCGCTCCTCGCCGTACGCCCCGGTCACTTCGATGCCTTTCCGCACGAACAACCCGGCACGCACCTGGCCGCCGCGCCGCTCGTAGTAGTCGCGGTAGTCGCGTCGTGCGAGGAACGCCGCGAGCGCTGCCTCCAGGTCCGTGAGCTTCCAGCTCTCGGTCGGGTCCACGAGGCTGAACGCGCGCCCGGCGAGGAGGAGCCCGCCCGGGCGGCCCAGCCGCAATTCCAGGTTCACGTTGTGCCCAAGGTCGTCTCTGGTCCCCGAGAAACTCGTCTCCGTGCGGATCACCGCGTACGCATCGAGGCGCGCCGTGCCCCACGAGTCGTTCCAGTAGATCTGTGGCCCCAGGTTGATCGGCAGGCCTTCGACGCGGTTGTAGGCACCCGCGCTCGCGATCTGCAGCTTGCTGCCGCTGCGGCGCGCACGCTCCCATCTGCGCCACCAATCCGTCTCGTCAACGCTCTGGCTCGAGCGCTCCTCGACAATGCGGTCGCCCTCGCGCGTGTACTGCAGCGACTGTCGGTAGATGCGAATCTCGCCGCCGACATACGCGGCATGCCGGCCCTCCACCTCGCCGCCCACGACCCACAGATCGCCCTCGATGCGGGCCGACGGACGCAGGACCACGTCGCTGTTGATCGCCACGACGCGCCCGCGGACGCGCCCGCTGATGAGCAGGGGGCCGTTCAGCACGGCGACATCCCCGTCCACCGTTCGGTCTTCCTCGATCACGAGCCGCTCGGTGGAGCGCAGCGCCGTGGTTTCGTTGAACATCCGCGTGGCTTCACGCGAGACGTCGCGCGGCAGCCCCGATCGCGCCACGGTTTCCTCGCGGCGTTGCGAGGCGGCAGGGCCTGCGCTGCCGGCAATGAGGGTAACGGCCAGCGCGAGTGTGATACTACGCATGCGATCTCCCATGGATCAGGTCCGACCCAACTGACAGCAGTCGGCGTACCGGGGTTTCATCGCGCCGGAAAGCCTGACCCACAATGCACTTGGCGCATTTGCCGCTCAAGGGCCACTCGCGTGGTGTCCTCCCGCCGAAACACGTCCTGTGTCCCTCCGAGTTCACTGATCCGCCCCCAAGCCAAGACGGCGCATTCGGCGATAGAGATTCGGCCGATCGGTCTTGAGCTTCCGGGCAGCCTCCGCAACGTTGCCGCCCGCCATGGACAGGGCCCGGGAAATCAGCGTCCGCTCGTAGTCGTCCAGCGTGTCGCTCAGTGAATGATCCAGCGACTTGGGGTCCGGCAACGGCGCCGCCGCGGCCGTGCGTTCCACGGGCAACACGGCCCGCACTGCGTCCTCGGTGACGTCGCCGCCGGTGTGCAGGATGGACAGCCGCTCCACGATGTTCGCCAGTTCGCGCACGTTGCCCGGCCAGCGATAACGATGCAGGGCAGACACAGCCTCGGGCGTCCATCGCGGCGGTGATTGGCCGGTGCGGACGTGATGCAGCGCTGAAAAATGCCGCACCAGTTGCGCGATGTCGCCCGGCCGGTCGCGCAGCGGCGGCACGGCCAGCGGTATGACGTTCAATCGAAAGAGCAGGTCGTCGCGGAACTTCCCCTCGGTCACTGCGCGCCCCAGGTCCTTGTTGGTCGCCGCGATGATGCGCACGTCCACGCGAATCGGCTGCCCACCGCCGACGCGCTCGATCTCCCGCGCCTCGATGGCGCGCAGCAGCTTGGCCTGCGCCTCCGCGCCCAGGTCGCCCACCTCGTCGAGCAGCAGTGTCCCGTGGTGCGCCATCTCGAAGCGTCCGATGCGGCGTTCCGTGGCGCCGGTGAACGAACCCTTTTCGTGCCCGAACATCTCGCTTTCCACGAGGTCGCGGGGAATCGCGGCGCAGTTCACGCGCACGAACGACTTGTCACGGCGCGCACTCACGGCGTGCATCGCTGCGGCGACCAGCTCCTTGCCGACGCCCGATTCGCCCGTGATCAACACGCGTGAGTCCGTGGGCCCGACTCGTGCGATCATGTCGCGCACCTGCTGCAGCACCGGACTGTCGCCCACCATTTCGCCGCTGAGGCCCATGTCCGCACGCAGCGTCCGCGCTTCCAGGCGCGCGCGACGCAGTTCCATTGCCGCTGCCAGCGCCAGCAACACGCCGTCCGGCGACAGCGGCTTCTCCAGGAACGTGAACGCGCCCAGCTTGGTGGCCCGCACCGCGTCACTCAGTCCCGCCTTGCCGCTCATCATCACGACGGGAGAATCCGGAATCTCGGCGCGCAGTCGCTCGAGCGTCTGCATGCCGTCCAGGTTGCCGGGCATCATCAGGTCCAGCAGCACCACGTCCGGGTCGCTGTCGGTCGCGCGCGAAATGCCCGTCACTCCGTCCGACGCATCACGAACGTCGTAGCCCTCGGCGCCCAGGAGCGCGCCGACCATGCGTCGGATATTCGGCTCATCGTCAATGATCAGGACCGTCGGCATGTCGGTTGGGCGGAGGTGGCTACGTGGCCGGCACGGGAAAAATGAACCGGATGGTCGTGCCGCGCCCGGGTTCGCTCTCGGCGGTTACTTCGCCGTCATTCGCCAGCACTGTCTGTCGCGCGATGGCGAGCCCCAGGCCCGTGCCGCCCGACTTGTACGTGACGTACGGATCCCAGATCGTGGCCAGGCGTTCGGGCGGTATCCCGTGTCCGGTGTCGTGCACGGACAGAGCTACCGATTGGTTGCCGTGGCGCGGGAGACGGCTGACGCGCACGGTGATGGAACCGCCCTCGCGGCATGCGTCCGCCGCGTTGAGGATGACGTTGGCCAGCGCGCGGCCAATGGCGTCGTGGTGGCCAGCGATCATCGGAACGCCCTCCTCGACCGACACCTCCAACGGGGTGCCGTCCGGCACCGCGGCCCGCGCCGTATAGCGCGCCAGTTCGCCCAGATCCACCGGCGCCCGTGGGCCCTCGGGCAGCCGCCCGAACTGCGCGAAGCTGCGTGCCAGCGCTTCCAGCCGCGCGGATTCCGTCGCGAGCACAGCAATGCTCTCCTGCAGCGCTGGCGGCGCGTCCCGCCGCAGCCGTTCCACGGCGAACTTGATTGGCGTCAACGGGTTTTTGAGTTCGTGGGCCACTTGGCGCGCCGTTTCGCGCATCGCCGACACCCGTTCGGCCTCAAGCGCGGCGCGACGCCCGGCGTCGAGATCCTGTGCCATCTCGCGCATCCGCGACCTGAGGACGTCGAATTCCGGGGCGCCGCGCGTTTCGGACACTGCCGGCAACGGCTCTCCGCGCACGATCTTCAGGGTCCACCCCATCAGTTCCTGCAGCGGCCGGTCCAGACTCCGGCTCAAGTGGCCCGCCACCCGCGAAGCCACCACCAGCAGGAGCGCCAGCGCCAGCACCGCGGTGACGGCAGCGGGAACGGGCGCCCGCTGGAAGACAAAGCTCGCGCGCCGCGCCAACGTCTGGCTCTGCATCAGTGCCGCTTCGTGCGCCGCGATCACCGCGGAGTCGGCGCGTGACAGTGGCCGGCGTCGGGCCACGCGCATGGCACGCTCCCCCGTGGCAGCGGCGCTGTCCCACGCGGCGGCCGAACCGACGAGTGGTAGCGCCCACCACGTCGTCGCCGCCCAAGCCACCGTCAGCACTACCGATGGCAGCAACGCGAAGAACAGCAGGATGAGGAACAATCGACCGCGGAATCTGATCCGCTTCATTGAAGGCCTTGGGGAGAGTGAAGCTTACGCGTACCCTGCGCAGCCACTACATTCCTCTTCTGAAATGAATCCTCGTCAGTCGCGCCGCGCGCCGACACGTTCGTCGCACGCCGCCTTAGTGCACCGCGGTCCTGGTGCCCACGCCTCAGTCGCGTCGCACGGACCTGCGCCGATCCACTCCGCTCCGAATGCGGCACTTCTCATCGACTTCGACAATGTCACGATGGGAATCCGGTCGGATCTCGGCAAGGAACTGCGCAATCTCCTCGGGTCGGACATCATCAAGGGCAAGGTAGCGGTACAGCGGGCGTACGCCGACTGGCGGCGCTACCCGCAGTACATCGTGCCGCTCTCCGAATCGTCGATCGACCTGATCTTCGCACCGGCCTACGGGTCCTCCAAGAAGAACGCGACGGATATCCGCCTCGCCATCGACGCGCTCGAACTTGTCTTCACGCGCACCGAGATCGGCACGTTCATCCTGCTTTCCGGCGACTCCGACTTCTCGAGCCTCGTCATCAAGCTCAAGGAATACGGCAAGTACGTCATCGGCGTCGGCATTCGCGAGTCGTCCAGCGACCTGCTCGTCCAGAACTGCGACGAGTACTACAGCTACAATGCGCTCGCCGGCCTCGTGAAGTCGTCCGACGACGAACCGCGCCAGAAGCACGATCCGTGGGAGCTGGTGAAGGAAGCCATCACGCGCATGAAGCAGAACCACGACGTGATGCGCTCCGATCGCCTCAAACAGGTGATGCAGGAAATCGATCCCACGTTCGACGAGTCCAACGTTGGCATCGCCAAATTCTCGAAGTTCTGTCAGGAGGCGGCCGCCAAGGGACTCCTGTCCATCCGTCGTCTCGAGAACGGCCAACTCGATGTCGACGTGTCTGGCGCATTCACCTCGGACCCGGCGCTTGCCGTGGCCGTGGAGACGCCGCGCTCGGAGGCAGCGGCCGATCACGGTGGACGCCGCCGCCGTGGCGGACGCGGTCGCAGTCGCGGTGGCCGGGGCGGTCGTGGCGAGCACACCGGAGAGCATCCGGTGCCGGCAGCGGCGCCCGCAGCGCCCGCGGCGCCCAGTGCTCCGTCCGACGACGTCGGACTGGGTGGCGAACGGCTCACTCGTGACGAAGCGTTCGACCTCGTCCGGCGCACCGTGTCCAGGCTCGTGAACGGAGATTCTACCGCCGCTGCGTCCGACGTGCGCCGTACCGCGCGCATCGTGCTCGGTCGCGACAGCGACAGTCTCAGCGACCGGAATTTCTCCCGTATCCTGAAGGACGCGCACGATTCAGGCATCATCGCGCTGCGCCTCGACGGTGGTCAGATGGAAGTGGGCCGCGCGGCGGAGTCGAGCCAGGAGACTGAAACGCCCCGCGCTGCAGTCGCGGCCGCGCTTGCGCCGCTCGGTTTGCGTGGTCGTAGCGGACGCGGCGGCAGGATGTCGGCGATTCCGCCCGAACTGCTCGCGCTCGGCGTGGTCGAGTCGCCCAGCGTTGGCACCGATAGCGACGACGATGCGGCGCCGCCCACGCGCGGCGGCCGCAAGAAGGCCAAGTCGGCGGACGCAGGCGCCGCCAAGAAACCCCGCAAGCCGCGGGCCAAAAAGGCCAAGAGCGACGAGTAATGGCCGGCGCCGCGCAGTCCGCGCGGCGTCGCCGGACGCCGGGCGTAATCTTGCTGCCCCGCTTCTATGCGCGTGAGACGGAACTGGTCGCCCGCGAACTGCTGGGATGTATTCTCGAGTGCCGCGGCCGCACCGGCGTCGTGTCCGGACGCATCGTCGAAACCGAAGCGTATCTGGGTGAGCACGACCCCGCGTGTCATGCCGCCGCGGGCCGTACGCCGCGCACGGAGACGCTCTATGGCCCGCCCGGCACCTTCTATGTCTACTTCGTCTACGGCACGCACTGGTGCTGCAACGCGGTCACCAGGCCGGCCGGCCTGCCCAGCGCCGTCCTCATTCGAGCGCTCGAGCCGCTGAGCGGCGTCGACCTGATGTGGGCGCGACGTGCGCGTGCCCGGCGCGACGCGGATCTCACCAGCGGGCCGGGCAAGGTGTGCGCGGCGCTGGCCATCGACGGCCGCCACAACGGACTCGCGCTGCAGCGCGGTACGGTCACCATCCGATCGGGAACGCCTGTGCCTGACCGGGACGTCGCCGTGACTCCGCGCATCGGCATCAACGAGACCAACGCGGCACTGGACTGGCCGCTGCGATGGTGCGTCGCCGGGAGCCCGTTTCTGTCTCGGAGGGTGGCCACGCCGCACCGCTGATCGAAAAAAGAAACCCCCACGCCGGAACGGTCGGCGCGAGGGTCGGTGCGGCCGAACCCGCTATCGAGCCCGGTCCAAGGAGGAGCCCACGTTGATTCGCAAGCCACCCTCGAACGTTGTTCGCCAGCCGCTTCCCGAGAACAGGAAGAAGTTGTTGTTGGCGGGTGTCGCGGTGATCTGTCCGAACGCAGACGACACGAATGGCAACTTCAGTTGGGTGCCGAGCATGACCAGCGGCGTCGCGGAACTCCGGAACGTTTCAATGGTCCCGAGCACGATTTGTTCCTGCACCGCGCTGCGGTACATCACACCGGGGCTGCAGCCGGAGCAAATGCCCTGCGGGTCCGCTCGGGTGACGTGCGACAGAGTGAAGCCGAAACCCAAGTACGGGTGCATCCGGTAGGTCTGCAGCGGGAACAGCAGGCCGGCGATGGTGAAGCGCCGCAGGCCGCCGATTTGCACGACGCGGGGGGTTCCCGCGTCCAGGGGCGAGGTTGAGTCGTTGACGAAGATCGAGTCGGCGGAGAAGAACGAATAGTCGAACGAGACGTATAGTCCGCCGCTCGAACGCGTGATCAACCAGTCGGCGCCGCCCATCAACGCGATAGGGCTCTTGGCGACGTTGTTGTCCACCACCTGATAGAGCTGCACGCCTGCCTTGGCGCCCCAGAACCAGGAATCCTTGAATCCGCGCGACGCCTGAGCGTCGGCGAGACCGGCGTTCAGTAGCACAAGCGCGGCGACTGTCAGACCCCGAATGACCCGCATACGCATCCTCGACGGCGTGAAGTTCCGGACAGCAGTATCCATGCTACCTACCGGACGAGGGGTGCCTGGTAGAGGTCACAGAAACAAGGGCGCGGTCAGATCAGCTTCAGCTTCCGGCCCACGGTCTTGAAGGCCGCGATCGCCTCATCCAGGTCGCCCCTGGTATGGCCAGCCGATATCTGACAGCGGACACGGGCCTGGCCCTGCGGAACCACGGGGAATCCGAAGCCTGTTACGAAGACGCCTTCATTGAGCAACATGTCACTCATCTGGATCGCCGCCGAGGTCTCTCCGACGACGATCGGCACGATCGGGGTGTCGCCCGGCATCGGCTTGAAGCCGGCTTCGGTGATCTGCTCCCGGAAATACCTGGTGTTCTGACGCAGGGTCTCCACTCGCTCCGGGTGCGCTTCCAGGTATCGGACGGCCTGCATGGCGCTTGCGGCCACCGTGGTCGGGAGGGCGTTCGAAAACAGCTGTGGCCGGGCGCGCTGGATCAGGAAGTCGCAGAGCGCCGCCGACCCCGCCACGAATCCGCCGGCCGCACCGCCGAGCGCTTTGCCGAGCGTGGAGGTTATGACGTCTACCTCGCCTACTACGCCAAAGTGCTCTGCCGTCCCGCGGCCCGTCTTTCCGAGCACGCCGGTGGCATGCGAGTCGTCCATCGCGACGATCGAGTTCGTATCGCGCGCGATCTGCAGGATGTCCGGCAGCTTGGCGATCGCGCCTTCCATCGAGAACACGCCGTCGGTCCAGATGATTCGCCGCCTGGCCCCTTTCGCGTCCGCGAGCCTGGCGCGGAGGTCATCCATGTCGGCGTGTTTGTACACGGCCGTGGTGCACTTCGAGATCGCCTTGCCCAGGCGCATCGAGTCGATGATCGACGCGTGGTTGAGGCCGTCCGAGATGATGTAGTCGTCCTGTTGCGCGATGGTCCCCGTGAATGCCTCGTTGGCGTTCCAGCACGCGACGAATGACAGTGACGCCTCGGTGCCGACGAACTTCGCCAGCGCCGCCTCGAGCTCGCGATGCACGATGTACGTGCCGCAGATGAAGCGAACGCTTGCCGTGCCCGCACCCCACTTTTTCAGCCCGTCGATGCCCGCCTGGATCACGGACGGCTCGTCGGCCAGACCCAGGTAGTTGTTCGAGGAGAGGATCAGCACGCTGCCGCGACCTTCCATTGTCACGCGGGCGGACTGCGGCGAATCGATGTAGTTCAGCCGTTTGTAAACCTTGTCAGCCTTGAGCTGCTCAAGCGTCCGCCGCAGTTCAGCAGTGAAATTGGAATTGATCGCCATGGGAATGTGCGCCGGGCTGTCGTCAAACCACTTCAAAAATGACCTTGCCGGCTTCACCGGACTTGATGGCGCGAATGGCTTCGTCCGCGGCCTCGAGCGGGAACCGGTGCGTGATCACCGCCGTCGGGTCAAACAGCCCGCTGCGCAGGAAGCGCGTCATCTTGTGCCAGGTGTCATACATACGCCGCCCCACGACACCGTAGATCGTGATGCCCTTGAAGATGACTTCCGTCGCGAAGTTGACGTCGATGGGCTTTGCGGGTATGCCCAGCATCTGCACGTGCCCGCCGACGCGCACGAGTTCAAATGCCTGGTGCACTGCCGTGGGCACACCCGACATTTCCAGTACCACGTCAACGCCAAGGCCGTCGGTGGCCCCGCGCACGGCGGCCGCGGCGTGCTCGGGACGCACCACGTCATGGGCTCCCATTCTCTTCGCGAGCGCCATGCGCGTCTCGTTGATGTCGGTCGCGATGATACGCGACGCACCCGCCGCCTTGCAGATGCCGATCGCGAACAGGCCGATGGGGCCGCAGCCCGTCACCAGCACGGTTGCTCCCACGATCTCCGTACTCAGCGCGGTGTGAAACGCGTTGCCCATCGGGTCGTGAATCCCGCCGATGTCGAACGACAACGAATCGTCGAGATGCCACACGTTGGTGGCGGGCATCGCGATGAACTCGGCGAAACACCCGTCGCGGTCCACGCCGATGATCTTCGTGTGCGGGCAAACGTGCGCGTTTCCGGTGCGGCACAACAGACAGCGGCCGTCCACGATGTGGCCCTCGGCCGTCACGCGGTCGCCTTCCTTCACATCGGTCACCAGGCGCCCGACACGCACCACTTCGCCCGCAAATTCATGACCGACGACGATCGGCGGCTTGACCCGGCCCTGCGCCCACGCATCCCATTCGTAGATGTGCACGTCCGTCCCACACACGCCGGCACGACGCACCCGGATCAGCACCTCGTCCTCGCGAATGGTCGGCTCCGGGACGTTCTTCAGGACGAAGCCGGGGCCGGCAGACTCCTTCACAAGGGCTTTCACGCGTCAGGGATCTCCGTCGGGTCGGTGCGGGCGCCTGGTCTGGCGCGATGCCGCATCGAAACCTGCGCGGGCCTCATACTTGATGGAAGTGCGATTTCCCCGACGAAAAAAGCCGGCGCGGGTTTCACCGCACCGGCCTTCTTGTCTCAGCTCAGCGGCTACGACGCTTTTGGTTCGTCCTCACCCGTTGTCGGCGCCGGGCTCCACTCATACGCCAAAAACACGGTGCTCTTGGGCGGTAGCGTGGTGCCACTGATGACGATGCCCATGGGCTCGTCCGGTCTCTTGCTCTCTGCGACCTTCATGATTTCATCCCCACTGGCCTCGGTTGCGGGCCGTGCGGCGAGAACGGGTCGCCGCACGCCCACCGTCAAGCGACTTAGGCTTGATGGCGACCGGCCTTATTGCACTGCCGGTGCCAGTGGGACGAGTTGGCGGCGCTGAGGAAACCTCTTGCGCGCCAGCACCTTACGACGCCGCACGACTTCGGGGACCCCGGGCGCCGTCGCATCCCGACACGACTCCGGCATCGACTTCGTGTCAGTGCGATACTGATTTGGCCGGTAATTCTTTCCGAGCCAGAAACACTTGGGTGTTGCCGCTGGGCTCTACGGAAACGTCCCAGCCATGGTACGTCGCACGCAGTTCCTCGATCCCGCTGCCGGCCAGGATCGTTTCCACGAGGTGCACGCCTCCGTCCATGGTCGCGGTCTGCAACGCCGCAATCACGCGCGACCGCTCGCGGGGCAACAACGAGTCCAGCGCGGCATGCGAGCACACCACTGCGTGCAGCGGCCCGTCGGCGGTCCACTGCGTAAGGCCGTTGGGCATTGCGTGAAAGCGGTCCGACAGTCCCGCTTGCACGGCGGCTTCCATCACGCGCTGCACCGACTCCACTTCCAATTCCAACGCGGTGACGTCGCAGCCGTTGGCTACCAGGAACAGCGCCGATCTTGCCGCAGCTTCACCCGCCAGCAGGACGTTGCCGAGGATTCCCGCCTCGAAGCTGATGGTGCGTACGAGGGCATCGCTGGCCGTGAGCCCCCAGTGCTCGGGGCGGCGCATTTCCTGGTGCAGCTTGATCCGTTTCTTGCGCCACGTGCTGAACGCCGGCAACCGCAGCCGCCGCGAGATGATGCGATCCACCTCTTCGCAAAGGAGCATTTCCGTGAGCGAAAACTGCGCGTTCGCGGACAGGCGGCCGGCCGCTTCGTCGCCGATGGCGAGAATCGCGTACCGGGGAATCGACTCTTTGTAGTTCTCGATCTCCTGTTCGATGAACAGGGAGTATTCGTGCTTGAGTGATCGAGTAGTTCGGGAGGGCATTACCGGGCCCGGAGTCGCATTGCGAGCGCAAGTTCAACTGCTGCCCCCATCCGCGCAAGGCTTTGTGCCGTGCGATGATAGCTGCGGTCTAGTCGACGGCTTCCAGGACAGCCCCCTTCAGGTACCCGGTTTCGGGGATCGTCAGGACTTCGGGATGGTCCAGCGATTGGCCGCGAACCTCTCGCAACACGATGCGCCGGCCGCTGTCCGCGGCGGAGTCTGTGAGCATCTCCAGGAACAACGGTTTGGTGAGGTGAAAGCTGCAGCTGGCGCTGAACAGCAGCCCACCGCGCTGGAGCAGGCGCATCGCCCTGAGGTTGATCTCTTTGTAGCCCCGGACGGCGGCCGGAAGGGACGCCTTGGTCTTGGCAAACGCCGGCGGGTCCAGCACGATGGTATCGAACCTGGCGCCGGCGCGTTCCTGTGTCTTGAGGTACTCGAATGCGTCGATCTCGACGGTTTCAACGTTCGCCAGTCCATTCCGGGCGAAGTTCTCCCGTGCGCGGGCCAGGGCCGGCGCCGACGCGTCCAGCGCGATGACGCGATCACACGCCCGGGCCATGTGCATGGCGAACGAGCCGTGATAGCTGAAGCAGTCAAGGCCGCGCCCACGCGCAATCGAGCCCACGAACGCGCGGTTCTCGCGCTGGTCCACGTAGGCGCCGGTCTTCTGGCCGTCCCACGGCGCGGCCTCGTATCGAATGCCGTCTTCGGAGACCTCGATGACGCGCGGGACATTCCCGCTGAGCAACACCGTTTCCAGTGGGAGACCTTCCTTGGAACGCAAGCCCACGTCGTTGCGGGCGAGCACTCCCTCGGGCGCGACGACGGCATTGAGCGCCGCAACGATGTGTTCGCGCTGGCTCTCCAATCCGGCGCTCATCAACTGCACCACGAGCCAGCGGTCGTACCGGTCGCAGATGAGTGAGGGCAGGCCGTCACCTTCTCCATGGATCAGCCGGTAGGCAGTGCCTCGGGCGCGCAGTGGCTCGCGTCGCGCCACGCACGCGGCGACGCGCTCCCGCCACCAAGCGGCGTCGATGACCGCGTCTGCGTTGCGCTCGATGAGGCGCAGCGAGATCTCCGATTTCGGGCTCCACAGCGCCACGCCAAGCGGCCTGCCGTTCGCGCCGCATACCCGCACGACGCCTGCCGGTCCGGCTGGGCGGGTGGTGACGTCGCTCCGGTAAATCCACGGGTGACCGGCTTGCCAGCGGCGCGCGCCCTTGGCTGAGACCGTCGCGTCATCCACCGGGACGACGCGCCGCGGCGGCTTTCCGCGCCTCCCGTTCCTGCTTCGCACGCAGTGCGTCCCAAGCACGACGTGCCTGTCGCGACGCCAATTGGTGTTGCTCGAGATTCATCCGGAACTCGTGGTGGCCGTCGGGAAACGCCACGAAGTACAGGTACGGGACCTCGGCCGGATACAACGCCGCCCGCAGGCTTGCAGCGCCGGGCGCGCCGATGGGGCCCGGCGGCAACCCGGCATGACGGTAGGTGTTGTACGGCGACTCGACCAGGAGATGCCGGTTGAGCAATCGCTTCTGGTGTTGCGGCAACGCGTACTGCACGGTGGGGTCTGCCTGCAGCCGCATGCCCTTCCTCAGCCGGTTCAGGTACACCGCGGCGATGATCGGGCGCTCCTCGGCGAGCCTGGCCTCACGCTCCACAATTGATGCGAGCGTCACGATGTCATGCCGCGACAATGCCACCGTGTCCAGACGGCTGGACCATACCGCCTTCCACTGTTGCTCGAAACGACGCGCCATCGATGCCACCGCCGTTCGTGCCGTTGTGCCGGGCGGAAAGAAGTACGTATCGGGAAACAGGTATCCCTCGATCGTCGCGATGGGCACGTCGAGGCGGTGGAGCAGGGCGGTGTCGCGCGTTGCGGACGCGACGGAATCCGGCGGTTGGCCGAGCTTCGAGGCCAGCAGCGTCTCGATCTGTGCCAGTGTCAACCCTTCGGGCACCACCACCGACGTGACCGCGCCCCCCCCGCGCAGCGCGGACAGCACCGAATTCCACGTCGTACGCTTGTCGATGACGTAGTTACCGGCCTTGATGCCGCGGTCCGACCGACGCGCCTTGGCATACGCGCTGAACAGCGCGGGGAATCGGATCACGCCGCCGCCGGACAACGACTCCGCCGCCGCGCGCATCGTCGCCCCGGCCGGGATCGTCACGCGCGCCGGCGAGCCATCGGCGGCGCAAGCGCACAGCAGGGTACCGCCCGCGGCAAGCGCGAGCCTAGCGCTGACGACCAAGCGCATGTTGAAGGAGCACGGTGGCAGCCAGTGCGTCGATGTCGCCGGGCCGGTCGCCAGGGCGACCACCCAGCTCCGTGACGGCGCGGCGCGCTGAGGCCGTCGTGTAGCGCTCGTCCACGAACTCCACCGCCCAGCCCGTACGCTTCGTGATTTCGGCGGCAACGGCGCGCACTTCGGCGCAGCGCGGTGTTTCCTCGCCGTTTCCGTCGAGGGGCAGTCCCATCACGACCGATTCGGCTTCCAGCTCTTTGGCGCGCGCGATGACTTTGGTGATCGGCGGACGCTTGCCCGCGCGTCGCACGATATGCCCGGCCGGCGACGCGATCACGCCGCGCGGATCACTGATGGCGAATCCGATCCGCCGGTCCCCCCAATCAACCGCGACAATCCGCCCCGGTTCCCTTTTCCCTGTTCCCTTTTCCCCGTCTTTCGTCACGCTCCCGCCACCATCTGCTTGAAGAACTCCTTGTTGTTCTTCGAGCGCGACATCTGCTTGAGCAGGAACTCGATGGCTTCCACTTCGGGCATGTCACCCAGGAAGTTGCGCAGCAGGAACACGCGGTTCCGCTCGGCGTCGTCGAAGAGGAGTTCTTCCTTTCGCGTGCCGGACTTGCTGATGTCGATCGCCGGGAAGATCCGTCGCTCGGCGATCTTCCGGGACAACACCAGCTCCATGTTGCCGGTGCCCTTGAACTCCTCGAAGATCACTTCGTCCATCCGCGAACCCGTCTCGATCAGTGCCGTGCCGATGATCGTGAGGGACCCGCCCTCACTCACGTTGCGCGCAGCTCCGAAAAACTTCTTGGGCTTCTCGAGCGCCTTCGAGTCCAGGCCGCCGGTCATGATCTTGCCGGAGTCACGGGCCACGGTGTTGTGCGCTCGTGCCAGCCGGGTGATCGAGTCCAGCAATATGACCACGTCCTTCTTCTGTTCCACGAGCCGCCGGGCCTTTTCGATCACCATGTCGGCCACCTGCACGTGGCGCACCGGTTTCTCGTCGAACGTCGAGCTGATCACCTCGCCACGGACATGTTGCTTCATGTCCGTCACTTCCTCGGGCCGCTCGTCGATCAACAGGACGATGAGGTGGACTTCCGGGTGATTCTCGGCGATGGCGTTGGCGATCTTCTGCAGCAGGATTGTCTTGCCGGCCCGTGGGGGGGCGACGATCAGCCCGCGCTGGCCTTTGCCGATCGGCGCGATCAAATCCATCACGCGCATGCTGACGTCGCTGTTTTTCGGCTCGAGGCGCAGGCGCCCGTCGGGGTACTTCGGGTGCAGGAGGTCGAACGGGATCCGCCCCTTTGCGGCTTCGGGTTCGTCACCGTTGACCGTTGTCACCTTGAGCAGCGCCAGGTACCGCTCCCATTCCTTGGGCGGCCGCACTCGCCCAGCGACGGTGTCGCCCGTGCGCAGGTCGAATCGCTTGATCTGCGAGGGCGAGACGTACACGTCGTCGGGGCTGTTGAGGTAGCTGAAGTCCTGGCTTCGCAGGAAGCCGTATCCCTCCGGCAGGATCTCCAGGACCCCCTCGCCGGTCAACGGCTCGCCGCGCGCCGCCAGGACCTGCTGCAGGCGGACGATCAAATCCTGCGGCGTCAGGTCCGCGGCGTCAGGCACCGACTCGCCGGCCAGCGCGCGCAGCGCAGCCGGGGTCATGCGTCTCAGTTCGGCGATGTTCACGGGAGATTCGCGCGGCGGCCGGAGCCGGCCCTCGAGGGCGCGAACGGGGGAGGGGAGGAGAGAGAGCTAGGGAAGGGCGACCAATCGGTCAAGCGGTTCTCGAAGGGGGGAACCCGTCGAGCCATCCTCGGCGGGTTCACAGCGCGCGCGACAGGATTCGAACCTGTGACCTTCAGCTCCGGAGGCTGACGCTCTATCCAGCTGAGCTACGCGCGCTTGAAAGTCGTTAATCGGGGCGAGTGGATTTGAACCACCGACCTCCTGGTCCCGAACCAGGCGCTCTACCGGGCTAAGCTACGCCCCGCGACTCGCACATGCGCTGTCCCGCCACTGCACCAACGCGCCCAGAAGGACTCGAACCTCCAACCTTCTGATCCGTAGTCAGATGCTCTATCCAATTGAGCTATGGGCGCCGCAAAACGACCCTGCAAAGCTAACCATGGGCGGTACAAGACTCGAACTTGTGACCTCCACGATGTCAACGTGGCGCTCTAACCAACTGAGCTAACCGCCCGTACCGACACGGTGCCGTCGCAGGGTGCGGGGTGAAGGGAACGATTTGCGCCGATCGCGCGTAGATGAGTCTGTACCCTGCACGCTGCTCCCTGAACCCAGCACCCTGATCCAAGGTGGAGGCGAGGGGGATCGAACCCCTGACCTCGTGAATGCCATTCACGCGCTCTCC
>ERZ1292623.168-Hain-H51-01um-R1-168-length-72875-cov-11_pt2 | contig 70555 bp, 140 predicted proteins | sample MGYA00564398_ERZ1292623 | MGnify/ENA primary metagenome ERZ1292623 (study PRJEB36523, sample SAMEA6512633) | groundwater metagenome | collected 2019-01-07 | study: AquaDiva: Metagenomics assemblies of 32 groundwater samples
AAATAATAGGATATTATAGGTTTAGAAAGAGATATAAAATCACATCTATTCTTGGAAATGATTTGAATATAGAATTCAGAAGTTTTGAAATGAGAACTAAATGGGAGGCACACATTAAGAATTATTATTACAAACAAAAAAGGTATATTACTACGATAAATATGAGTAAACCTGCTCAAATGATATATGACTATGATTATATAAGTATATTAAAAATTTTAAATCTATTCACTAATTTTCTTTGGGAATATAGAATGATAATACCGAACATAGATTATAAGAAGATTGGCGGTTTATTTATGATGGAAGAGTTGGCGAAATGAACAAACAAGAGTATAAATTGTATTCTTGCACCTTTTATATGAAAGATTACTCAATAAAGATAAAGAAGAAGCAACAGATACAGAAGCAATGTGGTATATTTCAAATGCCTTAATGTTTATCAAAAATACCATAATATTTTGTGTGATGGAAAACTGGAAAGTATTTGGAAAGATTATGACAAGATGTCAATAGAAGAAGGTATGGTGTAATAAAAAGTGAAAAATGAAAAAAATAATGGTATTAGAAGGTGATGAAGAGACAGTTGATTATTTTATTATGAAAACTGAAGAAATGAGATTAGATGGTGGATTTACAAAAGATATTGTTATCGATGTTTACGATTTTAAAGAACGTTATGATGAAATAATTGACGAGCATACAAAGGGTTAAAATGAAGATAAGCTTATTATTACCAAAGGGAACTGATGCACTTATTCCAGAAATTCGCAAAATCATTAAATTCGATAAATTAAGAGGTGCAAAAAATGATTAAACCAGAACTTAAAAGATTGTTGAAGGAGCATAAGGATTTGATTAAAGAAAGAATGGACAAAATAGATAAAGAACTTAAAGATTACGAAAATGTATATGATTTAGAATTTAAAGGTGATATTGAGCAGAAACTACAGGAACTTGCAATCACTCTCTTGGAAAAGCAAGGATTCCCTTTTGCGAGTATAGGATACCATATAAATCTAATAACCACCATGAAGATTATAATATAATCCTAGACAAAAAAACATCATCAAATAATGAAAGTTACCTCATAATGAGGGGCAAAAGGAGGAGGCTATGGAGTAGTGTGCATTTCTTGGATTTGGGTATGAAAAATACTGGATTAACGATAATTTGCTCTATGCTAGGTGCATCATTCATAAAACTGGTGCTGGAGTGCAAGGAAAATATAAGTGTATTAACCGAAAAAAGACTACGAGCAAATACATCCATAAAAATCCAAGACGACTTCAAGGTTGATAGAATAGAAGAATTGGATATTAAGCAACAGGAATGCAAAAAAATAGAGTTTCAATTAGGAAATACTGCTGATAGTATCAATTTTGATTATAGCAATGATTGTATCCATTTCCTTAATGATAGGATATATAATTCAATTTTAAATGCAATTAAGGAAATGAAAGATGATATTAAAAAATTCCTAAAATTAAGGGAGAAATACATAAAAGAAATGAAATCCCATATAAACGAGCCTTATCTGGGGATGTTGGGGTTGGAGTAAAAAAAATGAAAAACAAAAATAAATTCAGAGCAGAATTAGTGGAATTATTATATAAATATGATTTAAATGTCGTTGATTTTGTCGGAATGGTTAGAAATGATGAATTTTGGTTATGTAGATACAAAAAAATCAAAAAAAGTGATTAAAATGCAATTACCACAACAATTAACACCTATTCAAAAAATAACGAAATCAAAGATAAAGCTACTCTCTGAATCACCTTTTTTTGGTTATTTGGTGTTAAACCTGAACATAAAAGAAGACAACAATATGCCAATGCCTACTGCTTGTGTAGATGCCTTTGGAAATATGTTCTTTGATAGCAATTTCATAAATAAATTGGATTTGGAGGAGGTTAAATCTGTTATATGCCATGAGACTCTCCACATCTGCCTTTTTCATCTCTCCAGATTAAAAGGCAGAGAGCCTGATATATGGAATGTCGCTGTGGATGTAGTCGTTCAAAACCTTCTCCAAAAAAATGATTTCAAGATGATTGAAGGCACTATAATACCTTCCAATGATGAATATTATGTGCCAATGACAAAAATACACATAAAAGACATAAGTAAGAAGAGTGCAGAGCAGATTTACGAGGAATTACAGCCTTTAGTGAAGATGAAGGAAGCTTTAAGAGAAATGCTTAAAAAAATACTTGATGGTCATAAGTTTTCAAAGGAGGAAAAGCAATTAACTCCTCAAGAAAAAGAAATCATAAAAAGATGGAGAGATTTATTGGTCGAGGCGACCGAAATAGGACGCCAGAAAGGTGATATTCCAGCAGGAATAGAGCGATATGTTAAAACTCTGCTTGAACAAAAATTGGATTGGCGTTCACTTTTGTATAAGTATATTGTGAGGGAGTTGCCAATGAATTACAGCTATAATCTTCCTTCAAAAAAAACTATTTCAAGCGGATATTTCGTGCCTTCGATTGTGAAAGAGAACATAAATATTGTTGCATCAATTGATACAAGCGGGAGCATTCAAAATTCAGAATTACAGGAATTCTTATCCGAGATTATTGGCATTGCGAAGGCGTTTGATAGTGTCAAGATTAAGCTTATTATATGCGATGCCAAAGTCCAGAATGTTTATGATGTTGAGAACGGGTCTATTGGAGAACTCCTTTCTTTGAAAATGAAGGGCGGAGGTGGAACGAGCCACATCCCAGTTAAAAAATTCATTGAAGATGAACTGCCGAATACAAAATTATGGATTGCGTTCACGGATGGATTTTCTGATATACATAGATTAACCGAACCTAATTTTAATGTTATCTGGGTTATATCGAAGAACGGAATCAAGCAACCATTCCATTTCGGAGAAACTATATTCTTGGAGGAATAATCAATGGAATGCATTAGATGTGGAGAGGACAAAAGAATTGGAACTACATGTGATATATGTGGTATATTTGAATGTAATGATTGTCAGGGTTTAACAGAAGAAGAGATGGTTGGTTTAGATAGTGGAATGTGTAGTGAATGTCAGAAAAAATACAATATTAAATGTCACTCGTGCCAATGACAGAAATGCACAGAAAATGCTTTAAAATGATTAAAAGTTATTTGAAACAGATACGCAAAATTGTGATGCCAAATCAAAAGGAATTTTATGATTGGGTTTTAAAGAACGGAAAATCATTTAAGGAAAATCAAATTTCAAAAATACCTGAAAATATAAGTAATAGGCAAAAACAATGTTATTATAATTCTCAAATGTTGGTGTTATCTAATGATAAGTTTGATTATTATGAGGGGTGGTATGTTACTGAAGAAATTGGTATTCCTTTTGAACATAGTTGGAATGTTTCAAATGGAAAAGTAATTGATGTTACTGCATTCAAAAGGTTTAATGTTAGAGAATACTTCGGAATTAAAATACCGATAGAATATGTAAGAAAGATGTTACTAAAAACAGGTTATAGTGATGGTTTTTTGGGGAGATATTATTATGATGAAATAAAAAATGCTAAACTTTAAATCAAATTCAGTAGAAATCAGCAAACTCAATTTAAAATGCTTGTGTGAATACTGCAAAACAGAAATATCAAAAGGAAGTTATCACTTAATATTAAACCTGCATTTTAGGTATTATGGTTATAAAAGCAGGGATTTTAGTGAGAAGAAGAAGAAAAATGTGATAGGAACTGCAAGACTACATTTTGATTGTTTTTCTGCAATGATAAATGAGCTAAATAAATTAGACGAGGAATTAAAAATGTTAAAAGTGGATTTGTTCACAAAATTATTTGGGAAGTGATAAAATTGAACGGAATAAAAATTAAAGGATTCTTACCTGAAAATTGGGTGGAGGCATTAAAAAATTATTATAAATTACATTCAGGGAGAACTGCTTTTGTGTGTTGGAAGTGCAAACAAACATTCAAAGCAGGTTGCCATTACATAGGCGGTGGGAGGTGGAGAAAAGAATGTCCGAGATGCTTTTTGAACAATTTTGACTTGAAACTGAAGGAAACTTACAAGCAATTAGCAGAATGGATTAATTTTATTGAGAATCAAAAAGCATTATGCGAGGATAAAAAAGTAAGTGCAAGTGATATGATGAGGCAGTTAAAGTGATAGTTGGCAGTTATGTTTTAAGGAAAGGTATGAAAAGCAAGAAATATAGGGTATTTCTATCATTTACTAACAAATTAGATAGCACACATCAAGAAGATTATAATAAAAAACTATTTCATTTAAAAATAGAATTTAAAGACAAGGAAATGCTGAAAGAGTTTATGAGATATTCAGAATATAAAACTGATTCAAAAAAGAATTTTAATTTCATTGGAACTATGAAAAATGTAGATAGTCGGTTATCCCATCTTGCACCTTTTTTGTGGGTTAAATATTTATGTATATGCAAATTAGATGAAATTAAGATTGGTGGGATATTTATGATGGAAGAACTGAAATGAACGAAATAGGAAGATACACTCACAATAATAGAACATTCAAGATATTTTTATCACTCCTACAAGGATGTTGGAAAAATACACTCACAATAATAGAACATTCAAGATATTTTTATCACTCCTACAAGGATGTTGGAAAACTAACAGAGTCAATCCAATAAGTTACTCCAGAAAATACCAATTTACATTAAAAGTGCAATGTTATGCAAAGGAAATGTTCGAGCATTTTGTCAATGCGTGGAATTTGGATAGGACAAAATATGAAAATTTGGATTGGAATTCCAATAAGTATAATCATTGCCTCCTTTTTAAGGCGGAAGATTGGTATGAAGTAAGGCAATTTGTGGTTATTGTAGAGAAATATTTGAATGATAGAGATATGGAGCTTAAATTAGACAATAATACGATTGGTGCTGTCTTGATGATGAGGGAATTAGGAAAATGAGAAATCCTATAAAGTGCATTAATTGTGGGCGGGAGCTTAATCCAGAATTTTATGGTGCCTTAGAATTGTTTTGTTCTGCCAAATGCAGATATAGATTTATGACTTTTGCTTATCGAGAACCACTAACAAAAAAGAATGAGTTGATAAATATTGACATTGATTTAATAAAAACTATGAAATTAAGAGGGATGAAAAGTGAGGCTTCTCGGTTACTACAAGCATTTAGAAGTGATGTGCAGAAGACAAAAAGAATTGAATTACATAATATTAGAAAGATAGACAGATTAATTTTAAAAACTGCTGGAATATGCACCATTTGCCTACAAAGGAAAACACTTTTTAATAATGATAAAGAACAATTTATGAGTTATTGTAAGGAATGTTATGTGAAATATAAACATACAAAAAGAACACACCAATGCAAAAAATGTGGTGAATGGTTTATTACAGGATACAAGAGAAATTTAACAAGATTTTGTAGTCGATGTAGAAACATTAAAAGATATTGATATATATGGAAGAAATAAGAGAAAGATGGAGGAATAAAAATGAGAACAAAAAACGAATTAATAAAACAGATAAATAAGATACCATTATTTGAGGCATCTGACATATTCCTTGCTGGATTAAATGATTCAGACAAGAATTGGAAAGGGATAACAGAAATTGGAAAAAAAGAGATAATGATGCCAGTGTCAAAACATTATAAATTAATAAATTTTGAAGACATCTTTGTCCCAATTCTTAACGGAATACCAGACTTGGAAGGAGAGTTAAGGTATGGCTATGGAAGAGGAGTATTGTTTATTTATCCTAAAGGCGACAAATATGCTGTTGGGAAGGATACAAGGGTTGGGTTGATAATAACCAATTCTGTTGATAAAAGCATGGGATTGAGCGTTAACTTCTCGATACTGCTTAAAAGACACGAATACTATAATGTTGTCCTTCCAAGAGGATTCTCAAGCCTAAGGAAAAGGCACATGGGCAATGTTCAAGTGATAGTTGATAACTACCAAAAAATGCTGATGAACTGCCAGGATGCTTGGAAAATAATAGTTAAGAAATTTGATAGGGATGTAGATGAAAGTGAAATCGGCATTTTGCTGGATAAGTTGAGGATTGGGAAGAAATACAACCAATTCATAAGGGCATTGTATAAAATGAAGAAAAATGTCAAGTTATGGAATTGCTTTATGGATGCTGTTGTTTTTATATCCGAAAAAACATATAAAAATGAGATTAACAGGATTAAAAGATTGCAGAAGATAGCAGAGATAATATACCAATATGCGAGTATGGAGGCGTTGGGGATTTAAATGTTTGAAGAACTGAAAACAAAAGGTTACTTTTGCTGTATGTGTGAGAGAATAGCAAAAGTAGAGCATAAAAATCCTAGTTGCACTTATAATCGTGGAAGTTTTTGTATAAAGTGTGCGGAGGAACACAAATGTCAATCGTAAGTGATAAAGAATTAATAGAGAAATTAGCAGAATTAGAGCATAATCAATGGTGGGAATGGACTAAATTAGTAATGTTGGATTTTTTAGTAATTATTGAACAATCAAAAGATAATAAAGAAGTATATAAAATTGCAAAAGATAGGGTTTTGAAATGGCAGAAGAATTATCTACCTTATTTTGATTTGCCAGAAGAAGTTAAAGAACATGATAGAATTTGGGCAAGAAAAGTTTTAGAAATTATCAAAAAGAAATGGCTTCCAGCAGATATTGAGAATATACTTAAAATTACAAGAGCATTAGAAGATTTTAAATTAAAATGTTATGAAAGAATGAATAAGGGAGACAAAGATTATGATGAGTTTATTATGAATAATGCTCCTTGTAATTACAATTTAATATTAATAGAACGAAAACTGAAATCACGGTGATTAAAATGCAAAACATAATTCTAAAAAGAATAAACTCTAAAGGTTGGAGAATGATATTCTCAACGCAATCGCTTGAAAAAGGATATTTCTTCTTCAAGAGAATCAATAACCCACAATTTTCTGTATCAGTTGTCGGTGATGATGAATCGAGGGTTTATGGTGATGCGGAAGTGGAGATAGCGTGGATAGAAAGATTTATCGAAGAAAATGAATTGGAAAATAAAATAGAAATGTTTATAAAGAACAAACACAGATTATTGAAAAACAAGTTACTGAAAAAATAAAATGATGTGCAAACTGGATAATCCTTCTGTAAAAGAACAGATAATCGAGAATATCAGGAAATCTGGGAATACGCCAGAGCCATTCATACCTTCTGCTGAAAGCATTAATCTTAATGATTGGGAAATGGAATGTGATGAAAATGATAAAGTAATAGCACAAGGCAATCTTGAATCTAATTCTGGTGATTGGTATTCCTGCACTATACAAAAAGTGTATGTTGATGAAAAATACAGAGGAAAGGGGATAGGTGAAAGAATTGTTCAAAATCTCATATTTAAGGCGAAGGCAAAGAAAAATAAGGGATTTGATGATTGTCAAATATTAACTGCTGATGTCGATAGGTCAAATGAAGTATCAAGAAATCTCTTTGAAAAAGTTGGTTTTAAAATTAAGGAGAGTTTTTGTGTGCCAGGAGACAAAAAGAAAGCAGATGTGTTAAGAATGACATTGGCAGAAATCAGAAATTGTCGATAAAAAAAGTATTAAAAAGGTTTATATATAAATTATTTGAGTTGAATATTATGGCGTTTACGATGTCTGTTAGACAATTCTTTGATGTAAGAGATAATGCTTTGCGATTATGCAGTAAAAGTGAGTTATTAAGAGAATTCGGAAGGCATACGCCAAGAATCCCAGAATATGACCCTTGCAGAAGTGCAGTTATGGATTTATCAAGCAGATTGGTATATGGCGTTGGTTTTGGAAGGGGTGCTTCTGAAATAAAAGGTAGTGGCAAGGCAACTCAACAAGGGAGAGAGCTTCTCTTTCTGGACCCTTCTGTAAATTTCGATGATATATTCTCATTTTCAGGCTTGGAACTAATCAAGCATTCAATAATAACAAATGGTAAGGTATGCGGAAAGTTCAAAAGGGATTTAAAAATATCACTTGACAAATTGAAAGCAGAGAAGATTGAAAGATATACTCAATGTTTGAGAGGCATTGACAATCTAAAACAGGAACTGGAACCTTTCAGGAATTCAGATGGAATGCAAAGCTAATAATCGATTGAAATTAGGCATAGCAAGGGTTAACATTTGCAGAGAATTAGGTGAATTTAAAATATGTGAAACTGAAAGGGAATCATGAAAAAAAGTGGTGTCATTAAATTCCCAGATGGAACTATACAAAAAGGAGGAATCCATCGTTCTGCGTATGCTTTCAATACTCCAAAAGAAAAATGTGTTGTCAAAATTCCAAGAAGGAATGATACGGAAAGTTATAGTGCTAATATAGCTGAAATAGAAACCTGGAAAAAAATGCCAAAAAAGATGAAAAAATATTTTCTTCCGATTGATGACTTTGATAAGACAGGTGAGTTTTTAACTCAAACAAGAGTAATCACGCTAAGGGAAATGGGCATACATTCATCTGATAGCGTAGTGCAGAAATTTGATGAACAATTACAGAATAAAGGTATTAGTTGCCATGATTTACATACAAACAATTTAGGGATTGAAGAAAAATATGAAGAGAGAAACATAACTCCTTCCAAGATTAAGATATTGGATTATGGTTTTGGAGTTAGTTGCAGAATAAAAGGAAAAGAACAGAGTTTATCTGATATATATGATATTCAAGAGAAGAAATCCAAAAGACAAGCAAGGAAATCAAGTTCTACAATCATCACTCCAGAATTATTCGCTATGTTTGGAGGTTGAAATGTTATGTAATTTTTCTGACAGGTTTAAGAATGTGAAATACCTTAACAAAGGAGCATTCAGAAAGGCATTCACATTCGGAAAGGATAATCAATGCGTCATTAAACTACCTCATTTCAGCGAAGATAGGAATCATAATTTGAATGAGGCAATCACTTGGAAATCACTTCCTAAAGATGTGAAAAAGCATTTTGTTCCTGTTCTGGACTATGACAATGAAGGAAGATGGTTGATAATGCCAAGAGTCAAATCATTAGAATTGAGTAACGAAAAAAGGATAAAAATACAGGGAAAAGTAATGAATGATATAAAAAGAAAAGGGATTTGGTGTGAAGATGTCCATATTTTAAATGTAGGCACAGATAATCACAATAGACCTGTTATTCTGGATTATGGGCTTGGGTGCAGGGAAGCTACCGATAGTGACTTTGTCATCAAGCCATCAAGGATTTTTGATGATTATGATTTCTCTAAATTAGATTTCTTTGGGAAGCATTAACTCTGGAATGATAACAGAAGTATATTCTACAAAACAATAATATTTATATACTTTGGTTTACTCCAATAAACTATGGTTGCCAATAGACTAATAAAAATAGATAATTATGTCAAAAAAGAGTTAGATAGATTAAAGCAACACCCTAGAGAAACCTATAATGATGTGTTAAAAAGAATATTGGAGGTTAAAAAATGATAACAAAACAGCAGATTGAAAAACAACTTAAATATGTTGTTAAGTATAAACACTTAGTGGGGAGCGGAATGGGTTTTTGTTATACTTTGAGTCTGCAAGACATGATGCAAGAATTTTAAAAGGTAGGATTTTCAAATTTAGAGATGGAAAGATTGGTGATGAATTAAAATGCAACTAACAAAACAACAGATTGAAAAGAAGTGTCATAGATGCTTTTGTAAATGGCACGGAAAGAATGAGTGTAAAGATTGTGTTTGGGATTACGAAAGGGAAGTTATGGTGTTTGATTGAAAATGACACAAGCAAAAACAATCAAAGGAATGACAGTTGCTGAATATCATAAGCAATATCGTGTAGTTAATAGAGAGATTCTTGCCAAGAAGAGTAGGCAATACTATCAAGTTAATAAAGAAGCTATTGCTAAATGTCATAAGGAATATTATAAGCAGTATTATAAAATTAATAAAGAAGCTATTGCTAAATATCAGAAACAATACCGTAAAAGTAATAAGTTAATGTGGAATAATCAAACTAAAGAGAAGCAATTTGAAAATATGTGGCAATATGTTAAAGAAAGTTTAAAATGAAAAACACAGGAATGGTATGGTACGAAAATGAAAAAATGAAACATTATCAAAGAGCTGAGATTATTGGTGTTGTATTAGTAATTTTTGCATTTTTGACTGCATATGCTCTTTGGCTTTTATCTCATTAAATAAAATGGAACAAGCAAAAATAGGATTTTGGAATGATGCAGTAAAGGACAGAAAGAATAAAATGTATCTGCCTTTTTATAAATATTGGTATTATGCCTTTAGATTGTTTTTATTTAGAAAGCCAATTAAAATAGTGCATATAAGCAGATTTGCAAGAAAGCTGTTTGCAGAGCAGTATGGCAGTTTAGTAATAGTTGCAAATAAAACATACTGCAAGTGGGGAATATTGCTGGCTGGACTTAAACTGAAAAAAAGGCAGATAGAATACAAATCATTTGGCGAATTAGAGTGACACAAGCAAAAAACAAGTGAGGAAATATGCCAATAGAACTGGTTAAATGTGGAGCATGCAATAAAAAGAAGAAATTAACCTGCGGTAACTGCGGAATCACTAAACTCTGGTTTCCAGCAGAGCAATACAACCACTTATCCAAGCAATACAAAGGGCTTGATAAGGCGTATAAGGAATTAAAAAAAACTAATAAAGCATATGATAAAATATGTGATAATGAAATTACAAAGAATAGGGCAAAAGACACCCAAATTAAAGCTTTGGAAATTAAATTATCAAAACAAAAATAGCTTTCAAAAAGCAATGCGAAAGGTAAAATATAGCCTATATCAAACCAACTGTGTTTGTCGTGCTATGTTTCTAACCTCGCAAGATTGTTTTTTGAATACAGGTATAAAATCACTCAAAGAAAAATGATAACAAAAGAGCAGATTAGAGATGAATTGATTGAATTATTATACAGGCATGACATAAGTGTAGAGCATTTTTTGGAAATTGCTTATAAAAGATATTTTCGGTGTGCCAAGCAAAAGGACATTCAGGCAAGAGAAATAATAATCAGAAAGTTAATTACTATTGATTGAAAATGCAAATAACAAAACAATATCTTAAAGATTTGGAACAAAGAATTAAAAAGCTTGAAAAAAGTGAGTATATCAACATTACAACATTGCATACTAAAAGATTTTTAACTTCATTATCCTTTTTTATTTTAGGTGTATCAATCATCTTTTATGCCTTAAAACAAGCCGATTTTAAAAATGATAATATTTTTTATGTTTCAGGCGTTGTAACAACATTTGTTTTGGGAGCGATTTTTTTGTATTTTGCAGTTAAGTCTTGGTGTTGGTATGATAACAAAACAGCAGATTGAATATTTTGATGATAAAATAATGATTTGTGAAGATTGTGAACAACCATTTAGATATGCCGATATGCACTACTATTGGACAAGTGAGGGTAGAAAATGCAGATAACACAGATACCGAGAAACTATCAGTAGTCTGGGGCAATAAAATGCAATTAAATACACGAATGACAAAATTTAGATATGTAAAAGGTGAGATACTTTGCTTTCGGTGTATGAAATGCTACCTATAATGAGTGTAGGATGTGATTAAGATGACACAATATTTCCTAACTTATAATTCACAAAAATTCCAATATGTTATCTGGAATAATCAGCGAGTCATAAAAAAGATAGATGATATAGATAAAAACAAGGATAATTGGTGTAAGGTTGTTGAGTTTTTACAGAAAGAATACGAAAGAACAAAGCAACCATTAGAAATACACAAGATTTCATCAACAAACCAGAGTTTAGAGGCAATAATGAAAGCTGTTGAAGGGATAAGGAAAAAATAAAATCATTTCAGAAACAGAAACAAAGCAGAAGTTAATAATAATAAGGTAAAAATGAATTATATAACTTTTGACACAACTAACGAAGAAAAATTGAAAGAGCAAATTGCTATTTTAACTATTGAAACAATAAAAAAGGCTTTTATAGATTTAGAATGAGGTAAAAATGGAAACAGATTTTACAGAAGAGTGTCAAACAAGAATAACTAAACAAGAAAAACAAATGTGGAAAGAAGACGGATATTGTTCCTATTGTGGTTTTCCTGAAAGTTATTGTAAATGTGGTGAATAAATGACACTATCAAAAACACATAAAAATATAGAGAAGATAATGAGAACATTTGTGATTATTATGGGTGTCGGACTTATAGGATATGTTCATGGACAAATGATATGGTATCAAGCATTAATATTGTATATATCAGGAGCATTTTTTGTTGGGGGTGGTTTATATTCAAAATAAAAAAACAAGCGAGGAAATAGCAAAAAGATTATGGCGTAATTGTATTCATAGTAACATAGGAGCATTTACATTAACACAAGAAAAAAGAGCAATCAATAATATTTCTACATTCATTGAGCAAGAATTTTTAGAACAATACAACCATTTATCCAAGCAATACAAAGGGATTGAGCAGGCTTACAAGGAACTAAAAGATAAATCAGTCTTGATTGAGGATTTAAGACTTGGAAGTGGTTATATAAGTATAGAAGATGTTGAGAAGATGATTAATAAAATAAAGATTTGTGAATCAGGAGTAGGATTACATGTTTGCGAGAAAAATCCAGAAGATTGTTATTTTATGGTTGATATTGATGAATTAAAACAAAAACTAAAATTACTCGGAGGTAAGAAAAGATGGAACATTTAAGGATTAGATGTCCATGTTGTGATAGTATTTTCGAAGAGTATCCAGAAAGAAAGATTATTTTGGATAAGACAAAGAAAAAATCACTTTCAAAAAAGGAAATAACAGGAAAATGAAATGCAAACAAATAAACTAATCCCAATCACCATTGATTTAGTGAGAGAGTTAAAACAACAAGGAAAAACATTAGAAGCAGAAAATTTGATAATACTTCAGCAATTATCTGTAAAAAAAGCGAAACAAGAGGTTTTAAATGATTTTTCAAGACAACTCCGTTTAGTTAAAAAAAGCAAGGGATTATGTACTTGGGTTTACTGTAAACGAAAAGCAAAGACTTATTATTGTGATGTTCATAGGAAAATGGCAAATGAGTTAATGCGAATTATGAGAAAAAAAAGATATAAAAATGGGTTATGTCATAGTTGTTCCAACAAAAGATTAAGAGGGTACACAAGGTGTGAAAATTGTAAACGAAAAGAAAGAATGAATTATAACTCATTCAAAGAAAAATGATAGTCAAACAAACAAAAGAAAATGTGAAAATAATGACTAAAATGCTTACAATTTACACAATTAGAAATTTATTAGAATATATGCAAAAAGGATATAAAATTTATTATAAAAAACAACATAGGAAATATTAGAAATTGCCTTTTTGAAAAAAACAAAAATGAACATCAAAACAAAAGATACATTAAGATTAAGGGATTTTTTTAATAAAGATAATTTTAGATATGAAACAACATCATATGTTTTAGCTCTTGCTTTAACTTTAGGTGTAATGATTTTATTACCATTTATAATTTTGATTTCGCTCATTAAAATAATAGAAAAGATTTTGCATATGATTGTTAATATTTTTGAATAAAAAGAATTTAAAATTCAACCAATAAAGGAATAATAAAATGACACACTACACTTTAACTTATAACGCAGAGAAATTCCAGTATATTATTTGGGATGAGAAAGGAGTGCTTCATAGAGTAAGAGATTTAAGGAGAGAGCAGAACAACATGATAAGGAAGTCATAGTCGGCTATTATTTGGACAAGCCGATATTAGAGGATTGAGTATCACTAATGGAATACACAAAAAAGGATAATTGGATAACAGAAGCATTAAATAAGTTAATTTATGTAGAGTGGGATAGATATTTTGAATATAAAGGAGGATTAGTTTGTTTTGGTTGGATAGACAGGGAAAAAGACAACTATAAAGATTTTGTAACATTAGAGTTTAATACAGAAAGCAAAGGGCTTGTAATGTTCATAACAAGTTCTGCTTTGTATAGTAAAGATATAGCCGAGATATTTGATTTTGATTATTCTGAATGTAAGCGAGTGGGAAATAGGTTTAAAGCCAATAGGGTGATAAGAAAATGATAATAAACCAAATATTAGAACGGATTAGTAAAGATAGGCATAATCAATGGTGGGAATGGACTAAATCAATAATGCAGGATTTTTCACTAAAACGAGGTAAAAATGCAACTAACAAAACAACAGATTAAGAAAGAATTAAAGGAAACTATGTTTAAAGCTCATATGTATCATTTACAACATAAACCCGATATGGTTAGAATGGAATTGAGTTGGTATGATTTGTTGGAATCAAAGTTACCTGATGAAGAATAAGAATATTAAAATGACACAACCAAAAATAGGATTTTGGATTGATGCAGTAAGGGATAGAAAGAATAAAAAGTATCTTCCTTTTTATAAATATTGGTATTATGCCTTTAGATTGTTTTTATTCAGAGAGCCAATTAAAATAGTGCATATAAGCAGATTTGCAAGAAAGCTGTTTGCAGAGCAGTATGGCAGTTTAGTGATAGTTGCAGACAAGACATACTGCAAATGGGGAATACTGCTGGCTGGGTTCAAGCTGAAAAAAAGGCAGATAGAGTACAAATCATTTGGCGAATTAGAGTGACACAATCAAAAACAAGTAAGGAACTTCAAAGAGAAATGCAATGGTTAAGCAGTTTTTTTAATGAAGTAACTGAAAAAGAATTAAGAAATTGTGCTATAGAAATAATCAAAGCAAAAAAACAATGGATGCAAAGAAAATAAGTATATGCCTAAAATAATCAATCTGCACAAGAAGGAGTGCAAGAACTGTGTTTGGGATTACGAACAGGAAGAGATGGTGTTTAAAAAATGAAAATAATTGACAATATTGAAGAAAACACAATAAAGGTGGAATGAATGAAATATAATTGTGAAAATTGTAATAAAAAATTATCTGAAAAAGAAGTATCTGATTATATATGTTTCTTATCATTATGGGAAATTTTTTTCTGTAAGACATGTTATAAAAATATAGTAAAAAATACAATAAAAAACAACCCAAAAATCCCAAAAAGTTTAACTAAAAATCGTTATCAAGAATTATTGATATTAGAACAATTAACCGAAAATGCAACTAACAGAACAGCAGATTGAAGCATTGCAGGGGAAATGCCCTGAATGTAATCATAATAGAATTGGATTTTTTAATGAATGGGACAGAACAATCAAAAAGACATCATTTCCAGAATTGTGTATTTGTAAAGGTACAGGACAAGCCACAATAGAAATAAAAAAAGAATGGGTTGAATCGTGTGATTGCAGTTTATATAGAGATGATGGATTGCATTTTCCAAGTAAGCATTTTTATGGCAAAGGCAGAATCCAAAAGTACAATGTTGGAGATGTTATTGAGGAACTTGATAGCATTTGGAATGATGAAGAGCCAGAAAAATCTTTAGTTGGTATTGTCAAACTCAAAATCATTTCAGAGACAGAAGATAAGTGGATGGTGGTTTTAGGATGAAAATAATATGTGACATTTGTGAAAAGAGATTAAAAGGAAAAGAAGCTGACGAAAGTTTTACATTGTTAGTAGATTACGAATTTAGTCTTTGTTTTAAACATAGTAAGTTATGGCAAAATGAAATGAAAAATATTCTAAAACAATACCAAGAGATAAAAGATAATCGTAAGTGTAAAATACAGGAATGGAGGTTATTTGAATTTGTTTTTGAGAATAGAATTAAACTTAAAAAGAGGTGTGGTATGTTGATAACTTAAATGTATCAGAAACAGAAGATAAACAAAGGTTAATAATGGTGAGGTAAAAATGAAAACAAGAGTTGATAAAATAAAGGAAACTTATGAAACATCATCTTGGATATTTAGAGAATTGATAACACTTGACAAATTTAAAAAAGAAATTAAGAGACTTTCAAAATAAATCACACTAAAGTGTTGGGTTTCAAACTATGGTAAACTGGGATTTTCCAATAGAAAAAATGTTTATGGGTTATAATAGGCATAATTATAATGGGGCATTTCCAGAAAATGTCGAAACTGTCATAAAAAATTTGGTTAGAAGTCCATGCTTACATTTGTTTAGTGGCACATCAAAAATGGGGGATGTTCGAGTTGATATAGAAAGGAAAGAGGCAACAATCAATATGGATGTTTTTGAATTTATCAAGACAAAGGAAGCCCAAAAACAATGGAAATGGTGTATTTTAGACCCACCTTATTTAATTTACAATCCAGAACAAGATTTAAAGGATTATGGAAATAAAACTGCCGTTAGTGCTTCAATTCCAAAAAGGAATGCTTTTGCCAAATTTTTTATGAGTTATTGTGAAAATGTCTTATGGTTAGACCATTGTGCTCCAAGACCAAAAGGATTTATCAGAGGTAAAGTGTGGTTCTTTTTTCCTGGAGGTTATATTCATATACGAGTATTATCATGGTTAAAGCGAGAACAATCTTTAATTAATTTTATAAACAAGAAGGAGAACGGTTCTCCTCCCATGTTTGAAAACATTTGACGAATTAGAATGACAACAAAATATTATTTGAAGGAGAAATGCACAACTTGTCAGGCATTTGATGATAATGCTCCTCACTTAAATTTAGCAAGATGTAATGGCAAAGGCTACATTCGGGGAGTAGACGTTACTGAATTGATTGAAAGGTATTTGGAGTTAAAATTAATAGACAAGCGATTATGGGTTAATGTCAGCATAATTATCAGCTTTGAGGATTTAATTGAAGCGGTGGAAGAATGACACAAGCAAAAACAAGCGAGGAAATAGGTAATAAGCTTAATTCAATAATGTCTAATGAAGAGAGAATTGAGTATGAAAAGAAGAAATGGTATCCAGCAGAGCAATCAATCCTAATGGAAGATAAAGAGAATTTGAGAAATTCTCTAACTTCCGAGATACTCAAAAGTGTTAAGAAAATGATTGATGAAATAAAAACTTGTGAATCAATAGTAGGGTTACATATTTGTGGAAAACATCCAGAAGATTGTTATTTTATGGTTGATGTTGATGAATTAAAACAAAAGCTAAAATCAATTTCAAAAAGCAATGCGAAAGGAAAAATATAGCCTATCTCAAACCACTAGTTTTGTGATGCTATGTTTCTAACCTCGCAAGATTGTTTTTTGAAAAAATGACAGAGATTAATAATGATGAGGTAAAATGGGAATACAGATTGTAAGTGTTGAAGTTACAATGGAAGCTGAAAGGATTTTTTACATTTATAAGAGCTTGTTGAAGTATCATGAAACACATCCAACAAGCGTTCGTTTCGGATTGTCTAAAGAAGAAAAAGACATTTTGCAGAAAATATTTGGAGATGTAAAAGATGAAGAAAGTAAAATTTGAAGTTCAAAGTATATTAAAGGATAATGGGTATTTTGTATTTGATTTATTTATTTTATTGATGTTTTTAATAGCATTTATGTTAAGATTGAAATGAAACATTATCAAAGAGCTGGAATTATTGGTACGCCTAAACAGAACACAAAGATTGAGAATACTTCAGAAATGAAGAGAAATCTTACCGTGTAAAACTGCTGAAGTTTGCCTATTAACTCGTGATACCGAGAAACTATCAGCAGTCTGGGGCAATAAAATGGACAAAACTATTTTAATCGGATTGTATGTGTTTATTTTACCTATTTTTTTAATAGGTTGTAGTTCAGGTGTAAATGTAAATTGTATTGATTTAGCAGAGGAAGATTGTTATCAAGAAACAATAAATCATTATCAGAATTTAAGCAAGGATGCATTTAAGTTTTATGAAGATTGTGTTCGTGTTGAAAAGTTGCCTATAATGAGTGGAGGATGTGTTAACTGATGGAGATAAAAATGAAAACAAAAATAATAAAATTACATTGGTATTCAGCAATATTTATTATTGCTTTTTGGCTTATTATTTTAATAGTAAAAGCAAATCCATATTCTAATAATTCTGCAATAGGAATAGCATCATTCATATTTGGAATAATTATATGGTGGATAATATATATTGGATTAAGAATTGAAATTGTAGAAGAATGAATACCATTATTTGAGGCAGGCAATTGAAGTAAAGAACAATTATTTCATTTAAAGATAGAATGACAGAATACACTTTAACTTATAACGCAGAGAAATTCCAGTATATTATTTGGGATGAGAAAGGAGTGCTTCATAGAGTAAGAGATTTAAGGAGAGATGGTTTAGCAGAACAGAAAGTAATTGAGCTTTTAAGATTAGAATACGAAAAGACAAAGCAACCTCTTGAAATAACTCATTTGCCATCTGCAAGTGCTGATTTGGAAGATATTAAAAGCTATTGAAGGGATAAGGAAGATATAACATTAGTGAGGAGATGCCACTCTTTTTTTGTATTTTTGGCGTATATATACAAATAAACCTATTAATGTCCAAGGGAATATTCTAGGACCAAAAAGCAGGAAATTCGGATTATCTGAATATGGGTCGCTAATCTTAATTCTAAAAAATATGTTGAAGAAATCAATGATGCCTTTTGCATTCTTGTCTTTGTAGTATTTTAAAGAACCAATGTTTACACCTTCATCAAAAAGTGGGATATAGCTTTGTAATGTAAAATTTAATATATCATTATCAAAATCGAAATATGATAAGTTACCAATGGATAAGAATTCTATTTTTTTTGAAATGCCTATTATCTTTTTCTTGTCTTTTTGCACATTGCAATAACTCTCCGAGTAATCTATGTATTCCTTTAATGTCCTTTCGCTTATAGAATATCCTAAATCTTTTGTTACTCTTAATTGATGATGTGCTAAATCCTCGCTTGTATATCCTTTATAAGTATTGTTTACAGTGTGTTCCTCTATGAATTCCTTAGTTACCTTGCATATATATTCTATTGTATATATATATTGCGGATTATCAGTCAGTTCTGAAGTTGACACTCCGCCAGAACCTGAAGGCGATGATGGTGAAGGTCCTCCTCCACCTCCAGTTATTTGCTTTACTTCAAGCGTGAATACGCCTGAACTACCTCGATTGTTAGCTAAATCATAGCAAGTAGCATTCCAAGTTGTTGTGCCGAAATCAACTATCAATGAAAAGTTATATGAAGTCTTTTGGGTGCTGTCATTCGCAACGATAGAGTTTCCTAAAAATAATGTGCAGTTTTTAACAGTCTCGTTTGCTGAAAATCTGAAGTTTATGCCTGGCTTTACTTCTTCGCTGACAACAGTGCCATTTGGAGGGAATGTTAATGTTATTGCTGGTGTAATTGCATCAACAGTTATGGTATAATTTTCTGCAAAGCAACTTCTTCCCCCAGCAGTGTCATTGGCACACACTGTCCACTTATAAAATCCATAATCCAAAGAAAATAACGAGAAATTTGCTGTTATATTATTGGTATATGATGCTGTTCTATTCAGATGCCAAGTCCCTGTGCTGTTAATAAATAATTCCATTTTATCAGGATTTGTTTCTGTTATGTTTGCAGTGAAATTGACAGCAAGAGATGTGAATGTATTATTTAATGGGGTTATATTTCTTATGTTCTGGTCAGTCTGGTCATTAACGATATTATAGAATATATCAATCACATTCAAGCCAAAAACCGATGTCGATGTAAAAGTAACATTGTCTCCAATATTTAACGTTTCGTTAGGGATTAAGATGGCTTGATAATTATTTTGTTGCCCAACTTTTTTGACTTTAACACCGTATTCTTTCTTTTGGTTGTTTACTTTCAGCTCTCCCTCAAAATCTATTCCGTAAGGTTTCCATACAAAATTATTGAACCCTGTGCTGTTTAGATAGAATAAAGATACATTTATGGTTTTAATATTGAATATTGGCAATGTTCCTTGCTTATCTGTTGTGAAATTTAAGCCAAATTCCAAATGAGTTCCTTTGCTGTTGAATTCTGAAAATGTTTTCAAGTTTAAAGGCAGTGGCAAAGTTCCTCCAGTTAAATTCTCAAATTCAAGGTTTAAGTCCATTCTTATACTTTTTTCTGCATCTGTGTATATATGAGTTTCTTCCGCTTGTTTCTGTTTTGATAGTTTTCCTTCTATTTTAGGTGAAGTCTTATCGCTGTCAGAGGCATTGATGTATATGGTGTAATTACCATCTTCTGTTAGATTTATACTAAATGTTATGTTAATAAATCTTTCAACAGTTGTTTGATTAGTTCTTAAATAATAACTACTGCTTCCTCTAATGACTTCAACACTTAAATTATATGGAAATGGGTCTTCTATTGAGAATTTACAAGTTAAATTGAATCTCGTAAAAGTATTGTTAGTGCAATTTGTTGTTAATGTCGGCAATCCTGTATCCAAAGTCAGATTGAAAACAGGACTTAAAGCACTCTCGCTTACAGAATCCATACATTTAATTTGATAAAAGTATGTGTTGTCTGATGTCCAGTTTGTGCTTATGTTTAAGTCTGTGCCGTTATAGTATGTAGATGTTGGTGTAATATCCAAATCCCAGTAAACAACATAATTAACTGTTTCAATATCTGGCTCATTACAAGCTGTCCAATTCAATTTTGTTATGTTTCTGTTATAATGTTTTCCTGTTACATTTACGAAATTAGTGCCATTAGGCACGGTATTAGCAACAGTTATTAGTGTTGAATTTATCGCACAATTAGGAACTGAGTCACAAGCAACAACACTTGCATTTATAACATTTCCTCGTGTTAGATTTACTGTTATGTTTTGGGATATTGTTTGAGTATCTCCAGTTAGTGAGGATGTGAAGTTATATTTATCCCAGTTACCTGTTAAGTTAAAAGTTATATTGGATGTTGTTGCAGTTCCTGTAATGTAAGCAGTTATGTTTAATACATCGTTTATCCTTATTGTTTGTGATGTATTTTTGTTTGTTATGTTTACTACTGGCGGTGTTGTATCTAAGACTACTGAAGCAGTTTCTTGATTAATTGTTCCATTCCAAGTTTGGTTGTATTCATGCAAAATTTCACTTGCAATTACAGTCCTATTCACTAATTTACATTCACTTAAATTTCCTTCAAAATAATGAGAATTTGTGCCATCATTTCTGCCAACAATCAAATCAAATGCTGGAGATTGAATAGCAAAAGCAAAATTGCCTTGAGCTCGTCTTACTCCATCTCTATAATATGTTACTGTGTGTGATGTTGAGCTTGTTCTATTATATACACAAGCTAAACTATGATTTTTGCCATCTGTAACATTTTCAAATCCTTCTTGAACCAACAAATTATTTCCAGTAGTTTCAGAAATTGCACAACCTACATTATCATTTCCTGCTGTATCATCAATCCACATAGAAGAAGCTCCAGCACTTCCACTACCTTTTCCATCTGTCATTCCTATCATTATCCCTATTCCAACTGCATTTATTATGCCCTTTGTAACAACATTGCAAATATAAGTCCAATTCTCTGTATTAGTTCTGTGATGGTCAGTAGCATTAGTGCTGTTAAATTCAATCCAATCGCCATCTCCATCAAAACTGAGCATTCCAGAACTTGTTATTGCTCCAGTTGAATAATAAGTAACATCTCCATTAACAACACCATAAAATTCAGTTTTAATTATAGACTTTGAAGTATTTGAATTACTTGTATTGTAAGGGTTAATTACACCAGTAGAATTATGTAATATATCATTTCCTACATCTGCAAATACTAATGGTATTAATAAAATTGCAATAACCCAGATTAAATTAACTAATCTATTAAACATACATTCTCCATCTCCTTTAACTTTTTGTAATAATCTTTGCTTTCTTCTCTGATTTTTTTTGCTAAATAACTGGAAGACGAACTTGGGTTATGTTTACTACAATATAACAATTTTCTACCTATCGCTTTCTTACAGATTACGCATAGATGATTAAATCTTGGCTTGCGTTTTTTCATAGTAGGGCGATACCTTGAGGAAGCCCGTAGTCCTCCTTTTTATTTGTAATGAGAAGAGTTTGCCCCTTAGACATTATCTTTTCTAATCTTCGTGCTTTAGCTATTTCAACATGGTCTTTTCTTGTTTTAATTTTATTACAATCACAACATAAAATTTGTAAATTGGCTTCATCAAATTCAGCACCACCTAGAGCAATAGGTATTCTATGGTCTAAAATCAGTTGTGTATCATCAAGTAAAATAGCATATTCACTATTCAATTCAATTATCGGTGCATATAATCTTATTTCTTGCCATTCCTCATCTGTTAAACCAATATATCTATTTTCTTTTTTGATTGGAATTTTATTACATATTTTACATTTACCTTTACATTTTTTGATTAACTTTGACCTCATTAATTGATGACTATGCTTTGTAGCCCATTCATAAGAACATTCATCTGAACAATATTTTTGCCTTCTCTTTGGCAAAGACTTATCACAATTTAAACAAATTACTAATCCATCATTATTTCTTTTCCTTTCAATATCCGATAAATTGATTGAACCTTGTCGTTTTTTCATATCGATAAATATTATCCCCTTTGCATTCTTATATAAAGTTTTTGTATTCTTTTTCTGTATATTATCATTGATGTGATTGATATTATTGTAACAAATATAAAACTTCCTTTAATAGGAATAAATGGCAATGGGTAGCTTAAATTAACTTGGCGAAGAATTATACTGCGAAAGCTCACCTGCCCATCTTTATCTATAATTTTGAGTGTTCCTTGATTAATATTTGTAAAAAATTTGGGGTCTTTTTTTTGCAATGTAAGTAAAACATCGGATTGTTGCATTATTGCACATTTAAAGGGAGATGTCACTATGCACTTCTCCAATACCTTATTTGCCTTTAATAAATATCTCCATTCAACATTATTCTGCTGGAATGTTGTGAAAAAAAAGAAAGTATCAATATTCGAAGCAGGGATTACACTAAGGTTTCTTGAAAATATGATTGTTGCGTTCTTACATTCTCCTGTTACTTCATCTGCTGTTAATCCTGGTGGGCAACCTCCACCTCCACCTCCACCTCCGCCCCCTCCACCGCCTCCACCATCTCCTCCGCTAGGAGCCGATGTTACTTCAAAATGAGTATCATTTGTGAAATTAATAAGTTTATTGCCTGAAGCATCTGTAACGGTTACATTTGTTACTGAATATTGACCGACTTTTAGTGTCTCCAGAGATTCAAAAATAGTATAAGTTGATTTAATCGTGAATCCATTAGTTATGCTGAAACTTCTTGTTACATTCAAGCTTCCATTAAGGTCAAAACTCATAGCAGTTATGAAAGAACCAGTGTCTGTCGCATTACAAGTCAAATTCACAATATTTCCTGTTGCATCTGTTATTGATGTTGAGGAAATAGTGCAGGTATCTAAAATAGGGTTTGTAGTATCACCAACACTTCTTATTGTTGATGACTGGTTAATGTTATTGCTTGTGTCATTGACTCTAACAGTAAAATTAATAACCCCAGATGCTTCTGAAATTGTAATGTTCTGTGAGCAGAATCCAGATGTTCCGCTTAAAGAGAAATTATAAAATCTATTCCCTCCTGTATTGTTTGCTATAATCTGGCAAAAACTCAATCCTATGTCATCACTTGAATTTCCTGTTATGTTTGCAACATCATTTGTTTGGATTGCAGATATGTTTAAGGATATATTTACTTTCGGAGGTGTTGTATCTAAAATAGGTGATAGTGGAGGTATTGCTGTTGTATTTATTAACCTTATATTACTTATCCATAAATCACTTCCGCTAAAACCTCTTGTATCATGTAATAAAATACAAGTTCCATTGGCATCTCCTCCTCTGGTATGAGTTTGACTTCCATTAAGAATATTATTAAAATAAACAGATAAATTTTTTGCAGTTGCATTATAAGAAAAATTTACCATTTGATATTTTCCTCCTACAGCACCAACATCTACACTTTGGTCTGCATTGTTTGCTCCTAAGTCTGCCAATACATTTGGGAAAAAATTAACATTGGTTGAGCCTCCTCTTATTAACCATTGAGTTGTGTCTGTGAAATCTCCACCTGGACGACAAACTGATGTTCTTGCAAATATTGGGAAATATGGTGATTCACTTGTTTCTATTTTTGTAAAAGTATAATTAATTTCTAAAGTTAATATGCTGTTTGTCGTACTTGGATAAACTGATAGATTTAGCACAATGTATGGATGATTTATAGTATCTATATCAACTGCATCACAAAACAAAGTCCCATTGGTTGTGTATTGTGTGCATTTACCAGTGCTGTTATATACATTAACAAAGTTACAAACCCCCGTTCCAACACTTGTCGTAAAATCACAATTTGCCAATTCAGTATCTTGAGCTTTTACTACACTAACTAACATTAAAACAAACACTAACAATAATAAAATTTTGGTTTTCATATGAATCCATATTCTTTATCTATTGATGTATTTAAAAAACATCCTTGATGGTTAAGAGTTATTTCTTGCTTATTAATCCAGCACCAGTGATGTTTTAATTCATGTAATGTTAAATATTTGTAATAGGGTTTCCACTCTAAATCATAAACATAAATTGTTATTTCTCTGTTGTTAGGGTAATAAATCCCTTTAATAACTCTATAATCTGGATTACTATAAATAAAGTTTATGTAATTTAAATCATCAAAATATATTGGGTTTATTTCTTGTAGAATACTCAAAGCATAATCCTTCTCAACACCATACACTTTTAATTTATTCTGATATAGACTTTTATCCCATTCTTTCTGTATATTTGTATCGAATTGTATTAATGAATAATCATCATCAGAAACATTAAGATTATCTTCAATTATAGGAATTTCAATCTTTGGTGATTTTTGTTTAACTTCACTACAACTTAATAAGATTAATACACTCATTATCAAGAATGGGATATATCGCATTTTGAATACTTATCTTGAATAATGTTTATAAATATTGCTATTTTTTGAATTTCCACCATAGTAATCCAACAATGACTACAACAGCAATAATGAATAATGCCCAAACCCATAATGGAATCTTCGTTGCTTTAACAACCCTTTCAACAAATACTTCTTTCTCTTGGATTGTCGGAGTAGTCTTTTCAATTTCAACAATTTTTGTTACAGAAGGCAATTCTGCAACAATATTATATGTTAATGGAATTGATACTACTTTTATTAAAAATTCCTTATCAACTTTGATTTTGTAAAATATATCAATAATTACATCATTAAGACCAAAATTTTGTGTGTTAGGCTTGATGCTGGCATTATTTCTGCCATTATCAAATATCTTATCGATTAATTGTTCTGGCAAATTCTGATTTGTTTTCCTTATTTTTTGGCTAGCCTTGATTATAACATCACCTTTAGGAAGATTGTTTATAACGCTGAATTTGGCTGTGATGTCACTATCTTTCAATATTGTCTCGCCATAAGTTCCTTCAATAACGAAAGCATTGTCTAGATTGATAGTAAAAATGAATGTATTGCTCCAGTCTTCTGGTTTCCTGTATTCTCCTCTTGTTAGTTTTCCTCCTGCAAAATATTGAACTTTAATCTGTTGGTCTATGTCTGTGGTCTGTGTATCTTTCAACTTTACTTGTTCGCCTCCATAGGTTATTGTTGTTTCCCAACAGTCTGATGAAGGCGAAGGTGCATTTAAGAAATCTGCATCAGTTGGAACTTCACACAAAAATCTGGAAGGTGTTGCTGTGAATGTTTTGTCTCCTATGTTAAATGATGTTCTTTCACTATTTTGAGAGAATGTAAATATATTAATTCCAGAAATAGGGACAATTGTTCTCTTTTCAATATCTTGTATTTGTTTAACAATTGTTACAACCTCATTTTTACACACAGGGGAATCTGGTATTGTCTCATCATAAGCACATTTATTATTCTGGCAACCTAAAAAGTAACCAAAGCATTGTGATTTCTGTGGGATATAACAATCAGAATCTACTTTACAATTAACAACAACTTCAACTGGCTTAATAACTTGCGAACAAACCCATTTATCTGCAACTTTTATATTTGCTTCATTTGGTGAACATCTGTTGTTTACTCCACTAACAAAATAAGTAGCATAATTCACAACACCAATCTTTCCCAGAGGAATCTGTAATGTTTCTCCTCGATTAAATGCTGGAATTGGGTCTGGGAATATCGGAGCTTCACCAAGCTGAATATCTCTTAATAAAAATGGTCTTGTTTCTTTGCAGAATTTGGTTGGAACAAACTCCAAATCTTTGATATTGAAAGGTTGGGCAAAATTCTCTTGTATCCATACTTCATTCTCTCCAATATCGCATGATAACAATGATTTATACCCAATATATTTCATAACTGCTGTCCCACCACTATTTGCTTCAAGATATGCTTTTAATGATGTTAATGGAACATCAGTTCTATATAATAATCCATTTTTATAGAAATCATATACTTTTGGATTTAATGTATGTGGCACTGCTCTATACAATGTGTCTTTTGGTATATCATCATCCACATCCAACTGTTGCCCCCCTAATTGATACTTATTTTTGTATCCATCACGAAGAATAACAACAACTTCCTGCCCTATGAAATCTTTTATTGTTGTGCAACTTGCAGTGCCTGTTGCACTTAAACTGCTAACTTGTAATTGCTGTCCATTATCAGTGAGTATAGCCGAACCACCTAATACAGTGCATTCAAACTTATCATTTTTATATGTTCTAAAACAAGGTCTGCAAGTATTTTCATCTTTGGTTTCATCATTATCATAAATACAATTCGGCTTGACACAAGGCAATCTTGAATCAATTATGCCATCTGTTTCATCTGCCCAATAAGTTGTGTATTCTGATTTTAGTTGAGTTTCTAAATCTCCAACAATTGCTAAAGGCTTGGAACCTCTGAAATATGCAAATACAACTACCAAAACCAATAGAATTCCAATTGCGTATAATAATTGCTTGTTTTGTTTGTTCATCCTATTGAAAAAAATGTTCCTGCTGATAATACTGTAAAAAACAATCCAGCATTAATCGGCATATGTGAAGCGAGTTCTACCATTATTGAATTATTTTTATATACGAGGTATCCAATGACAATACCATAAGTTATTGCAGTTATTAAGCTACCAGAAATTGCTATCGTAGCTCCAAAAAATTCGGTTAGTGTTTTTAGGGCTCCCAATGCAATCCCATAAGCTAAAAAATGGTATCCGCCAAAAATATTTCCCTGTATGATGTTTGCTTTTGTAAATGATATTTTGTATTTATCCATAATGAATTTCATTAAAGCTCCTCTAAAACTTCCAGCCTCCAAAATTGGTGCGAATATTATAATAACGAAACCCCTAAAAAAATTTCCAAGAGAAAAAGGTGCTTGTGGTGTTAATAAAGAGAATGCTGGGGCAATCTTATTTAAAATAAAGAATCCGATAAACATTCCTAAACCTATAAAAATTCCTTTATAGAATTTTTTAGGTATTCCAATTGTAATCTGTGGAAAACTTATATATAACAAATATGTAATGACTGAAAGCACTAAATAAATAGTCCCTGTGCCAGAATCCCTATAATCCTGACTTATCATTATTAAAAATAAATTAAAAAGCGCTGTCGGATAAAAAAAGTATTTTAAATATCTATTGTCATCTTGGTCGCTTGATAAGAATTTAGGTTTTCCTATAAACATCAAAAACCATGCAATAGAGCCAATACCAAAAAAGATTATTCCCATCAATCTTAACTCTGGGATGAGTGTTATAAGTAATGAAATCCCAACTAACGATGGGAATACCAATTTAATAAACAATTCTCTATCAATCGCCATTCCATTTCTATTTATTCAACCACTTAATTAATTGTGCAGTGCCGTTATTTATATACTCAACCAAGAATCCTGCAACAAGTCCATACACAACCCATGCAACTGTAAGTGCAATCAATACTGCACCGCTCAATGCACCGAACTGCGTTGTAGCACCTAATCTCAATGGAATTCCTCCATTGATTGCCGACAAGATTAATGCAATAACATAAGTTATCGCACTAGTCAAAATTCCTAAGGCAATCCCTTTTTTTAGATATCGCCAATAGGACTTAAATCTAAATAAGTCCATCAGTTTTTTTGCTTCCATTTTCTCACCTCCTAAAGATTTTTATTCCTTTGTCGGTTATCATATCTGATAACAGCACAGATATTGGTATCGTTATTAGATATGTCGTTACTGTAACTACGATTCCTATTGTTGTTGCTGTTGTAAGGTTGAACAAGTTAAAATCCCTTATTGTTGGGAATAATTGCACAATAAAGTTGCTCAAAAACATAAACAGCACAAACAATCCAATTTCATTGCCATCAATTTTCTTCTCAATCATGGATTGAGATATTAGCAATGCCAATAACGGGCTGATTGCAAATCCTACAACAACTGGTATTCCTGATAGCATCGGAATACTATCTATTGCCAATTTTAAAAGAATGGCGAATATCACGCTAAAAAACATTACGTATATTCGTTTTATATCTATTTTGCTTCCCATTTTATTACCTCCACTATGATTATAATGCCCTACTTTTGTAGGGCGTATTCGAAAAGTTTGGGTGGTTTTCCTCGTGATTCACCTCCACTAATCTTTGAATGTTCTTGTTATGATGAACACCACGCTTGAACCTGCACCGAGCAATGAAATTAATGTTATCAATAATTTTAATATATTGCTATTGACATTCATTGGTATCGGATTGCTTGGAAGTAATCCGCTAAACCACATAAATACGAATATCAAAGCGAATGCTGTGTAGATATTTGGATTCCTCAATGAGTTTTTGTCAAATTGCATTTTATAATGCCCTCGCTATCGGAACTTTTATAAGTTTTGCCTCTGAATCATCGTTTTCTGTAATCCCACATCCACTTCCTATTGCTGGATTTTGTGTTGGTTGTGAAGGTTGCGGATTATCATAACTTTTACAACCAATAATTAAAATGCTCAAAATTAAAAACAAAATTAGTTTTTTATCCATTTTGGGTGTTTCCTCTTTATTTCGTGAAATCTTTTTACTCTTATTTGTATGATTGATTCTCTTTTAAATCTTTTATCTCTTTTTTGTTGTTTTACATATTTTCTTCCTTTTTGGCAGGAATTAAAGTATTTAGTAATGCCGTATTTATTTCCTTTTTTCCATATAGTTACTTCACATTTACTCATCATTGTCTCCTTATGCTTATCTGTGCCGTTTTCTTCAAATCCGCAACGCTAATCCCAGTTTTTATTGATAAATCATTGAGTGCAGTTTCGCTGTCACCTGTGCCTATTGCCATCTGGTATTCTGTCTTCTTGCCATTTATTACTGCACTTATGGTTGCAATTCCATTGGTCTCAATATCTATTTGAATATTATTTAAATCACCGACATTTGCTATATTCTCATTTTTAACCCTTAAATGTGATGCAATGGCGGTTTCCAAACCTTTTATTGCATTGTCATTATTTGTATTATTATCTGTTTCGAACCTTGCTTTTATTTCAATTAGTTTATCCAATGATTCGCTTTCAACGAAATCAACTGCCACATCTTTAACATTTTTTGGCAATTCCATTAATCCTATTTCATTTGTTTCCCTTTGTAGTTCTATAAGTGCCTTATTCATATTTTCTGGCTTGTTTCTTGCAACATATTCTAATTCCAGCAATCTTTTCTCAACAAATTTTATTCGTAATCTTGCCTTGTTCTCTGCACCTTTTGTAAACGCCAACTGCACTTTTTCCCAAGCCTTTTTCACCATAAAAAAGGGCTGTCCAGCAACAGCACCTACATTAACTTGCTGGGTTTCTTGTGCATAAGCTATAATTGATATTAAAAAAATACCGATTATTAACAATATTATTATTTTTTTCAACATTTTTCAAATATTTCATTGTTCCATATTCTAGGAATTGTCTTTGGCAAAAATCCTCCTTTTGGTTTAATTCTATCAATTGTCGCAAAATGATTGGTTATTTTGATGACTTTATACTCATTGCCTCTTATTATCCAATATACTGATTCATTGAGATTAGCAGTAACTTTTGCTCTTATGCACATTCCTTTATATAATTTTATAAAACTCATTTTCTTTTCCTCTTATTCAGATACATCAATCCTAAAACAATTATAATAAATATCAAAAGCATATTCAAAGGTGTAAAATCAGAGTATATCACAACTGGTTGCAACACTCTTGGAGTGTTTCCAACGCTTAAAAATCCGAATCCTTTGCCGACAAACAACAATATTATAAAAATTCCTGTCAATACAACTCCGAACTCAAATTGTGATAATTTCTTGAAATTTGGAGGGAAATGCTTATACAAAAAGAAAATTGCTAAAAACATTATCAATAACTTAAAAAATGTCGTGAAGAAAAATAACAAGATGAATGCAGTTGCCAAAAATATTCCTAAAATTGCCATTGGATATTTCAAAAGTGCTTTAATCATTTTTTCTTCTTTTTTCCTCCTTTCTTTTTATACACCGAATAAAGCCAAAATCCTCCACCGCCTAATACTATCAACAATATCAATAAAAATATTGGGCATACCTTATTCTGCGAAGTTAATGGAACTGGAATGAAACCTAAAACTTTCTTTGCTGGTTGTGGTGTGCAGTATTTATTGCCTGTCACTTTATTCCATAACCAACCGAAACAAGATGTGCAAGTTTTTATTTGTTGTTCTCCACAATCTTTTGGGCAACTTATTCTTGTTTCATCTCTATTACATTGATTATCCCCACAATATCCACCCACATCAGGTTTGATACATTTATAAGATAATTTATCACAAACTAATGGATTCTGGCATACTAAATCTTGTGTGCATTCTACCTGATATACCTGCCCCCATACACATACACTATTTTGACAACTCTGTTTTACCAAAGTTTTTGGACCTGTTGGAATTGGATTACCTGCATTTTGGCATTGAGCATCTGTAAAACATTTCTGTATTGGTTTATCTGGAATTATATTAAAATTAGAATCACAATTTGGCTCATTACTGCAACATTGGACATTTTTGATTTTAGTTCCAATAGTTTGTATCTGGAATGGTAAATCATTGGGAGGATTATACTCTGGGTTTATTTTCACTAATTGCCCATCTTTCATTTGCATATTTTGTATTTCATAAATTGCATTTCCTGTGCAATAAACATCTCTGCCTTGATATTTAAATACATTCGTAGCAGGTCCGTAAGCCCAATCGTGAACAAAGTTAATCCATTGAAATCCATCTCCTCCTGTGAATGTTAATTCATCAATAGGTGTTCGTTGCAAAGTTGGAATTTTACCAAGAATACCTGACACATCACTTAATTTACAAGTATTCGCTTTTGCTTCAAATTTAGCACCTCCAACAAACCTAAATAATTTCCAAGGTCTATATTCTTTTCTAATACTTGAACATTCAACATTTAATCCAAACGCATTTTCACACCAAAATATCAAATTATCTCCTTCCTTCATTGATTTTATAAAATATTGTGTTGATTGAGAACCAGCTTTTATTTCTACTTCCTCATTATCGCACTTATTATCCAAATTATCATCCTTACAATAATTGAATCTACCGTTAAAAAATGTAGAACCTACTGTCGCATACAAATCACATTTATCTGTATTCTCCTCTATACCACATTTTATTTGTTTGAACTTCCCTGATAATGATGTAAATGTAGTTTGTATTCCTTCAATAGCATCAGTAGGAGCACATTCTAATCTTGCCCAGAGAGGTTTTGCAAAAAATGTTGGTGATGTAATAGCAAACTCTTTCCCTTCTTTGAATATCGTAAACCCAACTACCAAAACCAATAGAATTCCAATTGCGTATAATAATTGCTTGTTTGATTTTGTTACCATTCAAATTATCCTCTAAATTATCCTCTCCCAGCTGTTAGCTACATCAGTTGTCCCAAACCCTGCAAATACAACTTCTTGGGATGGGAATGACGCTATATTAGCACCAAACCCACAGAACTGCCCATTTTTGTTATTAACTCCACCTTGTAGTGCGAATCTACCATCCTTACCATAATTCTGTGGGTATAACCTAAATCCAATGCTTTCGCCTGGATTCAAAGTAACTTTAACACCAGAAAAATGAACATTGCCATCACAGGCAGATGGCGTTCCAGTTGCACCGCTAATTGAAGGTATAAATGCTAATGGCTTAAAACTGCTTTCAAGCATACCTGCCTCTATATAATACTCAACCCTGCAAGGTGCATTATTTTTGAAAACACCAACAACTCTTGGAATTGAATTATCTTTGTTTATGAAATCGTGTATATTTGCAAGTTTTCTAACCCATATTTGAGTAAAATAACCGCTTGGAGTGCATATAGAAGGCGTTGTGGATGCTGGAGGATTAGTATTACTATTTGTTGCATCAGTTCCAGAAATTGCTGGTTGCGGTGCTAAAATTGACACTTGTATCGGTGATATAGATGCTATATCAGCTCCAACTCCACATCTGCTGTAAACCCCACCTTCAACATTATATTTGCCAGTTATTCCATAATCAACAAAACTTAATTCAAAATTAACAACATCCCCTGTTTTTGCACCTCTATACCAAGCACCAGCATAATTCTTGCTCTGGTCACAAGCAGATTGAGAACTTGTTAATGTAATTGCTAAAGGTTGTCTGCTACTCTGGACTAATCCTGCTTCTATATAGTAATCTCCTGGTGCTTCTGCTATGAATGTTCCAGTAACTTTTATTGGTGTCCCAAGTGTGAATGTTGTGCCAGAAATCTTTAAATTTGTTAAATATCCTTTTGGTTGCACTGATGGTGTAATTTGTGATATTGATGGTTGTTCTGGTGTCGGTGTAGTTTGTGCTGGTTGCGTTAATATGTTTGAATCTTGTGCTGGTGTTTCTGCTGTTACCCCTGCTGAAGGAACATAATTGCCACTACTATCCCTTGAAAAATATGCTGTTGATGATTGCGGAGAATTTGGTTGTGCTGAAGATGTTGGTGATGTTGGTGCTGTAGGCGTAAACAAGAAAAATCCAATAGCTATTAAAATCACAGCTACAACTGATATTCCTATGTATAATTTTTTATTGTTTCTTTTTACCATAGTATAGAATTCTATTTAATTCAATAAATTTACTTTGAAAGGTAATCATCATGACACCTAAGTTTATCCCTTAGGCTTCCATTTGAAAATCATATAAATAAATCCTGCAACAACTACAAGTGCTATTACCCATCCAAATTGACTTAGGAATGTTGATGTTGGTTTTGGATGTAATTGCGAACCTTGACTTCCTACTGAAAGTGTTTTCCCTTTTTCAACATAATATTCTTTTCCACCTCTTGTAACTCCACCTGAAGGGTCTACTACATTTGCAAACCCAGATACTAACACACTAATTGTTCTTGCAGTTGCATTGGCACTTCTTCCTGCTAAGTCTCTACATTCTACATTCCATGTCAGACTAGTGTTGTCGGCTGGAAAATTGCGTGTAAATTTTGTAAGACCTCCACTTGATATATTTGGTGTTGTCGTAGCTGATGTTGATGATTTTATTCTGTTACCTCCAAGATATAATGTGCAATTCCCCAGATTAGTTTCTGTTGGAGTATATTCAAATGTTATTACACCATTACTCGCTCCCAATGAAATTCTATCTTGGGGTCTTTCGAGTGCAATTCTTGGGTCAGTAGAATCAATTGTGTATGTTATGGTTGATGAACTGACAAAACCACTTACTTGCTGTGCATCAGTTGTGTTGAAACAAGTGGCATAGGCACTAAATGCCCCGTCACTATTTACCTGTGATGAATTGACAGTGAATGTAAAATCACCTATTGATGTTGCTTGACCCCCTGTGCCATTTACTGTTGAATTAGTATAATTCAAAGAACCGATTGTTATGGTTACATTTGTTATGTTAAACCCAGCTTGGCTCCAATCTGCTGTAACATTTAATCTTATTAACCCATTGTCATATTGAACGCTCCTATTTTGACCAGGATTATTCAAAACACATGAGTCTATTAGGGCATTAGTGCTACTCACTGCCAGAAATAATGACATCAATACTAAAAACATCAATAAAAATGATTTTTTCATTTTACCCTCCTTTGCGACATCTTGAGCATAATTTTTTAATTATTAGTCTATTGCGATTCTTTGATTTAATGTGGATACTAACATCATTGCTAATTCTTTTGCAATTTTCACATTCTAATAATGCCATTTTAAAAATAAAAAATTAAGAGGCATAAATCCCATTTGGGATTCTCTTTGTCGCCCCTGTTCAACACCTAAGCTGTCTGCTTAAATTATTGAGTACACTACACAAGTTCCACCGACACCAACGTTTGTTCCAGAACTACTGAAAAAGTCATAAGCGATTTTTCCATTAGTATCTCTGAAGTAAACCTTGTCATCAACACACAATGTTGGTCGTGCCGTTGACGCAACTGGGTCAGCCAAGTCAGCCTTCAATTGGAATTTGGTTCTTATCTCACCATCAGTAGCCTTCAATGTCCTTGCGGACCAGCATTTTTCTGCGTTTCTATTCGCAGTGATTGTTGCTGGGCAGGATGTCAATTCTTTCAAATTGATTCCTGTCTGGTCACTAAGGGTGTAAGATTCCTTACTATATACTGAAGCCGCCGCTGAATCGTAGCTGAAGATAGCTCCGTCACTTGCTTCGTATGTCCCAAATACAGACGCAGTTCCATTAACAGTCCAATCTAGGTATCCATTGATACTTCCACCAGATGCTAATGATGTGTTCGTGAAGTATGCAGTTCCATCAGTTGCTCCAACTCCAGACACTATATAAGTTGGTTCTCCTGCTCCAGTTGAGCCATTAATCTGCCCATTTGAAGCCGCCGCTAATGCGGAACTTCTACCAAGAACTCCAATCACATTGGAATTTGCAGAAGTCAGCTCATACTTTGTAGTTTCCTCAAAGCTTGAGAATGGTGCCTTTGCAGATGCTACTCCAACTCCACTTGTCGCCAATAGATATATATTACCATCTTGGCAACCTGGAACATTCAATGCTACGAATGACAATGTTGCACCTGATGTTGTCGTTGCAGTATCAAGTGTGCTTCCATCATTTGCAACTGCCGTTGCACTTCCACCTAAATAAGCGAGTGTGCTATTCTCCTTATTTCTGAATGCCGTATCCAGCGAGTTTGTTCCATCACTCTGAATCCTACAAATCTTTCCACCTGAAGGTGGAGGAGTTGGTGATTCTTTCTGTGCCAATCCTTGCTGTGCCTCTGGCGATGCTTGTGGCGGTAATGTTGGTTCTCCAACTGCAAACGTTTGTTTGCCAAACCCCAAATCAGCAATAATTCCTGTTTGGTAAACACTAGTCAGCAATAAAGCACTCATAGCCAATCCTGGAATCCATTTGTTCATGCCAAGAACTTTACCCTTTGTTTTAAAAAGAGCAATAACTCCTGCAATCATCACTAGACCAACATAAAAGAACGGGTCTGTAAATAAATTACTAAAGTCAACCATTGTAATCACTTGCCTCCTTAATTGTCTTTTGCACAAACTCAACCTAGCCATCAACCATCTTCAAAACATCCAGCAGACATCCTTAGACAACAGCAAATTATTGGTATGCTGTTTCCTTGCGATTTCTGTTGCGATTTTCTCACGATGTTTCAGCACTAAATCTTATTTGCGTCTGCGCTCATTAAGGTATGTCCTTTCACGCAGAAATTAAGGTTTTACTATTATCATAAAACCTTGTGAGTGTGAAAAATGATTGGGATAGTAAAAAATTTTAGAATAATCTTGCAAATATATTTGACTATTTTTGTTCGTTTTCATCATTTCTCTCGACAATAACCTCCATTTACGACATCCCATACTTTGCGTATGGGCGCTAAACAGCAGATTTTTGTAATCCCTTTTTCCTGCACTTATACTTTGCGTATAAGCTTGAAAAAGCCGATGTAATTATCCGTTTTAATTATAAACTATATAAATCTTTTTAATAAAAAAAGTATTAAAGAACCAAAAAGTTTAAATAGTTCTGATTTGAATGCTATAAATATGCCGAATGCAACAGGTTTTTCAAGTGCATTTCAAGAATCTTTTTCTGGAATTGACTTTGGTAGTATAGGTAAAAATATTCTTTTTGTTGGATATTATATTAATGATTTAATTATAAGATTCTTCACGGCAATATTTAAATCCTTAAATATGCCATTTACATCTTATCAATCCTCAATAGTTCTTGCTATTATTTATATGACATCTCTCTATATTGTAATCACATTCGTGGAGAATATTAAACCGTTTATTAAGTGGTTGATAATAATTGCTATTATTTGGCTTATATTAGGATTTTTTAAATTTTAATGGAGGAATAAAAATGGAGATTGTAGAACAATTAGAAAATGAAATTGAAGAATTGAAAAAGAATCAGAACGAATTAAAAGATAAGTTGTCAGAAGTAAGCAAAGAATTGAAGCGAAAAGTCAAAGCGTGTTATCTGTTAAAAGGACAGAGACTCCCATCATATAAAAAAAGGAAGAAAATAGAAGATGCTGTTGAGTAAAAAAAGATATTTTATATTGTTATTTATATTTTTATTAGTAAAAACTGCATATGCAGATGTGATAGTCAATCCAACATCATGGGATTTAGTAATTCAACCAGGTGGTTCTTCAAGCAGAAATTTTATATTTGCACAAACAACACCAAATACCACTACAAGCATTGCCCTGACTAAAATCGGCACCAATTCTGATTATCTTTCTTTTAATATTACCACAGGCTCTATTTCTAATATTAATGATACCCAAACTAATCTATCACTAAAAGCAACGATAACAGTCCCATCTTCTGCTTCCACAGGAGTATCATCAATGAAAATCAAGTATGATTCAGCTGAAATACCAATAGTTTTGACAGTTCAGGAAAATACTACCGAGATTACAATAGGAAAATGCAGATTAGAACCCTTCCCAGATAGTTATACTATACCATTCGTTGCTGGTTCGCCTCCATTAACCCAATCATTCTCAATATTGGTTTCAAGGCATTGCACAGAAGAAGTTAATATTAAAACACCAGCAATCATAGGAAATACTCAAACTAAAGATGGGTTGAGACCTTTAAACCTGATTGGGGGTAGCAAACTGGGATTTATAGAACCTAATAAAGAGGGAAACTTTGATGTTCAGATTGATTCAAGCAATTTGCCATCAGGGACTTATAAGCCATTTATTCTTGTTAATGGCAACTACAAAGGGGAGACATTACAAACAAGAATATCTTTTACTGTTGAAGTAAGGCATGGTGCGACTCCTTTGGAAGGGGCATCTATATTACCAACCTACATATTTTCTGCATCTGATTTAAGCTTAAATAATACATATACAATTACAGCTCAAAATCTGAATCCAAATTTTCAGCCTTTTGTTGAGCAAAATGAATATATAAGAGGAGTAAAAGTGGATATATCTGCTGGATGGACTTATCATTTTCAACCTATTAAGGTAGGAAATACGAGATTAAGGGTAAGCACTTATTTCTCTGGAGCGCCTATTGGAGACATCACTGAAAAGGAAATAAGGATAGCTTACGGTTCTGCAACATCTTTTGGAACAAGAATGTGCTTTCAGATTTTCACTCCTGACAATAAAGCATTGGATGATTTAGCAGGAGGAAGCACACTAACAATATTAGTAAGAAGTTCTAACGATGCCAATGTTGTATGTTCAAGCAATAATACAGAAAACACAATAATCAACGCTGTTGATTTATATAAAAATGGAATTAAATTATCCACAAATTCATTTACGATAAATGCTGGAGAGATTATAACATTAACCGCTTCTGCACCTGGTTTTATATCAATTGACAAGATATTAGATGTGCCTTTAAACCCTGTATCAGTTTCTTTTCAATCCCCTAATAATGAGATTGAAGCTGGGATACCACTTTTGATTATAACGAATCCAACAGATGCATCTGTAACTGTTAATGGAGAAGTCGTATCAAAAAACTATACATTCCAAAATGAAGGTGTGGTAAATATAGTCGCCTCGAAATCTGGTTATAAATTAAATTCTTTTGATACTACTGTTACCCAGCAATTGCAGATAATTACGCCAGAAATCCCTAAAAGAATTAAAGCAGATGAGCCTTATTATGTTGAATTAAACAAACCAGCATCGTGGCGTGTTGCATATCTTGAGAAAAAGAATTCCACAGAATTTGCATACAAGGAAGGATTTGCAAAGACGATTGAATTTGTGCCAGATAGAAATGGAATTTACAAGGTGTTTTTAAGGGATAATTTATTAAAAGAGTATAAAATAGGAGGATTGTTCGGATTAACTATTCCGAAATGGTTTTGGTATGGCGTTGGGACTATTATTGTTTTATTTTTTGGATATAAGATGTTTACATCAAGAGGTGGCGGGACAGAAGAAAAAGGAGGAGCCAAATACGAGTTTAATACTGATGAGTTTGGGAGGGAATAAAAATGTTTGAAACTGATGAAGAATATTTAAAAAGGAAAGAAGAAATATATAAAAAGAGAGGTTTGAAAATTATAGATATAAACTTATTGCTTAAAGAAAGATACAAATTTTTAAAAACAATATTTATAATTTCTATTTCTGCATCAATAATGTATTCCTTTATTATAGGATTTGCTTTTGGAGGTAGATAAAATGTTTGATGAATATGATAAACCTGAAATTATTGATGATATAAATGAAGAAAAAAGTATGTTATTACATTCTCTAAAGAATACATATATAAAATTATTTATGGTGGAACATGAAAAATGTAATCATTTTCGTAATGAAATGGAAATTATAATATTTAAGGAAATGTTAAATGATTTGATAGAAATGCGGAGTTTTTGGAACAACACTCTTCTGAATGTTGCTGGGCAATATAATAATATTATTACAATTAATATAACGAAAGGAATCTCAATGTTGCCAGAAATGGAACCTGGTGATATAGAATTTATCAGATATTCAAAAGATAATGATATTAACATAGGGGATAATGTAATTGGATATGAATGTTCTCGAAAAATGACATTGTTACATAAAGTAATTAAAATAAAAGATAGAAAAATAATAACAAAAGGCGTGAATAATGAAGAAAAAGATTTAATAACTACTGATACGGTTTTTGGCAAGGTTATTTTAATTGTAAAAAGAAATACTGAATTCTGGAAGTTTTTGATTAAAGAATTAAAATTAAAAGATGATTTGGTTGATTGTTTAAAATATTCTTTGGATATTATTGAGAATAAATTAGATAGTATAAGTGATATTGAATTAAAAGAAAAAGAGAACATTAAAAACTTGCTTAAAGATTTAGAAAAAGATGACAATACTCAATAACATTAAAGATTCCATAAGAAGATTATTGGGATTGAAGAAGAAAGTATTAGTCGGCAGAATAATGAAGGATGAAGATGTTGATAGACTGCCAAAAGAAATAGAATACGAAAGAGGGTTTAAGGAAGGGCAGATAACAGCATTGGAAGAGGATGTCAAGGAATTAAAGCATACATTATCGCCAAAAGATTTAAATTTAGCAGAGTATTTAACAAAGCAAAGAGAACAATTAATACTGAAAGAATATAAAAATTCATTGAGCTTGAAAAGATTATTTGGCGGGATACCACAACTAAAAAAATCAACAATAAAAATAACATCCTACAACTCAAAAAAAGTATTTGGGGAATTGGATGATATTTTAGTAAGACCCGACGGCAGAATTACTGTTGTCGTAAAAAATGGCAAAAAAAAAGAGCCATTAATCACAGGACATGATGTTCATAAGATATTTACATATTTCAGCGGTTTGCTGAACACAGCGAATTTAGGTTCCATCCAGGTAAATCTCAACGAGAAAAAGGATTATGTGCCAAATGTATTCGAGGAAGATGTGCCAGAAATTGTAATTGATGGTAATGGAAACCCAAACATCGCAAGAGTGAATACAGAAAGTTTTATGAAGCAATTGATAGACAAAGAATACACAATCAATAATCTTTATTCTTTGCTTTCTGCTTACGAAAAGGAAATACTTAAATATACAAGCAATAAAAACCTAATGAAAATTGTTTCAAAGTTCAGCGAGAGCAGGGCTGAAACGGCTGAAAATGAATTATCGAAAGCATTGAAGAATGCGACAGAGATATACAAGAATTTTGGCGATTTTTCAAAAGAGAATGCACAAAAAGGATACTCGCAATGGCTTAATGAGAAGAAGATTGGAACAATGGAAGAAATACAAGAAGCTGTGATTAATAAAATGAATGATTTGTTTGGCAAACCTGATATAGAGATTGCGAGAGAAGCGTATATAAATACGGCTAATGATATTTTAGACATTACAAAAGGCTCAAAAATAGTGATACAGCAACCTCAACCACAGCAAAAACCTGAAGAAGGAACATTAACGGAGAAGTTTAAAGCTATGAAAATAGGAACGTCATAATTGAATATGACAAGGTAGTATTATGACAATAAGAATAAGTAAGAAATATGAGAAATTTTTTAGTATTATGATGGACTTAGGTGGGAAAGCAACAACTAAACAAATTTTTAATCTTATGTCACAAGATGATAGGGAAATGTTTGGTATTAAAGAACCACGCTCTATTGGAAAATTCTTTCATCTAAAAAATGGAATGTATGTTAAAAGAACAGTAAAAACACGAGGATATATACCGCAAGTTTGGGAATTAAAACCAAGAGTAGTTGAATATTTCGAACAACAAAATGTTAAGGAATAGCTGGATTTCGCTGATGAAAAAAAGTAATATCATTCAATTAGATGATATAGTAAGGTTATCTACAAAAATGGAAAGAAGATTAAACGCTATTAAGAACGATAGGAGGGATTCGAATGAGATTATGGATATTAGAACTGGATTAAATGTGTTAATCAGGGCATTTCTTTCATTACTGCATCAGAATGATATAATTAAATCAAAAGCAGATACGGAAATATTTTTAAGATTGCAGGAAAATTTCGGTAGGATGATGAAGATTCTGGATGACAAGGAAGAAAAAGTATCAAGCATATTAAAGCAAAATAAGATGGGAATAGTAATGAATAATGAAACATTGTCATTTATTTCTGAAATGGAGAGCATTCTTTATGGAGATGTTTACTATTCAATTAAAAGGTCATTGGAAAGAAATCCAAAGGATGCTAGGGAATTTATGTATAATATGTATGAAATATTGTCAATCAATGTTGGTGTATTTGGAAGTGAAGGGAGAGTAAAAGGAAAAACTGCAACTACAAAACCAGAACTAAACCTTACAGCAAAGACAATGCTATCTGATAAGGGACAGGACAAATTGAATAAAGATTTCGATGCAAGATTCAAGGGATTTGAAGATTTAAAAATTGCGGAGAGTGTGTTCGGTGGCACTTAAAGAATTGCTCAAATTATTTGTAAAGGAAAAGCCAAAATATGAGTATCCTTATGAGTTTTTCATAATCAAGTTTAGCGAGAACGCCAAAAAGGATGCAATATTTGATGACACGACAAAGATAATCGAGCATTATAGGGGGAATGTCATTAGAACATATCCTTACACAGAGGAAAAAGTTGAGGTGTTGCATGATGAAAATGATGTTCCATTCTTTGATGAGACAACAGAAGAATTCAAAGTCAGAATAGACAAGAGAATAAATCCAGCATTGATACAATACGAGCAGGAGGTCGGTTGAAATGGATGGAGAGCAATTTAATGAAAGTCCTGTTAATGTTTGCTTGAGGCAAGGAAAAAAGTTAAAAGTAACAAGCAGGTTGAAGAGAGATGCTTTGGCTCAAGGACTTGTAGAATTTGAGCATGAGTATAAGTGCGTTTCTGAAGGGGAAGAACAACAAAGTGGTTAATATCTTTAAATTGTTTTTTAGGAAAAGGAAAGAAGAGAAACCTTTGCGTAAATATGATTATAGAATGCTAATTATCCAGAGAGATTGTCCACATTGCAAGTTAATATACGGCGTTGCAGAGGAGTTTAATATGTTTTTAAGCCCAGAAAAGAGAATAAGAATTGTTGATGTGACTGACAGCTGGGATTATAATATGAATTTGGAGCCTATAACCAATCACATAGACATCAAGGGAACACCAACATTATATCTAGGTGGAGAGCATCCAGTATTGATGGAAGGCATAACGACAAGAAATTATTTCAAAGGATTTTTAAGAGGGTATTTGGAGAAGATGGGTGATTTGTAATGATAGATGAATTATTGGTTGATGTATGGGAACAGCAAGAACAAAGATTTAGAGAATTTGAATACTTTTCAATGTTTAATTATAATATATCAAGAACAAGAATAGGAAAATCAAAAATCATTATTGATTTCAGCCGTTTTAACTAAAAATGGCAACAAGACGAAAAGTATCAGAAATTGCAAAAGAAATCGTAAATGAGATGAACCCCAAGAAAATAATTATTGAAACTAAAAACCCAACTATGATTATAGTAGATGGTAAAAAATATCTTCTTGAAAAAGAGGTTTACAAAAAAATAGACAAAGTTGAACATTCTGATAAATTAATATTTAAAGAGTTTGATGAACAAGAATATAATTATAACCTTAATTTGATAATAGACACACTTGCAGAAAAAACACATAAAAAAGAATTAATAAGGGAATTAGTAAAAAATATTGATTTTAAGACATTGAAAAGACTGGAATCAGGGAAATTAATTAAGAAACAAAAAGGGTGTCTCGGATTTAGAATTGGAGATGCTTATATTCAGTTAATAGAATAAAAAATGGGGGTAATAGAATTAAAAATGGAAGACGAAGATAGCTCGATGTGTAATATAGACATTGATACTAATGGTGATATTAAAATAAGAGGGAAATATAAGGATAAATGCAAGGATTTGTTGAAGGATATTGAATTTGAGGAAGCATGAGCAAAGCAAAAGTTATTGCAATATCAGGGGAAAGAATTTGTAAAATAGACTTAGACACGGGAGAAATTGAGTCAGAAGGAATTGATAAGGAGAAATGTCGCAAATTACTTAAATCATTATTGGAGGGTTGATAAAGAATGGGGTTTTTTACAGGTGGAAATTTGGAAATAGATTGTAAAAAGAACAATCAAGGAGAATTCCTATGCAGAGGTAGGAGAGGAAAAACTGAAGGTGCGGTTATAATGAAGGCAGGTAAAGATGGGCTTGACATACTCGGACAGAAGGGAGATGTATCAATCGTGGAAGAATTGATAAAGCACATGGAAGCGAAGGCAAGGGTAAAGACAAAAGAAGATATTTTGTGAGGTCATAATGCTGAACAACCGCATGAATATTGATGATATAGATTTAAAGATTATTCTTAACTTTTACAGATTGAAAGAAAACAAGCCGATTACCACTTATGATATGGTAAAGAAGATTTTTGACATTAATAATCTCAATACGAATGAAAGGATATTAAAAAATAACTTCCTCAAGAAAAGATTGAGAAGATTGAGTGAATATGGAGTCATAGAATTCAAAAAGGATACTAAACTTGACAAGTATTATTTTGATTTGATAGCTGAAAAGGTTGATTTAAGAAAAGCAAGGATTAAAAAACTGAATATTGATTGTCAAGCAATGTATGTTAATATCAACAACACTTGGAATATGTTTATCAGGGACTTTCTGCAATAAAATCATCTCTGTTTATTTCTTTTTGTATTCCTCTCAATTTTAAATATTCCTGAGCAAGGAGATAGAATATCAATCCTAAACTTCTACCTCCTTTATTATTGCAAGGAACAACTAAATCAATGAAATTAGGCTTGTTGTTGCTGTCGCATAGTGCAATTATTGGAATGCCTATTCTTGAAGCATCCCTAATTGCGTTGAAATCTAAAAATCCATCCACTGCAATAAGAAGTCTTGCCTCTATAAAACATTCTAAACTCATATTAGTTAATGTTCCTGATTTATACTTTGTTATTGATTTGATGCCAGTATAATATGAGAAAGATTTAACTGCTTTCCACCCATTCTCTCTTTTGCATACCATTATAACATCAGTTGGCTCGTATCCTGACATAAAACACGATGCTATCTTCAATCTTTCATCGATTTTGCCTATATTCAGAATTGATAACTTATCATTTCTTATCTTATAAATAAAATTGTGCATGAACTTTGTCCTGAATTTAGTGCCTATGTGTATGCCTGTTCTCATATACTCGCTAACAGAAGTGAGCAATTGTTCTTTCATCTTTAATTACTCCGAAGGAGAAAAGAGGTGATAAGAAAAACTCCTTCAGAGCAGTAACTTACCCAATAATTCAAAATGCTACTACTATTTAAACTTTATGGTTTTTGCTGTGCCAAAATTTCGTTGGGGCCAAAATAGGTAAAAATTGGCTAAAATTGACCAAAAATAGCTTCAAAATGATTATTTTCTATATTGAAAATACGAAGTTATATATACTTAATCATTTCTAATAATTTGGAGTCAATTAGTTATAACTCCAAAGTGAAAAAAGAGGTAACCCTCTTTGGCGAGAGGTGAGGAAAAATGGAAATACAATTTGCAAAGAAAAAAGAATTTTTAGAGGATAACCAAATTCAATTTAAAGATAGTGCTACTGAACAGTCTATCAAGGAGGCTCTTTCAGAAATTGAGGGAAATCCCTATCTTATGATAAAATGCGAAAAATTAGATTCACCACTTATCGTAATTGATGCTGTCCCTGTAACTGAAGATTTACTAAAACGAAAATTAACATTGTGATTTTCCCATGTTCTTTCAATGTGATGGTAAAGTATATCGTTTTATAGTAGATAACCACTTTATAGAAAATGTTTTAGCTTTACCAATAGAACAAAAAGAAAATTCTCCTCTATGGAAGTTATTGATTTTAGGATACAGGCTCTTAGAGACTGGAAATTATGATTTACTTTGGACAAGTCCACAAGTAAAGAAGTATATTGTTGAAAATTTTGGACAAGACAAATCTGAAATGGTGGCATTACTTTTCCAATTACTCATAAATATTGACTCTACAATAAATGAGGAATCAATGGTTCGTTCAATTAAATTATGTGCATCAAAAATAGGGATTAAAAATTATTTAGTAACTCCTGAAGTTAATGTTATGAAAAATATTTTTGGAGAAAGTTCTTTTGAAGTTATTTCTGGAGAAGATGCTTTAAGTAAAATGGAAGATTTAATTGAAAGAGCCAGAATAACTGGTATTTCTTCATAACTTTTCGGGTAGAAACCTCACTTATTGTGCAAGAGGCACTTTTTAGGGACTATTTGTGCAAAGCTGGTTTTTGCCGAATTCTAAAACTATATATTCAAGGGCTTCGCCTTTATCATTTAAATCCTTTTCTAATTTAATTTTTTCAATAATCTTATGAGCTTGTATGCTTATTTCTTCATTGATTCTTCTTCTTGTTATTTTTGCCATTTTTACTTTGTTTTCTCCAATAGAATATTCCCACTATTATCAAGATTATGATAATTACGAGTAATAATTGTCCCAATCCGAACTTGTATTTCGGCTTTTGAGGAACTTCTTGTGGATGTTCTGGTTGAATTTCAATCTGCTGTGGCTCTTCTATGATGTTTAAACCACCAATTGACTCTATTATTGGCTCTGGCACGCCTGCTCCGCCAGAGACTATTTCCACATGAACAGTTTTCATCGTTATCTCAACTAATTCATATCCATAAATCTTGGTTAGTGTAATCTCTAAATCAGCATAATTATCATCATCATAATCAAGATAATCTGACTCGTTTAGTTTTAAATAGAATACCTTTTTTGCTGATTCAAATTCCAAACCAGCAGATTTGTCATCGACATCTATTAATGCGATTTTGAACTTGTGGATTATTCCATTGACTGTCAGGGTATATGTTTGTCCTTTGATTAAGTTTAACCTGTATGTTATTGGTTCATCTGATTTTGAAGGAACATAGATTCCTCCTCCGCCTCCTCCACCACCTGCACTACTGACAGAAGGAGTTGTGGTTGGTGGTTCTGGTGTTCCGAATCCAAAATCTCCATCTCCGAAAGTTCCTGCTCCGAACTCTCCTACGGAATATACTATACCATCAACAATAAAAAATACAAGAATCAGAAATAAAAGAAATTTTCGCATTTTGTTCCCTCAATGCTTCCAAACATCAATTCTCCAAGTCTGTGTGTCCAGAATGTCAATTCCAGCGGCTGTTGGATTGCATGCCCTGATTTTTACAGTGTTTGTTGCTGATACATAAGCATTCCATATCAGGTTTGTTGTTTCTATTCCACTTGCAACTGCACTTGGACTTGCAACAACTGTGTCACCGACAGAAGCACTTGCAGTAATGCCTGTTGCTGTTAAATCACCGCATGCTGTTGCACCTATGTTTGCAGTTACTACATTTGCACTTGAAACTGAAATGTGCTTTGTTATGTTTGTTCCACTTCCTATTAATAATCCGTCGGTGAAATCTCTTCCATTTACCTGCCCCAAAGTTATTAATATTGTTGAGTTTGAAGGGTTCTTCTCATTGTCTACTACAAAATCTGCAAGACCAGTAACTTGATTAGTGCCGATTTGTAGAGTTGAGTTTTTAGGATTTATTTCATTGGCAATTACGAAATCTGACAATCCTGTGACTTGTGAAGTGCCAATCTGTATTGTTGCATTTTTAGGGTTTTGTTCGTTGGCAATGACAAAACTTGCAAGATTTGTAATTTGCGAAGTTCCTATTTGTATGGTAGAATTTGATGGATTTATTTCGTTGGCTATGATAAAACTTACTAAATTTGTAACTTGAGATGTTCCTATTTGGATTGTGCCATTGGTTATAGTCGAATAACCAAAATCATTTGTAAAAGTGGAAAGCTTAATGTCAGAAAGATTTAACTTTTCTGCCTTGATAGTTCCTGTCGCAAGATTGACATTGCCGACAATAGTTAAGAAACCTGCGTCGTTAGAAAAATCTAATAAAGTAATGTTAGAAAGATTTAATATTCTATCATGAACAATCCCACTTTTTAATGTTCCGTTCTCTGTAAGAGATACTTGGATTGTTTCTACTGTTTTATTGTGCATTCGAAGTAGTTTGTTACCCCAAGTGCCTATATCTGCACCTACTATTGGCATATCATCGACTAATGGAAAATTGGAACCGCCTACGAGCAATATAGAGAATAAAAGAAATGATACAAGAACAACAATCTTATTTAAAAATCTCATTTTATAAGATGTTATAAGAACTTATATTTAAATGTTTTGGTAAAACTCCAGAAATTATTGTTCCAGATAATCCATATCATAGATTTTATAATAAATTGTCATTAGCCCCATAAGAATGATATAGTGAGCAAAACCTACTACAAAGTTCTGGAAAAGTGTGAAATGTCCTGTTGTGAAATACCTTATCTGAAGAATAACAACAATAAACAAGCTGAATACTGACATCTTCTTGTAAGAATATTTCCATTTAAGCCAGAAATTAATCATGTAGTATGCAAAGATGCCTAAGATTGTCCCAATTAGAATTTTATTTAGATAGTAAGACATAGGCACGACATAGAGATTAAAATTAGTCTCGTAAAGATAATGATAAATAATATCGATTGAAGTAAAAGCGCTAATCAAAAGAAATATTCTAAATATGACTTCCAATAATCCATTAACTTTTCGCTTGAATGTCATTTTTTGAAAAATCTATGTATCCAATAACCTACAAAGAATCCTATGATAGGTGCTAAAATTATAAATATTCCAAAAAACAATCCCAGACAACCCCAATCATTGCAAGGAACAAATCTGAAAATTATAAAGAATGGAAAATAGATTATTTTTGCTAATATAGAAGATTGTATATTGAGTTTAGTTAGAATGAAAGGGATGATGATAGTATATATTACTGCCCCTGCATAACTACCCCATAATTTAAACGGATTTAATTTTTTGCCCATATTTTTTAAGTAATTCTTGACATTCCCATTTGGTATGGCACATGATACCATCAATATTATATGAATCTTTAAATCCATGTATGACTCTTATTATATAAACTCGTTCAATCTTATATTTTGGTTTTTTCATCTAAAATGTTTCAAACAATCCTTTTTTTCCTTCTGATTTTTTACAAATAATGGCATTATTCTCTGCCCTGATGCATTCAAGCTCATTCTCGCTTATTATTCTTATTGTATATGGCTCGTTAATTTTTCTCTCTATTTTCACATCCCCAATCTTGATGAAATCCCAATCCTTTTCATCATGCGGTGGCTTTATATCTAACTTAACACCTTCTTTTGTCCTTACATCGAATGCGAATGTCTTGAAAGGTTCCATTTCAAAAAAAGCATACTTTACAATATATTATCTTCTTTAAGGATATTCCCTTATTTACTTTCTCATACTGAAATCCTAACTTTTCATAATTGATTTTAGTTCCGCACTTATCACAGAGTTCTGACTTTAATGGCGTCTTTGCTTGAGGCACATTCCTTTCCTTCTCCCTCGTTTCACAATCCCAAAACGACATTTTCTATGTTTCATTTATCCTCCATCAAATTTTTTAATTTTATCCAGAACTTTGTCTTCTGTCCATTTACGCTTATTCATTTTTGAGGTGACAAACTTTTATCCTATAAACTTCATGCCCATTTTTATTTTTTCTTCTGAAACCATCAACTCTATTTTTATCCAGTTCAATTCTTGCACCTGTCTTGACATCAACAAAACTCACATTATTTCCCTTGTATTCAGGGGGAGAACTACTTTCAAAAGTCTTGCACCTTGCTTTCTTTGGGTTTGTTATACTACCAAAGCTAAAGCTACTGTTATCATCAAATACCAAAGGAAATCACCTGAAATCTCCTAAAAAACCTCTACCAGTATCTCGAGGTCGAAACAATCTTCTTTTAGCTCTTGTGGCAGTATCTCTCCTAATGCTTCTATACACATTAGTTACCTTTGTTATCTGTCCTTTCCTGTTTCTGTGCAGATACACACAAAACCTTTTTCTTCCTCTGCCTCGGCATACAAGCTGACGCCTTCCTGTGCGGTGTCTCATTTTTTACCTCCTATAACATTTTAATTTTTCTGCTCTTTCTTCTTTTGTGATTGATATTCTCATCTTAAAATCTACAAACCATTGGTTTCAATTTTCTTACTCTTCTAACAGTATTCACTAAATTTAGTGCTTGAAAATCATCTGGATTTATAGATTGTGAACATTTTTTGAAATCTACTATAACAATTTCATTTGTTTCAGGATAAATTGTAATTCCTTTCTCACCTTCATCATTATAACATGAGATTTCATTTTTATATTTAACACAAGTCCATTCTCCTAATCTTATTTTTGTCATTTTTCTTATTAGTCAGTGGAATTTTTGACAAATAGCATAGTGTTGTTTTCGTTTTTCCTTCAATGTTCAAAGAGCAATTAATTGTTAAATATCATTTTCACATAAACCTTTTTAATCTCTCCCAATATTCATATTTCTTTCTAACTTCCTTAATCTTTCTAATTTATAATACTCCTTTTGCCTATTCAAGTCAATTTTATAATACATAGAAGGATGTATGTGCAACTTAATAAAATCAATAAAATTTCTAAATCCTTGTTGGTTAAACATTATTCTATAAGTTCCAGATTTTGCTTTGAATACTCTACAATAAAACCCCTTTTCATTAAAATAATTCATAATCATCTCATTTTCTTCTTTTGTGAATCCATCAGTAGCCAAACACCCACCAGCATGGAGATTTAAAGTTCCATCATCCATATACCATACTGCAATGCCTAAAGGTTGTAGTCTATTAAGAATATCTTTGGTAATATTTTTTTTATTATTTGGATATAATTCATCTCTTAATTTTTTAAATATTGGAGATACTTCAGTTCTTAATCTAATTCTATTCTTATTTGGGTAATATTCAATTTTAGTATTAAATTTACTAAAAGCATAATCTTTTTTCCATAACAAATATTTTTCCTGTTGTAAACAATGAATTTCATCAAAAAACGATAATGCTTTGTTTCTATTAGATTTATAAGTTTTTTTAAGATGTGCATCTCCTAAAATACTACCCAATATAACTTGATATTCCCATTCATCTATGTTTTTAACTCTTTTAATTGGTTGCCACCCTAATCTTTTATGTTCATAACATATTTTACAAAGTCCATGTGCTGAATGAAATCCTTTTGTTGTTTTACATTCTAAACAACATTCATATCTCCTACTCCATCTATTTTTAAGTATCTTTTCCTCATTCAATGTAAGAATACCATATTTTTTAATTAAATAATGTATGTGTGTCCTTGACAAACCATATTTTTTACCTGTTTCCTTTACATTCATTTTTTCAACTAAATACAATTTTTCTAATTCTTCCTTTTTTGGAGTTATTTTTTTATTATTCCATCGTGTTTCATTAGATTTTCTAATTTGTATTTTGTTATGTTTCATAAAATTAGATAACACTTTCCTTGAAACACCTAAATTTTTTGATATACTTACTAATCTACCAAAATTCTGATGATATTCTCTATATAGATAATCCACCAGATTTTCTCCAATCTGTTTCTCAATTTTTAGTAAAGTTTTAATTTTCATCTTCTTAATTTCTTGTGCATACACCTCGAAAACGCTTCGATTGTCTTAGTTTTATGACATATTTTTACTGCATGTTTAAACTTTTTCTGCTGTTTTGTCAGTTTATGAATACTCATTTTGCGTTTCTCCATTCCTTTGATGTTTTGTTCTTTGTCTCTTGAAAATTCAATGCCCAAAAATGTGAATTTGAAAGCAATTTTAATCACCTTCCACAAAATCTAATCCATATATACTTATTTCATATTCATCATCTTCGTTATCAATCCATCTGTCAAGCTCGTATTCCCTTCTGGTTAATTTTAATTGTGGCATTTTAGGTATCATCTTCTATATTTAATTCTCCAGATTACCCAACCAATTCTAATCTCATTCTTATCTTTTCTTCCAATCCTATGGCACGAAACTGAATATTTACCCATTTTCTCTCACGCAATTTTTGAATTTTGATTTTGATGTAATTTTCCTGCAAATCCTCTCTACTTCGTCTCTTGTCGGTTTCTTCACCAATCTTCTTACTTTTCCGTTACTGATTAATACTATTAATGCCAATGCCAAGATTATTATTGTCAGCTTGAATCCCAGAATCCCTATTATCGGGAATGTTATGAAATCTGTGAAATCTCCAGTCGGAATTATTAGAAAAATAATTATACCTGCCAATATCACATAAAACGGCAGTTTCTTTCCATTTATCCTTTCGATTAAAAACCTGATTCTTTGCCACATTATTCCTCTATTTTTTCTTTCTGATTTTTAATCTCACATCGATATTTCTCTTACTGTTTGGTTTCCTGCAATCTATTCCTCTGACAACTCTTCTGCTTCTCGATATTTTACGGCATAGGTATTGAACTATTTTAACCACCCTCAAATTCTTTTAAACATCGCCACGCTTTTCCATTATGATGTCTGAACGAGGAGAAATCATCCTAAAGGATTTCTTATGACACTTTTTAGAAGGAAAATACATTTTCTTCTCTCTAAAATTCCTTAATCTTGGCATAATTTCATTTAGAATATAGATTATATATAAACTTTTTTAATACTTTTTTTATTATAATTATTTATTATATAGAGCCATTCCAATTATTATTCCTGAAAAAATAATCCAAAAAAGAGCTAGGAACGGTTTTATCGGTTGCAAAAACATAACTTATAACAGATATTCCAAGGGTAATAATCACTGTTCTGATGATGGTATCTTGATTTAGTAATTTCATTCTGCTTTCATTCTTTTATCTTTCTGTTTAATTTCTCCTCAACAAATATCTTTCCTACCTGCTTAAATTCGTAATCGAGTTTGCTATCTTGCGAGATTCTTTCATATAATCTCAATACATCCTTGCCTTGTGCATCATTAACCATCTTATCCAATACCATGATGTGAAATTTCATTTTCATTTCTATTGAGAATAATTTTTCTGCAATTTCCAAATCTGTATTGTTTGGAATAATCAATCTTTTCCCTTCATGCCTTGTGATTTCCCTGTTAAAAATATTTAGCATTGCACTGCAACACAAATATCTGAAAGGAGATTGCAATTCTCTTGTGAAATAATTATCTTCTGGGAATGGCAGTTCAAAGATTTGCTTCCATCTTGTTTTTAATTTGTTTCTTACAATGTCATTTACTAAATATCCATCTATCTTGCTGAATTTGTCATTCTGCTCCTTTTGTATGTCATGAATCTTTTTGTAGAAATATTTGATGTCAAGAAATGATATGTGGTTTTCTTCAATGAACATCTTGTTGGTAATCATTTCACCAATCCTTATCTGTTCTTCTTTTGTATGAAAGAAGATGAAAGGAACCATTCTTTGTATGAATCCTAATTTTATGTTTTTCCTTATGCTTTGAGGCAAGCAAGCTCCTAAAAAAATTGCATTGGTATCGAATCCTCTATCACGCCTCATATTATATCTATCAACTCTTTTTTCTTCCAAAATACCTTCAAGAATTTTAATCAGTTCCATATCACCAAAAATAGTATTGACATCTCCGCAAATCAAAGAAACATCATTCTTTCCGAATAGTTCTTCTATTGCCCTTGCACCTGATAAATCCTGGAACATGAATGGATTGTATGTTACATCACGGAGGAGGCGCACCAAGCTTGACTTTCCGCTGGAAGGTGGTCCAATCAAAAGTATATGAAAATTCGTTCTTATCGGATACCCTATTGTTGAAATATCTGGTGAAATCAGAGAGATAGGTTGCAAAGAAAGAAACTGGAATACCTTTCCTCCAGTCAGATAAACCCTGTTTTCCGCCCAATCACAAATTGTTTTATGGGGATTTTTAATTAATTGTTCCTCTACATCTGGACTTATCTTATATTCTAATTCATTCATATTATCAACCTACCAAGATTATTACTACTATTTAAACCTTTTTAATACTTTTAATACATCTTGAGGAAATCTCCAAATAATATTCTTGCCTTTGCTTATTTTATCCATCCAATAAACTTCTCTCCTCTCAATAAAATGCGAAGATGCAAAAGACAAAGTGTATAATGCAATAGATATTCCGAAAATCATGTAGAATATTGTGAATAATCTGCCAAAATATGTTTTTGGGGTTAAATCTCCATATCCAACTGTTGTTAATGTTGTTACAGTAAAATAGATTGAATCAAAATAATTCCATTTCTCGAAATGGTTATATGATTTGGTGCCTATAATCACTAAAACAACAAAAAGTATGGATACAAATATTAATCTTCTTCTGTAAACTATATCAACTTCTTTCTTTAATTCATCAATGTTTATTTTTTGCATTTATTTAGTTTCCCTTTCACATACAATTTTGATAGATTCTTTCAAGGCATTAAAATTATGATTTTCTACACATATTCCTAATTTTGTATTTCTTTTATGAGCATCTGTATCAAATGATACAGCAGGTATTCCAAGACTTTCAGCTTCCATAACTGGTCTGCCATAACCCTCCCAAATTGAAGCTGTAACAAACATTTTTGCATGGCTATAATAAGTATGTATTTCTTCATCACTACAATTTTCAGGGGGAATTATAAAGGGTATTTTTAACTCGTCCATTGTTTTCCATAGCCATTCAAAATTTTTGTAATCGGTTTTTCTTCCAACATACAAGGCATATTCCCATTTTTCTTCTGTTAATCTATATTGAGCAAAATGTTTATTATAAGTTCCCACTGGAAAATTAAATATTTCTTTTGTAGTTTTTTCTGTCCATCTTGGTTTCTGCTCTCTTTCGGTAACATCCCAATATTCATCAGCACCCTGCATAGTTACATTATTTCTCCAGTTAATATATCTCATTACTTGTCTTCTCCAGAAGTTAGGAAAATAAGTTTTAGTTATTGAAGGTATTTTTTGGTCATAACAAATCCATTTAATTCCATAATTTTCTTTTAAATGCTTACCATGTTTATGCATTGGATACATCAAAGTAATAACTTGCTTGTATTCATTATTATATAAATCTTCATATAACAATTTGTCCTTTTTGGTTTTAACTTCTCCATCAAACTCTTTAGCCAAATCTTTAGCCAATTGATACATCCCACAATTTAACCTTCTGTTGGGAGTAAGAATTAAAGTTTTCATAGAACTCCCTCAATTTTTTTTTTATACATCTATCAATATTATTATTAATCTCTTTTTCCCAAAATCTTAATACCCTATAACCTTTATCTTCCAATTCTTTCGAAATTCTCTTGTCTCGTTCTTGTGCTTTTGGAAGGTTATGCCAATAGTTACCATCTGCAAAAATACAAATATTTGGTTCAATAAATATATCAGGTTGTCCTATTATCGGTTTATGAGTTATAAATGAAATTTTTCTCTTTGTGAGTTCTTGTTGTAAAACAATTTCTATTTTTGTGTTTTTTAAAGGAATAATTTGATGTAATCTTTTTTGTCTTATATTCTCTTTGTATTGTGGATTTTTCCAATGTTCTAATTGATTTAACCTAATTTTTTGTTTAGTTTCTGCACTCAATTTATATCCAATTTTATGATTTTGCCACATATTTTTTAATCTACCGTCTTGAAACATGCAACAAGAATGACATAACCATCTATAATTATTAATATCTCTTTTATCTTGTTTAGACTTTTTGGATAAATCTGATGGAACATTTCTTTTACAATTTTCACATAGATTAGGTTTTGGTTTATTTTTTCTAACCCAACTTTTTAGTCCTGATAATTTAACATTATCACCTTTCCAATTAGGACTATTTGAACCTTTTCTTCTTTCTCTTGCTTCTTTACTCCATTCAACTTTCCTACCACTTAAAGCACATGAACTACATCTACCTTTTAAAGTTGGTTTACCACATTGACATAAAACTCTTTTTTTGATATTGTGATAATAAAAATTATTTTTTGCTTTTATTCTTTCCTTATATTTTTGATACCATCTTCTCTTTTCGGCTCTTTTTCTTTCCATAATTGCCTCATTTTTATTCGGTGTCAAGATTAATGTTTTTGCGTGTGTCATTTTAGCACTTCTTTGATTGAATACAAGCATTATTCGAAACTGATTTAAGCATTTCCTCTGTTGCAGTTCCATGACAAACTAATAAAAGTTTATCCAAATCCTTGATAACATATTCATCAACGCTCTGTCCTGCAGGAATGAAATTCACATAATAAGTATATATTGGTTCTCCTTCTTTTATAAATCCTGACTTACAATTATCAAAATTAAATCTTATTGTTCTCAAAAAATCGTTTAAGGTTACCCCATCTTTTCCTTCTATGTGAATTACTCCTTCTTGATTCTCTCCATCGTGAAAATGCACATATTTATCCCTTTCGATATTTTCTGGCTTATAGAGGATTACTTCTTGATTATCCATGTAAATCTTAAAGTCTGCGTGAAGATGGGTATCTGGATTCAATATATCCAATGGCAATCCATTCTCCTTATATATAAAAAATAGCAATAGAACTGCCAATGTTATGAAGGAAGCATTTGTTATGAATATATGCATTGGGAATGTTCTGTTTTTCTTTTCTATAAACTTTATAGTAAAATCTGATATTATATACATAGAGCTTCCAAGCAATAATGCAACTATTAAAGGAGGAAAATTAACCAAAAAACCGAAGAAACCCAATGCAGGTATTATGCACACTATACAGAATGATACTATTGCTGGGATTAATCCTGTTCCTGCTGTTGATAATTGCTCTGTATTTTTTATTTTATCTCTAAATAATGTTCTGATTAAAATAAGAAACAAGAAAATAGCAATATAAAACGAGGGGATAAAAAGAATCCATTTAGCATCAAATCCTATGTTGCCCATTTTAACAATCTGTCGTTATAGGAACCTCAACTCTTATTTCTCCATATTTTATTGAAGGGAATATAATAATGACTTTTTCAGCTTTGCCTACATCAATTTTTGGCAAAGTAAAATCAGGAGGGATTTCCTCTATCGGAGTTGAAACTTTTATTTCTGGAATGTTTCGCCCTCCAAAACTGCTTATTACATCTTTTCCTTTATCAATGATGTAATTTCCAAGCAATGCACCTGCTATGAATGTGGCAATTGCAACATACATTACTATTTTGAATACCATTTGTTAAGATTGGGCTAGTGAGGTCTCGAGCCTCCCCTTATTGAAGAAAGTTGCAACAAACCCCAATCGTGCATACCTCTACACTACTAACCCATTAGAAAACCTGCCCAGCGAAGGCAGGAAAAAGCGATTCACTTTTTTGTATCCAAGAGGAGTTAATTACTCTGGACTATGAATCTTTGGTTGTTCTTTTACAGTTGAGCATATCATTACACCAATAATCATTCCAATAATTCCAATAATCATAAAAACATTATAGATTAAATATGTGAATTGTGCAAGGATAATCCCAGTAGCTATAAAGATTAATCCAGTCAATACATTAGATATTCCGATAGAATACTGGTGTTCAAGAAAATAGTTTTTAATGCTAAACATTTTCACCCATTAAAGATTCTACGACAGCAATTCTTAAATGTTTCAACTGCACTCCCTATAAATGTATCTTCTCCGTATTCTTCTTTTAGCTTGAAAATTATTATAAACAAGAAGATAAAAAATACAATTATTCCGATTGAAATCCAAATCCAGATGTTCATAGATACCTCCAAAATAATAAGATTATGCCACCAAGCACAGTTGTTGTCAATATTCCAATAAAAATAAAAAATACTATCATGGCAACTCTTATAAACTCACTAATACTCTTATCCAATGGTTTTGAGCCACAAAAAATACACTTAAATTGATTTTGCGGAATTCCAAATTCGATTTTTTTAGTTAAATTCAAAATATCTTCTGCATATCTTATATATTTTTCTCTTGTAGTATCGTCAATTTCCATTTTAATCCTTGCCAAATCCTCCCTTTTTAAACTTTTTGATTTAAAAACTCCATTAAAGGCTTTGTTTTTACTGCATCTCTCTGCAATGATTTTAAGTTTTTATAATCTTCAATATCAAAAAATTCTTTTTGTTTTTTGTATTCTGCTAATCTTTGTTCTGCAATTTTAATATAATCATCATTCAATTCAAAACCAATCCATCTCCTTCTAAATATTTCACAAGCAATAGCGGTGGAGCCTGACCCAATGAAAGGGTCAAGCACAATCCCTCCCACAAAATAATTATTTTTGCAATTGCATTTTGTATAATCTATTTTATATTCTGGATAACCAAATTCTAAATACCTATTTGATAATGTTGAGCCACTTGCATCAAAAGAATGTTCTGTTTTTTTACTTTCTTCAGTATATCTGTCATTCATAAATTTAGTATGGTCTCCTTGCGGACCGCCTATTCTTGTAGTTATCGGAAATCTTGGTGTTCCACATTTTGAGCATATTTCTTTTGGACAACCTGCTTTAATCGGTGCTTCAATCAATTTTACTGGATACACGGCAAAATGTGCAAATGGGTGAGGCTCTGTATTAATCGAGAAGAAATCATCTGGAGTGCCTCCCAAAGGATGCATCTTTTCTTCTGTTGATAATGTATTCAACCGCTTCATTCCCTCAGGGTTTTTTGTGAAATTGTCATAAACATCACTTGGAGTTTTTCCTGCAGGATGAAAAGCATCATTTGGAGATTTTCTTAATTTTCTTCCTCCTTCATATCCTGTTTCATATTTTATTACATCTTCAGGGGTTTTCCCCATTGGATGATTTATAGCAGAGTCGTGTTCCATACCTTCAACATTTCTTGCATATGCTAATCTCTCTTTCAATGCCTTTGTATTTTGTCCTTCATTTTCATGTTCACTATATTTCCAAGAATCAGCTGGAACCCTTCCCAAAGGATTAATCTGTCTTTTGTTCGTGCTCCATTGCCCAGTTCCGAGTTCTCCTTCTTGCAACTTACCACCTCTTCTTTCTGTATCATAATTAATTCTATTCTGCAATGATTTCAAAGATGACTTGTGTGGCTCTCTTATAGAATTCAAATCAAAAAAATAATGACGGGATTTGGCAAAAAAGAATATGTGCTCGTAGCTTGGTTTAAACCTATCATTTACAGATGTGGGCATCGCATTTTCTTTCTTCCAAATCAAATCATTGCGTAGTATCCATCCAAATTCTTGCATTAATATTGCAAACCTTGATGGGATAAGCATTAATTGTTTTGGTTGCATCCAATCATACTTTGATTTATCCCTCCGATGAGGATTTCTATTTGATTCATCATACCATTTTATATTATTGGCATTTCTCTCAAATGATTGAGGACCGCCAGAACCTCCAAAATATACATCTCCGATGTTTACCCAGCAAGTCCCACTTTTCTTTAATTTTCTTTTTAAAACATTAAATAGTTTAACCAAATTGTTAATGTATTCATACGGGTCTGTTTCACTTCCGATTTCTTTTTCTTTATCTGGATGTCCTTTTGGCAAGTAACTCCTTAATTGGAAATATGGAGGAGATGTTATTATCATATCTATACTCTCATCTGGTAATTGATTTGCCAATTCCATAGCATTTCCAAGATGAAATTTATTTATCCATTTATCAATTGGATTTTCCTCTTGGCAACTGCAAATCACAGAATTACATTTATCACAATGCTGTGCAAAATCCTTGAAAAATTTATTTAATTCTGTCATTTTTAACTTTTTCACAAACAAAAAGATTTGTCATTTTATTTCTATTAGTATAAACTGCTTATCTTTACTTAATCTTATATCCTCTATATTATACTTTGGGTTTATATTGAACACATACCTAAAATCCCAAACTTTTATTTCTTTAATCATATTCTATATTCGAATTTAATAAACTATTACAATTAACGCACCATCTCTTTCCTAAACAACCTATTTTTACGATAACAAATCCTCTACATTCATCACAATATAATCTTCTTGTTGCATCATCAATTTCATTTTTAGCTAATACTATATATTTTAAATCGTTTGTCATTTTACATAAATTGTGTTATTTTAGTATTTGGCAATCCGTTAATTCTTTTTAAAGCCATATTATAATATAGTTTGTTATTATCGCATCCGATATAGTTTCTATTTTGCTTGATACACGCAACAGCAGTAGTTCCAGAGCCAAGAAAACAATCTAATATCAAGTCTTGCTCATTGCTGTGAATCCTTATAAGTTTTTCTATTAATTTGAGTGGTTTTTGTGTTGGATGGTCTAATCTTTCCTCTCCTTGTAATACTAGGAAAGTAAAAACATTTTTCATTTCTTGCTGATTAATAAAATTGAATGTGAATGGCACTTTCTCTTTATTATATCTGGCAAACCAAATAATATTTTCATGTGCAGAACGATAATTTTTATGTCTTAATTGCGGAATTGGATTTTCTTTAAACCATACAATCTGGCATTTCAAATCAAAGTTATTGTTTATTGCTGGTTCATAATAATAATATGCCCATTCTTGAGGTCCAAAAATAATAATACTGCCACTCTCCTTTAAGATTCTATCAAATTCCTTAAACAAATCTTTGCTCATTTCTTTTAAATCGTAATCATTCCATTTCAGTTTCTCCGTGTAATGAAATCTCCTGCCAGTTCCATCATCTAAATTATCATACTTTGAGAAATCCAAATTGTATGGAGGGTCAGTAAGCACTAAATCTACTGAATTTGATGGGATATTTTCAAGAAATTGAAAAGCATCTTCCAAAAAAATTTTATTTTTTATTTCCTCTATTTTTCTCATCTTTCTCCCTTGTCAAAAAACTGGTCTTGCCTTCGATTTATCTCTGCCAATAAATCAAATTTAGCCTTTTCGAGCGATGAAATAATCATTGCCTCCGATAATTTTCTCCATCTTATAATTGTTGTGATTCCTCCTTCTGGATTTATTTTGGCGATAAAAATATAAGTTCCATCCCCTAGTTCATTCAAAATCTGGTTAATCTGTTCTTCAATCATTTTTTCTAAATAATCTCTTGCATAGGTTACATTCCCATAAATTTGTATAACTATTAAAATGTAATGTGCCTACACATTTAGGGCAATTTGCCAAATATTGCTCTTCGTTAGGATTGACAAGTTCAAATCCTCCTTTAGGTTTTCTCATTTTTTCTTTATTATAATTATCTCGTCAATATTTTTCTGGTTTTGAATTACATACTGCATCAATAAATTAGGGCTGAAATCAACAAATCTATCAATTATTATGTTATTTTTCTTGCAATTTTCAATGAAATCCTTTACGAATGTTGTTCTGCTAATCATATTCTCGTCTCAATCAAATAATGCTCAATAGTTTCTGGTTGAAATCCTATCGAATACAAATAATGCTTGAAGTAAAAATCCCCTAAATCGAAATTATTCATATTGCTTGTTATTATTTTAATGAAAGGCTTGTATAAATTGCTTATCCTCATCCTTATAAATCTGTTGTATTTAGTGAATTCCTTGAATTGCTTGTCTGCAATGGGGCATTTTTGGATTATTTCCTGGCATTTTTCCCAACTTAACATTCTCCAAAAAAAATAAATATGAAAATGTAAATCAGAGGATTCAACAATGACTGCTGTTCCAACATCTTCCTTTTTTTGTAATTGCCTTACATAACCCTCAACATCTTCCAATGTGAATAAATCAACATCTATTGAAAGGGTTGATGGTTTGCCTTTTTGAGCTAATATCCAACCTAATGCTTCCTGTTCTTTCGCTTGTCCCATATTTTTATCCTTATTCTTTTTGTTCCTTTGCCTGTGGGAACACTTATCATTTTTGTTTCTACTTTCCTTGATTTCTGCCAAGTATGTTTTGCCATCTATATTTTACCACTTTTTATTGTCATTCCCTGCCCATTTTCATCCTCTTTTTGAATTTTTTTGAGTTTATAATACCAATAGCCTAAATGAGTCATCATTATTAAAGATGTAATCAATATAAATATATACATTCCTAAAATAGAAACTCGATAAAGTTGATTTACAGTAAACATTATAAAAAAGAACATTCCGATAGGGAATATTGTTACAAAAAGAGATTTGTCAATTCTTTTTGCTGTTAATGTTATTTCTTGAGATTTTCTCATTTCCGTAATTCTATCGATTTTGACGGGAATAATGGCAAATTGCTGATTTGTTTTCCACCAACTTTAGCAGAATCCTTGATTTCTGCTTCGAAATCTGGGTCTGGAGCCCAGTTATCCTTTGCAAATCCTTCTCTGAAAAATTCATCTATAACATTATTTTTTAATTTATCATAAACATTACTCCAAAAAGTGCTTTCTTTTAATGTTCCCCTCACATCAACAGGTGCTAATGTTCCCATTTTAACTCGCTTGACGCCTTCAACTTTGACTTCCCTTTCATTTTTCCCTTTTGGTTTGTATTGTCCCTTGACATAGGTTCCGTAATCAATCTCAACGACAGGAATAATATCAGTAATTGTTCCAAACAATTCGACTGTTACAATCTGTCTTGGGATATAACCCCAAACAGGAGGTATTTGTATTTGAAAGTCCTTTCTTCTTATCCTTCCCGCTCTCGTATAAGATAATACTCTGTTATCATCATTATCCAACCTTATAAATTCAGTTTTTCGCAATACTTTCCTTCCAAACATTTTTAATAAAGCAATTCTTCTTCTTTTACCTCCCCCACCTTTATTGACTGGCAAATCTGCTGTTGCCAATAATTGATTAGGCAATCCCTTCTGTAAAGTATTGCCTGAAATCGAATAACCGTAATTACTCCAAAAAATAATTAAATCATTAAATACTGGATTATTCTGATTGTTTATGTTGATAACTCTTTCCAATTGCTTCCTTGCGTATGCCTGTTTTTTCTGTATTTTTACCATTATAATCCTACATTGCTCATTTTTATATCGTAATCTTTTTCCAATGAATTGAAAAAACAACTCATATTTTTCCAAAAATCCTCGAAATATTCACACGTTTTGCATAATATTTTTACTGGTTTGTTTTCTCTTAATTTTTCCTTGTGGTTTAGATGTGTATCTGTATAATGTTGTTTGATTAAATCGAATTCACTACCGCATCTCATTTTATTTTTTTTGGTTTCATCCAATTTGGATACTCCACATCAGGCACAAATCCATTCTCCCTTCCATATTTCCAGTCATTCCTGTATTCGTGCATTTCAGCAGTCTCTTTATTTAATGATTTTTTCTTTTCCAATGTTACCTCCTAAAATTTTGGATACTCATCATAAACTTTTCCTTGTAATAATCTTCTGCCAGATTTTGATGTTATGCCACCAACCTGTTTAAAGAAAAAAGGAACATTCTGCTCCCTACATTGCTTTAAGATATTCAAAGCCCATTCCTCTTTGAATGTTCTGTGGTTTTTTCCTGATTCCCCTCCAACAATAATCCAATGTATTCCCTCCAAATTCAATTCTCCTAAATCTTCAAGCAAAGGTTCTAAGCTTAAAAATCTGATTTCTGCTGGGATTTGCCTTAAAGTATCAATTCTATGTTTGGTTCTCTGATTTTCAACAGAAGTTCCTAACCAAATATGGTTATAAATAAAATGTTGTCTTTGGATATATTTTAACATTCTTTCTGGTCTTTTGGTTAATATCTGGTAAATATGCCAATCTGCTTCCATCATAATCTCCCATACTTTATCTATGAATTCAAAAGGAATATCTTTATGGAATAAATCTGACATACTATCAACAAATATTTTTTTAGGTTGCTTCCATTTCAAAGGTAAATTCAAGACTTCTGGATGCAAAGTTAATTTAAATCCATTCCTATATCTATGACTTCCAGTCTTTTGCAATCTTAATGCTAAGGTTTCAGCATAACAATTTCTACAACCTTCACTTACTTTTGTGCATCCCGTTGTAGGATTCCAGCTTGCATCTGTCCATTCAATTTTGCTTTTTTCTGCCATCATTCCCCATCCAATAACCCAAACCATAAGCATTTCTGTTTATCTTGTGGTATCTTAATTTAATTCCTTCGCAACAACCACTATGGAAGTTGTGAAGTTTTACAATTAAGATATGGATAGGTTATTTGGATTGTAGGGTTGCCTTTCTTCTTCTGGTAACTTATTTATTAATTCTGCTATTTGTTTTTTAATTTTATCATAATCCCTTGCATGTTTTTCCTTCTTTTCCATAGCATATTTGTTTAAAGGAACATCTTTCTTGAAAGCTTCAAAAATATCCTTGAAACTGCCTTTCCTCTTTTTGTTATATGATTGACTTGATTTTGGCAGATTTGGGATAGTTTTAAGCACATTGTAGGGATTCACCATTTCAAGCGTGAAAGTGTCAAATTCGGCATCATTTAGGGGTAAATCAACGCATCTGGAGATAGGATGCAATGAATATAATGCTCTTGTCAGGCAATATCCACTCTGCATCTCTCCAAAGCACTTGAATTCATACGGCTTACATTGTTCTAAAGCCCAATTGATGAAATCATTGCTCAAATTACCAAAGTCTTCAACAATGAAATAATCCTTAATGTCTTCCCATTCAATGCAAATCCTGAAACCAGAGCCTGAAAAATTTAGGATATATGGAACTCTATACTTATCAAGCAGATTTTTAATAATTCCTGTTTCATACTTAACGATTGTTAATCCTTCATTAATTACTTTTAAAATATCTGGATGATTTAATTCTCCTTCTTTTCGCCACCATTTCTTGAAATGCTTATTATCTATATCAAAGATAATGTCAAATCCAAATATTTGGTTATTGAAGTTCTTTTGCAAGTCAACTGGCTTTTCATCTTCTGTCATTCGTAGATAAGCTATTGAACGGAAAAAATGCCAATTTGCAGGTAGTTCTTTTTCAACAAACCTTTCCTTGATTTGACCTAAAAAAAATCTGAAATTACCACATCTGTAAAACCTAGTGCTAATGTCATGTTTCCCTCCCTCTAGGATAAAATCAATACTATGTCTCTTTGCTCCAGTATCCTTAAAAATCTCCCATAAAATTTTTTCTCTTATAGATTTATCTTTGTTGAAATACCATTCTTCATAAATATCCATTTTTGCTCCGTAATTTTCCCATTGTATTATATCCATTTTGTAGAGGTATCAATAAATTGAAACATTCTTTTATATTATCAACAACATTCTCTAATTTTTCTTTTTTCCTTCTGATGATAAAATTGATTAGCATATAAAACTTGAGAATATCAAAAAAATTTGCTATATTCACATTATAAACATCTTTTGTTTTTATTCTTACAGATTTTTGTATCACAGAATTAATACCTAACTTTTTCAATAGGTTATGCACAAGCAATATCAAATCATAATTAGTATTAGTAAAAGCAATCCTTCTTTTAGTATAACCATTATCAATATAATAATGCACACAACATTCACTATCATATAATCCTTTCAAGAAAGGTATTATCAATCTTGTATTATTTAATGATTGTATAAAAGGCACATTTTTAAATTTAAGAATATTATTTATTGCTGGAACAGAGTATAAACTCACAATATATGATTTATTATTAGCTGAATTAATATATGATATTATACTTGCTTCTTTTTTGTAAGCGAATTCAATCTTTTGTTTAAATTCTATTGCAAAGTCTTCATCAATAACATCTAATTTAATTCTATATTTAGAAATGTTCCCATCTCCAAATATTACACCTAAAATATATGCTTTATATGTTGTAAAATGTTCATTGAAATGATTATTATAAATTTTTAATCTGTGTTTATCAAATTTTTTTAATTTTAAATTCCTCCTCGTTTGTTTAACATACTTACTATTTTTATTAAGCAATATTGATATTTCATTATCAGTTAAAGTTAAATAATTATCTTTTAAAAAATCTATCTCTGATTTAGACCATTTTTTGTATTTGATTAAATTTAGATGTGAAGCTCTATAAAAAACTGAATTAACATTTTTTCCTAAATTTTTTGCTATATCAGAGTATTTAAAATTCAAATAATTAGTTTTTAGATATTCATCTTCTTGTTCTGTCCATAACTTATAATGACGCATTATTCTCCCCTCTTTTTATTCCAGTAAGGACTTTTACATTTAGGACATATTATAGGTTTTTGATTTTTTCTTGGTATCCATTCATGTTGGCATCTTTCACATTTAAAAATTGGTAATTTCATTTTACTTATGAGTATATACTAAAAGTATTACTTATATTTAAATGTTGCTTATATATGTTTAAATCTGGCATTCTTTTTGCCTCCAAGCTCGTTTTAAGTTATCAAAATAATCTAAATAACACATTTGAACATTTCTTGCTCGTTCTAATGTGTAACAATGAGTGATTTCTAATTGTAATTGCTCACAATCCTTATCCATCAATTTTTCAACTTCTGTTTTCTCTCGGCAGATTATTTCTTTGTGTATTTGGGTTTTGTTGTAGATTACCCCATATCTTTTGGAACAATAAGTTAGATTTCTTACACTACATGATTTCCCTACAATCTCAAATCCATCAGATAGTGGAATGCAACTTTGGAGTTGGATAGTATTATTTTCTGCACAAATTTCCAAGCCAAATATTTTTTGAATAGAATTAAATTCTGGTAAATCTACGATTTCTGATTTGTTTGGAATAATTTTAATTTTTTCTTCATAAATCTTTTCTTCAACCCAATCAGGATTTCCTTTCTCGCATTCTGTTTTTGGGCGGGATTTGATACAACTTGTTGTATTAATAAATTCTATTTCATATCCATTTTTTCTTGATTCTTCTAAATCGTCTTGTGAACACATTGTTGCAGAACTTTTTACAACCTCCCCAGATTTCAGTTTTATTGATGTATAATTATATCTTGGTTCTGAATATTCTTCACACTTGCATAAATCATCTTCTCTTGGATTATCATTGCAATCATCAATATTAATCTCTGCTTGGGTTTTCTTGCGGAAGTTTGATGTGTATTTATCAGAACAATCATTTCCATAAAAATCACAAAATCTTTCTAAAGGTGTTTCACATCCACATTTTTCTGGGTTTTTGGAGCAGATATAGGAAGTTGATTTTGAATATATAAATGAACCCCAAATAAAAGTGAGTAATATCGTAAATATTACAATCTTTAATTTATTTTCCTTAATCCGACTTCGTGCCATATTTCCCTCTTTGATATATCTCATATATGATGAATATTAACACGACAAATACCAATCCCCAAAAGAATATCCTCATTATTTTCTGCACTGGTAAAGGTTCCACACTTGTTGTGTAAGGATTATTTGTGGTATCTATTTCTGTAAGATTGAACGCCAAAACATCTTCAAAAACATACAAAGACTTGAATTGCAAATCGTAAATGCCGTTGTCAAAAATGCTGATGTTTGTTCCTTGAGTGTCATTTATATCCCAGATTGTATGCTTCGTGAATTGTAATGTTGTTAAAACAGCATCATGATTACTCAAATTACCACCTTTGACAAATGAATCACCCCTCTTTACTAAAAACTCAAAATCCTTTACAAGCATCAAAAATGTGAGATTAGGATACTTTTGAGGGTGTATTATTATTAATTCGTTTTTTTGTGCTATATAAGTTTTAGTCTCAAAGAGTTCTGTGTAAATTTCTTGTGCTGGTCCTCCACTAAATTCTATGCCGTAAACTATATTCGCATAAAGAAATAATAATAATAAAGGAATACTTATTATAATTGCTCCTCTAAACATAATTTCTCCAATTTCTTCAATTTGATTAGCATTATCCACTATAAAAGTTTTTATCATACTCATTGTTTTTCTCATTTCAATTCCTCAATCATCATTTCTCCAGCTTGAATATCTGGAATGACAATATCTCCGCTAATCTGCACTTCTTTCTTTTCTGGGATTATGAATTTCAATTTTAACCTGATAGGCACTTCAAAGGGGTTATCTGAACTATATGTTTTCCTCTTTATAATCCTAAAATCCTCTGTTTTCCAGTTGAATATAAGTATTACATTAATTTGTTTTTCCATAATTTCCCACCTTTGTAATAATTAATTCTTGAACTCGATTTAGAACTTGTTTGAGAATAAACAATATTATTAGCGATATTTTCAAGCTGTTTTTTAATTATTAGAATATCAGCTTTTAATCTGTAATAATGGAATCTCAGTTGATAATAATTAGCGTTATGTGATAATAATTTCTTAATTAATTGTTTTTTCGACAAAGTTCTTAATTCCTTTTCTTTCATCTCATCCCACCTTTACGCATTGACTTAACAATAGTAAAAACAAAAACAACAACATTAACCTAAACAACAGCAATGCTGATTCAATCTTATCCAGCATTTCCTTATTGAATGATACTTGCTGTTGAAGTTCTGCTTCTTTGTATCTCACAAATAAATCTATTATATCCTTATCAAGCCTGAATATCCTTCTGACAACTTTTTCATTTATTTTTTCTTTTTTCATAGTAAGAAGGAAATGTGGCATAACGCCCCCATTATGCCAAGATTGTGATATGAACAATCTTAATCAACTCTAATCATTGATTACATTCCTTGATTAATAACACCCCTACAAACACTTGCCTATTACTCAAGCGTATATCCACATGAATGATATTCAATTTCCAGTCGAGAAATTGATTGTAGAAGCATTCTTTCTTGATTTGTGTATGTCGAAGTCATTTCTCAATGATTTAATAATCAAATTTAGGTTGTTTAATTCCTTCAAAGCCTTTCCAAGCTTCTGCCTTGTTCTTCTCGGAATATACTTTTGTTTTTGGATGTGGTGCATAATATCCTTATGCTCAATGCATAAAGGTATTATAACATTTCTCATTGGATTTAGTTCCTGTGCTATTGCGTGATGCCTTGTTATGTTTTCTGTCTCGCCACACATAAGACACATATTAAGTGGGATTGTTATGATTTTCTTTTTAATGTTAATCATTCTTTTTGTAGTTAAATATCATTAATATAATAACCATTGCAACAACAAAAATAACACTTATCACAAGCAATGTCTTTAATATATTATTCTCTTCTTTCAGATTTGAATTCTCGAAATTTAAGTCTGAATTCTCAATGATGTAAGATTTTGTGCTTTGTAATTGTCTTTGGCAATTGACTAAATCGTTGTTAATCTCATCCATTTTCTGAGTGTTATATTTCTTTTCCGCAATGCATGATATTTCATCCGTCTTATCGCAATCTGGAAGTGCAAATTGGAAATCTCCTTGAGTTTCATTGCAGTTGAAAGATGTTGTTTTTCCTGCAACAATAATCTGTATCTCATTGTCATCTATTTCTATTATGCCTGTTTCTGCATAAACTAAAGGTAATACCAAAAAAAATATAATAATTAAAGTTTTCATTGGAATATGAGGGGGCATAAGAACACAAGCACTAATTCAGGGAAATTGGTTCTTGAAATTACATTGCCCCTTTCTCAATCCTTACTCAAGGAATTTTGTTTTCAGTTCCTTGATTTTCTGAACGCCGTATTTTTTTCTTGCATGTTCAAGCTCTCCATCATTTAGAGTGATGTAGTGCTTGGATTGTTTTACTGGGTTCTTCTTTTTCATGGTTGTTAATGCCATTTTTACCTCCAATTCCAACATCAAATAATTTTCCTTCTGATTTTTTATAGTAATTCCATTTAGTTTTGTTGAAACTTCTTACTGTTGTGAATATCTTATTTGAATAATTCTTGAAAATCAGCATTATGACAAACTCTGACTTAGGAATCTCAAAATACTCAAATTTGCCATTATGAAAATATTTTGTATCATATTCGATGAAATCTTCTGATAGTTCCGAATATGGCATTTTTATTGCTTGTAATAATCTTACCTTGTTACCAACTGCCGTGAGCTTCAAATATTTGTGGGAAAATTGTATTTTCATCTTAATTCACATATAACATCATTATCAAGATACCAAAATGGTTCACTCGGATATTCTCCTTCTTTATATTCTAAATCGCTATATTTTCTCGAAAAATGATGAGAAGAAATTTCCACTCTTACAAAATCTCCTTTATTTTGACTATCATTTACAAAAAAACAACCTTGAGTAGTGTTGTGAAATGTTATTTCTGCTTCCCATATATCGAGATGTGCAGATTCTTTTTTATTTTTACACTCCAATGCTTGTTTTACTATTTCGGTTGTTTGATTATCTGTTAGTAAGTTATCTATTTGGTATGGTTCATCTGTTTTAATACAAATCAGCATTTCTTCATTATCATAAATATATTCTCCTGAAAATCTTAAAGTGTTTAATTTTAAATTATCAATTGAAATTATCCAAGTCATACCGCAAGTATCCCCGAATGTTATATAGGGATGAACTCTGCATTTATCAAAATCAGGATTGATAGGTTTAATAACTTGTGAACAACCAATTAGTAATATTAAGAATGCTAACAATAATTTATTCATTTTTATTACCTTCATCTCCACTCCAAAAATTTCTGTTTTTTACCTTCATCAAACAATGTTTTAGCAAGTTTAAACACCATATTTGGTATTATACCTTCTCCTTTTGCTATTTTGCCGTTCAACAGCACACAAGCATTATTGAAGCATTCGCTCCTGAATATAGCCATTTCCCTTGTTTCAGCTCGTAAATCTATATTTTTGTCAAGCGTAACAATGTTGTATTCCTCGTTTGCAGTTTTTAGTTCATCGAAAGCAAGTTTGGGTTCTTCTTCCTTTACTATTTCCTTTATGTTGGTGATATTGTGGTATGTCGTGGTTCCAGATTTCTTATCATAAAACTCAAATTCAGCGGTATCCCCTTTTTTGAAATCCTTGATTAATGCTTCTTTTCTTAATCTTTCATTCTCCTTTTCGTTGTCCTTGATGAACAATCCTAATGCCATTGTTCTTCCATTGTTGGTCTTGATAATAAACGAATATCTTGTCCACAAATCCTTTTCATCAATTTTCTTGTCAAATATCTGCCCAACAACTTTGCTTGTTTGCATTTTATATGGTTTGTCCTGCATTTCTCCACCTAAGGTTTATATTGTATTGTAAAATTGAATGATGGATTTGGTTGCCCTAAATCGTTTAAATTTTTATCAACAGCATTTCTTTTTATAGTGTAATCTTCTACAATCCAATCCATATCAAAAAAGGTGCAATAAACAGAAGTATTGAACGGCTCATGTAACTTTAAATCTCTTAAAAATACTTCTAATTCGTAATTAAAATCATGTTCTAATACATATAAATCATAAATAATCCTCTGGAAAGCAAATTTAATTTCATTCTCTGTTTCAAATAATCTACGAATTGATGTCCTTAAAATAGTTTTTTCTATATAATTTTTATCATAATTACATCCAAAAAAATCAAAACTATCTGGTTTATCAAAAAACCTTAATTCCAATTCTATAATATTGTTATTGTCACTAATTCTTATTGTATTATTTTCTAATTTTTGAAACATATTGTCACGAATATCTACATCAAATTTTGATGTGCAATGTAATTCTGGGGTTATATATTGTATTTGACTACAAGCTACAAAATATTCAAGATAATCATTTGGGACATAA
>ERZ1292623.45-Hain-H51-01um-R1-45-length-131603-cov-234_pt1 | contig 70391 bp, 75 predicted proteins | sample MGYA00564398_ERZ1292623 | MGnify/ENA primary metagenome ERZ1292623 (study PRJEB36523, sample SAMEA6512633) | groundwater metagenome | collected 2019-01-07 | study: AquaDiva: Metagenomics assemblies of 32 groundwater samples
CAGCTCGAGTGAGAAGTCCGAAGAAGCCAGTGTCGTTAGAAGGAGGAAGATGTCCCTTTTGGATAAGGAGAGTCTGGAGGGTCTTCACATCATCTCCTTTGGTACCTCGATAGAGGGGACGAGTGATGGGTGAGGGTGTGGTTGGGGGTGTGGTGGTGTCTAGAGTTGTGGGGGTTGGGGTGGTCTCTGGAGTTGGAGTTGATACGGGAGTAGACGCTGTGGCATTAGAGACCGTCACCACAGTTCCTGATGATGTTGTTTGGTTTCCTGTGGCGTCATGAGCAATGGCTGTGAGAGTATGAGATCCATCGGATGCCGTGGCGGTGTCCCAGGTGATGCGGTATGGGCTTGTCGTGAGTTCGTTGGTGAATGCGATACCGTCGAGGAGGAACTGGACTCCGGTGACTCCTGTATTGCTAGAGGCAGTGGCTTCGAGAGAGACTGAGCCTGAGATAGTGAAGCCTGCGGTGGGAGAGATGAGGGAGACTGAGGGAGGAGTGGAGGAGGGGGTTGGGGTTGGTGTGGGAGTAGCGGTTGGGGTAGGTGTGACGCTTGAGAATTGGTATGCTCCGATGTCCCAGGAGGTACCAATTGGGCGCTGGGCTCCATCCTTATCTGCGGAAAGAAACGAATAGATTGAGGACAAATTAGTGCCGGTATTTTTTGCGATTGTATCACCTGATGCCAAGTGAAAATCCGCTGCGCCAGCATTGACATATGTTGGCACGCCTACGACGCCGTGTGTTTCACGCACCGGCGAGAGGGCTTGCAGTTGGACTAGCCTGTATTGACTTGCTCCCCACACTGCGACCTGCGGATAGTTAGCACTCGCTGTCGAATAGATATTGTAATCCCACGAAGAGGCGCCTGTGATCGTCGTGTTTGCGGGGAGTTCCACAGAGCGATAGGAAATATCTGATGTGGTGCCAAAGATATTATTGAGCATGGCAAGATTCGTGACTTGGCCTCTACTGACTACTCGAATGGCTGAGGCGCTTTGCGTGTAAAATGTGTTGTTTGCAATCACCACATCGTCCCACACAGAAGACGCGCCACCCTCAGCATCAATTACCACTCCAAACCCAGGGTTAGAATTGATGACATTGTTGTAGATGCGAAGATGCCCACTAGAGGAATTATTGAGGTTGTCGATGTAAATGTTTTGGTCTCCAGAATTGTACACATAGTTATTGTAGATTGCACAGTAATTACCCGATTGACACAGCAGAGAATCTGAATGCCCCGATCCGTCCACTCCGGTAATATCGTTGTCATGCAGACTCGCATTTGATCCGACACGAATACCATCATGTTGCAGATATTGAATCAGATTATGGTGGATGTTACAGCCATCAGTATAGCTAGTTGTGCCTGTTGCTGACCAACAGGCTACACCTGTGCCGTTCAGCTTTGTCCCAACATTGACCCCATGGATCCAGTTATAGGAAAACTCCACATCGCCAACAGTGGCCACTTGCAGATAGACCCCGCCATCTTGATTAGTGAGGCTAGACGATCCCCCGCTTCCCGTAATTTCCACATGCCGAATTGCTAAATGCCCTTCCCCTCCGGTATTCGCATAAAAGGAAAAACTCGGTGTACTATCCGACGCCCCAGGCGCAAAATTGATGACGCGAAATGGATAGGTTGTATTGCCAGATCGCGCATCTCCGGTGAGCCCATCGACGGTAATATACTGAAACGCATTAAAACTGAATGCCACGAAATTACTCGTGGATTGCATGTCGAGAGTGGCACCTCCTGCCGCCGCCGTAATCGTGATAATATTACCGGCGCTCCCGCTCGCTTGCACATTTAAGCGACTTGTGATTGTTCCACAGAGATATACTGTATCCCCTGCGCTAATCTTGCCTGCCCCCACGCCCCAGTTAGTGGCAGTATTGAACCATGCTACAGAGTGAGCGTTGGCACAGTTTGCGCCTGTATCGACGCCGGAAGTCGCTTGGGTAATGAAGACATCTTCCCCCGTAACGAGAGCATGGGCCGATGGCATGAACCCAAAGATGAGTACGAGCAATGGGATGTATAGAAATTTTTTAAGACTAAGCAATTTCTTCACACCATTCATATAAAAAGAGTACCACGTAAATGTAAATTTCTTCGCGACGCCTTCATTTCTTAAAAAGTTTATGGGAAAAGCGGGTGGGACATTCTGCCCGATTCTAGTAAAAGGAAAACCGCCGAGCTCAAAGAGTCGGCGGTGGCAGGGACGGTGGGAATTGAACCCACGACCTACGGGTGATCACCCGCACGCTCTACCGACTGAGCTACGCCCCTACGCTCCGATAGTCGGAAAAAGAACAATTAAAATCGAGTGCTTGGTTCTGGCGGTTAGCTACTCTCCCCATCTGAAACGATGAGTACCATCGCCGCTAGGAGGCTTGACTGCCGAGTTCGGAATGAGATCGGGTATGACCCTCCCGCCAAACCACCAGAACCAAACACTCGATGTGTTTGATATACGTTAATATGCATTAAAAACAAAGTGTCGTCGTGATTGTGCTACACAGATTTCCGCACGAGAGACTGGACATATTAGTACTCCTCGGCTTCACGCCTTGCGGCGCTTCCACCTAGAGCCTATCAACCTAGTCATCTCCTAGGAGTCTCATAACGATTCCTAATCTTGGAGCACGTTTCCCGCTTATATGCTTTCAGCGGTTATCGTCACCCGACATAGCTACCCAGCGGTGCCCTTGGCAGGACAGCTGGCAGACCAGAGGTCAGTTCATCCCGGTCCTCTCGTCGCTTATTCCCCTGTTTCCAGGAGCGCAGACTATATCTTCATCCTTCCTCGCTTGTGCGAAGTTAGGACGATGGCATGTTACCCATGCGAGCAGTCGTTCTCTAGGAACGATTCCTCAACACATGAGTCCGCGTATCTTTCAACGCAAGTCGTTACGGGGTCAATTCGCCTAATATGGCGAACGACTTCCCACGGTATTACCTTAAAGCGGTTCTGATTTTCAGCAAATTTATCTTGCGCGGACCGGCGCATTGTAAATTCTCAATCAAAACATATGAAGGCTTCACCGTTATAAGCCATGTTGTCATCAGAGATCTCTCTCTGAAGTAGCAATTCTTTACTAGGGACGACCCTCCTCAAGAATCAACGCCTGTAGTAGATAGGAGACCAACCTGTCTCACGCATCTACGTTTGCCCCATGAGATAGTTTTCTCTCGATTCTGATGCGAACTCGAATGTCTTTCAACTTTCGTGTTCGTTTCAATATCTCGATTCTTTATCTCACGGGGTTTGCTCCAATTACTTAGAGGATCGGACTGTAACTTCACCCACATCTTTCAATGTTTCGGGTGATCAACATTCAGTCTCTACGGGTGCGCAGTGAGGAAATAAGAATGTGAGTAATCTCATATTCTTATTCTCCGAACGAGCAGCCGTATCGTAATCGATACGGGTACGCATTTTTCTAACAACGCTTCCCTCGGTATTGCCCTCTCGTACACAACGAGATTGGGTTCCACCGATATCAGTTGATTTGGTCCCTCTGTATTCCTACAGAAGGCCGCCGTGAGTTTGTTTTTTGTCGTTTTCCTCGCGGGTTCAAACCGTTCAATTGTCGATCACATGATCAACCGCTGAACGGTTTGAACCCAGCTCGCGTAACATTTTAAATGGCGAACAGCCATACGCTTGGGAGCTTCTCCACCCCCGCGCTATGTTGAGCCGACATCGAGGTGCCGAACTCCGCCGTCGCTATGGACGCTTGGGCGGAACTAGCCTGTTATCCCCAGGGTAACTTATATCCGTTAATCTCTGGCCGCATCTAAGGCGTACCATCGGTTCACTATGCTCTGCTTTCGCATCTGCTCGAGATGTACCTCTTACAGTTAAGCTCTCTTATGCCATTACACTATCGCCACGGTTTCCATTCGCGGCTAGAGAACCTTAATAGACTCCTCCGTTACTTTTTAGGCTTTATGTTTTCCACTTTGTAAGCAAACAATGGCACATCATCCAATATCGGCTGTACGAAGTCGGCGATAATTCGCGCGCCTTCATACGACACATATATCCGAAGCGAGTCATTACGTTGCTTATGCAGAGCGCTTTCGATACCGAAGCGTCGAAGCGCTTCCTGCACTAATTCAAGATCTTTGCGATTATATCCAAGCGAATGAATCACGAGCGAACGGTGTCGAGACGACTTTGCTGAGCCGTCATCGAGAAACCATATCGCGAGTGAAAGCGACGTCATCAACTTCTTGATGAGCGGCGGGATTCGCTTCTTTCCGTTTTGATAGAATTGCGCTCCGTAGAAACGAAATGCAGGATGACTCACAGTTGTGAATCCATACACCAGCTTCTCTCCTTTGCGCTTTTCATACCAGCCCGATACAAGCCATTCTTGAAACTCTTTCGCGAGCCATTCAAGGTATTCGCGCTGCGCGGAGCCGTGTTCGACCTTAAGCCGATACGTACGTCCGTTGTTTTGCGTTTCAAGATGTCCATCGCCGAGCAGAAGTCCTACGATGAGTTCTCGCTGTCGTTTGGATAACTGCAAATTCTTTTTCTTTTCACTAATTTCTTTAGTGTTCATGGATGTGTACTTTAACGTTGGTACACCTGCATGTCGCCATGCAGATCGGACTATATCTTCACCCGTCACACTCGAAAGTGTGACGGGGTCTGGCATGTAGTCTCTGAGGGTTCCCTTATGAGCCTTCCCTGCTGATTGTCCGCACTTCAGAATTTTCACTGCTCGCCATACGGTGAGCGAGTACCTGAAGATACTCGGATATTCCAGCATTTAGCCAGATTGCGTGTGCGGATTTCTCTACACAGTCCCCCTTTTTATATTTTCCTGTTTTCTATTATTGGTCGGATGGGCGCCAAGTCGAGGATAGCGCCCCACCAAAACTACCCGCCACGCACGGTCCCCTGTTGGATCCCAACAGGGTTAGGCACTGCCCAATGCAAGAATGGTATTTCATTGTTGACTCCACGCCACCCGAAAGCGACGCTTCAAAGTCTGCCATCTATGCTACGCATGCATCACGCAGGGCCAATACGAAGCTGTAGTAAAGCTCCTGGGGTCTTTTCGTCTAACTACAGGTATCCGGCATCTTCACCGGAAGTGCATTTTCACCGAGCGAGTCCTCGAGACAGTTTTCCAGTCATTACACCATTCGTGCACGTCGGAACTTACCCGACAAGGAATTACGCTCTTCGATTCCTTTCAGCACGCGAAGGACCATATCTTGTCCCCGACACCTTGCGGCATCGGGGCTATGACGTATGGCCTCTCGGAGTCATATTGGACAAAGTATGAATTGCTCCATACTCAGGTAACTTGGTGTACTTCTGTTCACCCTATAACCGTCCTAGTCCTTCGCGGCGCGATCTTGCGATCGTGCCGCGAACCTTAGGACGATTATAGTTATCGCCGACATTCACCAGGGCTTACACAGTCCAGCACTACCACCGAAGTAGTAGCACCAACCGTGGTTAACCTTTTGGCATTGGTCAGGTGTCACCCCCTATACTTCCTCTTACGAGTTTGCAGGGAGCTGTGTTTTTGGTAAACAGTTGCCAGAGAAACTTTCACTGCGGCCCCCCACCCTTGCAGGCGAGGGGCAGGCCTTATCGCTAACTTACGGCCGCTTTTTTGCCGAGTTCCTTGAGGACATCTTACTCGTTCGTCTTGGTCTTCTCGACCGGACCACCTGTGTCGGTATGCGGTACGGGCGTCTATAGAGTTAATGCGTAGAAGATTTTCTTGAAACCGCGCTTTGCGTCCTCTCTTCCCCCGAAGGAGAAAATTGCCTCAGTGCTCGGGGTAATGCGCGCCGGATTTCCCTAACGCGCGCCCTCACACTGCTGACCGGAATCCAATTACCGGCGACCCATACAGCAGTCCGTCACTCCTTAGCCTCTATAAACGGTCACGGAATATTGACCGTGTGTCCATCGGGTGCGGCTCTCGCCATCCCCTTAGGCCCGACTAACCCTCAGTTGATCACCATAGCTGAGGAAACCTTGGTCTTTCGACGTGCGGGGTTCTCACCCGCATTGTGGTTACTTGTACCGGCATTCTCACTTCTGTACGCTCCACCTTGGGTTACCCCTTAAGCTTCAGCGCGAACAGAACGCTCTCCTACCGCGTACGATTCTCGAAAGAATCGCACACCCGCAATTTCGGCACGACGTTTAACCCCGATCATCTTCGGCGCAAGGACTCTCGATGAGTGAGCTGTTACGCTTTCTTTAAATGATGGCTGCTTCTAAGCCAACATCCTCACTGTCAATGAATCCTCACTTCCTTGTGATGTACTGAATGTCGATTTTGGGGCCTTAATTGGCGATCAGGGCTCTTCCCCTCTCGATCGATGGAGCTTCGCCCCCACCTTCTAACTGCTGCCCGAGTGTGTGGTATTCGGAGTTTGATAGGGACCACGAGATTTCTCCCTGTTGGTCCCTTCCAGTGCTCTACCCCCACACACACGATATGGCAACGCCAGCCCAAAAGCTGTTTCGGAGAGAACCAGCTATTCCCAGATTCGATTAGCTTTTCACTCCTTACCACAAGTCATCCCAAGGCGTTGTACGACCTACGGGTTCGGGCCTCCATCTGTCTTTCGACAAACTTCACCCTGCTCATGGCAAGCTCATCTGGCTTCGGGTCGTATATATCCTACAATCGCGCTATTCACGCTCGGTTTCCCTTAAGCTCCGCCCCGGAAGGGCTTAGCTACGCAAGATATATACACTCGCCGGCTCATTCTTCAATAGGCATGCCGTCACGGATGCAAGCATCCGCTTCGACCCCTTGTAAGTACACGGTTTCAGGTCTATTTCACTCCCCTCTCGGGGTGCTTTTCACCTTTCCCTCACGGTACTAGTTCACTATCGGTCATAGGACGTATTTAGCCTTACCGGTTAGTTCCGGCAGATTCACTCGAGCTATTCGTGTCTCGAGCTATTCAAGAATACAAGCAAGAGTCGTCGTTTATTTCGCATACGGGGCCATTACCCTCTGGGGCGCTGCTTCCCAGCAGCTTCTGCTATAAAGACGATTGATAACTCTTTCCCCCGAAGGGGCGCTCGCATCTTACAACCCCGCAGTCCGAAGACTTCGGTTTGGGCTTTTCCCTTTTCGCTCGCCGCTACTCAGGGTATCACGAGAGTTGCGTTCAACTCGCACGAACATACGCGCGAGCTGAACGCAACTCATATTGTTCTCTTTTCCTCCGGGTACTGAGATGTTTCACTTCCCCGGGTTCGCTTTACGCGGGAGTTACCCCGCGAATTCCAGTTCAAAACTGGAGGGTTTCCCCATTCGGATATCTACGGATCAAAGGCTACAAACCGCCTCCCCGAAGCTTTTCGCAGGTTAGTCGCGTCCTTCATAGCCGTCCTAGGCCAAGGCATCCACCGTGCACTCTTATGTCTCTCGTACGGAGACCTATATATCACTATCATTCACACACTTTGTTCCCCGTCGCACTCGAAAGTGCGACGGGATTCGATTATGCATATTCGTATGTCAAAGATACGCGTGCCTCAGGAAAAGAAAGAACCGCCAGAAGCGGTTCTTTCGCGTTTACACGCGCGGGCCTTACGGCCTATCCGCTCCTAAAAGTTAGATTCTTTCGGTTCGTAGACACGTAAAAAAGAGTATAGACGAGAGCCGTTACGACGTCAATAGCTTATACAAAAACCGCCCCTGCCTTCTTCCTTTTGGAAGTCCCAATACGGGAGGCAGGAGCGGTTTTCGAGACCTATTTAGTCCTTCATCTCCGACTGGAGATTCTCAAGATATCGAGACGCTGAGTGCTGGCCGCCAAGACCGAACGCGAGGCCAATCGCAAGCGACGCAGCGATGACGATACCCGTGAAAAGGGTCTGAATAAATCCTGTCGCTACATTAAGCTGTTCAAGTGCCACAAGAATGGCAAATATCCAGATTGCGTAGCGTGCCACCTTACCAAGGAATCCGGCGGAATGGAGCGATGCCGCTTTTGCCGAGCCCGTGACAACGCGTTCCGATGCTTCTGCGACAACTGCTGCGACGAGAAGAATCAGAACAGCGACAATTACTTGTGGGAGATACCCGAGAACAACATTCTTCAAGAAGTCATTCACCTGAGTGAGACCAAGAACCTGAAGCGATGCCACCAAGAAAACGATTATGAAGAACCATTCAACGAGGAAGCCAAGAAACTTACCCGCAGACAACTGATATCCTGCTCGAGAGAGCACGCTTTCAATACCGGTCGACTTGAGTGCTTGATCAATACGCAACGAATTAACGATTTGCGTGACAACACGGCCGAGACCGACACCAACAAGCCATCCGACGATGAATATGATACCCGCGACGACTAGATTTGGAATGAATGCAACCAATCCAGTAAAGACATCCTGAAAAGACTGACTAAGCACACCTGCCCATGTAGTGAAAACCATAGTAAATAACGCTTTATTTATGCGGCTAATAACTCGCGTAACGGTGCGAGATTCCTCGTAGAGTATAACATATTTAGAGGCCTATCTTATCGATTAGAAGACGGTGTGGATAGTCAAAAACATCTCGAAGAAGCCGATCATAGACGCCGAGACGGTAACGGAAATCTTCAGTTGCGAAAGAAGCGTAACGAATTTCACGCCCAAGCTCAGCTTCAAGAGAATGCACAATACGTGCGAGCACTCGCTCCTCAAGATGGTCGCCCACGATCAGGAGATCAATCTGAGTTTCAAGACTCCCAGTGAAAAGTCCCGAGAGTACGACCAGTCGTAACGTTCCTGCGCGTTTGAGAGTCTTAATCATATTTTGCGGATGCACACTGGTCGTTTCGCGAATGAAAGTATCAACGGCACTAAGATGCTCGAAATGCGAATTTATTTGGTAGCGAGTTTGAGTCCGTGAACTCTTCTTGCGCAAAAGACCAGACGCGCAAAGCGCAACAAGTTCGTGATGTACGACCTCTTTTGTAAGCTTCGTCCGCTCAGCAATCTCGGCAGGCAGAAAAGCGGAGTCTTTGTTAAAGATGAACAGTCGCAGCGTTTTAAGGCGGGCGCCCGAGCCAAAGAGCTTTGCGAGCGGTTCCATAGGTGCCGACAGTGTAGACGTTCTCACTACTAAATGCAAAACGGCGCCGTAACGGCGCCGTTTTTTGTTTGAGCATTTCGAGTGGACATACTCAATTGTGACTTTAGTGTCCTTGTACTTGATATAAATATCAAGTACCTCCGCGAAAGTTACTTTGAAATTACTATTTCAAAGTAACTTTCGCTCCGGCGTCCGTGAGCTTCTTTGCGAGCTCAGCGGCATCCTCCTTCTTCATGCCAGTTTTGAGCATTGAAGGCGCCCCGTCCACGAGGTCCTTAGCCTCTTTGAGACCGAGTGCGAGCGCCTCTTTCACTGCCTTGATGACAGCGATCTTACTTGCTCCCACTTCAGTGAGTTCAACGTCAGCCGTCGACTTCGCCTCTTCGGCTGGCCCTGCTGCTGCGGGACCCGCGCTCGCAGTTGCTGCTGCGCTCACACCGAACTTTTTTTCGAGCACCTTCACAAGCTCAGAGAGTTCGAGAACAGTCATCGCCTCGACTTCCTCCACGAGCTTCTTAAACTTACTCGGTACCTCAACTGCAGTCTCTGCAGCCGCTGTAGTGTTCATTTCATCCATACTGTGAATACTAGGTTAGTAACTTATACGGTCTTCTTCTCGCGAATTTTTTCGAGTGCGATAACAAATCCTTGAATTGGACTATTGATGATGTTAACGAACATGCCGCGCAACACTATCATCGGCGGAATGGTCGCAATTTCAGTCATCTTTCCAGCATCAAGAAATGCCCCATCGAATACTCCCCCGAGAAGAGAGAGGACGCCCTTGAGCTTCTTACTGTACTCATGCACACCTCTTGATGGAGCTGTGACGTCATCCGTGGTCCACGCAACCGCGATTTCGCCGGGTAATGCTGGGACTTCGCCCGTGTATCCGCGCTCTTTCAGAGCCCGGAGGATGAGCGTTTTCTTCGCTACGAAGTAGCGCACTCCCGCTTTCGATAGTTCCCTACGCATCTTGGAAACATCCGCGACTGTAAATTTCGTGAACCCCACGAACGCAATCGAAGACGCTTCTTTAAAAGCATCGTTCAGTTTCGCGACTATCTCGCGCTTTTTGTCTTTTGATATTGCCATACGATTTTTTGCACGAACGAAATAAAAGGAGAGTTCGACCGTTATGGTCTCGCCTCGGCAGGATTTATCTACTTCCATAGTACCCACTGTCTTCGGTTCGTACAGGAGACACTGTACCAGAATCAGGTATGGGTGCAAGCTATAGAAAAAAATGACCCCACCCCCGATCATTCGCTTTCGCGAAGAAATGGGTGGGGTCACTCTCAAAAAACAACTTGGTATCAACAGATCACCGCACCAGATACAGATACGGGGTGGTGCGCGAAGTAAGTATGGCCACGGGATGCGTCTTGTTCCAAAAACAACAAAGTAGCCGACTGCCTGAACACCATGCGCCGAAGAAAAAGAATCTGCGACGCAGGTACCGAACGTGCCGCATGCCGAGAATATCGCGATAGATAGTGCCGCAAAACGCAGCGCCCTTCCATTCTTTGAGGATGTGGTGCGGGTTGGCAATCAACCAATCAAGAACGTTCGCATTCAATATACGATTGTTCTCCAATTCTTTATAGAGTCCGTGACCTAACTGGTTTTGGGTAAACCAAAGCCCAATCCGCGCGGGATTAAACTTGATCCAGCCACCTGGTAGGTGCTCATCAACCTCTAACCCATAGAGCGCGAGAGGATGAGCATCGCAGTCAATAAAATTTCGGTACTTCCCTTCTTTGCCAGAGTCCGTATTTCTCTCCATAAGATACTCCTTTCCTTGTCTACCGAGCTGAACGTATCAAAGAACCTTGCGCCAATATACTTAACTTGTGTTATCTGTCAAACAACCTATTGCATCGCCGCGTTCGCAATACGGAGTGTGATGAGCGCAACCGCTATAATCGCTACGAATCCGGCCAAAAACTTTGCGAACTCGATAAAGAACGGCAACTTGGGACGTTTTTGTTTCATTGTTATTTATGTTCAGCAACCCACGCATCGTACGCCCGGACGAATTGCGCATCTGACGCAAAAAGAGTTGGTGCGTATTGCTTCACGACTGCTGCTGCTGCAACTCCTTTTTCTTTATGACCAGCAAGAAATGCTGCCTTTGCAAAATCATAGAGCGCACCATAGTCATCGGGCGAAATGCTGACAATATCTGCAAGAAACTGTTCCGCATGCGTCCAATCACCTATCGTAACGTAATAGCGAGAAGCTCTTTTCGCCGTCGCAAGACTACCATCATACGGATAGAGCACTAACGCCTCGTCTGCCCAATGTTTCGCAGATTCACGATCTCCGATGGTGAGATATAAGGTCGCGAGAATATACCGAGGCTCTGCTGTTTCCGGAATCATTTTTGAGTATTCTTCTATGGTACTGATTGCTTCTCGATAGAAGCGAACTTTTTCGGCGCCAGCAGAGAGTGCATCTCCCTTCCTCAAAGAGATATTTGCGAGCATGTACCACGCCTGAGAACGCTTCGGTGAGAATAATATTGCGCGAGATAATACTGCCCGCTCGAGTGTTTCGTCTCGGGTTACTTCAGGAGGAGCGGAGTCGAGCACATGACCGAAATATGTTGCTGTACGTGCATCAAAAGGATACTTCGTAAAGTTTTTCTGTAAAATATCCCGCGCATACTGATACGCAAGAACGCGAGCTTCACCCGAGAGCATATTCTGCTGACGTTCGGTGTACATGTCGTAAGCCTGATACCCATATTCCAAATCCGCATAGGTTCCTAAAGAAAGCCCTTGATTCATCGACGCGATCGAACGTCGGACATCGACAATATGATATACGTAACCGTCTGCGAGAAGAAGATTGGCTCGAAGTGGTGTGATAGAAACCGGAATAAGGAGAAGGAGAATAATAATACTCACTACGATTGGAACCGCCTTCGGACTTCGGAATGGGAGAGTGCGGAGCTTATCATTCTTTCGATTGATGCCGTACGGAACGAGTGCGGCGATCGCGAGCAGTAATGAAAAAGCAACAGCCGTATCGAACACGAAGAAATCGGATACTGCATACACGAATGCAAGAAGCGCAAAAAGCAAACCATCCTTCTCTCCGTCGTCGCGATAGCGACGAATACCGTTGTACAATATACCGAAAATGAGCGCACAATAGAGTAAGAGGCCGAGGATTCCATATTGCACAAAATAATCCAAAAATGAGTTATGTGTTCGATCGAACCATTGTTCGAGAATTTTCCCCGGATCGTACACGCGATTGAATATAGTCTCTATCGTCTCCGCTCCGGTGCCAAGTATTGGATGCGACATTGCCTGCGGCAGCATATTCTTCCACACAAACAAACGACTCGACACGGTAGTGTCTGATACAGATATCGTTGCTACGCGATGCAAAAACTCTATCGGTATCTTCGCGATGTCACTGCGAAACACAACAAAGAGAGTCGCGACAATAATTACTCCGGCAATGGCAGTACGCGCATAGGTACGGGTGCGACCATGCGATGAAACAGCCGCGTATAGAAGCGCGACGATGCCGGCCAGAACGAGCGCGAGTAATGTACCGCGTGTCGCTGCAATAAAAATTGCGCATATTTGAAGAACGGACCCGACATACCAAAACTTCCTCCACGATCCTTCCGAGTGCCATGCAGTAGCAAGTGTGACAAGAAAAGTGATGCCCATGTAGCCGGAAAGAAACGCTGCATTCCCGAGTGTACTACCCACGCGTCCGTGACTAACTGCGACTAGTGGTATATGCGCACCAGTGGTCACTACTATCCATTGTAAAACTGCGTAGATGGCGACAATCGTGCCCGTCCAAGAAACCACATTTATAAATCGCTCATAAAAAAATCGATCAGCGTACACAAGTATAAGGTAGTACAGAGCTATAACGGCAGTAAGAGAAACGAGTCCATCACCTCGATCGTAGGTCGACCAGAAACCATGATAGAAATCCGCTCCCATAGCAGTCGATACATATGCAACAACAAGCAATGCGCCAGGAACCCAGGTGATTTTGCTACGAAGACGACCGAAGAAAAATTCTTTCCCCGAAAGGACCAGGTATGAGAAGAGTGACAGCGCAACAATCACTATCCCACGCAAGAGGAATGTTTTCGGTGCTACGTATGGATAGAGCAACCCATCAATAAAGATGAGTGGGATAACTGCGGTCGCAAGGAGTAGATACGGATAAGCCTGTTCTAATCGTCGAATCATAACTTTGCTTGTAGCCGTTTTATTTCTTTATCAATACCTGGCTGTACTCCAATCATGGAACTTACTTTCTTCCATGTATCAATTGCCTCGGCAATCTTACCGGTCGAAGCAAACCACTGCGCCTTTATCTGAAGTATCTGTGGAGAGTCACCAAAGTGAGTTTTTGCTTCGGAAAACGCCCCTTCGACAGCTACGGTATCCATCGCAAAATGTTGCGTGAGAAATGTAAGTCGCGCAGCATGATAACCACTGATTGAAGGCTGCGCTTCGACAGCCTTCGCATAGGCAACGCGTGCTGTTTGAAATGCTCCGAGTCTTTCCATAAGCTCGCCGAGATTCGCCCATGCAAGTCCCGTATGCACAGGATCGATAGCTGCTGCTCGATTGAGATACTCATACGCCTTAGCGCCGTCCCCCATGAGCTCATACTGAGCGGCTGTAGCGATATTGAGCTGATAGTCGGTATATTCTTTGGAGTTGCCGACGAGTTTTGTGAGTCTTTCGATTTCTACATGCGCCTTTTCTTGAAGCTCTGGATTGTTCGTATACGCACCAACAAAGTTCCATGAGCTTACAGTATCCCCTTCTGCAAGAGGAAGAAGGGTCTGGTATGTCTTGAGTCCTAGCATCCACCATAGGGCAGCAACCGTAATAAATACAATTGCTCCCGCACCAAGTAGCTGAATTCTGGGGAACGTCGTCATCATAATATCGTTAGAATACCACCACTGGTACAAAACAAAAAACCACCCCGAAGGGTGGTTTTTTGTTTTGTACTCGGACCGATTCTCCGAGATGGAGTTCGCTATGCGAACCAAAGCTACTTACTAGATTACGGTGTGCAGGTCGTGACAGTACCGAACGAACACGATCGTGTGTCGCCAGTAGTATCCTTGACCAAGTAACCGTTCGTCCAGTCAGTAGTGACTGTTGTGTGGCTTGTTGCCGCACGATCAGACCAGATGAAGTTCCCTGTGAGACCCGCAGACGAAGCAGCAGCAATCGCCGACGTATCCTCAGTGAAGTTAATCGTAATCTGGTCGCCAGCACCACTCCAGTTAGTGACTGTTCCTCGAAGTTCATAGGTCTTCGATGCACTAGCTGCAATGGATTGGACAGTATCGTCAATGGACGTACCGGCGTAGATCGCGAGTATGCCACCATTGACCTCCGCTGCCGAAGAGTTGACCGCTACTGCGCTACCACTCGTCACGTCGTAGAGAGTGAGAGCAGCTACGTTCATAGTAGTCGTCGCGATGTCAAGCGAGAGTTTCTTCCACTCAACCGTACCTGCAGCATCAGCCGTTACCGTGAAGCGGTAGAGACCAATACCAGAGGCAACGGTATTCGCAGTGTAACCAGTCGTCACGAGAGCCAAGGTCGGAATCGACTTCTTGACATACTGCGTGCCGTAGCCCGTTGATGCTGCCGAGTTAAGGTCGGCAGAGCCAATACTCGTTGTGTTGGTTCCTGCACCATCAGTTGCCTTGAAGCCCTCATTGAAGTCAAGAACGGTTGCGATACCTGCACCTGTTGTTGCACTGTTCGCGATTGTCGCGACGCCAACGGTTGCGGTGATATCAGCAGAGTCATTCTGCGGAACGTAGAACAAGAGACCGGTGAAGGTCGCCGTTGCGTGCGTCTGACTTGATGAAGGGAGAGAGAGCGACTGAGTTGACGTCTGTACAACACCACTCGAATTCTTGTAGCTGAGCGTGACCGAAGTGACCGAAGTGGCTGCGCCGCTCGGAACCTTGATATTAAGCTCGCTTACCGTGAACGCAGAGTTTGCTGCACTGAAGGTGAATACTCCTGACTTAACAGAAGCTGCTCCAGCAATCGCATTAGCATTGACCGGATTTCCTGCACCAACTGCTGCAGTGAGTGTTCCGGAACCTACTGTGATTGTCTGAAGAGTTGCTGCTGAAGCGCTACCGAAGGAGATCGAGGAGCCGGTACCCGTACCAGTTCCCGAACCATCGATGTTTGCTGTCCATGCACCAGCGTTCGAACCGGACTTGATATTAGCGTAGACATCAATGATTTTCGTCGCTGATGCAGCCATATTGAAGTTAACCGAGAACGAGTTGCTAGACGAAGGACTTGTCTTCACCGTTCCGAGCACTGTACCTGTTGCATTGTCTTTCAGAGTGAGGTCCGTGATCGTCGCGGCCTCATTATCAGACAACGTAACAGTAATAGTGTTCACATTCATACCATCTGTAGCACCAGTTGCGAGCGTGAAGGCACCAACGCGTGCATTGTTCGTGCCCGCGATGATGGTCTGGTTGCCGTAACCGGAGTACTTCGTCAGAGTTGCCGAAGTCGAGGAGATGGTAATCGTGTTTGCCGCTACGTTAGCAGTCGGAGTGTTAACCGTAGAGAGCGAGACCTGACCCTGGTTGTTTGAAGAACCAGTGGTAAGGGTAATCAATGCTGTATCGCCATCAGCGAACGAAGCGCCTGTTGTGGTTTTCGCATCAGCATAGATGTCGACGATAGCCGTCGTACCTGCCTTCAGGATGAAGGAGGAGCCGAACGTGAAGTTCACAGCAGTAGCGTCAGTGAGATCCTTGGTAGAACCGACCTGTACGCCATTAAGGAATACCTTGCCATTGTCCAACCCATGATCAAGCGTTGTGTCTGCCTGAACGTTGAGGTTATCGAGCTTCATGTCTTCACCCGAAGCACGCATTTCGAAGCTTGCGAACTTAAGGTTCGAAGCATTGAGAGATACGTTCGACGAAGGTGAATTGTTTGCCTTCGTCGTAGAAACGGATCCTGAAGAGATCGTTCCTAGAGTAGCGGAACGGGCGCTAAAGGACGAGCCGTTTGCTGTCGCGAGGACAGGCTGACCGAGGTCAGTATCCACCATCTGCGCATCACCACCGCGGCGAAGCGAGAACTGGAACGTGGCGCTCGAGCCGCCGACAATATCACCGACAACCTTCACTACGCGACCGCCTGTCTCAAGACGAAGCGGGTTTGCAGAGAGATCCCACGATACAGTGCTGTCGACTGCGTCGAGAGTTGCTGCACCGCCAGTTTGCACACCGTCTATGTAGAGGCGGAGGTTCGAGATATCAGAGTTCTTGATAGAACCGATATTGCGAAGCTGGAATGCGCGAAGCGTCACTGCGCGTGTCCCAATCGTTACCGTGTTCTGCCAGACTGTGTAGTCATTCTGGGGGCTCACTGAAGACGAAGAAGGGAGCGTCGTTGTGTTGAAGTCAACTGTAGCGAGCGTCGCTGCAGAAACTGTCTGTGTGTACCCATTGACTGGGAACGACACCGACGAGTCGAGCGTGCCAGTCGAACTCACCGAGACGAGCTGTGCACCAACCTGTTGACCCGATGTGGAGCCTGCGATATCAGCCACGACTGAGACCACGAAGGTCTGTCCTGCTGGAACCGTGAAGAGTCCTGTCGAATCATTGAAGTTGAATGCGCTGCTGCTTACGCCTGCAGAATCAGTGAGACGCTTTGTCCCATTGTAAATGTAGACGTTTGCAAGTGTCGAGTCGTTGCTAACGCCAATACGCTTGAAACCAAGATTTGTAACCTTGATGTCAGCACCAGTTGGGTTCGCGAAAGTAAATTTCGCGAGTGTGCCAACTGCCTGGCCTTGCACGAGAGCGACATTGTTCGGAGAATCCGGTGAGAGCATGACCTTGAGGCCGTTGCCCGTTACTGGAGTCGTCGAAGGTCCAGTTGAAGGACCGGTCGAGACCGAGCCACTGAACGCTGCGCGCGACTTAGCGCCGAAGTAGCCGGCTGCAGGTGTGACACCCATAGCCTTCTGCCACGCAATAACGCCAGCCTTCGTGAGGGCACCGAAGTAGCCCGTCGCGTTTGCTGACATGTAGCCGCCTGCCTTAAGAGAATTCTGAAGGCAAGTGACCGCTGCACCTGTCGAACCGATCGTGAGATCGCCAGTGAAGGAGCAAGCCGAAGATGAAGATGACGGCGTTGTCATTACTGGTGCGCTTCCTGTGAGGGATGCGTTGACGTTTGCGATCGTTGCGCTATCCGCACCGAACGAAGAGAGGAGCGAGAGAATCGACTGGACCTGCGCTGAGGTCAAAGCCGCTGCGTGCGCCATAGGCGCAAGTGCGAGCATTGACGTCGCCATCGCGAGTCCGGTCGCCACTGCTGCGATCTTCGCGATCGCTTTTGTAGTTACCGTTTGCATAACAATTGTTAAGAATTTAGGGAGCACATAATAAGCAAGTAAGGGAGTTGTAATTCGCTAAAGCGAATTACAACTAACACTCACGTCGCATTATTTTTTGCTAGGTTTCCCCGCGAAAAAAATGAGACGCTGTGTTGAAGCACGTTCACTTTCACACTACCCCACAGCGCACGGCATCGACCAGTACGCCATGGGTTAGTTGGCAAGAGTTGATGTTCGTCGTTTGACGAACTATTCATTTATCAAAGTACGCCCTACCGGGAACTAAATAGTGCCCGCAAGGACTATGCCTAGTATATAGCGGAAACGAATATTTTCCGATATCGGCATGTGGATAACAGCTAGGAAATAGGTACGTAAAATAGGCCGTTTCCGGCCTTTACAACGTTCCTATGCCCCAGTCGCTACCACAGGCCACATACTATCAAATGAGACACTTTTAGTCAAAAACATGCTGACTTTGGACTAAGTTACTTCACTGCACGATGTCTAAGAGAGAGAATAGGTACTCCAACGACGTTCACCCTGCTTCAGTACAATTCCGGCCTCAATAAGAGAAATGAGCTCTCGTTGTATGGTTTTTTCAGAAACATTCCTTATAAGTGTCGAGATGTCCTTTATACTTGCATTGCCTTTACTTCTTATTACGGACAATACGGCTTCACGTCTGTCCTTTACAACGCTAGCAGCCCCAGCAGTGTCCTTTATATGTCCTTTATCCGTATTTCGGGTCGGTCGGGCATTGTTCTTCAACGTCATGAAGTTTGATTTCGGACTCTGGAGAACTTCCCTTCTCGATGCACTCTTAGCAATATCGGAGAGTGTCGGAGCTTCATCTAAATGGAACCGCGGCTCTTCATAGGCGGCAACTTCTTGCAATAGGATATGGGCCTCATGGGCGATGATCTCGGCGTTCATAGAAGAAAGAAGATTGCCCGTGCGAGCCATAGAGAGGAACGAGGAAAGTGCAAGAAGTTCGCGCGAGAGTGCTACTCGAGCGACAGCCGGTGGAAGTACCGCAGCATCAACAAGACCGATCGCTATCGTATCGATACGATTTCTTAAAGACAACGAGCCAGAGAACGCGGGGGCCACCAGATGGACCGCTTTCGCGAGTCTTTCGGCCTTTTTGTATATAAATACTCTACGTATGTCCTTTTCGAATATGTTCGTAAATATGCTTTTTTCTAAGACGAAATCTTCTGTGATTGCATCCTTGCCCCGAACCTGACTTTGTCGGATTTCGGTGCTATGTCCTATATCTGATTGTCCTTGTCCCATACTATATAGGACAGTATACGTCTCGGGAACCCCGGTGCAAGTCTGTCTTGCCTTCGATTAGGCTTCACCCAGAATGATTGGGTGGCTGAAATGCTACAATATACGTATGAGTCGCAGAAATGGCAACGGGAAACGCGGGCGCGGGCGGGAAGAAGATGTCAAAAATTACGGCACGCTTGTCCGCTACGCTTCAGCAATTGTACTCCTCGCGGCGGGCGTCCTACTTACGCTTGCGGTATTTGGCGGAGCAGGTCCTGTAGGCACGACGATTTTCAACACGAGTTATGCGATTGTCGGCATTGGTGCATTTCTTCTACCAATCGCGTTAATTTCAGTCGGTCTTTATGCTGGCTTCAGACGACCCGTGCTTGAGCCTTTGACCACTTCCGGCCTGCTTATCATCTGCGCTTCTGTACTCGCTTTTGTTGGACTCTTCCCTACTACCAACCTTGGTGGAATAGCCGGAACATGGGAAGGAGAAATGCTCGCTGGGTTCTTCGGCTTCTGGGGTGCGGTAGTGCTACTACTCGCAGTAATCGCTATTGGTATCGCTATTGTGAGTGATATCGAAGCAATCGGGATATTCCTCGGTGAAAACATTCTTTCGCTCTGGCAGCGAATACGTGCACGCAAAGAGAATGAGGAAGAACTTTTTGAGGAGGAGCTCGCAGTCGTCGGTATACCTGAAGATGGCGGGGTGCACGACGATCAGGAAGAATATGAAACGGAAAATGAAACTCCTCTGCGACCAGAACATGAACCAGTGGTGACGATCTTCAATCGTGCTAGCGGCGCTCAAGGAACGGGCATAGCAAACTTCGATGCGGAGTATGAAGCGCCGCCGCTCTCAATTCTCGGTGCTGACCGAGGAAAGCCGGGTGTAGGTGATATCAAAGCAAATGCGAACATCATTAAACGTACATTTCAAAACTTCGGCATCAATCTTGAAATGGATGAGGTGTCGGTCGGCCCCACGGTCACACGCTACGCCGTGAAGCCAGCCGAAGGAGTACGCCTCTCAAAGATCGTGTCGCTCGCAAACAATCTCGAACTCGCGCTTGCTGCGCATCCGGTACGCATCGAAGCGCCCATCCCAGGGAAATCACTCGTCGGTATCGAGGTGCCAAATACAGTCAAGGCAATGGTCGGACTCGGCGGAATCCTCGGAGCTCCCGAGTGGAGCGATAGCACTAAGCCCCTACTCGCCGCCCTCGGTCGCGATATTACCGGTACGCCGCATTACGTGAACATTGCAAAAATGCCGCACGGCCTCGTCGCAGGTGCGACAGGGTCTGGCAAATCGGTTGCTATTCATGCAATCATCACCTCTCTCCTCTACCGAAACGGTCCAAACCAATTGCGCTTCATCATGATTGATCCGAAACGCGTCGAGCTCACTGCCTATAACGGCATTCCGCACCTTCTTACGCCGGTGATTACCGACCCGAAGAAGGCCATCTTCTCTCTCAAGTGGGCAGCCAAAGAAATGGAGCGCCGATACAATATTCTTGAGAAAGAAAAAGTGCGTGACATTGACTCCTACCATGCAACCATTTATGAACCGGCGAAGAAAAAAGACGCCGAAGAGATGCCCGAGGCACTCCCGTATATCGTCATTGTCATCGATGAGCTCGCGGATATCATGCACAGTTACCCGCGAGAACTCGAAGCCTCTATCGTCCGACTTGCGCAAATGTCACGCGCCGTCGGTATCCATTTGGTACTCTCTACGCAACGCCCATCAGTAAACGTCATTACCGGCCTCATTAAGGCAAACGTACCGACACGCATGGCACTCCAGGTCGCTTCTCAAATAGATTCCCGCACCATTCTTGATGGTGCTGGTGCGGAGTCACTTCTCGGTGCGGGTGACATGCTCTATCTCTCGAGTGATATGCAGAAACCGGTGCGCATCCAAACGGCATACATTAGTGAGAATGAGGTAAAGAAAGTAGTGAGCTATATCAGGAGCCATAATGCAGGAGACCTCTCGAGTATCGATTTTGGTGGGAGCGGTAGCGGGTCCACGACAGAGCCGAGCGACCTTATCGGACTCGCAAACGGTAGTTTCGATGATACTGATGACATTGACGACGATCTGTACGCGGGTGCCCGCACGGCAGTGGAGGAAGCAGGTAAAGCTTCGACTTCCTATTTGCAACGCAAACTTAAAATCGGATACTCTCGAGCGGCGCGACTGATGGATGTACTTGAAGCAAAGGGAGTTATTGGTGCAGCGGACGGATCAAAGCCTCGCGAAGTACTCACCGGCATACCCGCCGGAAGACAAGGAAATGCAGCAATTCTGGATGAGTCAGGTGAGAACGAGAAGTCTGTCTTCTAGCGACAACATATGATTAGATACTTTACCCTCGCAATCCTCACAGTCCTCATTGGATACGGCCTTCAGGAGGCTTGGCCGCTCATGGCGGGACCAACTCTCTCTATCGATTCCCCCATCAATAACGCCTCCTTAGAGAACGGTATTGTGACCATCTCTGGGAAAGCAGTCCGCGCCGCTGAGATTACACTTAATGGTGCCACAGTCCTCCACAAAGAGGATGGTAGCTTCTCAACGATTCTAACTTTTCCCCATGGGGGCTCTATACTTACCTTCAGAGCCACCGACCGATTCGGCAGGACTCTAACCTCCACACGCACTATTTTTGTACCCGATTTTGTACCCGAAAAAGTATCGATCTTCACCAAATCCTCAATAGATCCATCTACAGATTCACCCGGTAGGTGATTCTGCCAAATCAAGTTATCCTGCTACATCGACTAACAAACACCAACATGGCCTTCAAAAAATCAGCGAAAGAAAAAGTGCTCAAAACTGTTACCGCAGCGACTGCGGATATGAGCGAAAAGCAAAAATCGATTGACCAGGCGCTGAAAGAAATCCGTACTAAATTTGGCGACGAAGCGATTGCAACCTATGGTACTGGTACTCCACAAAAAATACCGACGATATCAACGGGATCTATCGGCCTTGACGCTATTCTCGGTGTAGGCGGCCTCCCGCGCGGACGTATCATCGAAATATTTGGGCCAGAATCCTCGGGGAAAACAACGCTCGCACTCCATGTCATCGCTGAAGCGCAAAAAGCCGGAGGTATCGCAGCATTCATCGACGCCGAGCACGCGCTCGACCCAGAATACGCCCAGCGAATCGGCGTGAAGCTACCTGAACTTCTCATTTCGCAGCCGGACACAGGAGAACAAGCTCTTGATATCGTTGAAAGTCTGGTACGAAGCGGGAATGTTGATGTTATCGTCATTGATTCCGTTGCTGCACTCACACCAAAGGACGAAATTGAAGGAGAGATGGGCCAGCAACACATGGGCAAACAAGCCAGACTTATGAGCCAAGCGCTCCGGAAACTTACTGCCATCGCTGCACGTAGTAAGACTATCGTCATCTTCATCAACCAGATCCGCATGCAAATAGGCGTCATGTTCGGTAATCCCGAAACAACACCGGGCGGGAAAGCTCTTAAGTTTTATACTTCGGTGCGCCTCGATATTCGTCGTATCGCGTCAATAAAGAAAGGCGAGGAGATCGTAGGCGGTCGCGTACGCGTGAAAGTGGTTAAAAATAAAGTCGCGGCACCTTTCAAAACCACCGAGTTTGATCTTCTCTATAATGAAGGAATAAGTCGTGAGGGAGAACTCATTGCTCTTGGTGAAAAATTTGACCTTGTGGCGAAGTCAGGTGCCACCTATAAGATGGGTGATACGAAGCTTGGCGTCGGTTACGATGCCTCACGCGTATACCTGCGTGAGAACAAACCGATCTCAAAGGATCTTCTCAAACGAATCCAAGAAAAACTCGCGGACAGCTAACCTCGCGCCGGAATAAGGATGGAGGAAATGATGCGCGCAGTTTCGCGCGCAAGATAGACAAGGGAAATGATTGTGAGCACCGAAAGAGCCTGCACGACAATATGTGTGTGATTGAAAGCGGCTACATAGAAATTAGGGAGGTTGGTGAAATCGCTCGGAGCATTCTGGAATACTTGCGCGACCCATACTTCCCTCCCAATACCCCACAGTGCGAGCAAGAGCGCGAGCGCGGCAAGAGATTCGAGTGAAATAAGCGGACGCAATATACGGATGATATACACACGCCGCATCACAATACGTTCGATATTTGATTGATTATTCATAGTGTTGTTTGTCATAGGATTGTTTGAAAAGTTTTTTCGCGCGGTGAATGCGAGTCTTTACTGCGGGAATTGAAATTTTTTCCACTGCGGCGACCTCCTCCTGGCTTTTACCTTCGATGAACTGTAACCGCAATATCTTCGATGCGGTTTCAGGAATTTTCGCGAGCGCGGCCAGAACTTCGCTTCTGAGCGAGAGATCTTCAAGAAATTCTGCTTGTGCATCCGGCAATGATTCGTAGTGCTCAGGAAGAAGCTCGGCCCGCTTCCCTCGCTCGATACTCGCTGCGCGATATTTCGTATACGCAACCCGATTGAGAATGATGTAGGCCCACGAAGAAAAACTAGCACCATCCTGAGGACGATACTTATCCGCGTAAAGGTACATCTTGGTAAACGCGTCCTGTACCGCCTCCTCTGCGTCCTCAGGAGAGGACAAAATGCGTCGTGCACGACGCAGGAGTGCCGCTTCATAGCGATGGACGAGAATGGAGAAGAGCCCCGGCTCCTTCGCGACGCGCGCAAGCACTTCAGCGTCTGAAAGTGCGCCCGGGTCCTCTATAGTTGAAAAACTCATAATGCCCTGTATCATACGCCTATCCCCGTTAGATAAGAACTTTTAAGGTCCTGCGGCACAAGCAGAGGCTAGTAATAATCTCGACTTACTGCTGTGCCCTAAGTTCGTTATCTAATAGGGTACTTTTTATAACAAATCTTATCAATCTTTAGTTTCAGAACCATGGCCGTACTGTCATACAACGAAATTCTCAAGGGCAGCATCATCAACTACAACAATGAACCGTACGAAGTACTTTCGGCGCATATCTTCCGCATGCAACAAAGGAAGCCTGTGAACCAGACGAAGCTCCGCCACCTTATTTCTGGAAAAGTCACTGAAATCTCTTTCCACCAAAATGAAACCGTGACCGAGGCAGACATCGGGAAGATGCAGGCACAGTATCTTTACACTAATAAAGACGAGAGCTGGTTTGCCGAGGAAGGTAACGCGAAGAACCGTTTTTCATTTCCAGAGGATGCGGTGCACGATAAAGTTCAATGGCTCACACCAAACTCCACTGTCGAGATACTGACCTACGAAGACAAGCCGATGACGGTTAAAATACCGGTAAAAGTTGACCTGGAAGTTAAGGATGCTCCGCCTGCAGTGAAGGGCAACACGGTCTCGGGTGGCAACAAGCTTGCGGTGCTTTCTACTGGCGCAAAAGTAAACGTCCCCCTCTTCATCAATACAGGCGATATTATTCGCATCAATACCGATTCGGGCGACTACACTGAACGAGTCGAGAAGAAGTAAGGTCTAAAAAAACCGCTCGGAGCGGTTTTTTTAGACCTTACTCACAAACTTTCTTATGCAGCAACGTAGGGAAGAAGTGCCATGTAACGTGCGTGCTTGATAGCTTGCGCGATGTCGCGCTGCTTCCCTGCCGGAATGCCGGTGCGCTTTTTTGCAAGAATTTTCGCATGCGGGCTCGTGAACAACTTAAGATAAGCTACATCCTTGTAGTCAATAAATTTCTTGATTTCGATCTCTTCACGCTCTGATTGATAGGCCATAAAAATAATTTAAAAAGGAATATCTTCCGGATTAATTTCTTCATCCGGGTACTTAATTTCGTCCGCACCCTTTGGCGCAGGTTGCTCCTCATGGGTACCGCCTTGTGTACCAGCAGACGAACCGCCCTTACTGCCATCGGCGCCGAACTGGAACGTATCTACAATGATTTCGGTACGATAATTTTTCTTTCCATTTTCTTTATCGTCCCACGACCGTGTCTGGAGGCGACCTTCAATAAAGACCGGTCGACCTTTCTTGCAATACTGTGCGATGACTTCTGCCGTACGTCCGAATGCGACGACATTATGAAACTCTGTTGTCTCCTGCTTGGCTCCGTTTTTGTCCTTGAAGGTACGGTTCGTTGCAAGGCCAAAATTCGCAACCTGGCTTCCAGACGGGAGCGCCTTTAGCTCCGGGTCACGAGTGAGATTGCCATAGAGAAGTACTTTGTTGAGATACATACTCTTTATATTGTGGCACTCTCGAGCGCTACATCGAGCTCAGCGCCAAGAACCGCTTCTGGGTCCTCCACATGCTCTGGGGCTTTCATAGCAAGCTCGCGCATCTCAACGGAATGACGCGCGGCGTCCTTTGTAGTACCGAGATCGATAAAACGAATGATGCGCTTATCGGCGCTTGCGGCCTGTACTATTTCAGCATGATTTTCTGCCGAAGTTTCGTAAACAATCCAAGCGAAGTGAGCGGAGTCGAAGTCGCGACGACCGGCAACTTCTTGACGAGAGATAGTGTAAGCGAGCTGAATCTTTACCGGTTCGCCTTCAGCAACGACAGCGCCTTTCTCGGAAATAACGCTACGCATCACTTGATATGCCTTCTTCACTTCCTCAGTAGGTAGCTCGGGATCGAGATGGAAACCAAGTTCGTAGACGCGTGACTCCGAGCCCTCGTTATCGAGAGCCTCGTCTGTATGCATCTTCCCGTCCTGATTCTTAGCCATAATAGCGGCATCCTAGCACGAGATTTTTACGTCCGCAAGAGTTACGTTTGACCCTCACAATTAAGATAATGCGAACAGACGCTGTGCGTTGGCGAGGAGTGTTGCACGAACGGTTTCCGGATCTTCACGCCGAATCTCTGCGATCTTCTGTACGACTTCTATAACCGCAAGAGGGTCGTTACGGGTCCCACGACGGGACACAGGTGCGACGTACGGTGCGTCGGTTTCAGATAGAATACTCGTAAGTGGAACCGATTTGATGACTTCATCATAGTCGCGAGCAAATGTAATGACTGCGGTGAAAGAAATGGTGAAATCAAGCGCAATGAGAGCCTTTGCTTCTTCCAAGCCGCCAACAAAAAAATGAATGTCGCCGCGCAGGCGGGGATACTTAATTTTTTCCTCTTTCAATACATCGATAACTTCGCGATATGCGTCCATCGACCCTTTTGAAGGGCGCGCATGAATGATGAGTGGTTTATCGAGAACGGTGGCGAACTCGATGTGTTTTTTTAAAAGTTCTTTCTGTGCGCGCTTCACTTCCTCATTTACTTCAGCAGGGCGAAAGAAATCAAGTCCGCACTCCCCTATCGCCACAACTTTTGGATGCTTCGTAAGCGCGCGGTATTCATCTTCATGAAATAATTCATCCCCCGCATGATTCGGATGGAGTCCGACAGAGGCGTAAAGATGTTCATGTTTCTCTGCTAGGGCAAGAGCCTTCATCGATGACGAGTGGTCGACTCCGACAACAATTCCCGAGACATTCTCTTCGCCCATTCGATTAATAAGCTCTGTTTCGTCGTGTGCATACTGGTCAAATTGAATATGGCAATGCGCATCCACATAGCGAGCGTCTCTAACAGGGTTCATAGTCGAGGAAAGAGATTTGTAGGTTTTTTATTAGACCGTACTGCTTCGATAATGAGGGTCGCGGTGTGCGGCATTGCAGGAGCGAGATGCATGGCGATACTCGCAAGCTGTCGCACTAGATACTCGATATCGTGACGGGCAGAAACCTGTTCCTCTACGATGAGGCTCTTGATTTTCTTATATGGCATACGCTCTGTCATGAAGACATCAGCGGCTGAGACTTTCGCAAAGACAAAATCCATTGCTTCGTTGAAATGAAACGTCTCGACAGTATCGAAAAATGATTTCTCTATCTTTTCATCACCGTCTTCAAGAACGACCGGCTGCGACAGATGTGTTTCGGCAAGTGTCATCACGCGCGCGACGAGATTCCCCAGACCATTGGTAAGATGGGCGGTATAGTGTTCATGAATCACTTCGAGTGTAAGGTCCGAATCCTCCCTATGACTCGCGTGGCGCATAAGAACATATCGGAGGGCATCGACGCCATATATTTTGACGAGATCCAGGGGATTGATGACATTCCCCAATGATTTGCTCATCTTCTGCCCCCCTGAAGTAATGAACCCGTGTATGAAAATATTTCGCGAGAATGGAAGGCCTGCCGAGAGAAGCATTGCCTGCCACATAGCTGCCTGCTGGCGCAAATTATCCTTCCCCGCCAACTGTGTCACCGGCCACCATTTCAAAAAACGCTGGTTATCCTGCGGCCAGCCAATCGCCGATACATAATTTACAAGCGCATCAAACCAGACATACATAACGTGTTCCGAATCATCGGGAACAGGCACCCCCCATGCGAGTTTTTCCCGTCGGCGCGAAATGCTGAAGTCCTTCAATCCTGCCGCAACGAAGGACATGAGTTCGTGCATACGTTCTTCCGGAATGACAAAGTCCTGCTGTGCCGCATACTGAGCGAGCAATACATCCTGATATTTGGAGAATCTGAAGTAGTAATTTTCTTCTTCGCGAATCTCTATATCCACATTAGGATGAAGCGGGCAGCGTCCATCGACAAGCTCCGAGTCGGTCTTCGGAAGCTCGCAACCAACACAATATTTCACTTCATAGATTGCCTTGTAGATATCATCCGCCTCGACACATTTCTTCCAGAACATTTGTGCAGCGGCAACATGTAAAGGGTCAGTAGTACGAACAAATGAATCGTAAGAAATATCTAGTTGGTCAGCGAACGTCTTGAAACGCGCAGCATACTCATCGACATATGCTTGGGGACTCTTCCCTTCTTCCTCTGCCTTCCGTTCAATTTTTGCACCATGTTCATCGGTACCAATATTGAGAAAAACTTCGACACCTCTTGCACGTAGAGTGCGCGCAAGAACATCGGCCTCGACAAATTCGAGTGCGTGTCCAAGATGCGGATCCGCATTCACATAGGGCAGCGTCGTGGTGAGATAGCGCGCACTCATACAAAAATCTAAGATTGTCCGGATAGACGACGCTTCTTCTTGTCGAAATCCGAGATGAATTCAAGAGCTACTGCTGCAACTGGAACCGAAAGCATGGCGCCCAAGAAACCAGCAAGAGTATAGCCTGCGATAAGAGCGACGATGACCAAGAGTGGCGGAACACCGACAATTTTTTTTACGATGAGCGGGTAGATGAGATTTGCTTCGAATTGATTAACAACAACGTAGAGACCGAGAACAATCGCTGCGAGCGAGATTCCGCCATCAGAATATCCAACCGTGACCGCTATCGCTCCCGCTATCAAAGACCCGAAGATGGGGATGATTTCCGCAAGTGCGGTAAAAACAGATATAAGAAGCGCGTATGGAATGCCTATGATAAGAAGTCCGAGATACACGAGTATGGCGACGATTACAGAAAGAAGTATTTGCCCTTGCATCCAGAGCCCTATTTTCTTCTGCGAGCGCTTCCAGAGATCGACAGCATATTCCTCATGCTCAGCCGGCATCACCAGACGAAGAAAGTCGTCAACGCCCGTATCTTGGAGCGCGAAGTAGAAAGAGAGTGTGATGACCAAAACAAGAGAGAAGATACCACCGAAAAAAGTAACGAAGAGCTGCAATACACCGCCCGAGCTCGCTGCGAAAACAGACTGGAACGAGAGGAGCGTTTGCATAAATGATTGCATCCCCGATTGCCCGTTCACAAAACCTGTCGCTTGTGCGATGTTCGATAATGAAGTGGGAACATTTATGATATCGAGATACCGCGGCATTGCGGAGAGGAAATTCGTCGCATCAGCGATAATCGGCGGGAAAAAGAAATACAGGAGACAGAAGACAGACCCGAAAACGAGTACGTAGACTAGCAGCGCGGCAGCAAAGCGCGGTATGTTCTGCCGGATGAAAAATGCGATTTGAGGCTCTATGGCCGATGCGATGACAATCGCGGTCAGCACAAGGAGCACAAGATCCCAAAGCAGCCAGAATACATATGCCCCAGCGACGATGAATAGCGTAGCGAGGATTGTGCCCGGCGTGATGGAAACGCGGATTTCCTTACCCATACGGGCATCGTAACATACGATACTTCATCTGTGACACATCGTTACCCTCAAATCAGCGAATTCGCCTACAGAGCTACTGGCTGAGCCCCATAATAAGCAAGTCTTCTATTGGATTGCAGAGCGTATACGCTCTGCAACTTCGGAGATAGTGAGACGTTCCTGCTCGCCAGTATCGCGATGACGCAGAGTGACTGTATCTTTGAGCTCTGGTGTTTCGCCAAGAGTATCGAAATCGACCGTAACGCAGAATGGCGTACCGATTTCGTCTTGACGACGATAACGCTTGCCAATATTGCCATTGTCATCCCAGGCGATTGCTGAATGTACTTTCTTAAGCTCTGCGCGCACTTCGCGAGCCTTTGCAACGAGCTCTGGTTTGTTTTTCAACAGAGGAGAGACCAGTGCTTTCACTGGCGCTATACGCGGAGCGAGCGCGAGATACGTACGTACTTCCCCACCTATATCATCTTCGCGATACGCACTCGCAAGTACTGCGAGCACAGTGCGATCAACACCCAACGACGGCTCGATGACATGCGGAATGAATTTTTCTTTCGTCTCTTCATTAAGATACGAGAGCTCAATGTTAGTTGCGCGCGAGTGAACAGCAAGATCAAAATCGCCACGATATGCGAGACCCCAGAGCTCCTTGCGGCCAAATGGATAGTCGAATTCAAAATCGATAGTGCGCTTACTGTAGTGCGCACGGTCGGCATCAGAGACCTCCAACTCATGCACCATGCCCTGGGGTAGTCCGAGCGACTCAGCAAAGAGATGCATCGTCTTCCGCCATTCCTCAAATGCCGATTCCCAGATAGAAGGATGTACAAAATATTCCACCTCCATTTGTGAGAGTTCACGCAAGCGGAAAATAAAGTCACGTGGTGCAATCTCATTACGGAATGCCTTCCCTATCTGCGCAATACCGAACGGAAGTTTCGGATGGAGTGAGTCAACAACATGTTTAAAGTTCGTAAAAATACCGCCGGCGGTTTCAGGTCGTAGATACACAACTGCCGAAGTGTCTTCGGTGGAGCCCGCATGCGTTTTAAACATCATATTAAATTGCCGAACATCACCTAACGACCCCTTACATTCGGGGCACTTCTTTGAACCATCAAGGTGATCCGCACGGAAACGTCTTTTGCACTCCTCACATTCAACAAGAGGATCGGAGAACCCGGAGACGTGTCCACTCGCTTCCCACACTTTCGGATTCATCAGAATTGTCGCATCGACGCCATATATATCATCGCGATCATCGCGGAACATTTGCAACCAAAGATGCTCTACATTTTCTTTAAGGACAACCCCTAGAGGTCCGTAGTCAAAAGTGCCAGCAAGCCCGCCATAAATCTCGGAGCCGGGAAAAATGAACCCGCGACGCTTCGCAAGAGAGATAATCTTTTCCATCAGATTTTGATCAGCCATAGGGGTGGAATTATTGCACAATTGCGTTTGCAGCGACATACCCCGGATCTCCTTTCGTTTCGGTTGTCGCTGGATCTGCCGTCGCGGTGACCGTCACACCCGCGAAGCGATCATAGCCCGAGAAAGATACCGCCCCCGTAAGAGCTGGTACGCTACCCTTCTGCGAAGAAGAAGGAGTAAGAGAAACTTGAAACGCACCCTGCACTGAAGATCCTTGAGCAAGATCGCCCGTATTCCACGAGACGGTGTGCGATGACGTATCGTACGAGAAAGATCCGGCACCAGAAGTCGCTCCCGTATAGGCGACGTAGCCCGGCAAGGTCGCACTAGCGGAACCACCAGCAACCGCACTTCCTTTATTTTGCAGGTTCCAGACAATGGTGTAAGTCGTCGGTGTGTTAGCGCGTGGAGGAACAGGACCACTGGTACTCAAAGATCCCGAACTATGAAGCGATGAGGCACCTAGCGCAACTGTCGTTGCGACTTTTGCAGTCTTGGTTACAGAAGAACTTATCTGTTCTGGTACATTCGTCTGTCCCACGCGCGTACCCGATACGGAAATCGTGAACATTATTGTCGGAGCAGAAACGAAAGTACTGAGTGGCAATGTCGAAAAAGTGAACGCTCCGATACCAGAAGCACCAGGTGCCAGCATCGCGAGAACCGAATCACTATCCCTGCTAAACACAATCGTGTGGTCAGCAGACCGATAGAACCCACTCTGGGCACGAATGCTTTCGTAATCAACAGCCGTGCCCGAAATTGCGATTTCAACTGTCGCGTTTGTAATACTCGTAGAAAGAGTATTGGCATAAGAAATCGTGACGTTCTGATTGCTTCCGGGAGAAACAACTGCATTTTCTCTTGTGTCACCATTGATTGCGATACTCGTATTGATAAAGGGCGCCGTAATCGCAATCGTCGATTCTTGAGTCATATAGGAGACGGCGAGCGTATGGTCTTTCGCAGACTTCGCAGTCCCAATAGTGAAGTGGAAGACTCGTTGTTCTTTGTCCTGTCCCACAAGCGTGCCGGTAAGCGTTATCGTCTTCTGTGCGCCAGGCAACATAGTGCCGATAAAGAAACTTGAGTTACTGAGAGGGATCGATGATGAAACTACCGAAAACCCGAAAGGGAACGCCCCCGTAAGGACCACGTCCGGAAGTGGTGTTGTTGCATTCGAACGAAGCAGGAGAGTAAGCGTGATTGGTTTGCCTGACACAGTTTCGGCGAGAGTATCAACCGAGAGCGAGAGCGGGGTTGAAGAGATCGTAAGTCCATAGGAAGATTTTTTCACGAAGACAGCATTTGAACCAAGCGTACTGTAGGAAAGAGATGTAGGTAGGGCGAGACTCTGCCCCTCCCGACCGAACATAATCGCTTTCACTGAGCGAGTCACTGTCGCACCACTCGCGAGCGTACCAAGATTCTCGACATACCGCGGATACGCACTCAAGACATCAGTCGCGTTCCTTGTACCATTCGGAAAATCAATCTCGATGGTCGCATTTTCTATCGCAACCGAGTTCTTATTTGTAATAGTGAGCAAGAGTGGGACCGTATCGCCGCCAGCGATTGTTGTTGGGCCCTGGATATCGGTGATAATTTTATCTACCGACACTGAATTGCCCCCAAAATAGAAGAAGTAGGCAACGCCACCAAGTGAAACGAGGAAGAAAAGGAGTGCGACTATAAAAAATATTCCCGCGAAATGTACTTGCTGTCGACCACGATGCGGAAGAGGAGTGTCTGGAAGTGGAACTTCTTCCCAAGCATGAGGCAGAGACCTCGTATCAGAGTCGGCCAGTGGCGCTCGCATATTTTGCACGGGGGCACCGGGAACGTAGAGGCGTGCGCGTGCACGCTCAAGCGAGCCAGTATCATCATCTTCGGGGCGAGGTAGCATCACACGTAGTATATCAAAGACCCGAAGCTGTAATGCCGCGATTGATACGTGCTATATACCGTATGCGCTCAGCCTCGACCGAAACAAGGAGCGGTGCGGTAAATAGGGATGAGTTACCTGGAATCTCGCCTGCATCAAGTCCGAGGGCCGCGAGCGTACGAAGAGCCGCGAGCATTTCAGCGGCTTCGTGCGCAGTGTCAGGAAGCAGAACGAGCGCTTCAAAGAAGCCTCTGATAATCGGAAAAAGTTCGGGATTATGTTCCTCTCCAGCGACAAGCCGCAGCAAGAGACCCGAGACACGTGCCGCTCGCCGGCGCGATCCAGACTGATCCATTTTCGTGAACCACGCCTCTTCAAGCACCGCTCCAACAACACGCCACCCTTCTTTCCCTCGTACAAGTACCACATCACTCTCTGCGAGAGTTACGAGTGCGGCAGCGAGTTTCGCGCCGGGACGGCGCAAACCTTGTGCACGAGCACGCACGATACCAAGCCCGGGAGTGAGGAGTGTTACAAATGCGTTCGCCTCTCCAACAGAAGTCCGGGAGAGCACAATGCCGCGCGTCTCGTATTTATGCCGCATCGCGAATAAGATTAAACCGCACGATGCCGGTCGAGAGTTGTATGGAGTGCTTCCCTTCTGAAGAAATTTCCGTACGGGCCTTATCTCTCGGAGAAAATCCCTCGGTCTTACGCGCTTCAGCGACCGCGCGAGCAAGATCACGCTCATCACCTTCGATAATGAGTTCGGGCGTAAGTACAGTATCGAGTGCGAGTTCTTTCCCTGTAACTATTTTTTTGACATTCACTTCTTCAACAAGAATTTGCGAGAGTTCCGGAGAAAGCATGTCCGGTACCGCGAGAGATGCAAGTGGCTGACGCACTTTAATGCCTGCTTTTTGTCTGAGTTGTAATGCCTCCGATGCGAGAGTGCGTATTCGCGCCATTTCATCGATGAGTCTAGCGCCTTCCCCTCGAGTAAACATATTCATGATGCTGAACGATTTTTTTGATTCTATCCAATCGGCGAGATGCACGCTTTGTGGATCGTCTGTAATACGGGTACTCTGGAAAACTTCTTCTGCTATAAAGGGCATCGCTGGTGCCATAACAATAGAAAGAGTATGGAGTACATACCGAAGCGTAGCGAGTGCTTCAGTCTTCTCTTTTCCCTCTTCTTTAAACCGGTCGCGCGAGCGGCGCAGGTACCACACTGACAAATCATCTATGAATGCCGCGAGCGGCCGAGTCGCTGTATCCAACTCATATTTCTCGTATCCATTTGTTGTTTCGTTTATCAACTCCTTGAGTCGGGCGAGAATCCATTGATCAAGGATATTTGTACTCCTATCCGCCCGATCTGTTTTGTCTTCATATAGCTTATAAAATGAGAGCACGTTATTTAGACGCCCAATATTTTTCTTCGCCATTTCGTCAACACCAGCCTCCAAGAAGCTCAAGTTTTCTGCCTCCATGACAGGTGACGAAAGCAAGTAGAGACGGAGCGCATCGGCACCGTACTTCTCTACTATATTCATTGGGTCAGGGTAATTCTGAAGCCTCTTGGACATTTTCTTCCCATCCTCGGCCAACATAGTGCCATTGACAACAACATTCTGAAAAGTGTTTTTATTGAAAAGTGCGGCGCCAAGAACATGCAGATAGTAGAACCATGCGCGTGTCTGATCTATCCCCTCGGCAATAAACTGCGCAGGAAATGCAGCTTCGAACTGTTCCTTATGTTCAAAAGGATAGTGTTTTTCGCCATACGGCATTGAGCCCGAATCAAACCAGGTATCGAGCACATCGGGAATGCGACGCATCTCTCCGCCGCATTGGCACGGCACAACAATTTCATCGACAATATGCTTATGCAGGTCGTCGACCTTCTTCCCGCTGGCCGCCTCGAGCTCCACGGCACTCCCAAAAACCTTCTGCTTCTTGCATGTACCGCAGACCCACAGAGGGATGACGCTTGCCCAGAAACGCTGACGAGAAATCGACCAGTCACGTGCTCCCTCAAGCCACTTACCGAATCTTCCCTCTTTTATGTGCTCCGGTGACCAATTGATATTCTCTGCGTTCTTGAGCAGATCTTCTTTAATTTTCGTCACGGATACGAACCACGAGGTCGTCGCATAATTAAGAAGTGGTGTATCGCATCGCCAACAATGAGGATATGCATGAACAATATTTTCTTTTGAAAAGAATGTGCCGTTATCCTGAAGGTATTCCAGTATCGCGATGTCTGTTCCAAGTCGGACTTTGTCATCATCCGATCGTGGCTTGGCCTCCATACCTATAAAATCTTTTACCTCTGACTTGAAAATACCATCCATACCCACATGCTGAATAAATGGAAGATTTTCTTTCTTCCCGAGCGCCATGTCATCTTCTCCAAACGCAGGAGCGATATGTACGATTCCCGTACCAGAGTCAGAAGTTACGAAATCCGCCGCATACATTTTCCATCCGTTTTTGTGATTTTTGAGCGTTGTATCTTTGATGTAATAATCGAAAGGAGGTTTGTATGCTCTTCCGACAAGATATTTGCCTGGAAATTCTTCGATAATTTCCCCTGGAAATTTATGCAGGGAGGTCTTCGCTGCAATATACAATTCTCCAGCCCATTTAAATTTTGCATAGACCGCTTCCGGATTGACTGCTGCGGCAACATTTCCCGGTAGAGTCCATGGCGTCGTCGTCCACGCGATCATAAAAGTTCCTGGCTCGTCGACAAGTTCAAACTTCACCGTTACAGAAATATCCTTTACCTCCTTATACCCTTCCGCGACTTCTTGCTGCGACAATGTCGTCTCGCAACGCGGGCAAATATGCATCGAACGGTAGTCCTCGTACACGAGACCCTTATCGTAGATTTGCTTGAATACCCACCACACGGATTCCATGAATGGTTTGTCCATGGTGCGGTACGCATGTTCCATATCCACCCAGCGACCAATGCGTGGAATTATTTTCTCCCACTCCTGCGCGTATGTAAGAACCCGTTCTCGACAGCGCTCGTTGAACTTCGCGATCCCGTATTCTTTTATGTCTTTTTTATGCTTGAACCCTAGCTCTTTCTCTACAATATTTTCTATAGGCAAGCCATGGCAGTCCCATCCCCAAACTCGCGGCACATGGTAGCCCCGCATAGTCCAGTAACGCGGTACTGCGTCTTTAATGACACTCGCGACGATATGGCCATAGTGCGGAAGTCCAGTCGCAAATGGTGGACCATCATAGAAAACGAAATCGCCTTTGGGGGATTCCTTAGCCAGTGATTTCTCAAAAATGCGTTCACGCTCCCAAAAAGCAAGTATCGCTTCCTCGCGTTTCGCAGCTTCTGATTTCTCGATACCATCCCCCATAATTCCTCTATCCTAGCGTTTGCAGGGCAAAAAAGGAAACGACTGCAAGGAAAGGATCCTTGCAGTCGTTATTGAGACCGAATAGCCTATGCGGCTGGGGAAGACAGTCGGGTAAGCTCCCTCGATCTCAAACTTGAGACTGAACTTCGCAATATCATAAATTGTTTATCCGGACTCTTGCTTGCCAACATCTTGTCAGCAAGAGAGAGGACACATTCCGGAATCTCGTAACCTTCCGGAACGGGCTTTCCAGATACGAAAGCGCCGAAACTCTTAAGTTCTTCTACCATGTTAAATGGTGGTGGCACTCTTGCGCACCTAGAGTCTCTCGCAACAGCGAAAAACGCCCCCATCGTAGAACAACTTAATCTTATGGCCTCCTCCACACGACGGGCGGTTGTCTGACCGTTTGACATACTGAGACCCCCTCTCTAATCGAACCGTACGGAATTGTGCAGTCCGTGGAAAACTTTATCGCAGAGAATGACTCTGTGCAACTTACATTTGCTTCGGGGTGGGGATACCGATTTCAAAAAGACAGCTCACCACTGATGATGAATTTACTTGAACGTAAAGTGCTTCAATTCGTATATAGTATCTTTTCTCTCAACAATGATGGTCCATTTTTTCTTTTTTGCATGCTGTGCCAGTTTTTTGTTCGGATTGAACGCAATAGGACGCCCCACCATTTCAAGAAAACAAATATCCCCTTCAGTATCTCCTACACCAACCGAATTTTGCCAATCAACAAGCATATTTTCTTCTTTAACAAAAGCCCGCAATAGACTGTCTTTGTTATACAAAGACGTAAAATCAATGTCCTTCCCAGTGAAAATTCCTTCTTTTACTTCGGCATGAGAACCAAATGAAGCATCAAAGTTAAACTGTTTGCAAAACATTCTTACTATGTCATCGAGTGATCCCGAGATCGCAATTGTATAATATCCTTCCTTTTTTAATCGATGAATTAGATCCCTAGTGAAGCGGTATACTTTGTTTTTTTGAGTCGAAATTATTTCTTTCGCAATAGCATCAATATCTGTTTTTTTCTTTCCTTTGATATATTTTGTATATAACTGTATGACTTCATCCCTATACCGATTAAATTCCCCTGTTCTGTGAAACCACGGGAGATAATATTTTTCTATTTCCTTTTCAGCTTTCTTGGGAAATATGCCACGATTGACCAAAGCATGAAAGAGTTCAAAAAATAAAGCGGAACGGAAGATCGTGCCATCGATATCGAATACAGCCAATCTAATTTTTTTAGCTTTTTTCATACGGAAATTACATTCTCTCCGGTGTTGGAATACCAAGAACAGTAAGACCGTTCGTCATGGTGACCACAAATGCGCGAGCGAGCATGAGTTTATGTACTTCATAGTCGCCACCCACAATACGTTCTTGTGCATAAAAAGAGTTCCACTCTCCCGCCAGTTCGGTGAGATAGTTCACGAGTAGATTTGGCATACGAAAATCTGCTGCACGAGCGACCACCTCGGGGAAATGCAAAATAATTCTCTCGATTTTGTAGGGCTGTTGTGGCGCTCCTGTTGCTGGAGCGCCACCCTTCTCTGCTGCTTGAGCCAAGACTGACTTTGCTCGCACGAGCGCATACTGCAGATACGGCCCCGAATCTCCGTCGAGCGAGAGCGATTTTTCTTCATCAAAAATAATGTCCGAACCTGGCGCTTGCCGCAGAATCATGTACTTGATTGCGCCGATTGCGACCTGTTCTGCAATAAGCGGATCTTCATTCTTCCCGCCCGCCTTCTTGATGACGTCTTTAATGAAACCTGCAGCAGTAATAACATTCCCTTCGCGCGAAGACATTTTCCCTGAGGAGAGTTTCAAAAAACCGGTCGCAAGATGCTCGGTCTTCGCTGCAAGAAGAGGAGTCATCTCAGAGAGTGCTGCGAGTACTGTCTTGAAACGACCGGTCTGCTCATTGCCCGTAACAATGATGACTTTGTCCGAGGACCACCGTTCTTCTTTGAGAAACGCGAGTCCGATATCCTTCGCTTCGTAGGTTGGTGTGTTGTGTGACGTGATAAACACCATCGTGTGTACGCCCTTCTTCTCCCCGTTATAAATAATAGCGCCATCGCTTTTCTCGAAGATTCCTTTTGCGAGCCCGTCATGCACGATGCGCACACCCGTCTCGGTCGTGTCGCTGTCAAAAAATTCGAAATCGAAATGCGTACCGAGGATGCGCCAAATGCGCCGGAACTCTGCCACAGAGACGTCACGCCCTTTGCGCCACAACTCCATAAGCGCGGGATCTGCACCGGCGTATATCGCCTGATTGAGTACATCTATTTCCTCTTTTGATTGAGAGTTATTCTCATACGCATTAGCGCCCTCAGTATATGCCCTACCTATTTCTTCGGCAGTTGTCGGCTCGCTCACGCCATTTTTCTGCAGCCCCCATAACGCCTTCGCTACGTTTGGGCCGATATCACCGCCAAAAGTGTTGCGTGCTAGCGTCGCCCCAGAATTCTCGATGAGTCTTGAGACTGATTCACCTATAATTGTCCCAACGAGATGCCCCACGTGCATTTCTTTAAATGCATTTGGGTTTGAGTACTCAATAATAACTCTGACTCCTTTCGCCATAACCCCCTTCCCCCACTCTGCACCCTTCGCATCTGCTTCTGCAACTATGCATGTTACTGATTCCCGCGCACAGGTGATATTTATAAACCCTGCTCCAGCGACTTCAATTTTCGAAATGGAGTCGCCGAGAGCGTTCTTGAGTTCCTCTGCTAATTCCGCTGCTAATTCACGAGGATTCTTATGCAAAAGATTTGCCTTCACAAGTGCAGCGTTGGTGTAGTAATCCCCATGAGACATTTCGGCCGGCCTATCGAGTGCAAACGGGTAAAGTGCGTGCTGTGGTACACCAGCTTTTGTAAGGGCTCTTTCTACTGCTGTTCTAATCCGTTCCTCCATGCGGCGAGTGTACCAGATTTAGTCGACGAACGACTCTGGAATAGGGTGCTCGAACGCAAGTTTTTTCACTTTTTGTTTCGCGAGTTCAACAATCGCGTCGTCGCGTTTCGTAAGTACGTCAATCATTATCTCTGCTACTTGCGCGGATTCGGCTTCGTGCAGTCCGCGCGTTGTCATCGCGGGTGTGCCGAAGCGAATGCCGGAAGGGTCCATCGGTGCACGTGTGTCATCCGCAATCACATTCTTGTTGAGCGTGATGCCCGCGCGATCCAAGAGTCTTTCGGCCTCTCCGCCTGAAATACCGAACGATGCCCAGGCATCGAGCAAGATGAGATGGTTGTCTGAACCGCCGGTAATCATTCTTGAGTTGTGCTCTTTAAACACTCTCTCCATCGCTTTCGTATTTGCGATGATCTGTTTCGCGTATGTTGCAAACGAAGGATGGAGTGCTTCGTGGAATGAAATAGCCTTTGCGGCGATCTGATGCATATGCGGACCACCCTGGAATCCAGGAAATACTGCTTTATCTATTTTCTTTGCGATCTCTTCACTCTCACGTGTAAGGATCATGCCACCGCGCGGACCGCGAAGTGTCTTATGCGTGGTCGTGGTCATAATATCGAAACCGAAATCAAAAGGATTCTTCGCTGCCCTCCCCGCAATGAGTCCAGCGACATGTGCGATGTCCATCACTGCGACTGCTCCTACTTCGCGCGCAATATCGACAAATTTCGCATAATCGAGTTCGCGCGGATATGCCGAGAAGCCCGCGAGGACAATTTTCGGCTTCGCTTCTTTTGCAACGCGCAGCATATCGTTATAATCGATTTCACCCGTCTCGATATCTTTCATTTTGTACCGTATGAAATTGAAAACCTTAGTGAGATACGTCACGGGGTGACCATGCGTCAAGTGTCCACCATGCGAAAGATCCATACTGAGCACAGTATCGCCCGGCTGAAGGAGCGCAAAATACATCGATATATTTGCGTTCGCGCCACCAAGTGGCTGCACGTTCGCATATGCCGCATTGAAAAGTTTCTTGGCTCGTTCAATAGCGAGCGTCTCAACTTTGTCCGTAAACGCCTGTCCGCCGTAGTAACGCTTGCCGGGATATCCTTCCGCATATTTATTCGTCAGCGAGGACGCTATCGCCTCTTTCACCGCGCGCGACACGTAATTTTCTGATGGGATTAATTCCAACCCCTCTGCTTGCCGCTTATCTTCCCCTTCAAGCGCCGAAAAAATCTCCGGGTCCTCATCTTTTATATGATCGTAGAAACTCATAGGCCAGTCGTTCCAAATCCTTTTCGATCAGGATTACCAAGAGAGTCAACCTCATCCCAAACAACGCGATCGAATGGCAGAATGATTATTTGTAGGATTCGATCTCCCTTTTTCAATGCAACTGAAGCATGTGTGAAATTGTAGAGTGCAGCCTGATACTCGTCGTTGTCTCCTGAAAAATCTTCATCTCCTATACCAATGCCGTTCGCCATAGAGAGCCCGCGCTTATGCAGCGAGCTACGGGCCGCAAGAAGCACAAAATGCCCTTGCGGCGGCTTCAGGGCGATGTTGAGAGGGACCATAGCAATACTCATTGCGGGAATCTCAATATCTTCGCGTACAGAGCAGTCCATTGCCGCCGCTCCAGCCGTCTTGTATTCCGGCAGAGGTATCCCCTTATCAATCCTTCGTACTGATACTTTCATGCCGGGATTGTATCATTCCAATCGAATTTGATTATTTCTCTAGGTTCCGTATGATGCGGCAGGATAACAGTTCACTACTAGAAAGGAGAGCATCGTGTACAACTTCTACAAACCGCTCGACAAACGGACTCCGGACACGCAGTACCAAGACAGACTCAAGTACGTTCTCATCAATGGAGAGCTGGCAAAAAATACCCCTCAAGGCATCGGGGCACTGACGTGCTTCGGAACACTTCCACCAATGGTCTTCGACATTTCAAACGGCGTACCGTTAATTACCGAACGGAAAATCGGCTTTTGGAGGAAGGCCGTCGGCGAAATAATCGCGTTCGTAAACGGCGCAAGAACCCTTGATGAAATTGCATCCTATGGCTGTGATTTTTGGGAGGATTATCGTGGTAAAGGTACCGAACTTGGTCTCAATCCACATGATATGGGTCCGGGTTCATATGGTGCAGCATTCCATGATTTCGAGACGCCAGTTTTTGGGAAAACACTGAATCAATTTCAGCAGGTACTTACGCAGATTCAAAAGTATCCAGACCTTCGAACACACCTCGTAACTCCATGGAAGCCGTACTACACGGCACGTGGTCCGAATCGAAAGGTCATCGTGGCACCCTGTCACGGATGGCTTCATTTTCGAATCCTGAATGGAAAGCTGCACATGCGAATGGACCAACGTTCGGCGGACATGCCAGTTGGGGTGCCGTCCAACATGATCGAATACTCGGCACTCCTCCTCATGATGTGCCAAGTAACTGGTTACACTCCGGGAAACTATATTCATAGTTTCTCGGATGCACACATCTACGAAGAACAGCTCGGGAAGGTGCGCGAGCTAGTAAAACGGGGTGCGCACCCTTTCCCCATTCTGCGACTCGACCCTTCGGTAAAAAATCTGTTTGACTTCCGGATCGAACACTTCTCGCTCGAAGAATACGACCCTCATCCATCCATGACGATGCCGTACAGTCCTTAATCATTCGATACATGCCGCCCCATACTTGATGGGGCGGCTCTTCATTTTATGGTCCGACGTGCTATATATCTTGATAGTTATGTCTCCCAAAAAACAGCAAGTTGATACCAAAAACGCCATCGTCGTGAAGCGTGGCGACTACGCGAATACCCTTAAAGAAATCGTCACGGGCGGTTTCTGCCCATTCTGCGAAGAGCACCTTTCCAAGCATCATCGACAACCTCTTATATACAAAAGTAAGTACTGGCTCGTTACGAAAAATGCATGGCCCTACGCAGGGGCCCGATTCCATTTTTTATTTATAGCCCGACCACATATCGAAACAACTGAAGGCATGTTGCCCGTGATGTGGGCAGATTTCCATAAACTCTATCGAAAATTAGTGCAGAGGAACAAAATCAAAGGAGCGACGCTCATGATTCGATCCGGTGATACGAAAATTACTGGAGCATCAGTCAACCATCTGCATGCGCACCTTATAGTCGGTGTTCAGAGGACAAACAAAACAAGGCTAGTCAATGCGCTCGTTGGTTTTAAGAAATAAATAAACCCCCTCGGCCCGGATGGGACGAGGGGGTTAAGGAACAAAAGTTCACATCTCGACACGAATTATTTCAACTCCTTTCGCTTGCAGCACTTCCGCCCCAGAAACAAGTGCATATCCATCAGCGTAATAAAGACGCTGAATGCCTGAAAACGCACAGAGATACGCACAAGGCGGACAAGGGAATGTTGTGACCCATAAGTAACAACCTTCGGTACATATACCACGCCGAGCGGCTTCCGCAATCACTCCGGCCTCAGCATGTAATGCGGACGAGAATTCAATGCCTTGCCCAGGTTCAAAATTACTCCTTGGATCACCGTAGCAGTAAACACTTTGTTCACTGGGAATGTGCTGGTTGAATCTCGATACCACGCTTGGATTCAATACTTTTGGTCGAGTCGTGAGAACTGCTCCTATTTGTCGCCACCAATCGGGACTTTTTTGAGCAATACCGTAGGCAAGGGACATCATTTCTCGATCAAATTCATCAGTTGAAACGAGACGCTCCCCTTCTGGGCGCCGCTTCATTTGAGTAGCGCCCCAGTCCCAGCGAAGCCGCCAGTCCGTGGTAAATTCGACATGAATGTCAGAAAAATACTTCTTTGACATAACATGCGCCACATCTTCGTCCGGCATGATGATACGTGCGTGACGTATATTCTTGAGTGTCGCTTGAGTGAGAATATGAACTTTCGAGAATATGTCGAGAGATTGAATCATCTTCTTTGATTCAGTTGGCGTAACTCCCGGCAAATGTCTCGTGAGCGGTTTGAATTCTCGAATGAATTCTTCACCGAGTACATAGAGTTGACTGTCAGCAAACGCCCTAAAAAGCTTGAGATAGCCTGCGTGCGGTACCGGAATATACGCAACAAGCACCTTGTCAGACTTTGTCGATTTCATCACGTACCTCCTGCAAAGCAACAGAGAGCCGTTTTTCAACATTCACTAATACCTTAACTGCACCATCCATACTAAGCTGTCGAACGCGCGCTGTCGTACTCGTTTCCGCCTGCGGTGGAAGATTTACAACGAACGCACATCGCGCCTGTATTTTTTCGAGACTCGGCAGATCCGTCGTCGATGTTGAGACAACTCGTACATCGTGTTCAATAATTTTGAACAGCTGATCTTCTTCGAACTGTAGCGTGAGAATATCGACTGGCCGTATATGTCCCAGCACCTTAACGCGTTCTGCTTGTGGGACAATAGGCCGACCTGGACCTTTCCGCTTTTTTGTAATTTCGTCCGTGTCCACCCCCACAACCATGATGACATGGTCGGCTGTAGGATAACGCATGGCGACTTCGTCTTTCCCAAGCTGAATGTAGTCGCCGTGACCTATATGGAACAAATCCCATGTGCCGGTTGTAAAGCCGATAATACAGCCCATTGAACGCAAGACCTCAATCAGCGCAACAAGATCTTTATGGTCCTGAACATACCGATCATCGAATGACGCGGTGCCCTTGAGAATCCGCAGAGCCCGGTGACGAACGTCGTCCAGCTTGGCTGGTTTGTAAGTACTTCCCTCTTCCATAGTTCTGCCTCCTTTTATTTGTATGATTTTTTAAAATGAACCGTCAATCTGCCAGAAGAGTACGCAGAAACACCAGCAGGCGCAAGATTGACTCCCGATAGATTGTGGGTGAATATGTGGAAGGAAAACTGCACAAAAAAGGAGGTTCTTATGCAAATCAGTCTTTCGCTCATAGTTGCGATGACACCCAACCACATTATCGGAAATAAAGGGAGTCTGCCGTGGGGACGCATCCCAAGTGATATGGTGCACTTCAAAAACGTAACTATGGAGGCAGGCACCGTCATCATGGGACGCAAGACCTGGGAGTCGATTTCTCCAAAATTTCGGCCGCTTCCTGGAAGGGTTAATATCGTACTCACGAGAAAACCCATTCCCTCCGATGTTCCCGAATCAGTTCATTTTGTTAAATCAGTCGAGGAAGCCTGCGAGAAAGCCGCCCTCTACGGAAAACGCGCTTGTGTTGCTGGCGGAGAAGAAATTTACAGACTTTTCCTTGCGGTTCCGGATTTGGTAAAGGTGTACATTACCACAGTGAATGCACCTGACTTAACCGGTGATGCGTACTTTCCGAAAATGGAATCGGGCTTGGGAGCGCCCTGGAAGCGCACACGGAAAACGCCGATGTGTTACGTACATCCTAAGGACGAATATGAAACCTCAGTAAGCGTATTTGAACGTTTCGGTATTGTTTAAAAAAACGGCGCCCCTTAGTGAGGCGCCGTTTCTTTATTTAATCAGAAGGATGTATTTAACGTCGACTCCTTACAGGAGCTGTACACTTTTTGGATATTTTTATTCTCTTCACTCTAAAAATCTCTCAAAAGGTTCATCGATGTTTCTTACTTCACATCGATGCCCATCGAGCGAGCGGTACCGGCAATCGTACGGGCAGCAGCTTCCGGGGAAACTGCGTTCATGTCGGAAATCTTTTCAGCGACAATAGTCGCAATCTGCGCCTTGGTAATAGTACCCGCTTTCTCTTCACCCGGCTTGAGTGCACCCTTCTCGAGACCAATTGCCTTCAAAATGAGGCGCGACGCTGGCGGATTCTTCATGATGAACGTAAACGTACGATCATCGAAGACCGAGAGCTCTATTGGAATGATAGTTCCCCTTTTGTCCTTCGTCGCCTCATTGAACTGAGACACGAACTGGCCGATGTTTACACCGGCGGGTCCGAGCGCTGTGCCGACCGGAGGAGCCGGCGTGGCCGCGCCACCAGGGATTTGTAACTTGATTTTCTTAACTATTTTAGCCATAAATGAAATCTATACGAATAAGTACTTTGCGTCAATTTATACGTTTTCTGCGTCCCATTTTTGGCGCCGGGGAATCCCGCCAAATAATGTGACATAAGTGTGCGCTTTAATTTCGTAAACGATACTAAAGCTTCCTTATTTGCAAAAAATCGAGCTCGACTGGTGTCTCGCGACCGAACATTGAGACCATCACCTTCACCTTCCCGCGATCCTCATCGATCTCGCCGACCTTCCCTTCCAAATCTTTAAAAGGTCCATCAGCGATAACGATTGGATCATCTTTTACGAGATCAATGCGATGCTTCGGTGCTTCGGCCGTCATGCGCTTCATGAGCGTTTGAACCTCTGACTCTTCCATCGGGACCGGCGTATTACCGGCGCCAACAAACCCGGTGACGCGCGGAGTGTTTCGCACTACGAACCACGAGTCATCGTCGACGATCATGCGCACGAGAATATAACCTGGATAGATTTTCTCCTCTTCGACAATACGTTTCCCTCCTTTTACATGAATTTTCTTTTCGGTCGGGACGATGACACTGAAGATCTTCCCTTCCATACCGAGAGATTCGATACGCTGCTTCAAGTTGCGCTCGACAGCGTTCTCGTAGCCGGCATAGGTGTGCACAGTGTACCAACGAGCATCCTTCTCCTGCAGCTGCGTCTCGTCACGAATTTCTTTGCGCGCCATCGGAGCAATATCTGCCATTCCGATTTCTTCTGGCAAATCCATCTCACCACTGTGCATGTGTTGTGGGTTGTCCATAAAAAATTATCCGCCGACTACATGACTCACTCCGAAGCTGAAGATATAGTCCAGCAAACTGACGATGAGTGCGATAATAACCGCAATAATGATAATGACGAACGTATGCGCCACGGCTGTATGATTCGTCGGCCAGACGATGTGCGAGAATTCTTCGCGAACGTGCTTAAGATAAGTGAAGGGTGCGTACATAAGCGTATATGTTCAGGTCAAATAAAAAAGCCCTACGGGCTTTCGATAGCGTCATTGTAGTACAACGCTCGAAATGCGTCAATGCCTCCCACGTCAGGTAACCCGATGAGAATGTGCTGTCGATAATATTTCTATTGTCGAGTTACAAAAAGAAAAAACCCAGGTACCTCACGGCAGCCGGGTTTTCTATAGCTCTTTTTATTTCATCCCTTCTTTTAGATCATTCACACAGAAGAGGTAGTGTTTGAATGAGAATCCCATTCAAAGGATCCGAGAGCAATACTTTCTTGTCGCTCGGCGGCGAAGAGTCTTCTCCTGAATACGTGCAGTTGCTCCTGTCATCGAGACAAATGGGCTTCCCGCACCTTTTGTGTGGACAGGGAATCTCTTCGAGCTTCCCTGAAAACGTCGTCGCAACGAAATACCTTCTTTCTGAAGACCTTCTCCCAGAAGATAAGGGGCGCTGAGTTGTTTTTTTACCTCTACTCGACAACATGTTGCCCCCTTTCCCCTTCTGGGTAAGCCTTTTTAAAAGCGACATTGAATTCGTCTAATGTCTGACGAACGACAGGTGGTGAACCGGTACTGCGTACTGCTCCACGCGTCGTATCTCCTTCAGACTTCTGTCTCAACTTTCGACCCGGTGTCTCCGGTGAAAGATTCTTTCTGGCGAACAATGACCTCGCCAGAACGTTTTCTCTGACTTGACCGATCTTACCAAGGACTATCCTTTTGCGCATGATCTCTCTCCCATTACAAAACGATTATCTTAAATCATTTCATTTGGAGAGAGTACCTACGGGGACCAATCTTGGCTCATGAGACACCTCCTTTCCAGTTGTTTATATCATTAAGGAACTACTGACACTCAGACCACAACATACAGCAAGTGACAAATACTGTCAAGACTCTCCTCCCCTGCACCCTGTGGATAGGCCATTGTGCGACAATACGACCCTGCGTCTATAGGGTCGTATTTCTTAAAAAGGAGCCCCGCTCGAAGCAAATAATTCTTACCGAATCTCGTACGTAATCGAGACCGATGCGTTATACGTATTCTCACCAACTGGTAAATTCGGTGCTGGCTCCGCCTTTGCATCCGCCCGAGACATACCAAGACCGTACATCGGGGACGCATACCCACCTGACGACTCACTGAAATTCACAATCTTCCCGAGATGGACGCCGAGCTGCTTCGCGAGAAGCTTCGCCTGTACTTTCGCTTTATCGATTGCGTCAGCTCGAGCAGCGTCGTAACCGGCAGTTGCGTCATCGAGCGCAAACGCGGGGCCGTTTATGTTCTGGACCTCGAGCTTACCAAGCCCACCAAGGAGCGTACCTACAGCAGAGAGATCACGCATAGTCACCTGTATTGTTTCAGACACTTGGTAGCCGGTTATTTTAGGTGTGCCACTATAATAATCTGGACAGACCCCTCCTCGCGGACAAGGATTCGGATATGAGTACTGTGGTGAAATATTGTATGAGAGCGTCTTTACATCCTTTTCATCAACATTCTGCCCTTTTACATATTCAATTGCGGCATTTGCTTGTTTCGTGGTCACCGCTTGTGCATCGGCAACAGTTGCGGCGATATTTTCAACAGTGAAAGAAATGCGCGCGACGTCCGGTGGGAGCGTTGCTTGACCAGAACCCTGAACCGTAACCGTATCAGTCGCGGGGACGTCTGGACGACCGAAATTCCCAGCGATGGTTATAGTTTGTGCGAGCAAAAAAAGCGCAAGAATGCCGAGAGCTCCGATAAGCGCGATGCGTACGCTGCCATTATCGAAAATCTCATAGAGAGGATTGTTGTTCATGTCGGAAAACGAATTATGAATTAATACCGACAGTATAGCATCGAGCTCGTTACCAAACGAGCAGACTCCGGGAGCAAATTTATCCTCCTTGTAGAGTCGTGAGAAGCTTCCGGAGCGCTGAATGAGCTCGAAGCGTTGAGGTATCAAGGTTCGGATTGGTCCAGTTCATGACTTCTGTATCTAACGCATCGAAACGCAACACGTCGTTTGCTCGAGCAAGATAATAGGCAGTATCGATAACACCCTCAAACCGTTCTATAGAAACGACCGTGAAGCGATGCGTGCCAAGCACCGTAGAAGAATAGGCAGTCGCACCAACCGGCTGTCCGGAAGCTCCACCAATGGCTGTTTTTTGAATAGTCATCAGTGCGGTTGAAGATGCGCTAATTTCATGGCGACGGATGATGATGCTGGAACGTTTCGTCGACGAAGCTTCGGTAGGCAGTTCATAGGCAGCAATGCTCGCAGCATCGGGGAGCTCGGCTACAACAAAATCCATCGGTATGGCGAATGCGATGCCGATATCTGATAGTGAAATATTTGGAAGCGGACATTCGGCGAAGACGCAAGAAGGCCCAGTACGCGCGATCGAAGTACCATCAGGACACTGCAGAGCATCAAGAGGGCACGTAATCGGCTTTGTCGGATGTTCAACTGCATTTCGATACACGAATCCGCCAATCCCAATAATGACGATGGCCAAAAGACCAAGAAATAAACTCTTCATTCGCGCATGGTACCACGCAACTGGGGCGACTATCGGGAATCGAACCCGAATTGAGAGCTCCACAAGCTCCAGTGTTAACCGTTACACCATAGTCGCCATGTTCATACCTAATCTGTCGATAGGCTCGATATTTTTATAACACGAAAACGGAAAGTGCGCGAAGAAATTAATATCGAGGATTTTCCTCTGCGACACCCTTAATATGATTTGCGAGACGTGCAAATGCAAAGAGCAACGACGAAAGACGATTTATGTATGCCATAGTTTCTTTTGTAGGAGAACATGCTTGCGCTTCTACCGCAGCGATAAGCCTCCTCTCGGTGCGGCGCGCGATGGTCCGCGCGACGTCGAGGAGCGCGGAGAGTTCAGTTCCCCCAGCAATGGAAAACCCTTTAATCGGGGGATCTCATTTTCTATATTGTTTACCAATTCCTCGACCTCTCGCACAGCAGACTTCCCCACTTTCTTATCTGCGCCAGCGACCTCCGCTTGAACGATAAAAAGTGTTTCTTGTACGGCACGTAGTCCGCCCTGAATACGCGACTCTCCGACGCTGCGCATTTTCACAAACCCAAGAAATGCATTCAGCTCATCAAGCGCACCAAGTGCTTCCGGCACGAGTGATGATTTAGAGATCCGCTGCTGATTGCAGCCGAACGTCTTCGTTGTGCCATCGTCTCCTTTACCAGTAAAAAGCATATGCGGTGATCGTGCGCTTAGTATACCTTTCCAAGAATGTAAAAACAGAACGGGACGTGTCTTATCAGACACGTCCCGTTTACGGCTATTGCTCTACGCTTGTTCAAGAACAGTTTTGCGAGCTTTTTCTATTTTATCATCAGGAGTTCGCTTAAGGTCTGTGGCCAATCCAAGCTTTGACAGTCCAAGAATTATCCACTTGGACGGGTCGAAATTGTACCAAAGTAGACCATTTCGAAAATCTCTCGGGAAGGCATGGTGGTAATTGTGATACCCTTCGCCGAAAGTAACGAGGGATACAATCCAGCTATCCTGCGACGAATTCGCTCGGGTATATGGTTGACTGCTTCCCCAATGTCTCATGTGGGCAAGGCTATTGATGAAGAACGTTGCATGCCACACGAGAATGGATGCGGAAACTCGAGAAATGAAACCTCCAAGAGGATCACCCCAGAGAGACGCAATAAGGACCGGCATGATTCCCCAAAAAAAGATGATCAGCAGGTAGTAATTCTTGTGCTGAAAATTCACGAGCTGTGCGGTCCATGAATCCTCAGTGAGATGATCTGCTGCGCTGAAATCTCCCTTTTTCCTGTCGGGATCCTTGAAAAGAATCCAACCGATATGTGAGTGCCAAAATCCTCGTGCCGCATTGTAAGGATCCTCGTCTTTGTCGGTTTTCTGATGGTGAATAACATGGCCAGAAACCCATACCTTGATGGTATTTTCAATAGCGGTTGTTCCGCAGATCGCGAGAATCGTCTGCACTACTTTCCCGCATTTGAAAGAACGGTGGGTGAAAAAACGATGGTATCCGACCGTAATTCCAAGTCCACTTATGAAGAACCAGACTACGCCTGAAGCGATAGTCTGCCACTTCCAGTGACCGAGAGCTAGGGTATAGAAGCCGTAAAACGCGATAACGTGAACTACGCCCATGAAGATGGCGTTCTGCAAATACAGTTTTCCCTTCTTTGGTGCCATCATTCATTCACCTCCTTCCCCTAATAACAGATTGTTCAATGTGCTCTATCCTCCCCCAAGATAACAGATTGTCAGAAATTCGAAACGAGTTCCCTAATGGTGCGCCGCTTTGGACAGAATTAGAACTTTATACAACACTCGCGATTCCGAACTCCTCAGGACATTAGCTATTATTCGGGATTTGGAAAGGAGGCATCATGGTCGTCGCAAGAATCTGCCAAAGGCGGCGTAGGACGGCCGCTATGTTCGCCGGGTAGCGGACTATAGATAATCAGGTAGAGATTGATGAGGCGGCTTGCCATTTCCCGAGCCTCTTCCTCCTCAATGATCTTGCCGCACTCTTTTGCGTATATGACTCTAAATTCTTCGATTGATTCTTTTGGTGGATACATCTCTGGAGCATACGCAGGCACTCCCAAAAGGGCAGGAATTACTTCTCAGAGTCTCTGTCTATTCGCTGTGTGCGGCTTCGTGTCAGGGTTTCCTTTCTCATCTCAAATAGGAGCTCCTTCATAACTTCAGGTTTAACCCGTATGTATGGAACTCCGTTGATAACTTCTTCTTCAATGTACGCCGGTAAGGACTGACGCCGATACACCGCAGGATCGTTCATATCCACACGAATAGTTTCTATTGGTTGATGAAAGAGTCTATTAACTACACAACCTGTAATTTCAGTATTGGTCGAGCTACCTTCCAATCGTAAGACCCACACACGCCTAAATGGGCCTGGGGAAAGGAGACTCTCTTTCAACTGCTCGACCCACGTCGGGCTTTGCGCGTTATTCAAGTAGATAAGGAGATCGTAGTTTGTAGTTGAATAATGGTTTTCAAGTTTCCCTTTAATGATCACTCTTGCCTCCTCAATGCTCGTGCACCGCGGCGGCACCTCAACCAGTTCTATTTGTGCAAAACCAATACCGGGTGGATTTCCATCAAATACCAGGAGGCTGAAGTCAGGAAATTGATCCTTAACGGGCAACAAGAACCAATCTAAACCCGTGACCTTCTTCATTGCGACCATAAAGTACATAAGAGCAAAGCTCTCCCTATCTTTCTTTACATTCTCATCGGTGCTCGAGAAAAACTTCTTGGAACCAATGCGCTTGAGTGTCGTTTCCATCTTTCTCAGCACCGCAATCCAATCTGAAAGAAGCAAAGAGTTGCTAGAAATGAAGCTTGGTTCCTGGGACATTCATACATTGAAGCGAATGTCTGTCGCTTTGACTAGGCGGGGAACGACACAGAAAGGTTCGAATCCTGGACAGTGTCAACTGAACGAAACAAAAAATACCGACAGTCGCGTAAAAAAGCCCTGAATTACAGGGCTTTTTAACGGCGTGATATTTTGCCTGCGAGACAAGAACTGGTGCGCCGCTTTGGACAGAATTAGAACTTTATACAACACTCGCGATTCCGAACTCCTCAGGACATTAGCTATTATTCGGGACTTGGAGAGGAAGCTTGGAGCTCTCCAAGATGATCTTCCGAAGGCGGCATAGGGTGCTTAGGGATCTCGCCGGGTAGCGGACAGTAGATGATGAAGTAGAGCTCTATCAGACGATCGGTCATCTCAATTGCATCCCTCTCCGATAAGTACTTCCCGAATTCTTCCTGGTACAACTTCCGGAATTCATCAATGCTGGTTTTGTGTGTATGCATGAGTACGGTCTACCCATGTCTCAGAAATCTTCAAGGGTTGCCACAAACAAAAAGAGCCAGGTTGTGTAACCTGACTCTTTTGATATAACGTTTACAACTACCGAGCACAGAACTTCCCAGCTGGTTGGTTTTCATAAATGGAATAGACTCGTCGTTGGCCATAGATGACCTTTTCGCCTGGTTGGAGATCTTTGCAGACACGTGTGCGACGCAGGAGTTTTCCGTTGCCGTCATAATCGTGCCTCACCCACCAAGAGCCACCTGAACACCTGATCTGTCCATCAGTTTTCAAGATGAGCATTCGGCGACCCCAAAGCGGATAGAAATCGTAGCTATGGGGCTCATTCTCGTTTCCACTACCCATCTCCCATCCCACAAGATGATCGAGACGAGCAAACACTCTTTGGAGCAAGGTTGTCATGAACCCTCCTATCTTTCAATTGGGACAGTTTGAACAATCGTTTTCACACTTTCATGACCTGGTCGATGGGTGAGGATTAGAATTGTGCCGCGTTCCTCTCCTTGGAAATATTCGACAGTCTCTCCTCGCTTCTGTACTCGAGCCACCCTACCTCCGCCCGCTTTCTTTTCCATGCCATTTCCTTTCTGTGATCCATCAAAGAGCTGTTATGAATTGTCTTCGCTGCTGTGGGAAAGTAAAGCACCCATGGTCGAGACTGTCACGAGAGGTGTTTCGGCAGGGTGCGAGAAAAAGGTTCGAATCCTATACAGAGTCGACAGGACAGATTTAGAAAGGCCGGCAATGCAACAAAAAAGCCCTTAGTTACAGGGCTTTTTTGTGTAGTGATATTTTGCCTACGAGGCAACGTGCGGGTGCACCGCTTTGGACAGAATCAGAACTTTGTATAACGCTCGCGATCCTGAACTGCTCCACACACTCGCCATTATTCGGGATTTGGAAAGGAAGCATCATACTCGTCGCAAGAATCTGCCAAAGGCGGCGTAGTGACGTCGTTATGTTCACCGGGCAACGGGCGATACAAAATCTGGTAGAGACCGATCAAGCGTGCTACCATCTCGATCGCATCTTCTTCAGATAGGTACTTCCCACACTCCTCCTGGTACAGCTTTCGAAATTCATCAATGCTATTTGTGTGTATGGGCATACCTACTCTCTACCCGTATATCAAAACTCTTCAAGTTTCTGGCTTCAGAAAGGTTCGAGTCCTACACAGAGTCAGCAGAACAGATTTAAAAAAGCTCGTGAAGCAGCAAAAAAGCCCTGAATTACAGGGCTTTTTTACGGTGTGAAATTTTGCCTGCGAGGCAATGTGCGAGTGCCCAGGAGAGGACTCGAACCTCCAAGCCCTTTCGGGCGCTACCACCTCAAGGTAGTACGTCTACCAATTTCGCCACCTGGGCAACGGAAACACTATAAACGAAAAACCGCCGATCGCAAAGCGATCGGCGGTTTTTCCTCTTAAAATCTAAGCTGCAACTTCTTCCTTCGCTTCCTCTGCAGGAACGACCGCTTCATCACTCTTCATGTTCATCATGCGTGCGTTGCGCAGCTGGCGGCGGACCGCTTTGGTTGCCTTCTCACGGATGAAGTAGAGTTTGGCGCGACGGACCTTGGAACGCTTTACAATCTCGATCGAATCAATTGAAGGGGTATAGAGTGGAAAAGTCTTCTCAACACCGACACCCGAGAGCGTCGCACGGACAGTAAACATTGCCCCGGCTTCCGTACCGTGCTTGGTCGAGAGGACAAGACCTTCGAAAGTCTGTTTACGAACGTTTTTTGTGGTCTTCTCTTTTTTGTCGGTGCCACGACCTTTCTTGAGTTCAACAATATTCTGCACGACGCGCACAGTATCACCCGAGCGAATGCCGAGCTTCGCGCGTCCTTCTACGTTCACCGGAGTTATAACTTTCTGCATGTGTCGAGCACTCTAGCACGCGTTGTAAGAGAGAGCAAACTCACTACCCTAGCGAGGAGAGTGTCGCGCTCATACCGGGAAAATGGGCAAATGCGGGTGCAAGATCGTCCGGTATGGGCGCAACAATGCGGACGCGGCCACCCGAAGGAAGCGGAATATTCAGCACATACGCATGAAGACCGAGGCGCTTTATACCGAGTGCGGCGGGATGATTCGGAGCATACAAAGGATCACCGACAATCGGGTGATGGATTGCTTTCAAATGCACGCGAATCTGATGAGTTCTACCAGTCTCAGGAGTCATCCGCAGAAGTGCATACTCGCCAGTCTCAGCGAGAACCTCGTAGTGTGTAAGAGCGTCGCGCAAGAGTCCTTTAGCTTTTGGTTGTGCACTTCGAAGACGGAAATCACTGCGCGAACGACCGATATCGAAATCAATAGTTCCCTGCTTCTTTTTAGGCGCTCCATACACGAAAGCCAGATACTCCTTCTTCACTTCCCTGTCATGAAATGCTTTCCTTAAGAACTCATAGGCTACTGCATGTTTCGCAAAGACGAGTACTCCCGAAGTATCACGATCAAGTCGATGTACGTACCCAGAAGAGGGCGGCGTAGTAGTTTCTATTTTATATTTTGATGTAAACCAATCCTCGGCTGTTTCTTCCTGTGTCCTCCCATCCGAGTGCGTTATAAGCCCTGCGGGCTTCGCAATCGCAACAATGTCGGCATCTTCATAGAGAATAGAGAGTTCCATTACCCCACAGTATCATTCCCAACTATTTCCCGCTTCGACGTTCGCGTGTAGAGAATTCTGAGAGAATGGTGTTGAACTCTTTTTTTGTGAAAGCGGGCCACTTCGTATTGGTAAAAAAAAGTTCGCTATAGATTGACTGCCAGGGAAGAAAATTTGAAAGGCGTTTTTCGCCGCCCGTACGGATAATAAGATCCGGATCGGGCATATCATGTGACCAGAGTTTTTGTATAAAATCATCTTCAGTAATCTGTGGTTTTGCGATATCGTGTTTTGCATCTGCTGAGACACGAGAGGAATCGCGACTCTCCGAAAAAAGAGCATTCACCGCAGACAAAATCTCTGCACGGCCTCCATACGACATCAAGAGATGTAACGTAATGTCATACATCGTCGCCGAAACTTTTTCCATGCGATCCATCATCTTTTGCATATCGGTTGAAAAACGCTCCCTATCACCAACAAAACGCACGCGCACGCGCTCATTGAGCATTTTTTTCGTTTCATTTTCAAGAATAAAACGAAAAAGATTTATCAAGTAGCCAACTTCTTTTTCTGAGCGCTGCCAATTTTCCGTTGAGAATGCATACATAGCCACATGAGGAATGCCCGCTTCACGCGCGAAACGCACTATTTCTTTAAGCTTCTTATATCCCTCGGCGTGTCCTTCATATGCTGGCAAGTTATTCTCCTTTGCCCACCGACGATTACCATCCATAATAATGCCAACACAGGTTACCTGTGACGTACCATTTATTATTTTTTTGCGCTCATTCATATTTATTTCAACCTACAGATCATTACTTTTGGTTTCAGGTGCACCCTGATGGGCTTGGTCACGTATAATTTCTTGCTAATAATGTGCGCGACTCCGGATCGAATCGGCACCCTCCGGCTTTCGAGCCCCACAAAATACGGCGAAAGTATTGTTTTCGTCTCATATTTTGTGCACCCTGAGGGGCTCGAACCCCCGACCTTCGCAGTGTAAATGCGCTGCTCTACCAACTGAGCTAAGGGTGCATCAATACATCATACTGTATTTCGTGGGCATGGAGGGACTCGGTCACACTTCGCTCAGTCGCCTCGCTCCTAAGCGAGGCGCGACCCCGGCTCGCCTGTCCTCACTTCGTTCAGACATAGCTCCGCCTTTCGAGTCCTGCGCACCCTATGTAGATAGGGTGCGCCCCATGCCCTCCGCTCATTGCATTTCGCTGTGGGCATGGAGGGACTCGAACCCTCAACCCTTACGGGATACGCTTCTGAGACGTACGCGTATACCAGTTCCGCCACATGCCCGTACGCATACCTTACTATACAAACTATCATCTGTGGCCACAACTCAAAACTTACCGTCACAAATCTTGACCGCGACACAGAGCGGAATCTACACACCTCCACCAAGTGATCTGGGCGATAGTTATGTGTTGGTGCCCCCAGCAGGAATCGAACCTACATCAACGGCTTAGAAGTCCGCTACTTTATCCATTAAGCTATGGGGGCAATCTATACCCTAGCGCATACAAGCGTCATTGCGAAGGGTCAGCGTAACGATAAACGCCTGTCTCATACTTCGCTTCTTCAGCGACACGATTAGAAAAAATATCGTGAATAGCATCGAGCGAAGAACTCTTAAAAGCCGGCAACGAACTTGGCTCAACTGAACCTATAACTCCTCCGCGCGCAATAGTATCAAAAGCCCACGCGTTCCAAACAATAACACCTGCTAGCACTATCGCTGAAAATATGAGTGCCATTATCCAATCCCGCATCGGATCCTGGTGTGCCCCAACACGTAGCCGTTTCAAGAAAACATTGGAAAAATTAAGAATACTCATGGGGTGATTTTTATTGGGGCATTTGAATCGCCCTTGCTAGTTGTTGTATTCGAGGACAGCGAGCCAACACTCAACTTGAGGACAGCGACCCAACTATTCTTAGAATTCTGCCTAAGAGAGAGTTCAGAAATCGAAAGAGCATAGGGAGCATATTCGATTGTACCAACAGTGCGCATCACCGCATCGAATGATCCATTTATAGTGAGCGTAAGCACAAGCGTCGGCTGCACAGGAGTGCCACCCGTCGTAACCGACAGAACGCTTACGGTAGTAGACCCTACTGAATGTCCACGAGCCTCGAGATTGTTGATGAACGCGACCACACCAGCCTCCGGAACAAAATAGCCCTGCACAACGACCTCGTCGCCAGTAATTTTATCAAGCGTCGCGCGAACGGAAGCAATACGATTCGAGGCCTCAATCGTTGTGGCAATTTGGTTTTCCAAATTTGCTACCGTGGTACTTTTTTCTGCAATGATCGCATACCAGGCACCGTACCCTACGAGAGTTGCGGCACATACAATGAGAGCAACAATGAGTCTGAAGAGAGGCGATTTCATGGCGCAAGTGTTACGGTAACAACAAATGCGATGTCAGTATCTTTCGCATATGCAGAAATTGGCAAATTAGCGGATTGAATGGACGGGACACCCTCTAACGCAAGTTGGTAATTACGAAGCGCATCGCGCGTCGCCGAAGTTCCCGTGATGACAATTGTGCTTGGACTCTTCGGAGTAGCAGCTTTATACCCAAGACTCGAAAGTTTGATGCCCGGACGAGAGACGGCGAGCATTGTGCGAATGATAGTACTTACGGAAGGAATCCTCGCAATAGTCGTTAGAATTGACATATTATTCGAGAGTGCCGTGAGGTGTGTAGACAGCGCTGCTTCATCCGCAGCAGAAAGCGTGGATTTCATACTCGCAAGACGCATTTCTTTCGCGTTAGAACTTGCCGAGAGGAGTACGTAGGTTGGTAACAGTAGTAGCGCAGCGACACACGTAATTGCCGTTAAAAGAACAACGATGACGACACCGAGGCGGAGAAAATACTCACGGACGAGTGCGTGCTGACGTTCATAAGGAAGCAGGTTTGTAAGTTCGGTATGCATATATTATGCGTGGTCGCGAAGCGCGAGACCGATTGCCGTTGCATATGAGAGTGATTCAGAATAATCAATTTGTGGAATCCACGTATCACGCGAAGCAAAATTGGTGAAAACATCGCCCGTGGTGACAGGAATCCGAAATGCACCTTCAAGATATTCAGGGAATCCGCGTATCGAGGCATTCCCACCAGAAAGAATAGCCTGCGATACTTTCTCATGGCCCGCTTTGAGGGTCTCCTTTTCTTGCCAGTAATCGAGTCGGTGGGAAATCTCATCGCGGATAGCAGAGACCGTTGAGAGCATTGCGGCAAGATATTCTTCATTTCCTGATGCGGGAACAATACCCCGTTCAACTTTAACGGCACGAGCTTCTGCTTCGGTAACACCAAAATACTTTTGTACCGCAAGAGTGAGTGCGTGACCTCCTATATTAATCGTCGTAGCGAAATGAGGTATACGCCCGACAACTATGGCTATCTTTGTCGTTGATTTTCCGACATCGATAATAAGTGTTGTGGAAGTATCACCTTTTGGAAGAAGTGACCGTGCCATAGCGAAAGTCTCTCCCTCAAGAGCTCTCACGCTGAGATTGGCTTGATCAAATATCGACAGAGTGTCGTCGACAATGCGTCGTGCGAAACCGATACCTGCGACGAGCTTATCACCAGGATCTCCATGTCCTGCCTCAACTATATCAAAGGCCGTCTCTGATGGGGGTAGAGGTATAAGCTCATCGAGGTGCTGCTCAACCGCAGTACGCCACTCAGCCTTACTCGTGCCAGGAGCTGTCGTCTCAAAAAGATACGCCTTTGATTCTGACAGTGTGGCATTGGTGGCAGAAATACCGGCTGCCCGAGTCGCGGCTTCGAGAGCCTCCACAATTGCAGCTCGATCAACTATTTCGCCATCGGTAAATGCGCCTACTGGCAAAAATTGCTCACTATAGCTCGCCAACGTGAGACCATGAGTACCCTCGACAAGACGCACTGCCTTGACCCCACTCGTGGAGAGGTCAACTCCAGCAAGAGGAAACGCTAAATATCGCGGGGGTGCGAAAGCAATACGCAGACGCTTACTGAAAACGGAAGACATGCATTAGAGTATAACCGATTTTTTTGTTGATATTCCATTGGTATCCCCGTGGAAAAAATCAGCACGCCTTAATGTGCACTCGTACCGGAGGGCACCACCCTATCAGGAGTAAGAAATGCAAATGATTCTCCATCCCCAATTGCAAACAGCATTCCATCGCTCTCGAGTCCACGTATTGTCCGTGGGGCGAGGTTTGTTACAAATGCGAACTGGCGACCAACGAGCAAGTCGGGGTCCAGAACATGTGCAGCAATGCCGGAAACAATCTGACGGGGACCAGTCTCTTCGTTAAAGTCGATCATAAATCGAAGAAGCTTGTCTGTCTCAGGTACGCGCTCAACAGAGCGCACGGTCCCAATCTTCACTTCGATCTTACTGAATTCTTCAATTGAAATGCGTGGTTTATCCATGATTAGCGCGTGAGAGATAGCTAGTAAGAATGAGTGCGGCGGCAGAAGCGTCGACATCAGAATGTCGCTTCATCTTGCGAGACTTAGTTTCTTTTGCGGGCGCGCGCCGAGCTTCCGCACTAGTGAACACTTCGGATTCAAAAAATACGGGAATGCCCGCATGTTCGGTAATTAGATTACCGAACATGCGGGCATCTGCTGCGATCGGATTCTCTCCACCTATGAGATTGCGAGATTCTCCAACTACCACCGCTCCAACATTTTCTTTGGCGATCAGCGCACAAAGTTCGTCAACAAGTCGCGGGGTATTGGAAACGACAGAATGCGGGAATCCCATAACACCAGCCTCATCCGAGAGTGCGAGACCTATTTTCTTGCTTCCATAATCAACGCCGAGATATCGCATGTCTGCAGTGTATGGTATAATATGATAGATGTATACGTATCTGCATGACTTTTCACCAATCTACTCCCCCTTTGCTCCTGCCCTCATGCTTGCATTACTCCCTCTCCTTGCTCTCGCAGCAATCTGGACAATCGCTATCAAGGGTTACGCACTCTGGCACGCCGCCCGTAATGGGCAGAAGGAGTGGTTCATCGCACTCCTCATTATTAACACGCTCGGCATTCTCGAAATCGTATATCTCATTTGGTTCCGTCCAAAAAACTCCAACGCAGAGCAATCGCACATTTCGCATACACCTGCGGTGGATTCATCACCGCAGGTATAGATAACACGGAGAGGTGGCAGAGCGGTCGAATGCACCGGTCTTGAAAACCGGAGTCCTGGAAACGGGACCGTGAGTTCGAATCTCACCCTCTCCGCTTGTACACAAAAAAATATTAGACGATTATTCCGTGACATACTTTCTGCTATTATTCCCACATGCCCCGCAATGTTGTTTTAGAGTGGAGAGGAACGGAATACGATTACAACCCAAAAAGTGCTGATTGGTATTGGGCGCTTGGCATTATCGCAGTCGCTGGCACAATAGCCGCGGTACTCTTCGGCAACTATCTACTTGGGGTTGTTGTTGTCGTCGCGGCAGTATCGCTTGCGCTCCACGCTGCGAAACGACCTTCCGTGCATCGTTTCCGTCTTGTCGAACAAGGCATCATCATCGGAGAAGAGCTTCATACTTTTGAGCGAATGATTTCCTTTTCCGTTCTTGAAGACATCGAGGGGAAGCACCCCCCGATGATCTCCGTCAAGACTGAAAGTTGGCTTTCGCCACACCTGATAATCCCACTAGAGGGCGTTAATGCCGACACAGTGTTTAATTATTTCCTGCAACATGTTGAGGAAGATGCCCATCATCACACATTTTCCGACTTGGTGGCGGCTTGGATTGGATTCTGATATACATTCAAGTATTGCTCTCGTCGTTCAACGGATAGGACACCGGCTTGCGGAGCCGGCAATAGAGGTTCGATTCCTCTCGAGAGCACAAAAAGAGCGTAGTGATTTTTGTGCTCTCGAAGCACGTCGCCTGCGCGACGTGCTTGAGGAATCGAAAGGCGGAGCGATGTTCGGCTAGCAAGCCGAACCGCGAGCCCTGCCCAGACAAACTTTTGCGACGGCAAAACTTTAGTCGAGGAAGATATGGCGTACTCGCCGGTCCTCTTTGCTATGAGAAAGTGTTAGTATCGCTAAAATGCTCTCGTCGTTCAATGGATAGGATAGCCCCCTCCGAAGGGGCCGATGCTGGTTCGATTCCAACCGAGAGCACCAAACAGCAAAAAAGGCCCCCATATGGGGGCCTTTTTTGCTGTTTGGTGCTTTTTACTTCTGCCCTCTCTTAATTGCAGCGGCGAGACGGGACTTCTTTCGGTCTGCGGTATTGCCTTTGATAACTCCACGCTTACGTGCCTTGTCTATTGCAGCAAATGCTGCTGGGAGAAGTTTTTCAGCACCAGAAACATCTGAAGCTGCAAGTGCTTTCGTAAGAGACTTCACTGCATCATGAAGGGCGTCCTTGCGGCGCAAATTAAAGACATGCTTCCTCGCCGATGAGCGAATCGCTTTCTTTGCAGAACTGGTAATAGCCATATGTCATCCATATATACGCTATCTCCCGCTCTCTGGCAAATGGTAGTACCATAGCTACTATGATTCGACAGATTCGCGGGGAAGTACTTTCGGTGGGGCCAATAAGTGCAGTTATCGAGGTAGCGGGCTTCGGTGTCGAAGTACGTATGAGTGCGCCCCAGACTCTTTCGGTACATAGCGAAGCGACTCTCGCGACACATCTCGTGCTCAAACAGGATGGTCTCGAGCTCTACGGATTCCCGAACGTGGCTGACCGCGACTTCTTTGAACTGATTCTATCGGTGTCTGGAATTGGACCAAAAACGGCACTCTCTGTTTTGCGGCGCTCTCCTCGCGAGGCGCTTGAAGGAGCTATCGGTAAACGCGACTTGTCATACCTCATCAAGGTCGTTGGGCTTGGCAAGAAAAGCGCCGAGAAAATGCTTCTGGAGCTTGCTGATAAAGTCGGGCCGAGCTCGCATGACAATGCCGATGGCGAAGTGTTCGATACGCTCGTCGCCCTCGGATACACCGAGCGTGAAGCCCGTTCGGCATTACAATCAATACCGGACACTATCGCCGGCAAGGACTTGCGTCTTAAAGCAGCACTCTCTTCAGGTCATTAATCTTATTCCATGTACGAATTAGTCAATCGTATCGTCCATATCCTGAAAAAGATCGTACCGGAATCGGTAGTACGACTACTGCGCCCTTTCTATCATCGTGTTCTCGCATATCTCATGGCACTTTCATACGGCTTCCCTGCTAAGAAACTCACTGTTATAGGAATTACGGGGACAAAAGGTAAGTCGACGACTGCTGAAATGCTTTTTGCAATTCTGTGCCAAGCGGGTTATAGAACTGCTCTCATTTCCACTATTCGATTTGCCATTGGAAACGATTCGGAACCGAACCGCTATAAAATGACGCTCCAAGGACGAGGCTTTACGCAGACGTTTATGCGCCGAGCTCTCAAAGCTGGGTGCACACATATTGTCATTGAGATAACGTCCGAGAGTGTCTTGCAGTATCGACATTGGTTCCTTGATCTCGACGGACTCATCGTGACAAACATTCAGCGCGAACATATCGAAAGTCACGGTTCGTTCGAGAATTATGTATCAGCCAAACGCACTATTGTTGATACGTTGGTTCACTCGCCCAAACGCAATAAGGTATTGGTAACCAATGGAGATATTCCTGAAAGTCGCGCGTTCCTTTCTGCGAAAATTTCAAGAGTAATCGAATTCAGTACGCGCGAACTCAAACATCTGAAAGGAGACGAGAAGGGTGTCAGTTTTATGTATGCCGACGAGCACTTCTCTCTTCCTGTGCCAGGAACTTTCAATGCGATGAACGCACTCTCTGCAATAAAAATGAGCGAGACACTTGCTATCCCGCTTGCTGTTACATCGGCAGCTCTCGCGACACTTCCTCCCGTACAAGGTCGGGTAGAGCGTATTGAAGCGGGCCAGAACTTTACGGTTATCGTTGACTACGCGCACACTCCCGATTCACTTCTTGCTCTCTACGGTGCCTTCCCGACTCAGAGAAAAATTTGCGTTCTCGGAAACACCGGAGGCGGGCGTGATACGTGGAAACGCCCAGAGATGGGTCGTATCGCGGAACAGTCATGCGAAAAAGTCATTCTTACAAACGAAGATCCTTACGATGAAGACCCTCGTGGGATTATTGATGCCATGACGCGTGATATGCAGCACACACCCGAGATCATTATGGATCGACGTGAAGCCATTCGACACGCTCTCGCAGCCGCTCGCCCCGGCGACGCAGTCCTCATTTCTGGCAAAGGCACTGATCCTTTCATCATGGGTGCGAAGGGATCTCAACTTCCCTGGAGCGATGCCGCTGTTGTCCGTGAAGAGCTTGAGCGACTTCTCTCAAATTTTTGATACTATGCTCCCATGGGTGATGCACACGACGCGTGGTTTTTTATAGGCGTTTTCGTCTTTATATTTATTATTTGGATAGCGACTGGTGGGCCGCTACACCCTCTCGCCTTCACCGGACCAACGCTCGCACAGCCAGGCGAGCTTGGGGGTGGCACATATCTACAATTCCCCCGAGCGTCATTCTCTATTGGGAGTTCAAAAGTCTCATTACCGGGCTCTTCAAACAATTCAACAAATTCGGGAACATCGATACCTACCTTTATAGGAGGTAGCGTTTTTGGAACACCCTCCCCTTATCGCGATATCGTCAGGATGAACCATTACGTCTCGGGCGCTGGCGGAACCGACCCAGGGAACGAATACATTGAAATATCAATTGCGCAGAATGCCAGCGTACCCGTCGACATTTCTGGATGGTCGCTCTCCAGCGACGCGACCGGTAGTTCCGTTGTCATTCCCAAGGGAACCGAAGTCCCAACTTCGGGTGTTATAAACGCGGCAGAAGAGATCGTACTTACTCCGGGCACTCGAGCGATCATAATCTCTGGACAATCACCTATCGGGGCATCATTCCGCGAAAACAAGTGTATTGGTTATTTCAGCACCTTCCAAAAATTCTCCCCTTCTCTACCGCTAAACTGCCCTTCACCCTCCGACGAACTCACTTCTTTTTATGGCCAAAATTACATCCGCGACTCATTTTGTATTGACCAGATAAACAAGCTCTCGCGCTGTCAGGTAACACTCACTCCGCCGACTGGTGTTTCAAACGCGTGCCAGAGCTTCGTGGTGAAATACCTCAATTACAACGGATGCGTCGATGCTCACAAAAATGATACTGATTTTGCAGGTAGTACGTGGCGCATTTATCTTGGTCGTACGAACTCAATGTGGCGCACTCGGAATGAACTAGTGAAACTTCACGACATGAATGGAAAGACAGTTGACGCGTTCAGCTACTAGAAGAAATGGGCTGCAAGTGGTAGAAATAGCAATACACGTACGTATGTGTATACGCACGTTCGCGCCCGTATCTTCGAAGACTCGATACGAACGCTCATTCGGAGAGAAAGAATAAGTGAAGACACTCACTCTTTCTTCCTCATTTCGCGCCCGTAGCTCAGTCGGTAGAGCAGCGGCCTTTTAAGCCGTTGGTCGGTGGTTCGAGCCCACCCGGGCGCACATATCTATTATATGGAGAGCGTCCATCGTTCAAGCGAGAGAGCTAGATTGAGATTCCCGCGACGAGAATTCTGAAGGAGTTCAATAAGCGAGAGCGACATCTGTCGTGCATCTTTAGGGGTCCATGCGCGACTCCCTTTGGACATGAGATCCCGAGCTTTCCAATGCAACACTCCGTGAAGCATTTCAGGTGCATCACCTGCACGAAGCGCACGATTGACCTCAAGCCACAATGTTTCGTGCGAACGAGAAGCAAGTGCATTCACTAAATTCCCATTAAATCCTCGGGTAATCCCAGGAGGGGTGGTCCTATCAAATTTGTATTCCATCTTCGCTTTCGCGGCGAGCTTCTTTGCTTTCGTTGCGGCGAGCTTTGGTGCGAGTATGATGATGGCATTGTCGGAAACAGCAAGTACTTCGAGATACTCTTCAAGAATGTTGCCACTCGTCTCCTCCTCTTCATCACTTTCTTCCGTGTCTACCCTGCGCGCGACTGGAAATGGGTCGTCAATAAGTACCAGAAGTCGCTTCACAAAAAGTCCACCAGAAAGCGCCACGTCTTCAAGCACCGCAGCAGTCAATTCTTCACGCGCCAGGCGCACGTATGAGAGATTCGATTCCTTCGCACGAGCTTTAGAGATCCACTCGAACGCTTTGGTGCGTGTTTTTTCGACATCAGAACCATGGAAAAGATAGATCATAGTGGATGCATGGAACCCCAATCATGACCGGATTTCACCACTGCAAGGATAGGTACATCATATGTTTCTTTGGGAGGTAGCACGGATTCCATGATTTCTTTTATTTTCATACCAAGCACAGCAACTCGTTCAGTGCGAATCTCATACACGAGTTCGTCGTGTACCTGTAACAACAGGTAGGCATCTCCCGCATCGGGATACCCGACGGGATGCTGTGCTTTTTCCTTCTCCAGCATCTCATTCACGCGCACCATCGCGAGCTTGATGATATCCGCTTGTGTTCCTTGGATTGGCGCATTTATGGCCATGCGTTCTGCTTGCGCACGAACGTACGGAAGAGATGATTTCATTTCTGGAAATTGTCGGCGGCGACCGAAGAAAGTTTCTGTGTATCCGTACTTTCTCGCGAACCCTTTTGTCTTCTCCAGATATTCAGAAAGTGTCTTAAATGTGGTGAAATACTCTTCAAGATACTGATGTGCCTCTGCAGTGGTCGAACCGAGTTGGGCACGAAGAGCATTCACTCCCATACCATAGAGAATGCCAAAGTTAATGATCTTCGCTCGGCGTCGCATCTCGGCATCAACTGCCTCGGGAGCGACATGGAACACTTGTGCCGCGACCTCCCGATGCACATCTCTGCCGTCTTTAAATATCGCGCAGAGTTTTTCATCGCCCGACAGAATCGCTGCCAGCCGCAACTCTATTTGCGAGTAGTCGAGCGCAACGAGCGTGAACCCGACTGAGGCAACGAACGCATGTCGTATTGCGCGACCCCTTTCACTCCTCATGGGAATATTCTGAAGACCTGGGTTTTGTGAGGCCATGCGACCGGTTACCGCGCCCGTTTGGAGAAATTCGGCATGGAGACGATTTTTCCCATCAAGCATGAGAGGGAGGTTTTCAATATACGTTCCAAGAAGCTTCTTCAGCTCACGGTATTCAAGAATATCATTCACAATCGGGTGTGCATCACGGATTTTTTCAAGCTCGCTTTCGCGAGTCGATCGTTGTCCTCCCGCAGTCTTCTTCTGTCGTTCCGGTACTATCTTCAATTCATCGAAAAGCACTTCGCCAAGTTGTTTCGGGGAGCTCACATTAAACTCGTGCCCGACGTGATTGTAAATACTCTTCTCAATAACCTTAAGTTCCGCGTTATATTTTTTTGCGAGACCATTCAATATCTCCGGATCAATAAGAACTCCATGTGCTCCCATCTGGCGCACTATGGTAATGAGCGGCCTTTCTATCTGCTCGTACACCTCAAGCACTCTGCCCATAGCGGACAACTGTTTTTCGAGTTCGGCACGCGCAGGAGCAAACATTCTCTGTTTTGTGAATGCAAGAATGTCGTCGAGCGACGGGTTCGTAAACTCAGATGAAATGAGCCAGAGCATCACTTTTGCTTCTGCGAGCAATGTCGGATCTACCTCCTCGGGAACCGGTTCGACGTATGTGGATTCCGAAACGTCTTCTCCTTCCACATCACTCGATGCATTTGTAAGAATCTTTTGTGCACGCTCCCGCAATGAACGGAATCCAAATTCATCACACATTGCTTGTACCTTCTGCAGCGCAACTGACTCATGCCACAAATGCTCAGGTAGAACAAACGCGATGGGTGCGTCAAGACGTATCGTTGCGAGCGATTTGGAGAAACGAGCATCTTCTTCGTGCTCTTTCAGGAGAGTGATCATTCGAGCTTTCACTCCTTTTTTAAGAAAGACATCATCTCCCTTCTTAAGTTGCGTATATATGTTCTCAATTGTGCCAAACCCAGTGATGAGTTCGGTCGCAGTCTTTTCTCCGATACCGGGAACACCTTTAATATTGTCGGAAGGGTCTCCGCGAAGACCCTTCCAGTCGGGAATAAGCGCCGGGATAAATCCGAAGCGTGCCACGACAGATTTCTCATCGTACAAGATTGTGTCATTAATACCCTTCTTGAGAGTATAGACGCGAACACGCTCATCATCGACAAGCTGCAATGTGTCCATATCACCCGAAGCAATAATGACGTCAACACCTTCTTCACGAAGTTCGTGCGCGATAGTACCAAGAAGATCGTCTGCCTCGTACCCCTCCCGTTCGTACATCGGGATAGAAAAAGCCTCAAAGACTTTACGCGACTCGTTCAACTGGAGCGCGAGAGCGTCATCGGTTTTTACGCGAGTTCCCTTATAGTCCGCATACGCCTCATGACGAATAGTCGGCTTCGGCAAGTCAAAACAGGCAGCAATGTAGTCCGGCTTGAGGTCAGTAACAATTTTAAGCAACATTGAGACAAGACCATAGAGCGCGCCAGTCGGCGCTCCAGTAGGGCCCGTGAACTCTGGCAACGCATGGTACGCGCGATGAATAATCGCATGAGTATCTAAGAGAACGATACGTTTATTTTTGGAAACTTTTTTAGTCATATGAAATGGTGCGTGAACCATCAGGGAGCGCAGCGAGTGATACGTGCATCGAAGGCGTCGGCAATGTTTCTGCTACTTTCTCCGGCCACTCGAGCAGAATGAGATTACTCGTATCTTGCATAAGCTCATCGAAACCGAGAGGATCAAGATCTTTTCCACTTTCGAGTCGATAGGCATCAATATGGATAAGACGCTTGAATGACTGCCCACCCGGGAGCAGATAGATTTTCTCGAGTACAAAAGTGGGGCTAGTAACCATCTCCTCGACCCCAAGAGTATTCGCAACCGCTTTGGCAAAAGCAGTCTTCCCTGCCCCAAGCTCGCCAGAGAGAGTAACGAGTGTCGCGCCTCGCGCGCTCGACACGAGCGGCGCGAGTGACCCCACAAAGCGCACGGCCTCTTCCGCGAGCTCTTCTAGCGTTCGAATAATCTTCTCCATATATAGACATAATTGTACCGCTGAAAATGAAAGTGCGCTCTCTTTATAAAGAGAGCGCACTTGAAAACGCGACATCAAACTTACCAGTAACGCCCGGAGCCACCGTACATGTACGGATAGCCGCCGTAGCCGTATGGATAGTAACCATAATAGGGCTGGTTCCAGTAAGGATAGCTCGTGACCGAATCAGGCGTACCGCACACCATTTTCCCATTCGTCCACATCCAGTGTGCTGGATCTTTGCATCCTATCTGAGATAGCAGCAGAGGTTGTGCTGGTACTTTGTTTTTTATATCTTCCGGCGACTGCGGTTGGTATTGTGGGACGGACGTCACCTTACGAGCCGGCTGATTGTACTGCACCACGCATCCACCAAGCAGAACAGAGACCAGAAGGACCGGAGCTACTAAGACATGTATCAACTTCATACACGCCTCCTTTCTTTGATTTATAATTCATTATCTAGCAACAGCATATCTTGATAGATTATACTACCACTTATAGCAAGTTGTCAAGTCTTGCTCCTTATATTCATTTCAGGGTGGTACTATCACTCTGATATCATTTATACGTATGGATTCCCGTTTTGATACTAAACACGAGGATACGGAGCTCGCTCGCGTACGCGAACGAGAAGAGGAGGATGTGGCGCATATCCTCTCTGAAAAGTACGACTTATCCTATGCCGACCTCTCACTGAAAGAAATAGATAATGAGGCGCTCCGAGTCGTTCCTGAGGAGCAGGCGCGTCTATGCGAAGCAGCTGCTTTCATGAAAACGGCGAAGGTGCTTTCGATCGCCATCCACAATCCGAACAATCCAGAACTTGCGAAACTTATTGAGGAACTTATTGGTCGTGGATTTCTATTGCAAAAATTCATGGTCTCGAAAAAAAGTCTCGACAAGGTATTCGCCCGTTATAGTGACCTCTCCTTCACGACAAAATCAAAAGCGGGCGTATTTATCGTTACTCCCGAAGCACTCGAGAACATAACTCATGAAGATCGATCAAGGAAGACTCTTGAGCAGGAACTTGACGCTGCAATGAACCTCAAATCAATTGATCGTGTTTCCCATTTGCTTGAGCTCGTTCTAGCGGGTGCGTTTGCTCTCCGTGCTTCTGACATCCATTTCGAGCCAAGCGAAGAAAAGACTCTTCTCCGTTTACGCATCGATGGCCTCCTGTCAGATATATACCATTTCGACCCAGGAACCTACCACCAAATCAATTCACGTATCAAACTCCTCTCGGGAACGAAATTTAATATCACCAACCGAGCACAAGACGGCCGCTTCAGTATTGAAAAAGGGAAAAATCAGATTGAAATGCGCGTCTCATTCATCCCTGGGAACTACGGAGAGTCTATTGTTATGCGTATTCTCGATCCCGAGGCCACAAAAGTTTCCTATAAAGAGCTCGGCATCCATCCAAAACTTCTCGCCCGGCTTGAGACCGAAATCCGACGACCGAACGGGATGCTCCTCACGACCGGTCCTACCGGAAGCGGGAAGACGACGACTCTCTATTCGTTCCTTCGAGAAATCCATTCTCCGGAAATAAAAGTAATCACTATCGAAGACCCGGTTGAATACCACCTCGACGGCATCGTGCAAACACAAGTTGAGGGAGAAAAATATACGTTTGCCGAAGGGCTCAAGTCAATTGTGCGTCAGGACCCGGACATCATCATGGTCGGCGAAATCCGAGATGGCGAAACAGCCAATATCGCCATCCAAGCAGCGCTCACTGGGCATTTTGTATTCTCCACACTCCACACAAACAACGCTGCCGGCACATTCCCGCGCCTCGTAGATCTTGGCGCGGATTCGAGATCCTTTGGTTCAGCGGTTACCGTCTCGATGGCACAACGTCTGATACGCAAACTCGATCCAAACAAAAAGAAAGAACGCCCGCTTACGGACGAGGAGAAAAATATGATCGCGAAAATATTCGAACCACTTACTGACAAATCGCTCGTACCTTCCAAAATAGAGACGGTATGGGAGCCAGCGCCTCTCGACACCGATGAAACTGGTTATAAGGGGCGTGTTGGCCTCTATGAGGCTATATTCATGGACGACGAGCTCGCGACTTTTTTGCGCGATAATCCGTCCGAGAATGACATTGCGCGACTTGCAGCGAAGCAGGGCTATCTCACAATGGCACAAGATGGCATCATCAAAGCACTTGCCGGTATCACTTCCCTCTCTGAGGTTGCTGCTACTGTCGATCTCCCACGTTAATATAGAAACGAAAACATCCCATACATAATCCTCCAGGCAAAAACCCGCAATAAAGCGGGGAGAACGAGACACCTGAGGAGATTCCCAGCGCCAGTACCGGAGTACCAGACCAGAAAGCCCTTGGGGAAACGTCCAAAGCCGTCAAGCCTTGCCTAGAGGAGTATGGAAAGGATCTAATTGGCCTGTCTTCCTTTGATCAATAACAGGACGTCGAAACTATGGTAATATGTTAGCATCATACTATTTTTATGTCAACCCCTTCGGAAGCTCTCCTCCCTCTCTCGAAATCTCTCGATGCGGCACTACGTCCTTCTCATTGGGATGACTACGTTGGACAAAAACAGGTGAAAGCGAATGTTCGTATTGCCATTGACGCGGCAAAAAAACGCGGCGGCATGCCTGAACATATCCTCTTCTACGGCCCTCCGGGCGTCGGCAAAACTACACTCGCTCATCTGGTCGCAGCGACACTTGAATCGCCTTTGAAAAGCACGTCCGGTGTCGCCATCGAGCGGTCGGGAGATCTCGCTGCGATACTCACCAACCTCGAACCGAACACGGTGCTCTTCATCGACGAAATTCATCGTCTCTCGCGCAAAATAGAAGAGCTTCTCTACCCCGCACTCGAATCGGGACATCTCGACATCATTCTTGGGAAAGGGCCTTCTGCACGCACGGTCGAACTTGCGCTTCCCTCTTTCACGCTTGTCGGTGCAACCACACGCATTGCTGAGCTTTCAGGACCGCTCCGCTCGCGCTTCGGCGGTGGTACCTATCAACTCGATTTTTATGGCGAAGACGACCTCAAAGATATCGTCCGTCGCTCGGCGCTCTGTCTCGATCTCAAGGCGCCCGAAGAAGTTATTGACCGTATCGCAGCAAGAAGTCGCGCAACCCCCCGCGGGGGGGGGGGGGGGGGGGGGGGGGGGGGGGGGGGGGGCGGGGG
>ERZ1292623.185-Hain-H51-01um-R1-185-length-70246-cov-7_pt1 | contig 70246 bp, 62 predicted proteins | sample MGYA00564398_ERZ1292623 | MGnify/ENA primary metagenome ERZ1292623 (study PRJEB36523, sample SAMEA6512633) | groundwater metagenome | collected 2019-01-07 | study: AquaDiva: Metagenomics assemblies of 32 groundwater samples
TGACCAAGTGGTATCTCTACGCCTACAAAAACGGTAATTTCAAAAGAACTCCCGGCACTTACACTTTCTCTGCCCGCGACTGCTGGTGGGGACAATGCGCCTTCTGCTCTTGGACGACACTTTATCCGGGCAAGGATTTCAGGAAGCATTCCGCAAAACGGATGTTGGATGAGATCGGAATGTTGATTGAAAAATATCATGTTAAAGAAATTATGGATGACGCCGGTACATTCCCGGTCGGTCCCTGGCTGAAGGAATTTTGCGAGGGGATGATTGAGAGAGGTTACAATAAGAAAATCCGGCTTGATTGCAATATGCGCCTTAAGGCCCTAAGTCCCAAGGAGTACAAACTGATGGGCAAGGCCGGTTTCCGCTTCATCCTTTATGGTTTGGAATCAGCAAACCAAAAAACGCTCGACCATATCAATAAAAATCTAAAGGTGGCCGAGATTGAGAAGGGCGTCAAGATGGCGAAAGGGGGCGGGCTTGAGCCCCATATCACCACAATGATCGGCTACCCATGGGAGACCCGCAAGGATGCGGAGCGCACAATTGAACTGTCAAAAAAATTATTCGATAAGGGTTATGTCGACACCCTGCAGGGGACGATCCTTATTCCATATCCAGGAACACCGCTATTCCGCGAGTGCAAAGCGAAGGGCTGGCTTTTGACGGAGGATTGGGATAACTTTGACCAGAGAATGGCAGTTATGAAATCTCCTTTGACTGATACCGATGTCAAAGAGCTGACCCAAGGGCTCTACAAATCATTTATGACCCCGAAATTCATCCTGCGCAAGGTTTTGGCGGTCCGCAGTCTAGATGACATCAAATTCCTCGTCCGGGCCGCCGGTAAAGTCATCGGTCATCTGACTGATTTTTCTCCTAAAAAGTCACAATAAGCAATAAGGGCGAATCCTAAATCAATCAGTTATGTTAAAAAGTGAAATTAAACATCTCTTCTTTTCATTGTTAGCCGGGTCATTAGTCGGTTTTTTTTGTCGAAATTACTATTCAATTCCGGTCGCATTTCTCTCCGGTTTTTTTGTTGATGCTGATCACCTGATTGATTATGGAATCTATAAAAAATTCCGCAAATTTAATTTGTCTGAATTTTTATCCGGCAAGTTTTTTGACAAATCCGGGAAGGTTTATGTCTTTTTTCATGGCTTTGAATATGTTCCAGTATTGATAGTAATGGGAGTTGTTTTCTCTAATCTAAGTTGGCTTTTCCTCTCTCTTGGTCTGTCGTTGTTTTTTCATCTGTGCTTTGATACCATTCATAACAGAACAAAACGGCAAAGCTATTTTTTCACTTTCCGGCTCATTAACCATTTTAGTCACAACGATTTTTGCTCAACAAAGAAGACTGGTTCCAATGATTGCACCAACAAGAGATAAGACCGACAACCTTCCATCCCTATCTATTATTATCGTCAATCGGAACAGCAGTAAAAAGCTAGCCCGTTCTTTGAGGAGAATTAGGGAGCAGAATTACCCTAAAAAATTAATCGAAATTCTGGTTATTGACGGCGGATCGACCGATAACAGCAAGAAAACGGCCATTGCCGGCGGGGCCAAGTTCATCAACGGCGGTTACCCGGAGAATCAGGAAGCGCGCCGATATGTGGGCGCCAAAAAAGCCAAGAACGAAATTATTGTTTGGATTGATTCCGACAACTATCTGCCAGAAAAGAATTGGTTTCGTCGGATGGTGGAACCGCTCATTTTGGATCAAAAAATATTTGCGGCCGAAACCCTGTTTTACACATATAGAAGAAAAGACAGGGCATTCAACCGGTATTGTTCCTTATTCGGAATAAACGACCCGGTTGCTTTTTATTTAGGAAAGGCCGATCGAGCTACCCACTATCAGAGGGGCTGGCGATTAATGGGGAAGGCCGAAGATTTTGGCGGTTATTATAAAGTGACCTTTGAAGATGATGTGCCAACAGTCGGCTGTAACGGTTTTTTAATCAGACGCAAAATATTAAATAAGGTTCTAACAACGCCGGAGGAGTATTTTCACATCGATGTCATTTTTGATCTGGTTAAACAGGGCCATAAAAATATCGCTTTTGTTAAAAACGGGATCATACACGACACAAGCGATAGTTTAGGTAAATTGATCAAAAAAAGGATCAGCTATTTTTCCCAGCATCACATCAAACAAAGCGGCAAACGCCGATACAAAGTTTTTGATTCTAAAAATCGTTTAGATGTCTTACGGTTGCTTTTATTTCTTGTTTATACTATTACTATTGTTAGACCGCTTTTTGATTCTATTCGGGGTTATTTAAAGAAACCGGATTCGGCTTGGTTTCTGCACCCGGTGGTCTGTTGGTGCTTTCTTTATGCCTACGGGATTTCAATAGTTCAGTCAGAAATTTCGGGAATTTATAGAAAAAATAACAAAGAGGAAACATGAAAGTAGTTTTATTGGCCGGTGGTCTCGGCACGAGATTGAGCGAGGAGACGACCTTAAAACCAAAACCTATGGTGGAAATTGGCGGAAAACCGATCCTTTGGCATATCATGAAGATTTATTCTCATTATGGCTTCAATGATTTTATCATTTGTTTAGGATACAAAGGACATTATATAAAGGAATGGTTCAGCCAATACTACCTTCACCAGAATGATGTCACGTTCGACCTAGTTCGAAATACTGTCGATCACCACAACAATAGATGCGAGAAATGGAGAGTCACCCTGGTTGATACTGGCGACAACACTATGACCGGCGGCCGTCTGAAACGGATCCGAGATTATATCGGCGATGATACCTTTATGGCAACATATGGCGACGGGGTCGGCAATATCGATATTGCTAAACTTGTTGCACATCATAAAAAACAAAAGAAATTAACCACCCTGACAGCTGTGATTCCGGAAGGCAGATTCGGGGTTTTGGGGATCAACAAAGATAATCGGGTCCAATCATTCAGCGAAAAAACCGACAATGTCTCTCGAATAAACGGCGGTTTCTTTGTCTTGGAGCCGGAAGTATTTGATTATATCAAAAACGATGACACTACATTTGAAAAGGAACCCTTGGAGACACTGGCCAAGGAAGGTCAACTGTCGGCTTTCAAACACGATGGTTTCTGGCGCCCGATGGATACGCTTAGCGACAAGAAAAAACTGGAGGATATGTGGAAGAATAAAGCGGCTTTATGGAAGGTTTGGTCAGAGTGAAATTAAAACAATTTTACAAAGGAAAGCGGGTCTTAATCACCGGACACACCGGATTCAAAGGTGCCTGGCTGTCACAGATTCTTCTACAATTTGGAGCCAAAGTATCGGGGTATTCCTTGAAACCGAATACCGACCCGAATCTGTTTAGCGTTCTAAAATTGGGCAAGAATCTCAATCACAATCTTGGCGATATTCGAAACCTTGAAAAATTTAACGAGGTCGTTAAAAAATTCAAACCCGATATTATTTTTCATCTTGCGGCCCAACCTCTTGTGAGAGATTCATACGACGATCCTCGTTACACCTACGAGACAAATGTAATGGGAACGGTCAATGTCTTGGAATCGGTAAAAAACAACAAAATCAAGGTAGCTGTTATCATCACAACCGATAAGGTCTATAAAAACTTTGAAAAAGATGTCGCCTACAAGGAAGGAGATCCCCTCGGCGGTCATGATCCCTACAGCAACAGCAAGGCCTGCGCCGATTTGGTTGTCGATTCTTACATTAAATCATTCTTTGATCCAAAAGATTATGGCAAGAAGCATTCTTCGGCAATCGCTTCCGCCCGAGCCGGCAATGTTATTGGCGGCGGCGACTGGGCTAAGGATCGCTTGGTCCCGGACGCAATGCGGGCCTTTCTATCTGATAATATTGATTTGGTGATTAGGAAGCCGAATGCCATCAGGCCTTGGCAGCATGTCTTTGAACCGCTTTACGGCTATTTGCTGCTAGGACAGAGACTATTTGAAGGTGACAAAACAATCATCGGGGCCTGGAATTTTGGTCCCTCTCTTTCTGATATGCAGACAGTTGAGAATGTTCTCTGTCTGGTTATCAATCATTTGAATAAAGGCAAATATGCGATTCAGTCGGACAAAGATAAGCACGAGGCTACAAATTTAAAACTTGATAATAGAAAAGCGATATCAAAGCTGAAGTGGAGACCGCGGATGAATTTAAACCAGGCAGTTGAGGCAACCTGCACCTGGTACGACAATTATTACAACAAGAAACAGGATATAATCAGATATTCGAATCAACAAATTGATCAGTATTTCAAATAGGGATAATTATGCGTAGTGAGATTAAAAGGTTTGTGAAAGATAATTATGAGGCGTCCAAGTACAGCGGCGTGCCCGTTTCCGGCAAAGTGTTTGGACGAGAAGAGATCGTCAATCTAATTGAGGCCTCAATGGAGGGTTGGTGGACCGAAGGAAGGTGGACCGCCCTTTTCGAGGAAAAATTGAAGAGATTTTTGAAAATGAAATTTGTCCATAGTTGTAACTCCGGTTCATCAGCCAATCTTTTGGCTTTTTCGGCTCTCTGCTCTCCGACGCTTGGAAAGAGGCAGATAAAGAAAGGGGACGAGGTCATCACGACCGCCGCAGGATTCCCGACAACGGTCAACCCGATTATTCAAAACGGTTGTGTGCCGGTATTTGTCGATATTGACCTGGAAACTTATGAGATTGATGTTTTGGAACTTAAAAAGGCGCTGTCGAAAAAAACCAAAGCGGTTATGGTCGCCCACACTCTTGGTAATCCCTTTAATCTTAAAGAGGTTTTAAAGTTTTGCCGCAAACATAAGCTTTGGTTGGTTGAGGACAATTGCGACGCTTTAGGCTCAAAATACGATGGCGAATATACCGGCACTTTTGGCGACATCGCCACCTTTTCCTTCTATCCAGCCCATCACATTACCACAGCCGAGGGGGGCGCCGTTGCAACCAACGACCCGATTCTCTCAAAGATAGTCCGTTCAATTCGCGACTGGGGTCGGCACTGTTGGTGTCCAACCGGCAAAGACAATACCTGCAAGAACCGTTTCAGATGGCGGTCGGGGGATTTACCGGAAGGATATGACCATAAGTATATTTATGGTGAACTCGGCTATAATTTAAAGTTAAGCGACCTCCACGCGGCCATTGGCGTTGCCCAGTTAGACAGATTGACGGGTTTCATTAAAAAACGGCAGGAAAATTTCCAAAAATTATCAAGGGTTTTAAAAAAATATGACCAATACCTGACTTTGCCGAAGGCGACAAAAAATTCCGATCCGTCGTGGTTTGGTTTTATTCTTACCCTTAGGGACGATCATATCAATCGCGAGGATTTTATGCGCTTTTTGCAAGACAAAAACATAGGTTCCCGGCTTCTTTTTGCCGGCAATATCACCAAACAGCCGTATTTTCATGATAACAAAGAGATTAAATATCGAAAAATCGGGAAGCTTAAAAATACCGATCTTGTGATGAATAAAACTTTCTGGATCGGTCTTTTCCCGGCCATTACGGACAATATGATCAAAACAGTCGATAAAGCTTTTGGAGATTTTTTCAATGACTAAAAAGATATTAATTGCCGGCGCCACCGGTTTTATCGGATCCCGCTTGGTTCACGAATTGCTTGCTAATAAATTCGAGGTCGTAATTCTTAAAAGATCTATTGAGGATACTACCAGAATCAAAAAAGACCTGAAAAAGTTGAAGTTTTTCGACACGGACAAAACCGATTTTACCACGATATTTAACGAACAAAAGATAGATTTTGTGATTAATCTGGTGACCAATTTCGGCCGAGGAGAGGCAAATCAGCCGAGCCAGATTGCCGAAACAAATATTATCTACGGTTTAAAACTGATTGAAGCGTCCGTAGAAGGAGGAGCGGAGTGTTTTTTCAATGTTGATTCAGCCCTAAATCCCGATGTAAATCTATACTCATACACCAAACGGGTTTTTCGGGATATCATCAAGAAACATTTTAAAAGACGGATCAAGATTTTTAACTGCCGGCTGGAGCATGTTTATGGTGAAAACGACGATCTCTTTAAATTTATTCCGATGGCGGTTTCTAAGTTAAAGAAGAATGAAGACCTGGATATGACCGACGGTAAACAAAAACTCGATCTTATTTATGTTGGAGATTGCGTCAGCGCTTTCATTTTTCTAATCAACAACGCGGACAAATACAAGAGCTCATTTTCTAAATTTGAAATTGGTACCGGTAAAACGATCTCTTTGGGTCGTTTTATTAAAAAGATTAAGGAAAAATTGAACTCAAAGTCAAAGATCAATTTCGGGTCAGTCAAGTATCGGTCGGATGAACAAATGTACTCAAGAGCCGATATTAAAACTGTTGCAGGCTGGCGCCCCAAGTATGATTTTGAAAGGGGGATTCTTCAATTAATTAAATAACGGGGCCTTCGTATGAAAAGACCCACATTTTCTATTCTATTGCCGGTCTACAAGTCGGCCGACATAGTCAGCGAAACAATCGATAGTATAAGAAAACAGACCTTTTTGGATTATGAATTAATCATCATTGACGATAAATCGCCCGATGATACTTTTCTTGTTCTAAAAAAATACGCCGCCAAAGACAGCCGCATCAGACTGTCCGCTAATAGAAAAAATCTGGGTTATGCCGGCAATTTACAGAAATGCTTGGATAAAGCTGCCGGAGAATTTGTTTTTCTAATGGGTAACGATGATATTCTTTCGCCGATCGCTCTTTCTAGGACATATAAAGCTTTTCAAATGGATCCCGATGTCGGTGTTGTGACCAGACCATTTTACTGTTTTGAAAACAGGGACATCAATCATGCCGTTAGGGTATTTGGCAAACCCCTTGATCCATCAAAAGATCGGATTATTTCAATTTTTGATAGCAAAAAGAAATATCTAAGCGTCTATACCTCCATCGGCCAATTATCGGGACTGGCAATGCGCCGGCGTTGGATCGAAGCTCCGGTCAACCCCCATATTTTTCCGGCTCACGCATATCCTTTCTTCTCTATTTTCAGAAACCACAAGGTGGTCCATCTTAAGGACTATCTCTTGGCGGTCAGAATTTTTTCTAGCCAGACAAGATCAATGTCATCAATTTACGATCCCTCTCCGACCTGGACTTGGATAAAGATGTTCCAAACACTTCTGCCGGGCAAGAAATATGAATTACCGAGGAATTGGGGCATCGATTTTATCGCAAGCGACTTTGTCGGTTTAATTCAAATTAAAAACTTTGGGAAATACCGGCAGCTTTTCCGTGAAATCGGAGTGTTGATAAAATACCGTCCCAAAAATTTGATAAATCCTAAGTTTTGGTTTTATGCTATTGGCGTAATGCTGACACCGCGATTTATCTTAATTCCACTGGTTGATTGGTTCAAAAGAAGGGTTAAATCCCAGAAACTAAAAAATGTTAAGTTGAAGATGAGATGAGAATAATCAGAAACACAATCGGATATCTTATTTCCTTGCCGGCCCGTTTGAAGGGAATGAAATTCGGCCGGAATAGTTTTATTGCCCCCGGCTACGATTTTCTTTTTGAACAGCTCAAGAATATCTCGGTAGGGGATGATTGTTTAATTGGAAAAAATGCTTGGATTCACACCATCGATAGAGGTGAAATTAGAATCGGTGATCAGACGATAATCGGTCGTCGTGTCACCATTGCGGCCAGAAATAAAATTAAAATAGGAAAAAACTGTTTGATTTCATATGATGCCTCGTTCCTCGATCATGACCATAATTTTAAAAACAAAAAGTTATCTCCTGCCAAAAGCGGATTAACTTCAGGCTACGAGATTGAAATTGGAGACGGTTGCTTTATCGGCGCACATTCATTTATCTTAAAAGGGGTTCGCTTGGGAAGAAATTGTGTTGTAGGAGCAAATAGCGTGGTTACAAAGTCATTTCCCAATTATTCTATGATCGGGGGTAATCCTGCCAAACTTATTAAAAAGATTAAATAAGTAGAACCATATGGCCAAATCTCAAAAAAGGCAAAAAAAAATCAAATCCGATCAGTCAATATCGATCATCACCGTAACATATAATGCCAAGAATTTTATCAAAGATTATGTAAAATCAATTTTTTCCGGTGTCGCAAAACCAACCGAAGTATTGATATATGATAGCGGATCAACAGATGGTACGGTTGAACGGATTAAGAAGTATCAAAAATTGCATCCGGAAATACATTTATTTGAAGGGGACGGTATTGGTTTTGCGGCAGGCAATAATTTTCTGGCGAAGAAAGCGACCGGTCATTTTTTGTTCATCTTGAATCCCGATACAAAAATCGACCGCAATTGTTTATCTAATCTTGTCGCCAATCCTTTTCGCGAGGAAAAAATCTTGATGCCGAAAAGGTATCTTTTTGATGGCACTTTTTTGCATCACGGGATGGGATTGGATGTTTTTGGCTATCCGGCAGACGGCGAAATATTTTTTGTGGACGGGGCGGCAATCTTTTTAAAGACAAAAACATTTATCAATCTGGGTATGTTTGATCCCGATTATTTTATGTTCCAAGAGGATGTTGATTTGTCCTGGAGAGCCCATCTTCGCGGTGTTGAGCTTGTAACAGCCGAAGACGCCTCACTTTTTCATTACAGCGGTGGATCAACTCCAAGCGGAGGGATTAAAAAAGAAATAAAAAACTATACTACGAATACTTTCAAAAGGTATCTTGGCGAAAGGAATACTTTACAAAACATCATTAAGAATTATTCATTTCCAACTTTGCTGATTATCATTCCGTCTGTTATTCTTTTTAGTTTACTTGAAATTATATTATTTACAGTTACACTTAACTTTAAATTCGTGGGTTGTTATCTGAAAGCTTATGGTTGGGTTATAATCAATATTAGAAAAATTTTAAAGAAAAGAAGGATTGTTCAGGCCAAAAGAAAGGTCAATGACTTTATGATACTGAAGAAGATGTATATCGGTAGTTCAAAAGTACAGTATTTCAAAAAATATGGCATTCCCAAGATAAGATGAATAATAAAACAATACTTTATAATCTAAACACCTTTCCCGTGATCGGGAACACCGTTCCGTTGGTCAACAAAATGAGCTATTGGCAGAAATCCGGTTATTCTGTTACTGTTTTTGGGAGCCGAGCTTTGATTGGAAAAATTAAAAAAGAAAAATTTCTGCTTCCTTTCAAAGCAATCGAAATTGTCGGTAAGAGTGAATCTAACAACAAAATCAGATTTATGATTGAATGCTTGAGAAGAAATTTAATTTCATTGTCGTATTTGAAAAAAATTGAAGAGAGAAAATTCGCGGTTGTCTACACGATATCATCGGTTTTGGATCTGGTCTTTATCCCTTTCTTGTTAAAAGTTCGCAAGAACAAATTCCTTTGGTTGACTGTTTTTGACAATACGGTACCGTTCACCGGCGCAGGAAATAAGTTAATACGTTTCTTAAACTGGTTTTTCTTTAGCATCAGTATCCGGTTGATTAAAAAAGCAGACCGCGTCTTTGCTCCATCTGGTAATGTCCGTTCATATCTAGAGAGCAGACACTTTCCGGCTCAAAAAATCATACCAACTTGTGGCGGAATCGAAGTCGATCTGATTAAAAAGGCGAAGAAAATGAAAGGCATTAAAATCGATGCCTTATACATTGGCCGCATCAACGAAGCCAAAGGTATCTATGAATTACTCAATGTGCTCGCATTGGTCAAGAAAAAAATCCCGAATTTTCAGTTGGCGATCATGGGAAATGGCGAAGAGACCACGGTAATTAAATTTAAGGATAGGATACAGAAGATGGGATTATCTGATAATGTATTCTTTTTGGGTTACAAAGAGGGACAAGAAAAATTCGACATTATCAAAAGTAGTAAATCCTTCTGGTTTTTTAGTGAAGCCGAGGGATTCCCGCAGGTTATAATGGAGGCAGTCTCGTCCGGCCTTCGGTGTTTCGTTTATTGTCTACCGGCCTATGATTATTATAAGAATAATGAATTGATTATTTTTAAACAGAAAGATTATAAATCAGTAGCTAAAGCGGTCATTGCTTTATTTAATAAAAAGGATTTTGAGAACAAGGCGGGCGCCGCCTTGCTGATGGATTTTTCCTGGAAAAGAATCGCCAAACTTGAACTTGAGTCAATAATAAACCGCTAAGACCCATTTATGTCAAACAAATATTTAAAAATATTTATTAAAACCCTGCCTTTTTTATTTCTTATTCTTGTTTCTTTGATTCCCGTTTACTACACTCGGGGTAAATTGGCCATTGGCGGAGATACGATCTTACCGTTTAACCCGGAAGGGGTTCAAAAGTTTCTTTGGCAATGGTACGGAAGTGAAAACGGTCAATACTTTTCTCAGAATCTAGCGCCACTCTATTTGATTTATAAAATTGCCGCCTATTTTTCTTTGAGCTTAACGACAACCGCGGCCATTATTTTATTTACATTAAACTTTATCTCCGGTCTGGCAATTTATAAGCTTTGCAAATTGATTTATCAACCGGAAAATCCTCTCTACCTTTCTTTCCCGATTGTTTTTTATGTTATATCGCCGGCTTTATTGAATAGTTGGAGGTACTGTTTTATCTATGCCTTTGCGCCTTGGTTTGTTTATTTTGTAATTAAGATATTGATTACCAGACGGATTACCATCCGAGATCTTGTCCTCTCGAATTTTGTCATCTTTTTTGCCTCGATCGATCTGCCAAATCCCAAGTATCTTTTCTTTTTATTTATATTTCTTTTTTCCGCGATGATTATGGCTTTGACTTTGAAAATAATTAATTTAAAGTCAATTGCCAGAAACTGGTGGAAAGCGGTCCTGTTTTCAGTGTATTTGTTTTACTTGATTATCCCATTGATTTTTTTCGCCTTGAGCTTTTCTCCCGGGAATTACAAAATACACATCAAGCAAAATTACAGCGACACAGGTCTTTTTATGGATGAAAACTCCTCGACTATTAACAGGATGGTCCAACTGCATCATAGCGGTCTCAACATTAACGCCAGGGACAGGATCGCTTATAATGCTTCAAAGAAAGTCGTATTCGCCGGATCCGTGTTTTTTATTTGTATTTTACTGGGTCTATTATTCAAAAAGAAAAAACCTAAATTTGAGATCGAGTTAATCTTTCTGGCACTGGTCTGTCTGTTCCTCTTCTTTGCCGTCGGCCCTAATCCGCCTTTCGGACAGATATACAAGACAATAGTCTCAAGAATAGGCGCCCTGGCCTTTTTGAGGACAACAGCCGGCGCAGTTTTTTTCCTCTCTATCTTTTATTCGGTGTTGTTATTTGGTTTTATCGAGAATTTCAAGGGCAAATCAAAACTGATAATTACGATTCTGCTAACCGTCGCGCTATTGGTATCGAGCTACCCTCTGATAAACGGTAAGTTCTATCAAAATCTGGATGTGGTCGGAAATATGGCGATAGACACAAAAAGCCATGGGGTTAATCTGCCAAAGGAATATTTTGATATGAAGAAAGTGATTGATGAACAAAAAATCGACGGAAAACTCCTTAGTCTGAAAAATGATCTGGCCTATATGAATACAACCTGGGGTTATTTCGGACCAAGCGTTTATAATTTTATGTTTGATTATTACAACATCGGTTATAACAACATATTTTCAACTCCAGAAAATCATAGCGTGGCCTATACGCTTGACGATAAGTCCCTAATAACCAATAAAAATGTTCCGTCCTTTAAGGTTGACAATACAACCAAAGTCCAAGAAAACAATCTTTTGATATTGAGTAGTGTCGCTTCAAACAGATATCTGCCTCATTTCTGGATTCCAAAGCAAACTTATTCAAGCAACGAACCAATTGGAGATTTGATTCAAGATTCGAATCAAAATCAGTTTGGCAACGCTGTTTATCTGGTAGACCAGAACAAATCATCTCAAGATATATTATCTGCCCTTCCAAAGACAACGGAAGATAAACCGACATTGGAGTATAAAAAAATCAATCCGACCAAATATCGAGTTATTGTTCATGGAGCAAAAAAGCCGTTTCCACTTATTTTTAATGAATCCTCGAATAAATACTGGAAGATATATTTAGAAAAGCATGTCCCAATCGATACTGAATCCCTAACCGAATCATTAAGTCGCTATAATCAATTTAGGGGAGATGAAAACTTCCAAGCCACAAAAGAAGAGACAGGCAACTATATCCGGCAGGGTTTCATCTCTGAACTTAAATCAGGCGAAAGTTTAGATTTTATATCCAAAAATATGGCCGGTACTATTCAAAACAACAACCTGGATAATGGATCTTTTCTTGAAACTTGGTTTCAAAAATCGATTCTTGATGATAAGCGACTGACTGCCAATGGCTATTCAAATTCCTGGTTGATGGATCCAAATACCATCTGCGGCCAATCAAACCTCTGCCAGATAAATTCCGATTCAAGCTTTGATTATGAAATAGTAGCCGAGTTTCTGCCTCAAAGAATATATTGGACCTCCCTCCTTGTGAGTATTTCCGCAGTATTCGTTAGCGTTATTTATCTCCTTGCGATAGGGCTAATAGCAATCTGGAAAAAGAGATGAATATTTATTTCCTTAAAAAAAATATCAAATATTTTATAGTTTTAATCTTTCTTAGTTCACTTTTCTTTTTGGGTCAGCGTTTTAATTCTGTTGATTACTCCACCGTGATGATCAAACTTCAACAGAAACAAACAGAAAAAATTAAAAAAGGTGTGTACGAGTCCAAATCTGGGAGTAAGCCGACGGAAATTGATCTTCCGGGCGATTACAAAAAAGGAGATTATATCCGTTTGCTCATTGATCTTGAAACCAAAAACGAACTCCTTTATCAAAATTATGAAAACCGGCCGATCGAATTTTCCATCTACGCCGCCTCTGAATATGGAAACGAGCAGTTGATCGGTCAATTCTCGCTAACCATACCCTCAAAAAGCAATTCCAGGGAATTGGCATTTAAATCGGAATTTAATATTGCGCGATTAATTATAAAGCGAACTGACACCAGGAAAACAGGCGATCTTATTATAAGCAATACCAGAGTATATCGGTTGAATATTAGTGATAGTGGCTTAGGGGGTCTAAGGCCGACTATTATCGGCGGATATGAATCGGCCGGAATCGTGTTTCAGACATCAGCTGATCCCAGCGGCCGATACCCCTTCATTTTTAATCGAAAACAGGAGCTCTTCGGCCAAACATTTAAATCCGATATTAAGCAAATTTCATCTGTCGATCTTGCTTTATTGTGGAAGGGGACCGGGGGATCGGGCGATTATATCATTGAATTAAAAGAAGTTCTTTCAGAGGGTGTTTATTCCGATTCGCTTGCTTATTACTACTTCAATAAGGAAGTGATGCAAGATAATTCACTTGGTAAAAGCGTCTACCGTATTCCACTGGCCGCCAACCTATCTTTCGGTAAAACATATATTGTTACTATAAGTAACTATGGGGTTAAATTTAATTTATTTAATACTCTCAAAGTCGGAAGTCCGGAGATCGGAAACAACAAAACGCTTCCGGCAGTAACGAAAATAAGGGAAGGGAAAGTTAAATCGATCCCACCTTTGTTTATGAAGGTGAACGGAATCAAGTGCAGGGAATTCTTGGGTAGTTGTCTGCCGAACGGGGTTGTGGTTCAGGACTTGGGGGATGGCAACGGACAGTATAATTATATGTCGGTTGGGGAGTCGACCGATATTCTTGATCTTTATAAATACGACCCGAGTACGGTGTATGATAATCTGGTGGGAGGTTTGATCGCGTCGGCGAAAGGAGAAACGAGTTTTTACTACAAATTTAATACAATCTATACAATAAATGAGTTAAAAATTACCCTTGATCAAAGTCTCGCAAGTGCTGCCGACAATCGACTATTTTACTCTTTTGATGATAAAAACTGGCGGTCGATAAGTCAAAACGAGGATGGCGATCCTATTTTCCAGCAAGTCGTAACTCCACCCTCAAACAATGAGAGAAATTTCTATCTTAAAATTACCTATGATCCAGATGACGCCAGATATAAACACTCGATCTTCTTCGGTTTGGAAGGAATAAACATTGAAGCCTCACTTGTAGTAAAATAATTAAAATCGGACAGATGATAAAATGAAAAAGAAAATTGTTATAAAAGAAATACCAAAACGATATATCGATTGGGGATTTACTCTTGTTGCGTTTGTTCTGGCGATTTATTTGAACTGGTCACTCACAGTCGCTTTCATTCTGGGTTTGGCGGTTTATGGTTTCTTAAATGATTATCGGGCTGATTTCTACAAAATGATTGCAATTATTGCCGGGTTTGTATCGGCCTTCGCACTAGCTTTTAAAATTCAAGTAATCTCCAAGGAGTTGGGTATTCTTTCATTTTCCTCGCTGATAATATTATTGATTATGATTGTAATTGAAAACAGAAAAGAAAAAGATGAAATAAATAAAAAACAGAGTGAAAAATTTACAACAGGAACAAATTCGCTTAAAAAAAGTTATTATCAAAAAACCATCGTCGGTGAAAAAAAATGGTAAAAAACAGGAAGATTCTAATATTAGGAGGAGAGGGCTTCATCGGCAGGAACTTGTCTGATGTTCTATCGGCTGATTTTGATTGTTATTCACTGGATCATCGGAAGTCACTTTTTCCCGGTAGTAAGACCCATTTCCTAAATATCGATCCATATAATAAAAGAATTAAAGATCATTATGATGTTGTGATTGTTTTGATCGACAATCCCGTACCGCTCGAAGAAGTTGAAAAGACAGAACAAGGAATTTTAACAAATCTCGACTTGATATCTCCGGAGCAGATAATTGTGTTCTCTTCCGCTTCAACTTATGTCTTGCCGAATTCAGAATATGCAAAGCGTAAATTGTTGATTGAGGAAATTTATAAAAAATATGCAAAGAATAGGAAAGTCGGTCTTTCAATATTACGGCTTTTTAATATTTTTGGTCCTTATCAGATACCGGATAGAAAAGGCAGTTTGGTAGCCAACCTATTTTTCAAGTATTATGCGAAAGAGTCTGTTGAAATAAATGATTTTAGCGCCGAAAGAGACCTGATATACTCACCGGACATGGCCCAATGTGTCAAAGAGGTTATTAGAAAAAAGCTTTTTGGCACCGATGACTTGGCGACGAATGAGATGACCACGATAGAAGAACTGGTTGTAAAGATCAATCAATTTATACCGGATAAAATCAAAATTATTAATAAAAATATAAAAGAAAAAGAAACCTCTCCCAGTGCGTCAAGTCATATTGTGAAACGAATCAAATTGACTCCAATGGCTCAATCACTAAAAAAGACGGCCGATTTTTATCAAGAAAATTGGCGAATAATTAAAGAAAAAACAGGAAGATGTTAAAAAGCAAAAGAATCATCATAATCGGGGCTGGTATCGCCGGACAATTGTTGGCCAGTAACATTAAAGAGCACCATCAAAAGATTAAGATCATCGGTTTTGTCGATGATGAAGATTACAAAGAAAGCAAGAATATTGGTAAAATTGCCGATTTGCCCAAAATCGTCCGGAAGCATCGAGTCGAGGAATTAGTTATCGCCATTCCCTCCGCGAGCGGAGAATTAATCAGGAAGATATTACTGACAGTTAAAAACAGTACCGTGCCGATAAAGATTGTTCCCAGAGACCAGAGCGTGATCAGCTATGACAGAGTCGAATATTTTGATGTTAAAGATCTCGCCCAAGAAGATTTTCTAGGCCGTCCCTTTATCAAGGGCGACATTCAGAAATTAAAATCTCATTTCCAAAATAAAACTATTTTGATTACCGGCGGCGCCGGCTCAATCGGATCGGAAATAGTGCGTCAGCTTCTAAGTCTGGATGTCAAAAAAGTAGTAGTCTACGATAATTCAGAATTTCTGACTTTTAATCTGGATCAGAGTTTGCGTGAAAAGGAGATAAAGAAAGCCCGATACCATTTGATAATTGGTAATATTCTAGATGATGAAAAACTGGACAAAGTGGTAAAGACAGAGAAACCAGATCTCGTTTTTCATGCCGCCGCCTACAAACACGTCTATCTGATGGAGGACAATCCCGAGGAAGCGATTATGAATAATCTTGTCGGCACAAAGAGAGTCGTCGACATTGCGGTCAAAAATGAGGTCAAACATTTCGTTTTCATTTCAACTGATAAGGTTGTTAACCCCACCAGCATTATGGGCGCTACTAAAAAACTGGGAGAGTATTATATCAAATTCGTCGAGAGGAAATCCAAAACAAAGTTTACTATTGTCCGGTTTGGAAATGTCATAAATTCAAACGGTTCGGTCCTGCCTCTTTTTGACCGACAGATTCGAGAGAACGGTTATGTCACGGTGACGCATAAAGATATCAGAAGATATTTTATGTCTATCAGAGAGGCATCGCACTTGGTAATTACCAGCGCTTTCTATGACAAAAAGGGGAATGTCTACGTTCTTGATATGGGCGATCTGATTAATATCTACGAAGTGGCGAAGTGCTTGATTAGGAGCAAATCGCTAATTCCCGAAAAGGATATTGAAATCAGGTTTATTGGCCTTAAAAAAGGCGAGAAAATGATTGAAGAATTATTCACCAAAAAGGAGAGAGAAAATCTAGTCAAGACCGATATCGAGGATATTTTATGTTTGAAAAACTTTGGCGATTGTCCAAATAATATAGAACGGATTATTGCCAAACTGGAAAAGTTGATCTTCGGGAACAAATCAAAAATCAGGTCATCCTTAATAAAAATATTTCCTTCATTATTGATTAAATAACAAGAAAGGCGGGATAATGATAAAGAAATTCTTAATAAAACAACTAGAGATATTGCCGTTCTGGATCTCGTTGCTAGTCATTATTCCAATTTCTTATTATACATTTCATTCCGATTTTATCATTCTCTCAAAACTAGCTCAAAAAATAGCCGGCGGCAACCTTAACTTTTATGAAGATTTATATATTGGAGCGGCTAATTATCATGTCCCGATGCTGCCGCCCCTTCTTTGCCTAGTCGATGGTTTGGCCTACTATTTGGCTGAACGATTGGGATTAATAAACTTTGACTTTACCCTTATTTATCACACTCCCTTTATCCATTTATTACTGCTTAAAAGTCGTTATATTATAATTTTTATTCTTTCATATTTTCTGGTTAATAAAGTCGCGCTTGTTTATACTAATCAAGATAAAAAGCTGTCGAGAAGGATCGCTAATTTATGGATCGCCAGCCCAATACTGATTTATCTACCATTTGTTCAGGGTAACAATGATATTTATCCGGCGATTTTCAGTTTGATTTTTCTATTATTTGTTTTTCGCAATAATTTTCTTCTGGCTATGATATTTCTTGGTTTAACAGCTGCCCTGAAAGGATATGCTCTTTTCCTGATTGTTCCGGTTGCTCTAATTCTGGCCGAAAAAAATCTTAAAAAAACTTTACTTTATTGTCTAACTTCTGGACTAGCGTATTTTCTGCCAACTCTATTTTACCTTAAAGATGTTGTCTATTTTACTAGTGGAAATAGTGAAAAATTTATGATGCTTAGCACCTCGATTCCTTCTTCTTTGGTATCATATTCAATATTTGCGATTGGTTATTTTCTTATTTTACTTTTTCTTTATTATAATGATGAGAATATTGAAAATATAATTGATAACAAACACAAAACACTGTTGGTTTATTGTTTTCTTGTAATGTCACTTTTTTTTGTGACCGCTTTTTATCCTCAATGGTTTCTTTGGATATTGCCCTTTTTTATTTTCTTAATTTATAAGAACAAAAAATTATACTCCATCTATATTCTGATTTGTTCAGCTTACCTTTCATTAACATACATAGGATATCCCGGTAATCTTGATATTTACCTTTGGAGAAAAATATTTCCATCAGGGCCAAAAGGCTATTATTTCCCCGTAGGAGCGGATGAAATTAAACAATTGTTGATGTTCAACGCCGGTCTTTTTATCTCCCTTTTGATCGCATTTATTTATTTTTTGTTAAAAGACAACAGAAAAGAAAAAACAGATGATAAGTTTTCTGTGTATTTAAGCTATTTGCCAACGGCTATTCTTCTTTTAGCTATATATGCAGTCGCTTTGCTTTCCAAATAGAGTTTGAATTTGAGTCAATACTTTGACCTTTTTGTGTGTTAGATTATATATGTCTGTTTACATTCCTTGAAAAAATAAAAAATGGTAGCTAATATGCGAATATATTATTTAATCGAAAGAATAATGTTTGTACAGGTGAAAAAAATAATCAAGTATGTATTTAGCAGGGAGATCAGAGTGCCAGTTCTGATTATTTTCATTGGTACAACAATAAGAATTATTCTACTGCCTTTGGCGGCACATGGCGATACTTGGAGCGCTCTCCGCGGTGAGTATTACTGGATTAATTTTGGGATCTTTCGATTAAATCAATTTCCAGAAGTTTTACAAGCGGTCTATTTGAGGCTAATTGATGCACCAATCCTACAATCAGCTCTCCCTTCTCTTTTCGATACCTTTTTCCCAATTCAGGGACTAGGAGGAGACGTACAAACGAAATTAGTTGCTAATCCGATGGCGATGAGGGTATTGTTTTTCTACAAGTTGCCTTATCTTTTATTCGATATGGGTTGTGTGTTTGTTTTATTCAAAATATTTACCCAAAAAAGAAACCGAATTATTGCGGCTTTATTGTGGGCATTAAATCCACTTGTTTTGCATTCTGTTTATATGTGGGGACGCTATGAAATATTTTCGATACTATTTGTTTTGGTTGCGTTTTATTATGCTAAAGAAAACAAGGCGTTTTGGTCCGTACTATTGTTTGGATTGGCGGTGGCATTTAGGATGCCATTTATCTTAGTGTTGCCTTTACTGATAATTTATTTTAGTGACAATTGGAAAGATGGATTAAAGTATACAGTGCTGGGTTTACTACCACTTTTCATGGTTAACCAGTTAATGTCGTTTTTAGGACCGGATACCTCTGTATATTATAAGTCAGTGGGATTTTTTAATTTTTTTGCCTCTACAGGACTTGTTGGTGATTTCGCCCCGGTGGGAATTAATTACCTAGTCTACCCGGTTATTATCTGTCTTTTTCTAAATGAAAAAAGAAAGGGAATTGGTTTTGTTAAATTAGTATATTTTGCTTTCACTATTTTCTTGACAACTTTCTCTTTTAGTTATTTCCATCCACAGTATGCAGCATGGTTGACTCCTTTTTTACTAATCGCAGTAACTTTAAATCGAAAATTGATAATTCCATCAATTATATCTTTAATTTTACTCTATCTTTTAATTAATTACGGTCTGGGCGAGACGACCGGTCTCGGTCTTTTTTTGCCTTCAAGTGCGATAATTTCCCATTTGCCAAAATTTGAAGTATTGCCGTTTGACAACCAAATGAACACCACGGTAGTGTATAATCTTTTTATCATTGTCAATATGTATTTAATAGTAATGATGTATAAGGACAAAGACAGGAAAAACAGTGAAGTTTAAACCACGCAATCTATTGATTTTATTTGCAGTCACATTACTATTGTGGCTTATTTACAATAAAGCAAGCTTCACGATGAAATTGAAAGACAACCCCGGTCGGACAATAAGTTCAGGAGATTTACTACAACCTAACGGGGTAGATAGTATGGCTATTACCCCCCTTTATGATGGAATTGTAACTATGGTTTTTACACCTCATCGTCCTTATTACTTAAGAGGCGAGGACGAAAGTAAGCTGAATGTGGAAATGATATGCTATTCATCAGATAACAAAATTATTGATCAGTTCAATACCTCAATACCTGTAAGTAAGATAATAGCGACAGAAAATCAAAAATTGAAAACTGACACTATTTTAACCTATAAACTTAATATTGATCCCCAACTTGACTGTAAAGGGAAAGAGACGATTGTGAAATTTACTGCTACTACACCAGGAACTGCCATAGCTCCTGATGAATACTTATCAGTATCCACAAGTGATAGTAATTTCCCTTTCTACTATAATCGTGTTTATTTGAAAGATATATTGCAAGAGATTAACCAGAACTTAAAAGGAGATAATAAATTCAGAGTACTATATTATTGGTCAGTCGTGATAAGTCTACTACCAATAATATTATTTTCTCTTTTTGAAACCAAGAAAATAGAATAAACTATGTAGCGCGAAATCTTGTTCGATGAAAATTGAATGTTTTAATTTGTAATAATTATGCCGAAGAAAAAAGTTAAGAGTAGCAAAATTAAAGTTGGAATATTGGGTACCGGCAATATTGGGACAGATCTTCTAGTCAAACTCCAGCGATCAAGAATTTTGGAGTGCGGTATGTTCTCCGGACAAAACCCGGATTCTTCCGGTATTAAAAAAGCACGGTCAATGGGAGTTAAAACCTCCCTTGATTCAATCCAGGCCTTTGTAAATAAGCCAGATTGTTGTGAAATAGTGATTGACGCAACCTCGGCTCGAGCTCATTTTATTCACGCGCCTATCTTAAAAAAACTAAAGAAGTTTACTATTGATCTGACTCCTTCGCAAATCGGCAAGGCCTGCATTCCGGTCCTGAATATGAAGGAATGTTTAGAAGAGGATAATGTTAATCTAATTACATGCGGCGGTCAATGTGCGGTGCCGATTGCTTGCGCTATCACCCGAGTTCATCCGGAAATCGAATATATTGAAGTGGTGGCTTCTATCGCTTCTCTCTCTGCCGGTCGAGGAACCAGAGCCAATATTGATGAATTTACACAAGCCAGTAAGGACGCGATAAAAATATTTTCTGGTGTTTCGAGGGCCAAAGCGATTATCATATTAAATCCGGCCATCCCACCGATTTTAATGCATAATACTGTTTATGCTTTAGTTAAAGAGCCAAAACTAAAGCAAATTAAGAAAGAGATTGATAAGATTACGAATTTGATTAAGGAATATGTTCCCGGTTATACAATTACTTTAGGTCCGATTATGGAAAGCGGCCGATTGACAGTCATGATCGAGGTTACTGGCAAAGGCGATTTTTTGCCAAAATACTCCGGAAATTTAGATATTGTGACCAGCGCCGCGATCAAGGTTGCCGAGGAGTATGCCAAAGCAAAGTTGATGTAATATTGAAAAATATCCGCTAATTAATCTTGCACCTGCCTTCGCCGGGATGACGCAGAAAAGGACAGAGATAGGGAGCGGCGGACGTAATAAAAACCATTATGAAAACTAAACAAAATCAGAAATTATTGTTCTTTGACTCCACTCTTCGTGACGGATCTCATGCTATTGCTCATCAATTAAGCCAGCAAAATATTCGTGACTACTGTAAAGTGATCGATCAAGCCGGTCTGGAGGTAGTGATAGTCGGTCACGGCAATGGACTAGGCGCTTCTTCGCTTCAGGTCGGACTGTCTGCTTTGACCGATCGCGTAATGTTGAAAACGGCTCGTCGCGAGCTTAAGCGAACCAAGTTGGGAGTATATTTAATTCCCGGTTTCGGGACAATAAAAGATGATCTTGACCCAGTTCTGAAGATTGGCGTGGATTTAGTTTGTGTCGGTTGCCACTGTACCGAGGCCGATACAACCTATCAGCATATTGGTTATGTTCGAGCGGCCGGCAGGGAGGCCTACGGGGTCCTAATGATGTATCATATGGTGACTAAGGAGGTAGTGCTAAAGGAAGCGCTAAAAATGCAGGAGTATGGAGCGCAAGGGGTTATCTTAATGGATTCAGCCGGCGCTTCTACTCCGCAAATGGTCAAAGAGACAGTTCAATTGCTGGTTGATAAGCTTAATGTGAGGGTAGGTTTTCATGCTCATAATAATCTAGCGCTAGCAGTTTCGAATTCAGTTCTTGCTTTAGAAGCCGGCGCAACTATAATTGATGGTACCGCTCGGGGTTTTGGCGCCGGCGCCGGCAATTGTCCGCAGGAGGTCTTGGTCGGCTTACTTACAAAAATTGGAATTAAAACCGGTCTTGACCTATATAAATTAATGGATGCCAGTGATCTCATTGCCACTATCCAACTTAAACCGCAAGAGATATCTTCAGAAAGCTTATCGAGCGGTTTGTCCGGAGTATTTTCGGCGTTTGGACCCCATGTTAAGCGAGCGGCGGAGAAATTTAAAGTCGATCCGCGAGATATTTTCGAAGAGCTTGGCCGTCGCAAAATGGTAGCCGGTCAAGAAGATTTTATAGTGGACATCGCCGTTAAACTGGCTAAACAACAGGGAAAACATCAATCATGAATATAGCGGATTTTATTTTTAAGTTTTTGACCGATAAAGGAGTTGACACTGTCTTTATGATTTCCGGTGGTCAGGCGATGTTTTTGAATGATGCGGTCTGTCGAAACAAAAAACTAAAGCAGGTAATCTGTAATCATCATGAGCAGGCTGCCGGTATGGCGGCCGATGCTTACGGCCGGATTACAGGAAAAGTTGCTGTGGCTTTAGTAACCGCCGGTCCCGGTTCGATTAATATTACCAATGGTTTGGTTGGCGGTTGGACAGATTCAGCCCCCATGATTGTCATCTCCGGACAATCTAACTTATCGTGTGTTCAGTATCAAGAGAAAAACCCGATTAGGCAGTACGGTATTCAGGGAATAAATATTAGACCTTATGTCGAAAAAGCGACAAAATTTTTTGCGACCGTCGATGATCCGAAAAAAATATTATATTATTTACAGAAGGCCTATCACCTCGCTTTGTCAGGTCGACCGGGTCCGGTTTGGCTTGATGTTCCGCTTGATATTCAAAAGATGGAGGTACAAAAGGGCCGACTCAAAGAATATATCATCCAAAATGACGAGATAAAGTCTGACCAACTTAAAAAAGAGGTAAGAGAAACCTTAAAACTTCTAAAATCGTCAAAGAGACCGATTTTATTGGTGGGACAGGGGGTTCGGTTGGCGGGAGCGGTGCCAGAGTTTGCAAAATGTGTCAAAAACCTAAATATTCCGGTTCTAACCTCGCGACTTGGAATCGATTTGATTAACAGCGATAATCCGCTCTATGTCGGCCGACCGGGAAATTATGGCGAACGCTCGGCCAATTTGGCAGTTCAAAATGCCGATTTAATCATTAGTGTCGGTTGCCGGTTAGCTTCAGCTTTAGTCGGTCATAATCCGAAAAGTTTTGGCAAACATGCTAAAAAGGTCGTTGTGGACGTTGACCAAGAAGAGCTCAACAAGCCGGGAGTGGAAATCGATTATAAAATTCGGTGCGACGCTAAACGATTTTTCGCCGAACTATTGAATCAGAGCGCGAAAGTATCAGGAAAAAACAACTCTAAGTGGATTTCAAAATGTAACGACTGGAAAAATCGTTATCCGGTAGTTCAAGCTGAATATAAAAACGAGAAGCCGGTTAACTCTTATTATTTTAGTGAAAAGCTTTCAAAACTGGCTGATAAAGACGATACGATAATCGTTGACACCGGCACCTGTTTTCATGTTGTTTGCCAGGTATGGAAGATTAAAAAGGGGCAGCGTTTCTTGACTACCGGCGGTTTATCGTCAATGGGCTGGTGGGTCGCGGGGACGGGCGCTTGTTTGGCCAATAACAAAAAAAGGACGATTGTTGTGACTGGAGACGGTAGTTTACAAATGAATATACAGGAATTCGCGACCATAAAACATCATAAACTTCCAATCGAAATTTTTATTTTTAATAATAACGGCTACCTTCTAATCAGGCATACCCAAAAAAACTTTTTAGATGGTCGATTATTTGCCGAGGGACCAAAATCAGGTGTTTGGTGTCCCGATTCATTGAAGATTGCTAAAGCATACGGCATTAAAGGGGTTAGAATCAACTCGGTTAATGAAGTTGAGAGGAAAATCAAAGAAGTGCTTGAGTATAATGGTCCGGTAATTTGTGATGTCATGACTCCGGAGTGGCAATTGATTATTCCTCGGGTTTCTTCAGATAAGTTGGCCGACGGAACACTCGTCTCCAAACCGTATGAGGACATGTTTCCGTACTTGGATCGCAAGATTCTTAAAAAGGAGATGGTTGCTGAAATAGAAAAAGAGTAGGTTGTTAATCTCTAAAATATGCAAAGGAATACAATGTCGCAGGTATTAAAAAATATTTCCGCAAAGAAATTACTCAAGTTGGCTCTTAAACATCAGGAAGGTCGTATCTCTCAAACCGGAGCTTTAGTAGTGGAAACCGGAGTTTATACCGGCAGGTCGCCGAATGATCGGTTTATTGTTAAAAATCATCAAAGCCAGAAAGAAATCAACTGGGGCAAAGTAAATCAGCCAATTGCAAATTATGATTTTCAACGATTACATAGGAAGATTTTATCTTATTTGAAAAAACTTGAGCAAATTTATCAGACCGATGGCTGGGTCTGCGCCGATCCTTCTGACCGAATATCGGTTCGGGTGATCTCGGAGTTTGCTTATCAAGCGCTATTTGCCCGTCATATTCTAAGGAACGGTCGAACAGAGGAGCTTTTGAACAGAAAGCCCGATCTAACGATTTTAGTTGCCCCGAATATCAAGGCCAATCCAAAGGCGAACGGGACAAACTCGGAGGCCTTTGTCATCATTAATCTGGAAAAGAAGTTAGTCATAATCGGCGGAACCAAATATGCCGGCGAGATTAAAAAATCAATTTTTTCATATCTCAATTATGTTTTACCGCAAAAAAATGTCTTTCCAATGCACTGTTCGGCAAATATTGGCAAAGATGGCAGATCGGCTTTATTTTTCGGTCTGTCAGGCACTGGCAAAACCACTCTATCATCTGATTTGAATCGAAATTTAATTGGCGATGATGAGCATGGTTGGTCTAAGAAGGGTATTTATAATTTTGAGGGTGGTTGTTACGCAAAATGCATCAATTTGAGCAAGGAAAAAGAACCGCAGATTTTTAATGCAATCCGTGACGGCGCGGTGGTCGAAAATGTGGTTATGGACACCAAGGGGGAACTTGATTTTGACGATGGCAGTTTAGCCGAGAATACTCGTGTTGCCTATCCATTAAACTATATTAGTAACTATCAACGCTCTGGCGCAGGAGGTCATCCTACAAATATCATCTTCTTAACTGCTGACGCTACCGGGGTTCTTCCAGCCGTGGCTCGTCTAGATTACAACGAGGCAATCTATTATTTTCTTTCTGGTTATACATCCAAGCTGGCCGGGACCGAGAGGGGGATTATCAAGCCGATACCAACTTTCTCTGCCTGTTTCGGCGCTCCTTTTATGCCGCTTAAACCCGAGGTTTATGCCGAACTTCTAAAGAATAAATTGATTAAGCATCAGCCGAGTGTCTTTTTAGTCAATACCGGTTGGTTTGGCGGGCCTTACGGAATCGGCCAAAGAATCAGTATTCAAGAGACCAGAAGAATTGTATCAAAAATATTAGGCAACCGGCTCAATAATCTAGTCTTTGAGAAAGAGCCGATATTTGGCTTAAGTGTGCCAACAAAAATTGAGAAAATAGATGAAAAGCTATTAAAACCGCGATTCGGTTGGAGTGATCCGCCGGCATATGACCGGCAGGCGAAGAAGCTCAAAAAATTATTTGTCGAAAACGCCAAACCATTTAATCAATTTGGTCAAAAATGAATAAGATTATTGAAGAAGATATCCACAATATTTTAAAAACATCCATCAAATGGGAATTGTTTAGAGGTAGTACGGTTCTGATTTCAGGTGCTTCTGGTTGCCTCCCCGGTTATTTGGTTGAGACACTCTTAAAATTGGATGCTCAAGGATTCAATATTAAGGTCTTGGCACTTGTTAGGAACAGAGGGAAAGCCAGGGCACGTTTTAAAAATTATTTAAATAATAAAAATTTATTTTTTATTAATCAAGATGTGACTTTGCCGGTAAAATATCATGGGAAGATTGACTACATTATTCATGCTGCGAGTCAGGCCAGCCCAAAATACTACCAGGTAGATCCAGTTGGTACACTAACATCTAACACTATGGGAACTTATCAATTACTTCAGCTAGCGGTTGCCAAAAAAGTGAAAGTTTTTTTATTTTTCAGTAGCGGTGAAGTTTATGGTCGGGAAGATCAAAAAAGAACCAAGGAAACTGACTACGGTTATTTAGATCCATTAGATGTTCGTTCCTGCTATGCCGAGAGCAAACGGGCTGGCGAGACTATGTGTATCAGTTTTTTGGCCCAGTATAAAGTTCCGGTTAAGATTATTCGTCCCTTTCACACTTTTGGCCCAGGTATCGGGCTAAATGATGGCCGAGTTTTTGCTGATTTTATCGCAAATATTATTCGAAATGAAAACATTGTTATGAAAAGTGATGGTTTGTCGGAACGCTCATTTTGCTATTTGGCAGATGCTACAGTTGCTTTTTTCCTGGTATTGCTTGAGGGTAAAATAGGAGAAGCATATAATGTGGGTAGGGAAAAACCGATTTCAATTATTGAATTAGCCAAATTGGTAGTCGGATTATTTCCCGAGAAGGGGCTTAAGGTAATAAGTAGAAAAAGAGTAGAGTCTGATCGATATATCGAGAGTCGTTTTTTGCATATTGCGCCAGACATTTCTAAAATTAAAATGCTAGGTTGGCAGCCAAAATATTCGATCTCTGAAGCATTTAAAAGAACAATATTAAGTTTTGGGGAACAAAAATGACAAAACGAAAAACGATCTCTGTCCTAACGCCTTGCTATAATGAGGCGGAAAATGTTGAGAACTTGTATTTGGCGGTCAAAAAAATCTTTCAAGATATCGGCAGGTATGATTATGAGCATATTTTTATTGATAATTGTTCAACTGACCGAACAGTCCCAATACTCAAGACACTGGCTTCAAAAGATAAAAATCTAAAAATCATCGTTAATATTCGGGATTTTGGTCAAGTGAAATCACCGGTTTATGGTTTAATGCAAACCTCGGGCGATGCAGCTATTTATTTGGTATCAGATTTTCAGGATCCGTTAGAATTAATTAACCAATTTGTAAAGAAATGGGAAGAGGGTTTTGATATTGTCATCGGCATAAAGAAAAAAAGCGCAGAAAACCCAATATTGTTTCTCTTTCGCCAATTTTACTATAATCTTCTTAAAAAATTATCAGAAACGGATCATATTAAGAATTTCACCGGTTTTGGTCTTTATGACCGAAAATTTATTAATATTCTCCGCCGCCTTGATGATCCTGTTCCATATTTTCGTGGTTTAGTTGCTGAACTCGGTTTTAACCGTGTAGAGATTGAATACAACCAACCAAAGCGACGCGCTGGGAAAACCCAAAATAATTTTTATACTCTTTATGATATAGCCATGCTGGGTTTTGTCAATCACACCAAAATACCCTTAAGACTGGCCAGCTTTGTCGGCTTTACTATCGCCACCGGCAATTTAATTGCGGCCTTTGTCTATCTCATATTTAAATTGATCTATTGGAATGAATTCGATGTTGGCATGGCACCATTGGTAATCGGAGTATTCTTCTTCTCGGCGGTCCAGTTATTTTTCATCGGCATAATCGGTGAATACATCGGCGCCATCTACACGCAGGTAAAGCGCCGGCCTCTAGTAATTGAAAAAGAGAGAATCAATTTTGATAAATAATCGATTGAAAATCGCAATTTTAGGTGCGACCGGGCATATTGCTAAAGGGTTGGTTGAGAATTTCATAACAAATACCAATCATCAACTTTTCCTCTATTCTCGCTCGATTGATTCATTCAAGAACTATCCGGTAAAACTTCCGCAAAAGCGGGCAACGACCCTGATGAATGATTCGTTCAAGCAATATCGGTACGACGCAATTGTTAATTGTGTAGGAGTCGGCGATCCACAAAAGGTTAAAGAATCGGGTGGACGAATTTTCTTGATAACCGAGGAATTTGATCAATTGGTTATGAATTATTTATACGAATATCCGAAGTGCAAATATATCAACTTCAGCAGCGGTGCTGTTTATGGCAAGGAACTAAATGGTATTGTTTCCCTGGAATCAGAGTTTAAATTGGCGGTAAATAATATTAGCGACAAAGATTATTATGCCATCGCCAAATTAAATTCCGAAGCCAAGCATCGAAGTTTTGGAGAGTTAAATATCATTGATATTAGAGTGTTTTCATATTTTAGCCGCTATATTAATCTTAAGACAAAGTACTTGATAACTGAAATACTGGATAGTATATTGCATGGAAAAACTTTTGTTACCGATTCAAACGATATCGTTCGAGATTACATCGGGCCGAAAGATCTTTTTAACCTGGTGGATCATTGTCTTAAATATCCGAATCATTTAAATCTAGCTATTGATGTTTATAGCAAAGAGCCGGTCAAAAAAACGCAGATTCTTAAATTTTTTACTTCAAATTTTCAGTTGAAATGGCGAGTCGAATCCGGCCTAAAAATCTTAAACGCTACCGGAATGAAATCTCAATATTATTCGACTAACAAAACAGCAGAGATTGTCGGATATAAGCCTGCTTCGACATCGTTGGAAATACTGGGCGGCGAAGCAAAATGTATTTTAAAAAAAAGGAAACAATGAAAACCTTAATCTCAATAGTTACCCCCTGTTATAATGAAGAGGAAAATATTCAGGAACTGCGAAAACAGGTTTTGGAAGTGGTCTCAAAAATTCAGGGTTATGAATTCGAGCATATTTTTATTGATAACGCTTCTACCGACCGAACCCAGCAGATACTCCGACAGATGGCCAAAGAGGATAACAGTGTCAAAGTCATCTTAAATCTGAAAAATTTTGGCCACATTCGCTCGCCTTACTACGCTCTTCTACAAGCTAATGGATCAGCGGTTATCCAAATCGTTTCCGATCTTCAGGATCCTCCGAAAATGATCAAGGACTTTGTACGAGAATGGGAAGCCGGTCATCAGATAGTTATTGGGGTTAAGAAAAAGAGTGAAGAAAACCGATTATTGTTTGCGATTCGATGTTTATATTATCGTTTGCTTAAAAAGATGTCGGAGACGGAACAGATAGAGAACTTTACCGGTTTTGGTTTGTATGATCGTTCATTTTTGGATATTATTCGTCAAATCACTGAACCCTACCCTTATCTTCGGGGGTTAGTTGCAGAATACGGTGTCAACCGGTTAGAAATTGAGTATGTCCAACCGCGCCGAAAAAAGGGCAAAACAAATAATAATTTTTATACTCTTTATGATATGGCGATGACCGGCTTTGTTAACCACTCCAAGGTTCCCTTGAGATTGGCAAGTTTTATCGGTTTTAGTGTTGCAATTTTAAGCCTGATGGTGGCTATAATTTATTTTATTATTAAATTAATTCATTGGGATGAATTTAATGCCGGTATTGCTCCTCTGGTAATCGGAGTATTCTTCTTCTCGGCGGTTCAATTATTCTTTATCGGGATAATCGGGGAATACATCGGCGCCATCTACACGCAGGTAAAGCGCCGGCCTCTAGTAATTGAAAAAGAGAGAATCAATTTTGATAAATAAGCGATTGAAAAAATACCGGGTTGTTTTACTCTATCTTTTTCTTTCACTCATTTTTTTGGCTCCGATATTAACCGGAAATGGTCTACCGTTTCGTTATGACTGGGTCTGGCCGATCTTTAATACGGGGCAGTTTTGGGATGGTCTAACGACAGGCAATTCACTTGGTGTTTTTTCAGCTCTATCAAAAAACGGACCGGCGGTTCTAGGAGTATTGGGAATGACTTATCTTCCGCCCTTATATTTGTTTAAAATATTTATCTTTTTGATCCATTTTGTAGCCGGATATGGATTTTACCGGTTTATCAGAGAGAGGGTACAGTCAGAAACGGTAGCAATCGTTTCCGGTTTGGCCTACGCTTTGACGCCCTATATATTCATAAGAACTATCATCGGTTTTGTCTGGTCGATGCTGGCTTATGCGCTACTGCCGGTTTTTTTATTAAAATATTTCGAAGCTAAGAAAAAAATCTTTGACTATCTGATTATTGGTTTTCTTTTCTCTTTGATATTCGGCCAAATCCAAGCCGGTCTTTTAACCTTTTTAATCATTTCGATTTATTCGGTTTTGTCTCTATTTACTACGGATTCTAAAAAAGCGGTCAAAAATTATATTTTTACCCTTATCTCCCTCTTTGTTTTCGCCTTGCCATGGCTATCGGTTATTTTTTTTAAGAAACAAACTTTAGCCACTGTTTCCGGCGGAGCTGCCACAACCCTGGATTTTATTTCCTCCCTCCCTCACAGTTACCGCAACTTCATAATGCTTTCAGATCATCATATAACCTCGGATTTTTTCAATTCTTTGGGGCGGGATAAACTATTTCTAGCCGGTTGGCTGGTCGTCTGGTTCGTGTCTGCCTGCGTCGTATTTAATAAAAAAAATAGAACATTGGCGCTGACATTTTTGGTTTCCTCATTATTGGTTTTGCCTTTCATTAAAGGTCCGCTTGGAGTTTTCGGACATTTTTATATCTGGTTTTATGATCGAGTACCTCAAATTGCTGTTTTTAGGGAAACCTATCATTTTGAATTTTTATTCGCCATCTCTATTTCTGTTTTGTTTGCTCTGGGACTCGATTGGCTTTGGCAAAAGATTGATAATCAAAAAAAAATAACCCTGCCTCGCCGACAGGCGGGCAAGATACAAGGTTCAGACGGACTTATTAGCTTACTGCTTACCGGCTTAAAAGCTATTTCAGCCGGCAGTATTATCTTCATCATCTCGCCTTATCTGACATTTGATTATGCCGGTTATCTAAAACTTCAAAAAATTCCCGCTGAATATAATCAGCTAAATATTTTTCTAAAAGAAAATAAAAATTACTGTCAGAAGATTTACTACCCTCCCGGACTGGGTTTTCTTTATTTTAAAAACGATAATTTAAAAGGCGCCTCAAATGCCGACACCTTTGCTTCCTCAGTCGGTATTCCGCATCTGACCGATGGCGCTTCCGTTTTGAGTGTGCCAAGCGAAGAGATGTTTTATCGAAACGAGATCGTATCCCAGTTTTATGAAAGGTCTGATGACGGCCGGTTTGTAGATTTGCTGAATGAGGGTGGCGTTGACTGCCTAATATTGCGCTTGAATATGGAAACGAGATATGATCAGGCCTCAAACCTTTGGCGAGAGAAAGATCCAGTCATCCTAAAGAAATGGAACAATATCGACCTCCTTTCTTTAGCCAAAACGAAAAAGGGGATGAAACTGGAGAAGCAATTCGGAGAAAATATTTTCATTTATAAGATCGACTCAAACAAAGTTCAGGATCCGGGACTCGGGACTCGGGACTCGGGACTGAATAATCTGGAACCGGTGGCCTGGAACCAGAGACCTAGGACGTATCTGCCGCTAACCGATTGGGCGAATAATTTTGCTTACTATAGGGATGGTTGGAGCCGAGGCCGATATGACTTTTGGCGCAAACACCTCTTCACACAACTGCGACAGGATTTTATCTATACCGATAAGCCTGACTCAACTTTGACTGGAAAAATTTCGGAAAACGGATCCTATGAGCTCTGGGTGCGGTATCTAGACGGCGGAGGAGCAGGCAGATTTAAGATTATTGTTAATAATATGGAATTTGTGGTACAAAAGGAGGCAGGCGCGGAGAGATTCGCTTGGAAGATATTAAATGAAGTTAAAATTAATGGAAACGCTTCCTTTGAAATTACCAATCTTAGCGGCGAGAATGCCATATCGGATCTTGTTTTGATAAAAAACGATTGATATTATGTCCCCCAAAAAAGATAAAACATTATTGACAGGAAACGAGGCGGCGGTTTTAGGGGCGATTGATGCCGGTGCCACGATTATGTATGGCTACCCGATCACTCCGGCCACCGAAATATTGGAGGGTTGGATTGCTACCGCTGAAAAAAATAGAGATCTAAAATATCTTCAGACCGAAGATGAAATAGCGGCTGGTTTTGGAGTAATCGGTTCCGTTTTGGCGGGAGTAAAATCCTTCACCGCCTCGGCCGGACCGGGCCATGTCCTGCTACAAGACGCAATTTCGATGGCTGAAAATTTAAGATTGCCCTTTGTTGGGATTATGATGCAAAGGGGCGGCCCCTCCACCGGTACTGTCAATTACTCTCAACAGGAAGTCAATCTGGCCGCCTTTGGCGGCAATGGCGATGGATTAAGGATTGTTTATTCGGCTTCCTCGGTTCCTGAAATGTATGAGCTGACTATAAAATCATTCCAGTCGGCTTGGAAATACCGTTTTCCGACGATTCTTTTGGGAGACGGCTATCTGGGCAAGATGAAAACTACGATAAAGTTAAAAGATAAAAGAGAAAAGATAAAAGTAGACAGCAAACCGATTCTGGCGGAAGATTCCAAACATCCGGTCAATTTGCGCAACTGTTACAGTTCGGAGGAAATTTTCGGAAGTTATCTGGCAAAAAATATTAAAGATTGGAAAAAATATTCCGGAAAAATTGCCGAGTCCGAAAGTTTTAAGGTTAAAGATGCCGATATGGTTCTTATCGCTCACGGCTTGGTTGCCAGCGCCGCCAAAGAAGCGGTCTTGGAACTTCGGAAAAAGAACAAGAAAATCGGACTGTTTCGGCCGATAACCCTAAATCCTTTTGATGCCGAAACCCTAATAAAATGCCGAGCCAAGAAATTGATAATCATCGAATCAGCCAAGGACCAACTTGCCAGAATCGTAAAATATGAAATGTCAGGTCAAAATCGCCAAATTATCGAGATTTCTAAACCAGCCGAGGGCTTTACGTCTGATGAAATCATTCAGAAAATCAAATTATGAACATTGAACCGAAAAGTTGGAAAAAATCATCGAAGCCGCATCTTTTCTGCCCCGGATGCGGACATGGAATAGTTTTAAAACAGATTGGTTTTTTGATTGATGAGATGAAAATTCAAAACAAGGTTACCTTTGGTATTGATATCGGTTGTTCGCTATTGGCTTGGGATTTTTTTGATATTGACACCATCCAAACCCATCATGGCCGGACGGTGCCGGTGATGACGGGGTACAAAATGGCCAAGCCCAAAAGAATTACCCTGGCTTACATGGGCGACGGCGGAGCATATGCCATCGGTTTGCAATCATTGATTCATGCCGCGGTACGCAATGATCCGATTACAGTTATTGTTATCAATAACCAAAATTATGCCATGACTGGCGGCCAAATGTCGCCTACGACCTTGATTGGAGCCAAGACGACAACCTCGCCTTCGGGCAAGAAAAAACTTTTCGGCGAGGGTTTTTTGGGCCCGGAGTTGCTAAGGAATATTGTCGCCGAGAAGGCCTTCATCGCTCGCGCTTCGGTCTCCAACCCGATCCTTTTGAAAAATCTACTCAAGAAGGCGATATTGAATCAATTGGAAAACGATTCCTTCTCCTTCGTCGAAATCATCTCGACCTGCCCGATAAATTGGAAAACGGATGCCAGAGGTTCGCTCGAGAAAATAAGTAAGCTAGAGAAGTATTATGAAGTGGGGGAAATTAAGACATGAAAAAGAATCCGACAAGAATAGTATTGGCCGGCGAAGGCGGACAGGGGATTCAGACCATTGCCAAGGTTATCGCTTCGTCCGCCTCAAAAACTGGTTATGAAGTTACCTATCTGCCGTCCTTCGGCGTGGAACAGCGGGGAACGCCCTCTGTCGCTTATTTAATTATATCTCGCCATAAAATACTCTATCCTCGTTTTGAAACGGCCGATTATGCCGTCGTCCTTTCCAAGCGGGCAGTTCAAACCTTAGAAAAAAATATCGGCAATCATACCGCAGTGGTTTTTAACAGCTCGATAATCAATGAAAAGAGCTTCAAGATTGGCAAACTGCTTGGTCTTGCCGCCACAGAATTGGCTTCGACTGTCTCACCCCGGTCTTTCAATGTCTTAATCGCCGCCAAGATATGCCAGATATTATCGCTTGATAAAATAACTTCATGGAAATCGGTATTAGAGATACTTGAACATAAATTAAAAAGCAAAGAGATCGTAAATAATAATCAAAAAGTTTTTGACCTCGGCTGGGAGACGGATTTAGAGAACAAAATCTTTTCAAAACAAACCTTCAAACCGGTCAATGGTATTTCTGAACACAAAAACAAAAAAAGGATCGCTAAGGTCTTCAATGAAAGATGCAAGGGTTGTGGACTCTGTGTTGAGATTTGTCCGGTCAGGGCAATAAGATTCGGATCAAAAATCGGGATTTACGGGAATTTTCTACCTGAAATTGATATTGAAAAATGTATCGGTTGCGGCAAGTGTTTCGAAATATGCCCCGATGTGGCGATCAAAGTATCCAACTTAAAATAAACGGTAAAAGAAGCGAAGAGATTTCATCACTAATGTTGCGACTTCGCCGTTGTGTTTTTTCCAATATAAATCCTGACTTTTGTAATAAAAGTTTTTTTTATCTTTGTCGGTGGAACTTTTGCCCTCAAGATGGATGATTTTAGCAGTATTCAAAACAGCGTTTTTATAACCGGCATCTACCAACCGTTTACATAGATCATCATCCTCTAAATACATAAAGAAACGCTCATCAAAACCGTCAATTTTATCAAAAATTTCTTTTTTAATCATTAGAGCCGCCCCGGTTACGATATCGGTATAGACAAATTCCTTGTCAGGATCAATTCTTGGGTGGTTGTGTCGTCTGATCGTCAAACCGGATAAAGATTGAAATCGGCCCAAAAAACTTTTTTGCAGTGAATCTTTGTCTGGACCAAGCAGACATGTCAGAGCGCCGACTTCAGTATGACTTGTGATAAAATGAAGCATTTTATCAATCGAATTATCAGGGACAATAGTATCGGGGTTTAAGAGAAGGAGATATTCGCCCTCTGCCTTTCTCGCTCCTAAATTGTTGGCTCCGCCAAAGCCGAGGTTTTTATCTAGCCGGATCGCTTTGATTCTCTTGTCGACTTTTTCGTATTCCTTGGTATGGTCTTTAGTGGAATTATTATCAATAATAATAACTTCGAAATCAAGTTTTGAATTAGAGATTATTGAGTTCAAACAGGCCAAAAGATATTGGTCGCTATTGTAGTCAACAATAATAATCGAGAGCTCCGGATTGTTCATCTAATTGATTGTTTTCTTCTTTTAATTAACTGCCAGATTTGCAGACCCAATAGTATCAAAAGCAAAGATCCAAGTATAATCGCAATCGTTTTGTAATTTATTGATTTGGTATTGGAGACGACGGTTTTGGCCACGGACTCCCGGGAATCCTTGTCTGTTAAGATATGAATCGCTCCGCCGTTGAATTGCGAAATCTCAAAAGTTGTGGTATCGGAAACCGGAGTTAAAACCTTTAGAAGTTGTCCTTGGATGGAGAGCGTGTATCGGCCGGCAGGGATCGGGAAGTCGATATTGAACTCAAAATTCCCCGAAGAATCGGCGAGAGCCGTCAGCGTCTTGCCTTCAGGCAAAGTTATTGTCGGTTTCAAAGTTAAATTTGCGGTGTAGCCGGCTTCGGTCTGGCCTGAAATCTTGATGCCGACAACCGTGCCGTCGGTGATATTATTTTCAAAAGCAGAGGATTTTTTGATTTGAATATCGGAGGGTTTGGAGAGGGTTTCATCGACTTTGGCGTCCGGTTCTTTGATCGTAATTTTAAAGTGGGTGACTCCGCCCCAACCGTCTCCATTTTGAGCTTTGATGTGGAAATAATAGACGCCGACCGCTTGATTTGGGTAACTTGCCGTGGTGTCGGTAGAGGTTACTTTGCTTCCGGGATCAGTAGTTGGGTTATGATCGAAAGCGTGGGCAAAACCGGTCACGCCGCTCTCCTTGTTCCAGCTCAAGGCGACGGTCGTGGCTTCATACGGAGTGTTTTGGTCGGGGTGAGTGGAGGAGGTGACAGTTGGAGATCCAGGCAGGGAAAGGGCGCGGTTGATTGTAAAACTGCTTCCGCCGGCCCCGGTTGCAACGACAACACCGGCATTTTGAAGGGCAACTCCGGAAACATTAACAGCTCCGCTCCCGACCCCGGTTGCTTTAAGTTTGATCGTTGCTACGGTGAAAGAGGTCTTTTTCTCACCAAGAAAGGCGCCAGTGAAAGTGGCCCCGTTAGCGGGCGCCACAATCCAGGTGGCGCTTCCGGCTGAAAATGAGGTGATCGAAACATTGCCTGAAACCGAAATGTATCCTTTGACCGTATCAAAAGTAGCGCCGCTTGCCACTACCGAGATAGTTACAGATTGTCCGACAGTAATCGTTTTGCCGCCGGAGGCGTAGATTCCACCAGCCGCAAGAGCACGGGGGATATTCAGCACCAATAGTGTTAATAAGATTATTACTGTAAAAAATCTTTTCATTCCACTCCTTAACAATTAATTGTTCGATTGTCCAATTGTTCGATTGTTGGGAAGCGGCAACAATTGAGCAATGAAACAATTGAGCAATTGAGTTATTTGCCCCACATGTCGGCTAGAATCGAAAGATCGGTGCTATCAACATAACCGTCCCCGTTAAAATCAGCTCCGGTGTTGGCGGTTATATTTTTGTTCCATTGATCTGCTAAAACTGAAAGATCGGTGCTATCAATAATGACATCGCTGTTAACATCGCCGGCCTTTCTGGGTGGAGGAGGCGCCGGCGCGGCCGGAGCGACATAAATCATCGGATAAGGAGTGCTGATATAAGCTGGAATAGTATAATTTGCCAACCAACCGCCTCTGCCAACTAAGAAAGTATTAATTTCATCAGCCGTCATCGGCGAATTATTCAAAAAGTTCGCGTCCGATATTATATTATTTTGGGCGTACTCCCCGCCGTTAGGGGTTGCGCCCCACCAGCTGACCCAGTTTGTATAGAAAGCTGAATTTGTATCATAGGAAACCAGGTGGGGAGTGTAGGCATACAGAACACGGGTGGCGATGTTGGCGCAGGTAATTATTTGGCCGTCGACAGTAATCGGGTCGGCATAAGTGGTGGCGTAGGTTTTGTATAAAATTTGAAAATTGTAGCTTGAATAGGCGATTTGCTGGCCGACACCGCCGAAATTGTAGGAGCGGAAATAGTAGTTGCTCTCACCGTATCTTGTATCATTACACATAGATTCATCACCGTTCAAACAACCGGCCATTCGCTCATCATACATATAAAACATCGGCCAGGCGGCAGTAGTTTGGCTCGATGGAGTTGCGCTGGTAACAGCCGAGCTTTCGCGTTGCAGGATTGTTAAAATTAATCTAGGGTTAATATTATGGCCGGGGGAAGCTTGAGCCGATTCTTCGGCTATCAGGGTTGCTACCGTTTTATTATAAAAAATAGTACTGCCGTTTAGTGCCTGCCAGGCGTCAACATAACCCAAGACAACTGCGGCCGAGACCCTCAAAGGACCAGAAAAGATCAATCCCAGAAGCATTGTGCTAAAAACGATCGATTGAATTATTCCGGTCTTTTTCATTACTCCCTTCCTCCGGAGGCGTCATTATTGTTGAAAGTATTCTTTTCTAATACGTCCAACTTGCTCTTTAATAGCTCATTTTCAGGATCGACTTTCAGTCCTTCGTTCACGGTAGCGATTGCGGCCGTTTTGTCACCGCTCAAATATTCGGCCTCGGCTTTCATGGAATAATAATCGGTGGTGTAAGGGTCTTCGGCGATAGCGTTGTTCATAGTACTGATAGCGTCATCGTAATTCTTGTTGGCGATATCACTGGCTGAATCGGCGATAGGGTCGTTCCGGGAAATTTCAGTGAAACTTTTTTCTTTCTTGAGCGCGGAAATATATTTATTAAATATAAAATACTCAACACCAATACATGCTAATATAACCACCAACAGAACAAGAACCTTCCTGTTCTTAAAATGTAAGGCACTCCGCACAAAAAACTGTCCGGGCATATGTTCCTCTCCTAGATTAACCCTATTGTATCACAAAAAAACCATTATTTAACTTAACTAGTTCAAAATACATTCTAGCCGCTCTTTTTAGGATACAATTTTTTCAGAAGGCCGTAGTAGTAAAACTTTGAAGAGTAGGAATGAAATTGGCCCTTCTTAATTTTTATAATTGGGATTTTGTCCTCTTCAATCAAGAGAGCCAATTTGGTCAGTAAATTATCCCAGATGAATTCTGATTTGACTGCGGCGATATTCTTCCTAAACTTTTCTGATAATTTTTTATCGTTAGCCAGTTTTAAGATAGCGGCTTCGATTTCATCTGGTTTTTCATAATCAACCACAATTCCAAGTTGGTTTTCCTCTACAAATTCAGCCAGGCAGTCGCCTTTGGTTAAAATCATCGGTTTTTCGGCCCACAAATAGTCCAAAATCCTGGTTCGGAAGGAAAAGAAGGTTTCAATGTTGTCGAAATGGGTTGAGACACAAGCATCGGTGCGACAGAGGAAGCCGACTCTTTTTTGGTAGGGTGTCCAATCAAAATTGAAAAATACCGACTCATCAAGGAGATTTTTATCCTTAGTATATTCCAATGATTTGGCCGCCATCTCCATTTCTTTTACTTTTGGATTGGGGTGACGCATTCCCAGAAAGAAAAGCTTAATATCGTTCCTTCGTTTTGCGATTTTCTCAACCGATTTGATAACAGAGAGGGGATCAAACCAATTCCAAACTCCGCCGCCCCAATAGAGGACAAAATCACTCTTTTTGATCTGGGGAAATCTCTCTTCCATTATCCGGATATTACTCGGCTTGGGATTTTCTTTTGGAAAACCGAAGGGAAGAAGGGAAATTGTACTGTCAAGATCAAGACCGTTCTGCCAGGACAGCTTCTTAATTCCATATTGTGCCATCAGATCAAGATAAAGCTCGCGTTGTCGTTCCGAGGCGCAGAGTATATGGTCGGAAGCCGAGAGTTGAAGAAGAAGGAGATAAAATTGAAAATTATAGACGATATTTCGATAGGCCGGCCGGTCGTATTTCAAGTACTCCATCACCTCGATAATCAGAGGGTCATAGAGATCGGCGATAAATTTAATTCCGGCTCGTTTGACTTTCCAGAGTAGAAACGGGCGGAGCGATTGGGCGACGACATAATCGCAGCCGCTCAAATTCGGAAAAATAGTACTGGTCGACTTGGAGGAATCATAAGTCCTGAAATTGATTTCCGGATGATTGCCAGCCAAGTCGGATGATTCAGGGACAAGAAGTATGACATCGTAATTCCTTGAGAGGACCTTCGCCATCTCGAAATAACGGATTCCCGGTCCGGCCATGCTTTTACCGACTTTGTCGTTGCAGATGAGAGCTATCCTTTTTTTCGGCATTAGTTGCTCCTTAGGACTTCTTTCAAAGTCGAGATTTTGATAATACCAAAAACGGCAAACAGCAAGGCTTGTATCAGTAAAGAGAGTAAGATTAGGATGATGAAATTTATCTCGAGTGATTTGAGCGCTATCCCGATGAAGTAGGCGGCGCCGCTGGAGAGAAGGATCAGGAAGACTTTTCCGAAATCAATTTTATAAGGAATGATTTTCTTAGTGAAATGCAGATTGATGATCAGCAGCAAGAGTTCCGAGAGCAAGGTCACTGTTGCTGCGCCCATGAATGAATACCGCGGGATCAGTATCAGGTTTAAAATCAGATTGAAGGAGAGTATGAAGGCAGCGACTTTCATCAGGAGGCGCCGTTCATCATTCGCAACTAAAATTTCACCTAAGAGAGTATCTAGGTAAATCAATGGCAGAGTCGAACCTAACAAGATTAAAGCCGGCGCGCCGGCGGTAAAGCTTTCGTTACTTAAAAAATTTATGATCTCACGCGGGAAAAGGGCGCTGATCAATGAGACTGGAACCGAGAGTATCAGCATTATCAGAAAAGATTTCGAAATGAGGTTGGCCATAAACTCTTTGTTGCCGATATTGCGGGAGATGACCGGTTTTAAGGAACTGGCGAAATAAGACCCGATGAAGACGGAGACTTCCAGTACCTTGTAAGCGACTGTGTAGATACCAACTTCGACTGCGCCCTTGACGATGAAGAGGATTAGGGTGTCAATCTTGAAGTAGAGGTTGTTTAAGATGAAGACGATACCCATCGGCCAGGCCATGTTGAATACCCATTTGGAAACTTTTGCGTTATAGGCCGGAGAGAATTTGATGAACTTCCCTGAAAAGTACCACTTGATTAAGAAAATGACGACTGCATAGAGAGGGATTGTTGCGACGATCAGCAGGAAATCACCCGACAACCTGATTATGACAAACAAAGCGGCAATGGAAACCAGTTTGCTAATAAATTCAGCTAGAGCGGAGAATTGCATCTTGAGCCGGGTCTGCAGGACCATATCGTAAACCGATGACATCAGGTTGAAAAGGACATAAACCGATGCGACCAGCGTACCCAGCTTAATATGGGGGTCGTAATCGGTAAAATAGACTATTAAGACCGAGCTGACCGCTGCGATCAAAGCGGTGATGAAACGAAGATAGAAAACATTTGAGATTATTCTTTTTTCGTCTTGGGGATTTTTCGCAATTTCGCGGACAGTTACCGAGAATAGGCCCAGGTCGGCTATGACGATGAAGAAATTTATATAAGTCGTGATGGTGTTGTACTCGCCGGTACCGGCCGGTCCTAGAAAGTTTGTGATCAGTTTGACCGAAACCAAAGTAAAAATGAGCGTTACAAAACGCACTAAAACTTGGGAAACAGTATTTAAAAAAATGTCTCTCTTTTCGCTCATTTTAACCTATCAATTTTGATGTTATTGTACCTGAAAAATACCTATTCGCCAAGCGCTTGGAATAAGTTGCAAGAAAGAATATAATAAGGAGCGAATATTAATTGTACCGGGATTTTATGTTGGGGAAAATCGCACTAATCAAAGAAACTTACCTTCTGTATTTAATCATAGCGTTGTTTTTCTTGTTGCCATATGAGCGGATTCCCAGCTATGAATTGGCAGGGTATACTATTAAACTTAGTTATATTGTTGCCCTTATTTTAATTCTTGTTTCTTTGCCGCGCTTTATTTCCGTATTTTCTAAATTGAAACTTGGTACTAGCGACAAGGCGCTATTATCCTTTTGGCTGGCGGGCTTGTTTTCGATACAATTTTCCCCGGATCCCGGAAAATCATTTGTGGTTCTTGCCCTATGGCTTTTTATGATTATTTTGTATCTCTTGATTTCGCGGTATTTGAGCGACAGGATAGTCAGGGAAAAAGCGATTACCGCTCTTCTGATTACAACAGCTATCGTGATTGTCTTCGGTCTCTATCAATTTATCGGCGATTCTTTGGGTCTTCCTCAAAATCTTACCGGTCTTCGAAATGAATACCTAAAAACAATTTTTGGTTTTCCCAGAATCCAATCTGTTAATCTTGAACCTCTTTATTTCGGTAACTTTCTGTTTGTTCCGTTTTTTTTGGCCGCTTCCCGCTATGTCGAACAGAAGAAACCTATTGGGGCTTATTGGTGGCTGTTGGTCGGTATATTAATAAATGTTATCCTGGGAATTTCTCGCGGTGTCTATCTGGCCCTAGCCGTTTCCTTGGTCGCGTATCTTGTCATTTTGATACGAAGATTCAAGGCCGGACGCCAGGTGACTGGAATTATACTAGCTGTCGTGGCCGCTGTTGCAATCTCACTTTCTTTGATTGCTGGTTTGGATGGCAAAGCGGCTCTCCGCAACTTTCTTGGACACGCCCAAGTCAATGATGTTAGTACTGGCGAGTCGATTCCTTCCCGGGTCAACAACTACGAGATTGCCGGTCAGTTAATCGTTTTAAAACCTATCTTTGGTCACGGACCGGGTTCATATGCCGTCAAAGCGCCGCAAATTTCAAATTTTCCCTGGCTTAGCAAAATAGTAAACAACGAATATTTTGAATTAATAGTTGAGACCGGATTTATCGGCCTCTTCCTCTTTCTGCTTTTTATACTCACCGCTTTCAATGAGGTCGCCACAAGATACCGGATAACAAAAAACCAAGAAAATAAGGGTACAATCCTGGCCTTGATTTGTGGAGCGGCAGCTATACTGATTCAATATAATTTCTTTTCCACTCTCTACATTATTTATATTTGGGTTTTTTGGGCTTTAATGAAATCATTTGCCGTGACCGGAGAATCGCTCGATGAATAGATTAAACAAATATCTCCCAGCAGTTTTTGTGATAGGGATTACTCTTGTTTTTCTATTTTTAAATCTTATCTGGCAAGAAATGGACGCCCGGCCTCCTCATTGGGATATGGGACGACATCTTTACACTAGTTTGAGATATAGGGAATTGTTAACCGGTCTTCATCTCAAGACCTTTCTGCTAGGTTATTTTTACTATCCACCGTTATATTACTGGGTTTCCATACCAGTGTTTGGGATTTTTGGATTTTCACTTTCTTCGGCCGTATTTACAAATCTGTTTTTCATGCTGATTTTATCCCTCTCGACTTTTTTTGCAACGAAGAAGCTGTTTAATCAAAATTGGGGGATGTTAGCTTCGATTATGATCCTGACCTTGCCCATGCTCTCCGGTCAGTTCAAAGAGTTTCAATTGGACGCCCCCTTGTCGGCCATAGCCGCCTTGGTTCTGGCTCTCACAATCTACAATCCTAATTTCTCGAATCGGAAACTCTCAATTTGGCTCGGCCTGTCGGTTGGTTTCGGGATGTTGCTCAAATGGACATTCATCGCTTTTTCCGGTCCGCTTTTGATTTATCAGATAGTTATTACTATAAAGAATAAATCAAGAAATTGGTCTAATCTACTTTTATCAATCATCACTACCGCAATCATCTCGGCGCCATGGTATCTCCACAATTTCAGGCAACTCGGACATGATATTAAAATGGGTGGAATTGGTTCAGCCGTAGCTGAAGGCGATCCGACCGGTTTTGCTTGGATGGCATTTACTTGGTATTTTAAGACCTTTTTCGAACTTCATCTTTGGTTTTTGGGAACGGCATTGGCTGCCATTTCGATAATTTTTGTACTCTACAAAAAAGATTTGAGAAGCAGATTATCACCCTACCTGATATCCGGCGCTTTCGGCTATCTGGCTTTCTTTGTTTTCGCCAATAAAGATGCGCGTTACATTATGCCGATTCTGCCGGCTATCGTTATGATTGAAATCGGTTTCCTAAGTTCACTATCCTATTCTTGGCGAAAATTGTTGATACCGTTGATAATAATTTTTAGTTTATTTACTTTTTCTGAAACTTCTTTCGGTTGGCCCGTTAATAAATCGGTTGGCTTCAATATCGAAAACTATCATACCAATTTATTTACCGCCGGCAGCTACACCGTTTCACCTCCCGATCCGGCCCCATGGTTTTACGACGATATCGTAGCAAAAGCGAAATCGGATGGCGGAGAGGGCAAGTCGATACAGTTCTTAGGGTCCGATACGATGAACTTCAACCGTTGGGATGTGGCTTATCTTGCCCAAGCCAACGGTCTTATTTGGCCGGGGGAGAATCTGGAACAGATTGATTATGATTACCTCGTCTATCGTCAAAGTGGTGCGGCAAAATTAGCCGACGAGGTTAGCAAATTGCAACAGTCGGGCTATAATAGTGAAGTAATAGGGAATTGGAGTTTGCCTGATAAATCAGACGTGTTTCTATTGAAAATAAAAAAATGATCAATAAAATCGAAAAAATCTGCGTGCTCATCACCGTCTTCCTGATCCCTTTTTATATATTCCGTTTTAATTTCCTTGGAATTCCGTCAAATATTTTTGAGCTCATGGTGGCTGTCTCTGTGGCAATTACTGCCTACAATAAATTCACAAAAACATATAATCTGGATTTCAGTTTCCGGTGGGGCAGAATCTGGCCATACCTTTTTATCCTTACCGCTTTGTTTGGGGTCCTAATCGCAGACGACAAAGCAACCGCACTCGGAATATTGAAGGGCTGGTTCATAATTCCCGTTGCTCTCTATTGGCTGATTCTGAACAATTTTAAGTCAAAAGAGTTGCCTCAGATCTCATTATCATTATTCTTATCCGTCATAATCATTTCGGTTTGGGCGATCTTGCAGCGGTCCGGCCTGATAACAACCCTCTTCTACCAAGCGAACGATGCCAATTTCAATCAATACCTAGCTCCGACCAATTTCCGTGTTTTCGGACCTTTCGAGTCGCCGAATTATTTGGCGATGTTCTTGGCTCCGGCGCTTACGCTCTCCCTGCCTTCTTTGCTCCTATTGCGCAAAACGGTGGGCAAGATATTCCTGGTCTTGCTATTCATCCTGCCGCTCTTGGCGATTTATTTTTCGGCTTCGCGGGGAGGGTTGATCGCCCTGGCCGTAGTTTTGGTCGTAGCATTGTTGCTCTTCTCCGTGAAAAGTTATCTCGGACGGGTTGGCAGGATAGAAGCGAAGCTTATCTTGGGTTTGAGTTATTCCGTGAAGGCATTACTCACTTTAGGATTTGTCGGGGTTCTTGCAAAGATAATGATGGGTTCTCCCTTCAGCCGTCCCGTATTGGGGACGGATCAATCAAGGACGGAGATTTACAAGCAGTCCCTCTTGATGTTGAAAGAGAATTATCTGACAGGTATCGGATTGGGCGGATTCAGGGACAAGATCGAAGTTGCCACAGAGAACATGGTTTCATTCCGACAGTTCCTGCTTCCTTACGCGCTCCACCCGCATAATCTCTATTTAGCACTTTGGCTGAATTTGGGTTTGGCCGGAATCATCATATTCACCATAATTCTGTACCGTTTTGCGAAGGATGTCCGGAAAATTTCCGGATTGATGCGGTTAGGGTTGATTCTTGCGATGCTTGCGATTTTGACTCATGGGATCGTCGATACCACATATTTCAAAAATGATTTGTCGGCGATCTTCTTTCTGACGATCGCCTTATCGCAGGTAGCGGGGAGGGAGAATGAAAAGGCCTAACAGCTTACCGGTCTATTTTGTCTGTGCCCTTGTGTTGTTCCTGCCCTTCAGTTCATGGCTGGTCAGTTATTTTGGGAATACTAACTTAAGTTTAGGACGCGATGTCCTGATTTTCTTAATCCTGTTTTCCTCATTGATTACCAAACGGTTTCAATTCAACAAAACCGCAACCGTGTATCTTGCGCTTGCTTTTATTATCTGGGCTGTTGCCACATTTTTCTGGCGGGAAGCGAGTGTCGAACAATGGTTGAGAGGGATGCGGTTCGACCTTGGTCCGATTGTTTTCTTCCTGTCTTTGGCGAACTTGAGATTAAAAAAGGGAGAGTTAAGGTCAATTATAGTTTCGGTGATATTGAGCTTCATCGTAATATCGATTTTTGCGATTTTAGAGATCCTAAATGTCCCGGTTCCGTTGACCAGCAGTCATTCAGGGAGTGGTTCCCTTACTAGATTGTTCTATATCGAAGGGGATAATTGGCGTCGCATACAAGCGATTTTAGCCGGTCCGAACGCCCTGGGTTTATTCCTATTGGTTTCCGCCGCTTACATTGCCGGCGCTTTTCGAGCGGTGAACAAAAATCTCAAATACCTGATGATAATAGTGGTCCCTTTGGTCGTCTTCACTTACTCAAGAAGCGCTCTACTCGGTTTGCTGCTAGTCCTTTTTATCCTGTTCTATCGCTTCATCGACCGGAAATTTGGCCGGCTGAATGCCGTCTTCGTCATTGTCCTTTTGTTTGTGGCACTGGGATTTTTCGTCCAATATCTTCGGATTACCCCGAAATATGAGGATTTGATTACCCATAAAGCTTCATCGAGCCTTAGGGTGGAGCAGTATGAACGGATTTGGGAGACTCGCGCCGATTTTGAGATCAAAGGCCGCGGTGCCGGAGCGGCCGGACCATCGAGCCAAAACCGCATTGACGGAGGTCCGAATGTCTGGACGGAAAACATTTATCTGGACATTTTTGAGACCTACGGGATTGTCGGTCTGGTCTTGTACCTTGCGATTCTGATACTGCTTGTGGTAAATAATTGGCGTATTAGAAATGACTACAACCGGACGGCGTTATTGGCTCTAGCCGGTTTTTCATTCACCGGAATATTCATCAATTATTACACCGGACAGGTCGGAATTTACTTATTCTGGCTTGCTCTTGCTTTGACTTTGCAGGATAATCTATCCAATGAAAAAAATACTAATTGACGGACGATTTGTCGGAATAGGCGAGTCGATGACACGCTATACCTTGGAGATTCTGCGGGGTATTTTGAAATTGGACCGAGAGAATCAATACACTCTCCTGATAAGACCGTGCGGCCGTAAATCGCTGGATGATTATTTTGCGGTCATTCCCGCGGAAGCGGGAATCCAGGGGATGGATCCTCGGATCAAGTCCGAGGATGATAATAGGGGTAAACTAATAATTCAACAATATAACAATTTGACAATTGAATTGTTGGACATACCTCACTATTCAATTAACGAACAATTGAAATTATTGAAGTACTTGAACCGGAAGAATTTTGATCTGGTACATTTTATCCAGTTCAACCACCCGATCCGTTATAAGGGCAGTTTCGTAGTAACGGTCCATGACATGACGATGGTTGGCTATCTGCGCCGCGCCAACCCGATTCGCCGGATTGCTTTTACGAAAGTTATGGAATCGGCTGTTGCAAACTCCAAAAAAATCATCACTGTTTCAAACACGGCTAAAAAAGAGATCGTTGATTTTTATAAAATAAATCCGGAGAAGGTTGAGGTCGTCTACAATGGTTTGAATCATGAAAGTTATAACTCCAGAGTCAGGGAAAAGAGTACTGAAATTAAAAAAGTCCTGGAAAAGTTCAATATCGACAAAGAATACATTCTCTACACCGGAATGTGGAAGGAGCACAAGAATATTTTACGGTTAGTGTATGCCTTTGAAAAATTCTCTGAAATGCGTCTTCCTGATCCAAAATCGCGGATTATAAAACTGGTTTTGGCCGGAAAAGCGGACAAAGATGAGAAGGAAATACTTACCGAACTCGGCCGGATCAACCAATCCTTAAATATGAAATACAATGTCCGCGAGGCGATTATCACGCCGGGATATATCGAAGAGTCAGAGCTTCCCTTGCTTTACAGCGGAGCAACCGCCTATGTCTTTGCCTCGCTCTCCGAGGGATTCGGCATGCCGCCGCTCGAATCAATGGCTTGCGGCACGCCCGTAATAGCTTCGGAGGTTTCAGCCATGCCGGAGGTATTGGGGGAGGCCGCCATTTACTTTGATCCGCTGGACTCGACCAATATTGCCGAGGCGATGGAGGAAGTAACCGAGAACAAAAATGAGAGAGTTGAGATAATTAAAAAGGGCTACGACCAGGTTAAAAAGTACGATTGGTCAAAAACTGCCGAGGAAACGCTCAAGGTTTACAAGGATATTCTTAAGTAAAAAGTCCATAATGTAAGTTTGTCATCCTAACGCTTTTATTCTTGTCATCCCGACCAACGCGGAGGGATCTTTAAAAAGATTCCTCGATTCGTTTCATCAGCCCAAAGGGTCCCCTTAGGGGGAAATCAGCCAATCAGCAACGCCCTTAAGCACTGATTGAGTGTAAATGGGTGTAAATACGAGAGACCCGCACCACTAAAGTAAAGGTGCGGGTCTCGGTAAACCACCCCGATTTATCGGGGTGGCGGAAAAAGGTGGATGATTAGCGGTGATTTTTTCACCGCTAATTTCGTTGTCCCCAAAGAGCGATTCCTGTCCCAGAGGCAGAAGTCATACTTCCTTCCCGAGACAAGCTCTACATCTCCCTCAAAGAAGGGGTAGTGCACTCTGCGCGCCAGGATAACGCTGCCGTAGTGGTAACTTCCTGACGCAAAACAGAGTTCCCCTCTCTTAATTCCCTCGGAAACGCCCGGGACGACGATCCGGACATGAATTGACCAGGTATTGATAGGTTTCAGTACCAGGATTTCGACCTCGTCGTTAGCCGGCGCGCTCCAGAGCGTCGGGAGCAGGCCGCAAACAACCGCGGCCCCGATGATGACCATGATCCAAAGGAGAAATACCTTGACCATTTTCATTTTATTCCTCTCCTAACCGCGGAGTTAGTCAAAACACACGCTGCAGCGTATGTTTTGACACAGTTTTCATGCTCCGCGGAATTTGGTCGTTGAGCGTATAATAGCAGGAAATAGTAATAAGTCAATATTGAAGAGAATAATCAAATCTGTTAAATTGTAGGCGTTGAATTTTACTATTATTCAAGCTGAATCTAATTCAGTTGGCCCCGGCACCAGAACCCGATGAACGGGTACGGTGCGGGGTTAATTTTCTTGAAAGGACCGGGTAGTGAAATTTCGAAAGCGATTATGCATTACGTATACTTAATAAGAAGCGAAGCAAACGACCAATTGTATATTGGTTATACAACAAATATTAAACGAAGGATTTTGGAGCATAATCGCGGCGAAAACCAGTCAACGAAACATTATAAACCATGGAAATTAATATTCGCCGAAATCTATATTGAAGAGATGGATGCGAAGCGTCGAGAACAATATTTAAAAACTAATCAAGGGAGTAGGTTGTTGAAGAGAATGCTAAAGGAATATTTCTACAGGCATCCATAATCGAAATTCTACTACCCGGGGAGATATATGGTAACAAACGCCATGATCATCGCTTTTGGGGCATCGGCGCTGGCTCTTATCTATGGAATCTTGCTGATCACAATCATCAACAAGAAACCGGCCGGGAACAAGAGAATGACCGATATCGCCAAGGCAATCTCAGAGGGTGCTTCCGCTTTTCTAAACCGCCAGTACACGACTGTGGCGGCTGTGGCGGCGGTACTATTCGTAATTTTGCTCTACGCCTTTAACTGGCAGACGGCAGTCGGTTTTATCACCGGTGCAATTCTCTCGGCATTGGCCGGATACATCGGCATGAACATCTCGGTTCGGGCCAATGTCCGCACCGCCGAGGCCTCCAAAGACGGAGTTGGCGCCGGTATGGGCGTGGCATTCAAGGCCGGAACAGTTACCGGTATGTTTGTAGTCGGGCTCTCGCTCCTAGCTGTGACTTTGTTCTATTACATTTTTAGAAATACGACCGCTCTGATCGGATTCGGATTCGGCGGTTCACTGATCTCAATCTTTGCCCGTCTTGGCGGGGGAATCTTCACCAAAGGCGCCGATGTCGGGGCCGACTTGGTCGGCAAGGTGGAAGCCGGTATTCCGGAAGACGACCCACGCAACCCGGCTGTAATCGCCGATAATGTCGGGGACAATGTCGGCGACTGCGCCGGTATGGCCGCCGATTTATTCGAAACCTATTCAGTCACCACCGTGGCGGCAATGCTTCTGGGATCTCTGATGTTTATCAGTTTTGAAAACGCAATCGTTTATCCGCTCGTCTTGGGCGGTATCTCAATTGTGGCTTCTATTTTGGGCACATTTTTCGTCAGATTATCCAAGAATTCAAAAAATATTATGGGCGCGCTTTACAAAGGTCTGATCGCCTCCGGCGTCTTGGCTGGCGGCGCCTTCTATTTTGCAACCAAGTGGTTAATGGAAGGAAACGGACTTTATTCCGTCAACAACCTTTACTATGCATCATTGTTAGGCCTATTAGTCACAGCTCTGATGGTTGTCATCACCGAGTACTTTACCTCGACCAAATACAATCCGGTCAAGTCAATCGCCGACGCTTCAACCACAGGGCACGGCACCAATGTGATCGCCGGCCTTGCTGTTTCGATGCGTTCGACTGCCGCACCGGTTATCGTCATTGCCGCCGCCATTCTTGGCGCATTCCAATTAGCCGATCTTTACGGCGTAGCAATTGCCGTTGTTTCAATGCTTTCAATGGCCGGAATTGTGGTCGCCATCGACGCTTTCGGTCCGGTTGTCGATAACGCCGGCGGTATCGCCGAAATGGCCGAGCTTCCGGAAAGTGTTCGCGTCCACACCGACGCCCTCGATGCGGTTGGAAATACAACCAAAGCGGTTACCAAGGGTTACGCTATCGCTTCTGCCGGATTGGCCGCCGTGGTACTTTTCGCGGCATATATTCAGGAACTTGCCAATGCCGGCAAGATCTTAAGTTTTGATCTGGCCGATCCGAAAGTAATTGTCGGCCTATTCATCGGCGGACTCTTACCTTATTACTTCGGTTCGCTGGCCATGGAAGCGGTTGGAAAAGCAGGAAGCGCAGTTGTGATTGAAGTTAGACGCCAGTTCCGCGAGATTAAGGGAATTATGGAGGGCAAAGCCAAGCCGGATTATAAAAAAGCGGTTGATATCGTAACTCGAGCCGCTCTTCGCGAGATGATTTTGCCGACATTCGTGGCTGTTGCCTCACCACTACTGGTCGGTTTTCTCTTGGGTCCGGTCGCCCTTGGTGGATTCCTAGTTGGTACAATCATCACCGGTATTTTCATCGCAATCTCAATGACCTCCGGCGGCGGAGCTTGGGACAACGCCAAAAAATATATTGAGAGCGGTGCGCATGGCGGAAAGGGTTCCTTGGCCCATCAGGCCGCTGTTACCGGCGATACAGTCGGCGATCCATACAAGGACACCGCCGGCCCGGCTATTAACCCGATTATTAAAGTTGTAAATATTATCGCCCTGATGATCGCCCCGATGTTGGCAAAATCCGAGGGGTCGCTGACGATGAAAGTGGTGGTTGTCGGTATAGTCGTGATTGCTTTTGCCGCTTACGCATTATTCGGCACCAAGAAATCTGTCTCGCCTAAAGCCGGTAATTAAATGAAAAAAGATCATTCAAATGAGGTTGCGGTATCTCTTGACCGGTTTGAAGGAAATAAAGCGGTCTTGATTCTGGATGGCGAGGAAATAAATATTCCCAAAAAATATTTAAAAGATGCCAAAGAGGGGGATCAGGTTGTGATGATCTTGACCACTGACGAGGAGCTTAGGAAACAGAAAGAGGAGCGCGCCAAGAAGCTCCTAAACGAAATCCTCAAAGAGGGAAAGTAAAATAAGATAAAATATTGAATAAATGAAAAGCCCCAGTTTTCCGGGGCTTTTCTGATTATAAAACCGCTATTGCCAGAATATCTTAGTATGTGGTAGATAAATAGTTTCTCGCCCAAGGCGAGTAGGCCTGCTTTCAGGCCACAATGCCCGGATTTCTCTTTCTTCGGGAAGGGGAACGAACGAGTGGAAGCACACCAGGTCGATCAAACCGCTTTGCGCGGTAATCTCACCCAAGGTGAAGAGGGCTGCTGTCAGCCCACCCGGTCTTCCTGGAGGAGGAAAAAGGATGAAAACTGATTCGTGGCGGCAGGGCGGTAAGACTCGGTATTACCGGGTTGAGATCGGAGCTGATAAGCCGCTTTCTGTTGGAGTGGTTTGGGAGTATGACTTTGAACCGGCGTTCAAGTTCGTATCTTTCGATGATTACAATCCCATCAGCGGTCAGCGGAAAACCAGGGTCATCGGTCAACCAAACAAGCCGATGAAAGCGATCCACAAGGACTTCGTCAAGTATCTGCGGATGCAGGAAATGCTGTAAAACCGGTATTTTCTCAGAGTTACTTTACGGTGCATGGTTTACGACAACGATGAGCGTCATCGCCCGCCTGTCGTAATACGACCAATCCTCTGTTTCGAGGTCGAGATTGCCTCGGAAGTATACAATGGTATCGAGTCGAAAACACTTGCGCTCGGCATTGGCTGGCTCGAGGGTACTGTCGAAAATGTGCCCAGCATCCAGTTTTCCAGGAGGCAGTTCGAGATCAAGGATGGATTAATTTGCTGTTTTCTGGAGTACTCGGCAGACCTCAATCTCCACAACCTCGAGGCCTTTGAATTTGCTATGGTTGCAAGTGGATGGGCTCGTTCCGAGCCCCTCTTATCGGATGTTGCTGGAGTATACCGACAGGATGGCACATAAAATGTGCCACAGAGTATATCCCCGTGATGGTTCGCCGCCACGGGGATTTTCGTATCTTGGTGCCCTCTACAATTCCTAATTGCGGAGTTGGTCAAAACATACGCTGCAGCGTATATTTTGACACAGTTAATTTGTCATGTCTGTATTGGTTTATAACCCTAGTCTAACAAACCAGTCTGTTGTAGTGGGGGGTGAAGAGTAGGAGTGGTGAATGTTCGCTAATTGTGCTAATTTGAGTGTATGAACATTCACGAACTACAAGAAAAAATATCAGAGAAAGAGTTTGATTTTGTGCGCGGGATATTAAACATAACTCCGAATGTGCGGGTATTTCTGGTCGGGGGAATCGTCCGCGACGCCTTACTCGGCCGGGAGAATCCGGATTATGATTTTGTGGTTGAAAACATTGAAATCGATAAGTTGGTCGAGATATTAAAGGGTTACGGCAGGGTAACTGATGTTTCCGGACGCAATTTCGGGGTGATTAAATTCACTCCGGAGGGGGAAAAACGGCAGTTTGACCTCTCCATACCACGAACGGAGAGGTATCAGAGCGGAAAGCGAAGGTCTGACGCAGAGGTCAAGACCGATAAAGTGACTCTGAAAGACGATTTCATGCGCCGTGACTTTACGGTAAATGCAATCGCAATTCCATTGAATAAAGTCATTTCTACAAAATCAGATCCATTGTCATCCCGAGCGACCGGAAGGGAGTCGAGGGATCTTTTAGAAGATTCCTCCGCTTCGGTCGGAATGACAGGAAACGACGGGTTGATGGAAATCTACGACCTCTTCGGTGGGGTTGAAGACATTCAAAACAAGATTATCCGGGCGGTTGGTGATCCGGAGGAAAGATTCGAAGAAGACCCGACAAGGATCCTACGGGCCGTCAGATTTGCCTGCCGGCTTGATTTTGAAATTGAGCCAGAAACATTTTCGGCAATGAAAAAATTAAAAGGGGAGATATTAAAAACATTTGAAAAAGAGGACGGAACCAAACTTCAAAGAGTGTCGAATGAGATGATTGGAATTGAAATCGCCAAGGCAATCGAAGGAAATCCGATTAAATTTTTAAGTCTTTTCGACGATTTGGGCTTACTTCCGGAGTTATTGCCGGAAATCGAAAAGTTAAAGGGTGTAGAACAGCCGATCGAGTGGCACAGTGAGGGTGACGCCTTTGTCCATACTAAATTGGTGGTTTCAAATATTCCGGCCGATTCGTCGCTCGAACTAAAATTAGCGGCATTATTCCACGACATTGGAAAATATGACACGAGGGAACCCAAAACAGTAAATCAGCTAATCAGTAAATCAGCTAATCAGCAAACAATTCACTTTTATGGGCATGACAAGGTTTCGGTTGAAAAAGCGAGGCTAATACTAAATAGATACAGGTTCAAAAAAGATCTTATCGAAAATGTCTCTTGGTTGATCGAAAACCATATGAGGATTATGTCATTCCCGCAGATGAGAATATTTAAACAAAAAGATATGGCGCGCCATCCGCAATTTTTAAATCTGATCAAATTATCGGAGGCTGATGATGCGGCGACTATTCCGACCACGGCCAAAAAGTCGGTTTTTCTGCCGACGGTACGGGAAATCGTAAAACAGCTTGAGGAAGAAGAGAAAGCCGGCAAACCACGCCAGATATTGAACGGTAATGAAATCATAGAACTATTAAAACGGGAAAAGCCGGGTTTTGATATTAAAAGTGAGGGAAAACTGATTGGAGAACTTAAGAGAAAAGTGAACGAAGAGTATGACGAAGGTCTTATTAAAAGCAAAAACGAAGCCCTTGATTGGCTTCGTTCCAATGTCTGAAAGATTAATTTGTTGAAATCAAGAAATTAGGTATAATGGAATTGAATTGTCGTAATGGTCGAGAAAAATAATTACAAATTGCCGAAACTGAATAAGGCAAGAGTAAAACACCTATCAAAATTCGGGTTGCTAGGCATAACCGGCTTGATAGTTGTTTTCTTGCTCTCTTTTGGCAGTTACTCGATTGTATTTTCAAACCGCGTTTTTGCCCGCCAGTTCATCGGGGATGAAAATTTCTCCTATATGACTAGAGACCAAGTCAGAGGGATTATCGCAAAAAAATCAGCCGATCTGGCCGAAGCTGAAATAAAATTGATTTATGAATATGAAGCCGGCAACAAAGAGTATATTTTTAAGCCGAGCGATGTCGGAATCAACTATGATGTTGAGAAAACAGTAGATAGAATCTGGAATGTCGGTCGAAACGAGAACATCCAAAGGTCTTTTTGGAATCAATTGGTATCGGTCTTTGTTCCGACCAAACATAAGGCAGTCGTTTCATTTAATCAAGAGGTAATGAATAGCAAGATTGCCGAAATCGGTCAGGAAATCGACCAGCCCGAAAAAGATTTTTCACTCCAGTTCACCGGCGGGGAATTCGTCTTAACCTCCGACCGCGCCGCCGGCAAAAGAATCGATCAGAAAAAGATTATCGAGTCTTTAAAAAATCAATTTTTGGTCTATAAAACTACCGAAATCAGTTTCGCTTCTGCCGTTTTCAAGCCGCAGGTTTCGCCGGAGAAAGCCGAGAGCCGTCTTAATGAGGCGAATAAAATTATCAGCAAGGGCGAGCTGGTTTTGTCATACGACAATCAGACCACGAAACTGGATGTAAATACAATCGGGGCGGTTATTAAATCAAAAACGAGCGGGGATGACCTTGAATTGGTATTTGACGATGCCCGCTTGAACCAATATCTTGATTCTTTGGCTCAACTAATCAATATTGAGCCGGTCAACGCCCGACTTCAGATTGTGAACGGTAAGGTTACTGCCTTTGATATCGCCCGGATTGGAAAAACCTTGCTCAAGGATCAGAGCCGGGAAAATATTAAACAGGGTTTAATCTCGCGTATCAGCGATAGTGACACACCCACGGTTGTGCTGGCGATAGAAACAAAGAATCCGGATATTACCGAATCAAGTATTTCCAGTTTGGGAATCGGCGAATTGATCGGCACCGGCACAACCCAATTCAAAAACTCTCCCGCTAATCGTGTACATAATATTCAAACCGGGGCTGCCGCCTTAAACGGCGTTTTGATTAAACCGGGAGAAGTTTTCTCGACAGTCGGCCGGCTGGGAGCAATCAACGACAAATCCGGCTATCTGCCGGAGCTGGTTATTAAAGAAAATTCTACTGTTCCGGAATATGGCGGGGGATTGTGCCAGGTTTCAACCACGCTTTTCCGGGCGGCGCTCAACGCCGGAATGGAGATAGTCGACCGGACCAACCACAGTTACCGCGTCAGTTACTACGAACCGCCGATCGGCATGGACGCCACCATCTACGATCCGGCGCCTGATTTCAAATTCAAAAATAATTACGCCAGTTATGTCCTGGTTCAGGCAACAGTGTCGGGTTATTCTATTAAATTTGATTTCTATGGGACGAAGGATACTCGTGTTATAGAGATTGGGACCCCTTCGACTTGGGATCCGGTTGATCCGGTACCGAGAGTTAATGTTGAAACGGATACACTCCAACCGGGCGAGGAAAAACAGATTGAGAAAGCCCACCAAGGTATTTCGGCTAAGTTTCATTACAAGGTGACCAAGGACGGCCAGGTTTTACAGGAGAGAGAATTCGTCTCCAAATATGTTCCCTGGCCGGAAAAATGGCTGGTCGGCAAACAACCGACTCCGGCGCCAGTTGATCCGGCCGCGATCCCCGTCCCGACACCCGTACCCGATCCGGCTGCAACACCGGCGACCTAGGGAAGCGAATAAATCCGAAATCCTAATTTCTAAATTCTAAACAAATTCTAATTTTTAAAATTTAGATATTTAGATTTCGACATTGTTTCGGATTTAGGATTTAGAGTTTTTTAATTTGTGGGGCTTTACATGGAGGGGAATAAGTATTACCAGTGGACGGTAGATGAACTTTGCCGTCATTTCGAGGTTGACAAAGACGAGGGTCTTACCGAGAAGAAGGCCCATTCTTTGTTGGAAAAATACGGTCCTAATGTTCTGGAGGTGGTTGAAAAGAAAAGTTTCTGGGTGATTCTGGGTCGGCAGTTCTCCAATTTCTTCGTCTGGCTCCTTCTGATTGCGGCGATTATCTCATATTTCGTTGACGGTCCGGTTCAGGCCGGGATATTAATATTGATTGTGGCCCTAAATGTCTTATTCGGATTTTTTCAGGAGAATAAAGCCGAAACCGCTATTTCTGATTTGAAAAAATCTTTCAAGTTAAGCTGTAAGGTAATCCGGGAGGGGAAACTTTCGGTGATTGAAAGCTCCGATCTGGTTGTCGGCGATATTGTATATCTTGATACCGGTGACCGGGTGCCAGCTGATATGAGGGTGATTGAAAGTGAATCAATGCACGCCGATGAATCAATTTTGACCGGGGAATCTCTGCCGGTCGGTAAAAAAACTGATGGGCTGAAAGAGAGGACAGCTCTTGCCGATCAGAAAAACATGCTTTTTGCTTCCACCATTGTCGTATCGGGACGCGGCAAGGGTTTGGTGGTTGAGACCGGTTCAAAAACGGAACTGGGGAAGATCGCCGGTTTGGTGAACACGATCGAATCGACCACCCCGCTTGGAAAAGAGATCGATTATCTGGGCGAGCTTCTGACCATCGTTTCGACTTTTGCGGCTGCCTTGGTATTTGTCCTGGGTTACTACCGCGATTACGAAATCTGGCCGCTTCTCACATTTTCAATCGCTCTCTTGGTGGCGGCGGTGCCGGAATCCCTGCCAACCATTATAACGCTCTCATTGGCGATCGGGACTTCCAAAATGGCTAAGAAAAAAGCGATTGTCCGGCGCTTGGGGGTAATCGAATCGCTTGGTTCTATTAATGTAATCGTGACCGATAAAACCGGAACTTTGACTGACAACAAGCTTTCAATCGGTTTGGTTGCCCTGAAAAAAAAGAAGGATTTTGAAATTATTGATGTGAATCGCGATCTGCATTATCTGAAAGGAAAAAAGCAGGAGTTAAAAAGGATTTTATTGCCGGCGCTGATCTGTTCGAATATTGAAGATGACGAGGAGGGTGGTTGGATTGGCGACCCAATCGAGTCGGCAATCGCCAAAAAAGCGGTTGAGCTAAAGGCCGATATATTGCCAGAAGCCGGAAAATTTCAGCGGGAGATGGAGGTGCCTTTTGATTCCGATAAAAAATATATGGCGGTTTACGGCAAAGCTTATGGAAGAAAGATATTGATAGTTAAAGGTGCGGCCGAAGTGATAACTCGGTTCTGCCGGTTGTCCGAAACGGAGCGAGAAGAGATTAAAAACGAGGTCGCCGATTTGAGCTCAAAGGGATATAAAGTTATCGCGGTAGCGCAGTCCAGCCACTCGGCCTTAAAAAATATGGATTTTTACGGGCTTATCGCCGTTATCGACGAACCTTCAGTTGGCGTGGCGGATGCCATTTCTCGGACAATTTCGGCCGGAATTCGGCCGATAATGGTAACCGGCGACCATCCCGAAACGGCCCGCTTTATTGGCGAGAAAGTTGGTTTGGAGGCGCAGGATTACGAAGTCGCAACCGGCCGGGAGATTGAAGAGATGACCGAAAAGGCGCTGGAAAGTTTTCTAAAAGATGCTAAAATCATCGCTCGGGTGACGCCGGAGGGAAAGATGCGGATTGTCCTGACCCTGCAGAAAATGGGCGCAAAAGTAGCGGTGATGGGCGACGGGGTAAACGACGCGCCGGCTCTGAAAGAGGCGAGCGTCGGCATCGCTATGGGTAAAAAGGGCACCGATGTCGTCCGCGACACCGCCGACATAGTTCTGACAAACGATAAATATTCCACGGTTGTTACCGCCATCGAATACGGTCGGACAATTTACGACAACATCCGCAACGCCTTTATTTTCTTATTGTCGAGTAACTTCGGCGAGATATCTTTGGTCACGACCGCTTTCTTGTTGAATTGGCCGATACCGTTTACCACTTTGCAAATATTGTGGATCAATATGGTCACCGACGCCCTGCCGGCTCTCTCTTTCGCTTTTGAAAAACCGCATTCTTCGGTTCTGGCCAGCGGGCCTCGAAAAAGCGAAAACAACGGTCAACGGCAGATGCTTGCATTTGCTTTTTCCTTATCCTTAATTCAAACGGTTGTCGGGATGTTGCTTTACAGATGGGCTTTGGGAAGAGGCGTGGCCGAAGCTCAAACTCTGGTTTTTACCTATATCGTATTTTCGGCGGTGATAATCGCATTTTCAATCCGTTCGAAAGAGAGAATCTGGCAGAATTTTAGGTCGTTTTTCGCCAATAAAATCCTTCTTTACGCCGTCGGCTTGGCTTTCCTTTTGCAAGCACTCTTATTTATCGAGCCATTGAGCGGGATTTTTAAGATAACGCCGCTTGACGCGGTTGAAATTATCGTTCTCTTGCTGTCAGTTCTAATCTCTTTTGCTCTGGCCGAAATCATCAGGTTTATATTTGATAGAAAAATATCGGAGTAGCGTTATGTTTCAATAGTTTGGAAACACCCTCTTGCATATTTGATTATTACCCCCGCTATAACAAACCAGTTTGTTATAGCGGGGTTAAATGTTGTGTAATAATCGTAAATAATTTAGAACTATGACTTATTGCCGGCCGCTTTAATGAAGGCCATAAAGAGAGGATGCGGGCGGAGAGGACGGGATTGGAATTCGGGATGGAATTGTGTTCCGACAAAGAAGGGGTGATTCTTAACTTCGACAATTTCGACCAGATCCCTTTCCGGATTGACACCGGCAACCACCAACCCGCATTTTTCCAACTGTTTTCTGTACTTATTATTCAATTCGAAACGGTGTCGGTGACGCTCTACCACGACTCCGTCGTGGAAATCCGAATATCTAATATCTAAATTCGAAACATATTTTGAATTTTCTTTTTTAGAATTTTCGATTTGTTTAGGATTTAGGATTTCTGATTTAGGATTTCTGTAAGCTTCGTATGAAATAGTTCCTTCTTTTAGCTTACAGCTATATCCGCCCAAACGCATCGAACCGCCGTAATCTTTCTCTTCCAGTTTTTTCTTCTGATCCGGCATTATATGGATGACCGGATACGGAGTTTTCGGATCGATCTCCTCGGTATGCGCCCCTTTCAGCCCGCAGACATTGCGGGCGAATTCAATGGTAGCGATTTGCATACCATAGCAGAGACCGAAGTAAGGAATCTTCTGTTCGCGGCAATACTTGGCGGTCAAAACTTTGCCTTCAATGCCGCGGGAACCGAATCCGCCCGGCACGATGATACCGTTATACTGGTCAAGCTCTTTTAATTTCTTGGGATCTTTTTCAAATTCTTCGGCGTTGATCCAAGTCATTTTTGGACGAAGTTCCTGTGTCCAGGCGGCGTGTTTGACCGACTCGATTATCGAAATGTAGGAATCTGCCAGGACATAATCGCCGGTGCCGAAATATTTGCCGACAAACCCGATTTTAACTTCTTTTCGGCCGTTCTTGGCGTGCCGGGCGAATTCTTCCCATTTCGAAAGATCGGATTTTTTTGGTCGCAATCCAAATAGTTTTAAAATTTTGTTGCCGAAATCCTCTTTTTCAAAATTAATCGGAACATCATAAATTGAATCGACATCGGGGGCGGAGATGGCATTTTCCGGTTTGATTGAACAAAAAGTGGCCAGCTTTTCGCGGCGTTTGGCGTCAATCGGTTTTTCGGCGCGGCAGAGGATAAAATCGGCCTGTATGCCGCAGGAGTTTAATTCCCGCGAGGCATATTGTGTCGGTTTGGTTTTCATTTCGCCGACCGTGCCGGGAATTGGGAGATAAGAGACCAAGATGAAAATGACATCGGCCGGTCTTTTCATTTTCATCATTCTGGCCGCTTCTAAAAAGAGCAGATTTTCATATTCACCGACTGTTCCGCCGATCTCGACGATGGTGAAATCGGCCTTGGCCGCCTTGCCGGCTTCTAAAATTCTTCGTTCAATTTCCTCCGGGATGTGGGGCACGACTTGGACACATTTTCCACCGTAGTCCAAGTTTCTTTCTTTATGTATGACGGTCTCATAAATCCGGCCGGTGGTCATGTAATTAATTTTTTTGATTTCTTCGTCTAAAAATCTTTCGTAGTTGCCGCAGTCCTGATCGGTTTCGTCGCCGTCAATGGTTACAAAAACCTCGCCGTGTTCAGTCGGGTTCATAGTGCCGGCGTCGACATTTATATAGGGATCGGCCTTAATGGCGGTAACGCCATAGCCCTTGCTTTTTAAAATAGTGCCGATCGAAGCGGCAGCTATTCCTTTTCCAACCGATGACATTACTCCGCCAACCACAAAGATAAACTTGGACATATTTTTCCTCCGGAAAATGACTTTACATAAATAAAAACAGACTCACTTGTCATCCCGAGCGAGCGTAGCGAGTCGAGGGATCTCTCCATTCTCGAAATCTCACCAGTCGAGACAACAAAAATCTTTTGATTTTTGTTGGTTTTTGTTTTCATTCTAATAATAATTTAGAAACTTGGCAAGTGAATGTTGTGGACATTGTGATATATTAAAAATTAATGAAAGCAGGGGATAAAAAGGCGGCCGAAAAATATTTAAAAAAGGCAAGATTGCTTTCGATATTTTTGCAATGGGCGCCGTTTCTGCGTTGTATAATCTTAAACGGTTCATTGGCAGCCGGAACGGCAAAAGAATCATCCGATATCGACATTCTAATCATCGCCAGGCGGGGTCGGATTTACACCGTCCGTTTTTGTGTCAATTCCTTCGCCGCAATCCTTGGCATTAAAAGATCGAATGATAATAAATCGCATGCCGGGAAATTTTGCTTCAATTATTTTCTAACCGATAATTTTCTGACCGTTCCGATCCGCCGCGGACGGAAAGTCGACCGGTATTGCGCCGATAATTATAGCAGAAGCGTTTTGGTCTGGGGGAAACAAACCGTATTCGACCGGTTTATGGAGGAGAACGAGGAGCTGTTTAGGAAAGCGACGACCGACGACCGACGACCCGCCTACCGGCGAGGCAAGCCGCCGACCGAGGTTGCACTCCCTATGAAAATATTCCATCCCGTATTTGTTATAGGGAGAATATTAGAATTTTTCCTCAACGGCTGGTTGGGAAAGAGGATGGAGAATGTTTTGAAAAGATATCAGATTAGAAAAATCGAAAAAGATGAAAGAACTAAAAAATATCCCGACTTTATCGTTTATTCCGACCGAGAGTTGCGCTTCCACCCGCCGAAAAGGGTCAATTGACAATGGGCTCTCTTTCCGCTATCATTTTTCTTGGCGAGGCCATTTACCCCCTTATGGTCCTCGCCAATTTTCAAAGATTTATAAGGGGAAAGAGAGGGAAATCTCTCTTTTTTAGTTCTCCCCCTAGAGTAGGGGGAGTAAGTGGGGGTAGAAAAGGCAGCATGGTTAAGTAATTACTATCATGCTACCACCCCTAACCCCTCCTAATCTAGGAGTGGAACCGCTTGACAAAATGTAAAACATACTTTACATTTTCTAATGTATAGCAAGCTCGCACATAAATTATTAATTAAATGCTGGGAGGCAAAATGTTTAAACCATTAGCTGATCGGGTTCTGGTCAAACCGCTGGAAGCCGAGCAAATCACAAAAGGCGGAATCGTCATTCCCGACACCGCCAAAGAAGCGCCGGCCGAAGGCGAAATCGTCGCCCTTGGCGACGGCAAGATGAAAGATGGCAAGAGCTATCAATTTTCAGTCAAAAAAGGGGACAAAGTAGTTTATTCAAAATACGCCGGCGATGAATTAAAAGTTGATGGCAAGGAATATAAAGTGATGAAAGAGGAAGACATACTCGGGATTTTATAAGTCAAAAGGCAAAAGTCTATAAAGTGACACAGTAGTGTCATCCCGACTGAGCGGAGCGAACGGAGGGATCCCTCGGCTCGTTGTACTCGCTCGGGATGACATTCGCCACTTTCACCTTTATGGACTTTCGACTAGAAAGGAACTTTCATGGCAAAGATGATTAAATTTTCAGAGGAGGCAAGAGAGGGCTTGCGAAAAGGGGTAAACAAATTGGCCGACACGGTCAAAATTACGCTCGGACCGAAAGGCCGAAACGTTGTGCTTGATAAAAGTTTCGGCGCCCCGACCGTGACCAATGACGGCGTTACTATTGCCAAAGAGATTGAATTGGAAGACAAATTCGAGGATATGGGCGCCCAGATGATCAAGGAGGTTGCCTCCAAGACCAATGATGTAGCCGGCGACGGAACCACCACCGCCACTATTTTGGCTCAAGCCATGATTAACGAGGGTTTGAAAAATGTGGCCGCCGGCGCCAACCCAATAGCTGTCCGCCACGGAATCGAAAAAGCAGTCGAAAAGGTTGTCGAACACATCAAAAAGAACTCAAAAGAGATTTCCGGCAAAGCCGAGATTGCCCAGGTTGCCACCGTTTCAGCCGGCGACGAAGAGATCGGCACATTGATCGCCGAAGTGATGGCGATAATCGGCAAGGATGGTGTTATCACCGTTGAAGAATCAAACACTTTGGGGATGGAGAGGGAAGTGGTCGAGGGAATGCAGTTTGACAACGGATTTATCTCCCAATACATGATCACCGACACCGCCTCGATGAAAGCGGTTTTGGAAAATCCATACATTCTGTTAACTGATAAAAAGATTTCCTCGATTCAGGAAATCCTGCCCCTTTTGGAAAAAATGGCGGCTGGCGGCAAGAAAGATATTGTGATTATCGCCGAGGATATCGAGGGCGAGGCCCTGGCAACATTAGTATTGAATAAATTGCGCGGGGTCTTGAATGTCCTGGCTGTCAAAGCGCCGGGATTTGGCGACCGGCGCAAAGAGATGTTGGAGGACATTGCCACCCTGACCGGCGGGACTGTCATCTCATCCGACCTTGGCCACAAATTGGAAGATACCGATCTCGAAATGCTGGGAAGCGCCAGAAAAGTTGAATCGGACAAGGAAAATACCACCATTGTCGAAGGCAAAGGCACCAAGAAAGCGATTACCGAGCGAATCAACCAGATTAAAAAGCAGATTGAAAAAACCAAATCTGACTATGATAAAGAAAAATTAAATGAGCGATTAGCCAAACTTTCAGGCGGCGTGGGAATTATCAAAGTCGGAGCGGCGACCGAAGTCGAGATGAAAGAGAGAAAATACAAAGTCGAGGACGCTGTTGAAGCGACTAAAGCGGCCATTGAAGAAGGAATCGTACCGGGCGGTGGAACGGTCCTGGTTGACGCCATCACTTCACTCAAATCGCTGGATCTGAAAGGTGAAGAAGAGATCGGTCTCGAGATTGTCAAAAAAGCGCTCGAAGAGCCGATGCGCCAGATCGCCGAAAACGCCGGCGTTGACGGGGCGGTTGTGATCGATAAAGTTAAAGATCTTAAAAATGGCGAGGGTTACAACGCCCTCTCCGGTGAATACGGCAATATGGTCAAATTCGGAATCATCGATCCGGCTAAAGTAACCAGAAGCGCCCTCCAGAACGCGGCTTCAGTTGCCGCCCTGGTTCTGACCACCGAAGCGGTCGTGGCTGAAAAACCGGAGAAGAATCTGCCAGCCGGCGGACCGCCAATGGGTGGCGGAATGGGCGGTATGGATTACGGAATGTAGTAGAATCGTATTAAGTATCTAGTATTAAGTATTCCGATTGATTTCAAAAAAGAAGGCGTCCGTAGGATGTCTTCTTTTGCTTAATACATAATACATTATACTGGATACTTGTCTTAAACCATTTCCGCTTCGATGGCGGAGGTTTTGACATCGAGCGTGTCGTAATCGTTGTTAACCGTGATATGCTTTCCTTCAATCTTAGTGATGGCGGAGGTTGGAATTATTCTCTCTGAAACCAAGCTTTTGACATAAATCTTGGTGATTGAAAGGTCGGTTGCTCGGACTAAATAGTCGAATACTTTGCCCAAATTTTTACCTGATTTTGAACGGACATGCTGGTTGATTCCATGCAACTTGTGATGATAGGCCTCTTTGAGACGAACCGAATCATCAAAATTAGTGATCGCATCTTCGTCTTGGATGATAACGCCGTCGTGGCCAATCTCTAAAATATCGGTTTCGGTAATCACTTTCATTTTAGCGAAGGGGAGTATTGAGGTTCTAACGACCAGACCATAGATCGAGATGTCGCTTTTCTTGATTATTATATCCATAACATAACCGGCCTTTGTTTGAGTCTTCATCTCAAACACCGGAGTCCCCATCAGCTTTGTGTATGGAATTATCATTATTTAAAATTATACCATAAAAAAATTGATGCCATATTTGACATTAGATTTTTCAAGTTCTACAATGTAAGAAAGCTCGGAAAGAGCCAAGTTATAATGTTGGAGGAAAATATGGTAGATACAAATCTTGGAACAACAAGCGCGCCCGAAACAGGAATTCCGCCGGTTGATACTAAGGCGGAGGCACCGGCCGAAGCGGAAACCAAACCCGGTGATAGTATTGAATTTGGTTTTGATCCAAAAAAAGAGGAAGTTACGGCTGAAAAGGTCACTGCCGAAGCGCCGGATCTGACGGTACCGAATACTGAACCGAATCCGATTGCTAGCGGTGTAGATGATGCCGTCAAAAGCGAGCCGGTGTTGCCAGTCGCAGAGCCTGCTGCCCCGACAAATCCCGAGAATTCTGATCTGATAAATAGTCCGGCAGACAAGATGGAGGAGATTAGAAGCACTATTGCGGGTATGCCCGATACACCACCAACCGCCGATCCAACCGCGCCGGAAACTACAGCGCCTGTGGCCCCGCCGGTTGAGGCGGCAGTCGGCGCACAGCCAGAAACAACAGGTGCGTCGGCAAGCACCGATCCGGAAGATCATTGGAGCGTAGGTCAAGCTCCCCCAGAAAATCCCGCTGCTTCGCCGTTTGTCGAACAGACAGCTTCTTTGGGATCAGATAAAAAAACCGGTGACGATAAGAATGTCGTCGAGAACAAACCAGAGGTTAAGAGAAGCTGGTTTCAAAAACTCTTTGGCATTGGGAATAATACGAAAGAAACCGGCCAGAATCCTGAAGACACTAAGTAATTTATGCCCGCTCGACATAGGAACCGTCGCGAGTGTCGATAAGAATTTTGTCGTTTTCTTTAATAAAAAGAGGGGCATCAACCAGGACGCCGGTCTCGATCGTGACTCTCTTGTTTACTGTGCCGGCCGAGTTGCCTCTAATTCCGGGAGGAGCGGAGGTGACGGCGAAAGCCATTTTAATCGGCAGTTCAATGTTAATCGGCTCGTTCTCGAAATAGAGAATATCAGTCGAGGCGCCCTCGACCAGGTATCTTTTGCTGTCGGCCACTTTTGAAATCGGGATCTCAAACTGGTCATAAGTTGCATTATTCATAAAGTAGGCGTTTGCCTCATCGGAATATAAATAAGTAGCGGTCTTTTTGGCCAGAGTAGCGTTGTCTAGTTTGTCGTTTCCCTGAAAGGTCTTGTCAATAACGCCGCCGGTTCGCAAATTCTTCAACTTGGTTTTGACAATCGCCCCGCCCCGCCCCATTTTGGAATGAGAATAAGACAAAACGATGTAAGGATCGCCTTCGTAAGTAATTTTTGTGCCGGTTTTTAGATCTGTGATTCCAAGCATGAAACCTCCGGTTTCTAGTCAAAGGGTCTTATAGATACACTATTGTGTCATTCCGACCGACCGAAGGGAGCGGAGGAATCTTTCAAAAGATCCCTCAACTCGCTATGCTCGCTCGGGATGACATTCGTCACTTTCGACTTTCGACTCTTCGTTATTTGATTACGAATGGCAAAAGAGCCAAGTGTCTAGCCTGTTTGATTGCCCGCGCCAGTTCGCGCTGGTGACGGCGGCAGGTTCCGCTGCGCTGGGCGCTGTCGATTTGGTTCCAGCGGTTTAGGTAACGGGTGAGCATGGTGACATTTTTGTAATCAAGCTCGTTTACCTTTGCCTTGCAAAACAAGCATTTCTTAATCCTTGGCGTAAAACTTTCTTCTCTTTTTTGATAATACATATGGCTCCTTCGGAGTAAATTCTAAATTCTAATATCGAAATCCTAAACAATTTCTAAATCCAAATTATCAAAATTGAAATATTTTAGTCATTCGATTTTTTGATTTCTAATTTGTTTCGGATTTAGGATTTAGCATTTCGGATTTCCTTTCTAAACTTTCGGTTTAGAAAGGTATTTCGTCTATATCGATCTCATCCTCGGTTTTTTCAGCCTTTTCAGCTTTTTTTGGGTCGGCCACTTCCGATTCGGAGGCGATCTTTTCAACCGGATTTTCCGACCCGCCTGCTCCTCGAGACTGAGCGACCTCGGAGTCGATGGCCGGCGAGGCAGGTTTGCTTTCGCCATATGATCCTCCGCCGCGATTTCCCAGAACATTAACCATCTCGGCGACAATCTCGGTTTTGTATCTTTTGACTCCGTCCTGGCCTTCCCAGTTTCTGGTCTGGATCCGTCCTTCGACATAAACCGGCGTCCCTTTTCTTAACATCGGGGTGACATTTTCGGCCTGCTGACCCCAAACCACGACATCGTGATACTCGACCGCCTCGCCGCCCTCGCCGCCGTCCCGTCCTTTCCACTTACGGTTGGTGGCGACCGAAAACGATGTTACGGCTTGGCCGTTTGGGGTGTAACGCATCTCGGCGTCTTTGGTTGTGTTTCCCAATATCTGCGCTCGATTTAAACTTAACATTTTGCCCTCAATTCTTTATTAATTATCAGTTCCTCATTTGTACCATACTATTAAAGGTCATCTTTTAATAGATTGTCGAGCTCTTCATCAAGTTTAGCCAATCTTTCGGCTTCGGATGAGACAACCGGCTTGGTTCTCTTTCTGGTTGGCTTCTCAGGTTTTTCTGTTTTCTCTTCAGCAACTGCCTCGAATTCCTTGGTTTCGGATTCGGTTACTTCTTCTTTAACTTCATCAACCTTCTTAGCTCTTGGTTTCTTGACTTTCGGCTCCTCTGCGTCCGGTACCTCGATTTCAACTTGTGGTTCAGCTGACTTGCTTACTAGCTTACTTGCTGACTCACTTGTTTCTTCTTCCTGTTCTCTCTTGGCCATCAGATTTCTGGATTCCTCGGTCTCGCCAAGGACGGCCTCAAAGCTCTTCTCTCCGCCGATTGCGGCTTCGATATCTTCGGTGCCGACAATCTCTTCGGAGGTTAAAGTCAATTTCTCTTCGCCCATCTCACGCAAAATCAAAAGGTGGCGGATGATTTGGGAAGTGATTTTCAAATCGTGCTCCATTTCACGGACTTTTTCGGCCGCGATCTCAAAATTAAGAGTGACATAGGTGGCAAATTCCTGTTTGTTAATCGGGTAGGCCAGTTTGCGTCTCTTCCAGATTTCCTCTTTCAGAACTTTGCCTTCGGCGTCAACAACAAAACCGCCGACTTTGCCGGTTATTTTATTCAGGTCGCTCTCCGCGACTTTATCAGAAACGAGATAAGTGAGTTCGTATTGTCTCATCAATATCCTTTCTATGGCTATGCCAATCCCGCGTAGCCCCTTTGGGGCGAAGTGGGATGGAAACTCTCGGTCTTTCAGACGAGAGAAAAAGGTTAATTAAATTGTAGGATTACTTTAGCATAAGTTCATATAAAACACAAGCTTTTTGGGATAGAATAAATTAGTGTGATTGGGGGGATTTGGGGAGATAAATGGCTGAATCAGGCTATCACTATTTAAAGACATATATGTTGGCGACGGTCGTTTACGATTTGACAGTCGAATTTTGTGATAAATTTTTGCCTGGTCGGGAATATTTAAGGATGAGGGAACAGATGATTCACGCAGGAAGGAGCGGCCGGCAAAATATCGCTGAAGGTTACGAGGAAAAAAGTTTACAAAGCTATATTAAACTATTGGGTGTGGCTGATGCTTCACTTGAAGAATTGTTGCTTGATTTTTAAGACTATCTTCGTCAGCGCAAATTGCCGTTATGGGAGAAGGACGACCCAAGGGTTAGGGCGTTTCGGGAGTTTCGGGTTGTTTGGGTAGATAATAATACCCTAAATACCCTAACGCTCCCAAATGATCCGGTTGAGGCGGCCAATTTGATGATCACCTTGATTTCAATGACCACTTTTCTATTATCAAAGCAGATGACCAAATTGGAAGAGAAATTCGTAACTGAAGGCGGTTACAGAGAGAAGATGTTTAAAAAACGGGTGGAGTATCGCCAGCATAATTACCCCAAATACCCTAATCTCCCTAATAATCAATGAGTTATACATTAAACCTGAAAATAACAACATCACCATCTTGAAAGATGTATGTTTTACCTTCTGTTCTTACCATCCCGTGTGCTTTGGCGCCGGACCAGCCGCCCTGGGCGTAGAAATCCTGCCAGGGGATGACCTCGGCGGCGATGAAACCTTTTTGGAAATCAGTATGGATCGCTCCGGCCGCTTCCGGCGCGGTGGCGCCTTTTTTCACCGTCCAAGCCCGCGTTTCCTTCTCACCGGAGGTGAAGAAAGTAATCAATCCAAGTGTTTCGTAGGCTTTTTTAATCAATGAATCTAAACCGGTTTCAGATAAACCTAGGGTCTCAAGGTATTCCTTCTTCTCTTCATCTGTTAATTCGTTTAGGTCGGATTCAATCTTCGCGCTGATGGGAATGATGTGCCGTTTGATGTCATCCTGAGCGTTAGCGAAGGATCTGGGCGCCAGCCGCATTATCGCTTCGCTGGATTCTTCACTTCGTTCAGAATGACTAACAGAAGCCAGTTGCTCTTCCGAAACGTTAGCGACATAGATGACCGGTTTCATGGTCAGAAGCGCCAAGCCCTTGAGTAATTCTTCCTCCCGTTCGTCCAGTTTCGCCTCGCGGGCGTTCTTGCCCTCATATAAGACATCTTTGATCTTCTGTAATCCCGAGTGGATGACAGCCGATTCCTTGGTCCCGGATTTTAATTCTTTCTCAACTGAAAATATTCGTTTATCGACGGTTGCGATATCGGCCAACTGTAATTCTGTTTCAATCGTTTTCACATCATCGAGCGGATCGATCTTGCCAGCGGTGTGGACGATATTTGGGTCTTCGAAAAATCGGACGACCATAGCAATGGCGTCACACTCGCGGATGGCGGCCAGGAACTTGTTGCCCAAACCTTCGCCCTTGGAGGCGCCTCGGACCAAGCCGGCGATATCGACGAATTCGATGGTAGTCGGGATGGTTTTTTGAGATTTTGAAATCTCGGTCAGGGCTTCAAGCCTAGAGTCGGGGACTTTGACAACGCCAACATTGGGCTCAATGGTGCAGAAGGGGTAATTGGCCGCTTCCGCTTTTGCGCCTTTGACCAGGGCGTTAAATAAAGTCGATTTCCCGACGTTGGGTAATCCGACGATTCCGATTTGCAACGACATTGATGTTCCTTTAAATAGTGGAGCCCGGACGAAGCATGTTTTCGAAGTTGGGCAGACTCATGACATTTGTCATTCCCGCGAAAGCGGGAATCTTTCTAATATTGGATCCCCGGGTCAAGCCCGAGGATGACATTAATGGAATCATTCTAACATCTTTGAGCTCATTTGTCGAACCACAGATTGACAAATATAACAATAGTGATATTATATACACAGATTTGGTGAGAGGAGACGGGAATGCCCCAAGAAGTGACTTTCCAAAATAAAGCGGTTTGGCAGAAGAGGGATTGTATTAATCCCGAGTGCAATCGTGAGTCGGTCATGGAGGCCGTACTCGGGGACGCTCGCATTCGATGTTGCGAGATGCCTAAGTGCAGAGAATTCGCCATCAAGCTTGCCTTGGCGGCGGGTAAAGGTTAGGGGGATATTTTCTCCGGTGGAACCGCCCCAATCCTGTGAACGGGGCCTTCCTTCTTCGCTCAAATATTGAACTAAGAAGAGAAGACAATATCAAAACTATTTAGATTGACCTGCAAACTGCCACCCCTGGAGTGGCAGTTCAGGTTCGCTAGTGAACATAGAAGAGAAACAAGGCAAATATATATAGTAGAATTGGTCAAAACTCACGCTGCAGCGTGAGTTTTGACATATACGAAATGTGACACCTTGGAGGAATATGATTCACGAGCGTAATTGTCGAATAATTGTTCCCACTAATAATAAAATGTGATAAGGTAATACTCATCTCAAGCAGTCGTGGACTTGGAAGGGAGACTGGGATGCTCGAGAGTTTAATATATGTCCGCCACGGGCAATCGATCGAGAACCTGCTCTACCACTTGGTGGAAAAAGGGGTTCTTTACTCCTACAAATATCCGCCGCTTTGGGCGGGTATGAAAAACGGCCATCATCCGCTTACCACGATTGGCCAACATCAAATCAGGCTAGCCAGAGCGTGGATGCGAGAGAACGGGATTGATTGGGATTTCGCTTACTGTTCGTCGTTTGTCCGAGCAGTCGAGACAGCTCAAATTATTGATCCTGACGAGGAATGGATTATTGATCCGAGGTTAAGCGAGATCAGCGTTAGCGACCTTTATGCTGCCTCCGGGGTTTGGGACTGGTTCCAAGATATCAACCAGCGCCACGCCGGTCAGCGGATCGCGATCGTTGGTCATGGGTACTGGTCAATTCGGCTCCGACAGAAGATCGAGGGCTGGAGCGAGGAATTCGTGAAAGAGCTTGGCTTCAACCTAAACGGTCTCCACAA